>Ga0256835_1000720_pt1 | contig 22497 bp, 18 predicted proteins | sample PIR30metaG_FD_185972 | JGI IMG/M metagenome (GOLD analysis project Ga0256835, IMG submission 185972) | Hydrothermal vent microbial communities from East Pacific Rise, Pacific Ocean - PIR-30 | ecosystem: Environmental > Aquatic > Marine > Hydrothermal vents | place: Pacific Ocean: East Pacific...
TAATGGAAAAAAATCATTTTTTGTTCTGCCCCGGCCCCGTGATGGTATCCGACCGTTTGCGAAAGGCCCTGCTGCACCCCGATATGTGCCACCGTGTGCCCGCCTTCGAAAACTGCATCCAGAATATCCAAAAAAACCTTTTAAAAATATACAAGGCCGATGACGATTACACCGTTCTGCTAATCACCGGGTCCGGCACCGCCGCCAACGAAACCGTGGTCTCCTCCTATTTTGGCCCCCAGGACAAGGTGCTATTGATCAAGAACGGTGAGTTCGGCGAACGGCTGGAAGAGCTGCTGGCCATTCACGAAGTGGCGACCACAGTGATCGGATACGACTGGGGAACGCCTGTAAATCCGTCGGACATCGAGAATCGGTTGCGGCAGGATCCCGCCATCACCGCCATCATGATGGTATTCCATGAAACCAGCACCAGTATGGTGAACCCGGTTAGCACCATCGGCGATCTGGCCGCCCGACATGGCAAGCACTTCGTCGTGGATGGTGTCAGCGCGGTGGGTGGAGAGGATGTCAACATGGTCAGAGACCACATCGACATGTGCACCTGTTCATCCAACAAGTGCCTGGCCAGTCTTCCCGGCGTGGGCATCATCTGTGCCAAGAGATCCGAACTGGACAGGACCCAAAACAACCGGACACGGGTGGCCTACCTGAACCTGCACCGGCTCTACAAGATGTCGGAGACGCTACACCAGACCCCCAACACACCCTCGGTGACCATGTTCATAGCGCTGGAAGCCGCCGTGGAGCGGCTCCTGGATGAGGGGCTTGAGAACCAGATCAGCCGACACCAGCGATGTGCCCGTATTATCCGGGACGGTGTCCGGAAGATGGGCCTCAAATTGCTGATCCCGGATGACCAGGCCGCCAACACGGTGACCTCTGTTTTTCTGCCGAACAGCATACAGCTCGAAGCGTTCATCGATGCCATGGAACACCGCGGTTTTACGCTGTATCCCGGCAAAGGGATCCTGAAGGAAAAAAATATGTTCCAGATCGCCAATATGGGTGAGGTCAATGAGGAGATGTGTTCCCACCTGCTGAAAGCCATGGCGGAAACCATCGAAGCGCTGCAAAACGGACATTGACGTTGTTGTGCGATTTTTCCCGGCTGTTTTCTCATCCGGTGCAAAAATCGATTATTCTATCACCATTTCAACATTGAAGGAGGAAATCCGGCATGAAAAAGCTATTCACACTTCTATCATTGGCAACCATACTAGCGCTGTTCGCCCTGCCTGGTGCGATGCCCTCGGCCGCTGCCAGGGACTTGACCATCGTGGGCTGGGGCGGAACAACCCAGGCGGCCCATAAAATTGCTTATTTCGATCCCTTTACCAAGGAAACCGGCATCAAGATCGTGGAAGACGAATGGAATGGCGAAATGGCCAAGATTCGGGCCATGGTCGAAACCGGCAACGTGACCTGGGACGTGGTTCAGGTCGAAGCCCCCGAGGCCTACCAAGGATGCGACGAAGGACTTTTCGAGCAACTCGACTGGTCTAAGATTACCGATAAGAACAACCTGGTGAAGGGGGCGGCCTTCGATTGTGGTGCTGGAGTACTGATCTGGTCTACCGTGTTCGCCTATGATGCCGACAAGATCAAGGACGGCCCCAAGAACTGGGCCGACTTCTGGAACGTCAAGAAATGGCCGGGCAAACGCGGTATGCGTCGCGGCGCCAAGATGACCCTCGAAATCGCCCTGCTGGCCGATGGTGTTCCCCGCAACGAAGTCTACAAGGTACTTTCGACCAAGGAGGGCGTGGACCGGGCTTTCAAGAAGCTCACCGAGCTGAAGCCCAACATCCTGTGGTGGAAAGCCGGCGCCGAGCCTCAGCAGCGGCTGGCGGCCGGCGACGTTGCCATGAGCATGGCCTACAATGCCTGGATCTACCGCGTCAATCAGGAGGAGAAACGCAACTTCAAGATCGTCTGGGACGGCAACCTCTACTCCATGGACTACTGGACCATCGTCAAGGGTTCGCCCAATGTGGAAAAGGCCCTCAAATTCATCTCCTTTTCCATGCGTCCCGATCGGCAGGCCGTGTTTTTTAACAAAATCGCCTACGGCTGGACCGCCAAGGGAACCGGAAAACACATTTCCCCCAAGATGCTGCCAAACCTTCCTACGGCCGAGGGGCATCTCGACAACGCCCTGCTGACCAACGTCGAATTCTGGCAGGAAAACGGCGAAAGCCTGGAGCAGCGTTTTCAGGCATGGGTCGCCAAATAGAGCAAGGGCGATTCTGTACATACCGGGAATAATTGGGGAGCACCCGGGGGGAAGTCCTTCCCCTGGGTGCACTTCAAACCCATTTTTTTCAATGCACGCCAGCACCGGAGGGAATCGATGGCCGGCCAGGTAACCCAAAACATGAGCCTGCGCCAGAAGTTGCGGCGGGCCGAGCGCCGAAAAAAAATCGGGGCGATTGGTCTGATCACCCCGCTGTTTCTCGTCATGCTCATTTTCTATTTTATTCCCATCGGCATCATGCTTTACCGCAGCGTCGACAATTCAGAGATGAGCGAAATTCTGCCCCACACGGCCAAGGCGATCCAGTCCTGGTCCGGAAAAGGTCTTCCCGACGAATCGGTCTACGCGGCCATCGTGGCGGACATGAAAAAGGCCTATCCCGACCGCACCCTGGCCCGGGTGGGTCGCCGGTTGAATTTCGACAAGGTGGGCTTTTACAGCCTGCTGCTCAAATCCGGTCGCAAGGTCGCCAAACTGCAGGGGCCTCCCTACAAGGACGCCCTGATCAAGATAGACAAGAAATGGGGCGACCACACATACTGGACCGTGCTCAAACGCGGCCTGCAGAACACGACGTGGTTGTACCTGCTGGCATCCTTGGACCTGCGATACGACGACAACAACCGCATCGTCAAGGTCCCCGATGAACAGGCTATTTATCTGGCGATCCTGGGTCGCACGATTTACATCAGTGCCTCCGTCACGATCCTGTGCCTGTTGATCGGCTTTCCCATCGCCTATTTTATGGCCACCACCAGCACACGCACCCGTAACATCCTCATGATCCTGCTGCTGCTGGTTTTCTGGACCTCGCTGCTGGTCAGGACCCTGTCCTGGATCGTGGTGCTGCAAAACAAGGGGGTGGTCAACAGCATCCTCATGTCGCTGGGGCTTATATCCAAGCCCCTGGAACTGGTATTCAACCGCATTGGCGTCTACATCGCTATGACCCACGTGCTGTTGCCCTTCATGGTGCTGCCCCTGTACAGCGTCATGCGCGGTGTTCCGCCCTCCTATGTACGTGCCGCACGCTCCCTGGGCGCCACGCCTATCGTGGCCTTTTTCAAGGTGTATGTCCCCCAAACGAGAGCAGGAATCGGCGCCGGTAGCCTCATGGTGTTCATCCAGGCGCTGGGCTACTACATCACGCCGGCGCTGGTGGGGGGGCCCAAAGACCAGATGCTGAGTTATTTCGTGGCCTTTTTCGTCAACGAGCGGGTTAATTGGAGCATGGCCTCCGCCCTGGGCGTACTGTTGCTGGTGCTGACCGGCTCCTTTTACCTGCTTTTCGGCCGACGTGTAAACGTCGCCAACATCAAACTCGGGTGATTTCTATGGCTCTGCCCGCTCATGCCACCATCGGAGAACGAATCTGGCACTATGCTTTCCGGATCATCGTCGGTGTCATTTTTTTCTTTCTGCTGTTTCCCATTCTGACGATCATCCCGCTTTCCTTCAATTCCGGGGAGTTTCTTCACTACCCCCTGATGGGGCTCAGCCTCAAATGGTACCACTCCTTTCTGGCCTCCGGCGCCTGGGCCCTGGCGATCGAAAACAGCCTCATCGTGGGCGTCTCTTCCATGGTGCTGGCCACCATCCTGGGCACCGTTGCCGCCGTTGGCATCAACCGCGCGGATTTCCCCGGCAAGCAGATGCTCATTGCCCTGCTGATCTCTCCCATGATGGTCCCCCTGGTGATCACGGCCCTTGCACTGTACCTGTTTTATGCGCCCATCGGCTTGAACGACACCTACATCGGGATCATTCTGGCCCATACCATCCTGGGAATGCCCTTCGTGCTGATCACCGTCAGTGCCACCCTGCAGGGATTCGACTACAACCTCATTCGCGCCGGGGCCAGCCTGGGTGCATCGCCGCTGCGCGTGTTCTTTAAAATCGTCATGCCGAACATCGCCCCCGGCATCGTCTCTGGTGCGCTGTTCGCATTCGCCATCTCCTTGGACGAAGTCGTGGTGGTGCTCTTCGTGGCGGGCCCGTCCCACCGGACGCTCCCCCGCCAGATGTTCAGCGGCATACGGGAGCACTTGAGCCCTACTTTCCTGGCCGCCGCCACGATTCTCATCGTGGTGGCCGTCATGCTGATGCTGACCCTTGAATTCTTAAGAAAGCGCAATGAAAAATTCAGCACCCCTCCCACCGGGGCAGATGCCGGGTAGCATCGGCGGGGTTGTCTGGAGGCCACAATGCTAATCGCCCATATCAGTGATCCCCACGTCGCCGGGCCCGGCAAAAAGGCGTACAACATCGCGCCCACGGCGGAAAACCTCGCCCGCTGTGTCGAGCATATCAACCGGCTCGAGCCCCGGCCGCAGGTGGTGCTGGTCACCGGGGATATCACCTCTAGCGGAGCGGCCGCAGAAGCCGAAAACGCGGCGCAGATCCTGCAGGGGCTGCGGTTTCCCTTTTACCTGGTACCCGGCAATCACGACAGGCGGGAAACGCTGTGGGCGGTTTTCGGCGGACAGGCCTGTCCGTCACGAAGTGCCGGTTTCATCAGCTATGCGATCCCGGGCTATGACCTGCACCTGATCGGATTGGACAGCACCGCCCCCGGTGCGCCGGGCGGAAAAATCGACCCGCAGCGCGCGGATTGGCTGGATGAGCAGCTGGCCCGATGCGCCGCGAAGCCCACCGTCCTCTTCATGCATCACCCGCCGGTAAAATGCGGGGTGCTGGAAACCGACGAGGACGGTTTCGAGGGCGTGGCGCTTTTGGGCAAAGTCATCGCCAGACACGCTCATGTGCAACGCATCCTCTGCGGTCATATCCACCTGGAAGCCCATGCCGCCTGGCAGGGCACGGTGGTCTCCACCGCCCCCAGCACCGGCATGCAACTGGTGTTGGATCTGACCATGACCCAACCTTCTGCGTTCGTTCTGGAGGCCCCCGGCTACCAGTTGCACTACTGGACGCCGGAAAGGCACCTGGTATCGCATACCGTCTATGTCCGAGACGTCGACGGCCCTTATCTTTTTGAAGAATACCCAGAAGAGAAGGGGGAGCCGAAATGACTCCCCCTGACAACAGCCGACGAAAGAAGCCAATGAATTCCGAGCCATTTCACGTACGATTCAAGAATGTTCAAAAAAGCTACGACGGCCTCACGCTGGTCGTCAAAGACCTCAACCTCGACATCGGAAAGGGTGAGTTCGTCACCATGTTGGGCCCTTCGGGCTCCGGGAAAACCACCTGTCTGATGATGCTGGCCGGCTTCGAGAGCGCCACCCACGGTGAAATCGTTCTCAACGGCCGCCCCATCAACAACATACCGCCTCACAAACGCGGCATCGGCATGGTATTTCAGAATTACGCCCTTTTTCCCCACATGACCGTTGCCGAGAACCTCTCCTTCCCGTTGGCGGTGCGCAAGATGCCCAAGGACAAAATCAGCCAGAAAGTAGGCCAGGCCCTGGAAATGGTGCAAATGGGCGAGTTCGGAGACCGCTACCCGGCCCAGCTTTCAGGCGGGCAACAGCAGCGCATCGCCCTTGCCCGTGCCCTGGTCTTCGATCCCGAGTTGGTGCTGATGGACGAGCCTCTGGGCGCCCTGGACAAACAGCTGCGCGAACAGATGCAGTTCGAAATCAAGCACATCCATCAACAACTGGGGGTCACCATGGTGTATGTGACCCACGACCAGTCCGAGGCCCTGACCATGTCGGACCGCATCGCCGTGTTCAACGACGGCATCATCCAGCAGCTGGCGTCGCCGGACGACCTGTACGAACGCCCGGAGAACCGCTTCGTCGCCCAGTTCATTGGGGAAAACAACGAACTGGGTGGAACCGTCGATGCCATTGACGGCGACATTGCCCGGGTGACCCTGGACAACGGCGACAAAGTGTCGGCCCTGGCCGTCAACATCGAAGGGGCCGGCGCACGCACCATGCTGTCCATTCGCCCCGAGCGGGTCATTATCGATCCAGACGAATCCCGGGTGCCTCAGGCCATCGGCGGCCTGGTCAAGGAGTTGATCTACCTGGGCGACCATATCCGATGCCGTATGACCGTAGCGGGCAACGATGAATTCATCGTCAAGGTGCCCAACGCTCCCGGTAACAGGCGCCTGAAAGTGGGTGAAAAGATCCGCATCGGCTGGATTACAGAAGACTGTCGCGCTCTGGATGCAGCGTGATCCAAATGCAGGAAACATAGCGCACCGGGAGGAGCATTTTCATCAAACTCCGATTTCCTGTGCGCCTGTCAGCCGGACAGGCAATCAACCGTTCAAGAAAGGAGGGCTCAAATGAAGAACCGAAAACCCGCAACCTGCAAATCCAAGGAAACCATTCTGGAAAAACCCGTAACACGGCGTTCTTTCCTGAAAAAGAGCGCTACGGGGGCCGCCGCTGCTTTCGGCGCCTCCTGCTTCGGCCCCTTCGTGCGAACATCCAAAGCGGCCAAACTGGAAATCCGCTGGCTGGGTTGGGAGCACTACAATGTCAAAAAGCTTACAGCCGCTTTCGAAAAGCAGTACAACTGCAAGGTCAGCGCCGGTTTCTTTGACGGCAACTCCGAGTGCTACAACAAGCTGCGCGCCGGCGGCGTCAAGGATTTCGACATGTTCATGGCCGACGGTTTCTGGCCCCGTCTTTACGCCAAGCAGGGCCTCAGCCAGCCCACCGACTACACAAAGCTGTCCAACCTGAAATATGTTTTCCCGGATTTCCTTCCGCCAAACTACATGCTGCTGCAGGAAGAAAAGGGCAGCAACATGGTGGCGGCGCCCAACTGCTGGGGCGGATACGGATTCACCGTCAACATGGACAAAATTGCCCCGGAGGATTCCGAGAGCGTTTACCTGCTCTTCAACGAAAAGTACAAGGGGCATTTGTCCACCAGCGCTCGATTCGAGGAAAACATCGCCCTGGCGGGTATTCTGGTGTGCTACCGCATGGGCACCATGAACAAGCCGCGCCCCGATGGCAAACCGTTCAATCCCTATGTTCTCACGGATGCCGAATTGGCCGAGTGCAAGAAGCTGCTGATCAAGCAAAAGGGACTTCTGGTGACCCGCTGGAACGACGAGGACACCCTGGAGCGGCTGCTGCGTGCACAGGTCGTCTGGGCTTCTCCGGAGTGGTCCGGCATTTACCGGCGCATCCGCTTCGACCAGCTGGACGGCAAAACAAAATTGAATATGAAGCATGTGCTCAAGCCCAAGGAGGGCGGCCTGGGCTGGGTGGACACGTGGGGCATTACATCCGGTGTCAAAGACAGCGAGAAACTCGAGCTGTGCCATAAGTGGATCAACTTCCGGTTGAAGCCCGAAAACATGGTCATCATCGCCAAGGAAATCGGATGGGCGCCCACCGTGGATGTTCGCAAAATGCTGCCCAAGCGATACGTGGAAACCCTGTTCCTCAACCAGACTTCGGCCATCAAGGGACTCTATCAGTTCGACGCGCCTTCGTCACCGGAAAAATGGGAACGTATCTGGTCGGAGGTTGAGGCCGCCTGAGCCTTAGCCGCGGGTGTCCACCACCGGGTGGACACCCGGCATGCGATCAGTCGTACCAATGGCGGGCGAACTGCCCACAGTCTGCCCGCAGAGCAGCAGATGGCCCCATCGCCATCGTGGAAAGGACAGCCAAAACGCCCATGACAACCGCAGCTCTGTCAATTCAAAATGTTTCGAAACACTTCGGTAAAACCCGCGCCGTGGACAACGTCAGCTTCGAGGTCAACCGCGGGGAATTCTTTTCACTGCTGGGCCCCAGCGGATCTGGAAAAACCACCCTGCTGCGGATTATCGCCGGCCTGGAGACACCAGGAGAGGGCGCCGTCTACATCGGCGGTCGCGATGTTACCAAACTGCCGCCCTACGCCCGCGGCATCGGCATGGTTTTCCAGGATTTCCTCCTGTTTCCTCACAAAACCGTCGGGGAAAACATCGCCTTTCCCTTAAAAATGCAGCGCCTGCCCGCGGACAAGCAGCGGGAACAGCTCGAATGGGTGGTTTCGCTGGTGCGCATGGAGGGGCTTGAGGATCGCTTCCCGCACCAGCTCTCGGGTGGACAGAAACAGCGTGTTGCGCTGGCCCGGGGCCTGGTGTCGCGGCCGGATGTGCTGCTGCTGGACGAACCCCTGGCCAACCTGGATCGCGAACTTCGAAAGGAAATGGAAGTGGAGATGCGCAGATTCCAGTCGGAAATCGACATCCCCTTCGTCTATGTGACCCATAACCAGGAAGAAGCCCTTACACTGAGCGCCCGCATGGCGGTCATGAACTACGGAAAATTCGAACAGGTGGGGCCCAAGCTCGAGCTCTACCACCATCCCGCCACCGCCTTTGTGGCTTCTTTTCTCGGCGCCACGAATCATCTTCAGGGGAAATTGACGCGACCGGGTGAAACATACTCCCATATGGACTGGAAGGGAATCGACCTGGTGATTCCTTCTCCTTCAGCAGCCGGACCCGGTGACACCGTGGACTACTTCCTGAAAAGCGAAAAGCTGGGTATCCGGACCGGTGAAGCTACGCCCGAAGGGACAAACGCCAACCGCATCCGGGGCAAATTGCGGGACATTATCTTCCAGGGCCGCTACTCGGACTATTTTGTAGTGTTCGAAAACGGCGAGGAACTGATCATCAGTGAAACCGCCGATATCCCTTCCGTCGAAATCGGTCGGTCCATAGAAGTCACCTGGCCGGCCGAGGCCGGGTACGCTTTTAAAAACGAGGAAGAAGAGGCCTCCTGATGGTTGCATTCTGGAAAATCCGACGCAGTCAGGGCTTCCGGGCGGCCCTGCTGACACTTCCGCCAGCCCTGTTCATCATCTTTTTCATGATCCTGCCGCTGATCACCATCATCGTCTACAGTTTCTGGCGCACCGAGAACTACACCATGATTCCGGACTGGAATCTGAACAACTATGCCACGGTGCTGGGGCAAAAAACCTATCTGACGTTTCTCTGGCGGTCGTTCATCATGGCCGTCTGCGTAACGGCCATCAGCCTGGTGTATTCCTACCCGGTGGCGTATTTCATCGCCAAGCGCGGCGGCCGTTACCGACTGATCCTGGTGCTGCTCACGGCCGCTCCCTTTTTCACCGGCATCATCCTGAGGGTGACCGCCATGCAGCAGATCCTGGGCCCCATCGGCCTGATCAACATGGCCATGATGCACCTGGGTCTGGAGCCCATCAAAATATTCATGTACACGCCCTTTGCCACGGGCATCGGCCTCGTGTACCTCTGGATCCCATTCATGGTGCTGGCCATCTACCTGTCCCTGCTCAACTTCAACTTCGATTTGCTGGAGGTGGCCAACGTCAATGGCGCCAAACCATGGCGGGCGTTTCTGGAAATCACTTGGCCCCTGAACTGGATGGGAACCGCCATCGGCATTGCCCTGGTTTTTATCCCGACTTTCGCCGCCGCGATCACACCGCGCTTCCTGGGCGGCGTCAACGGGGCGCTTTTCGGCAACATCCTGGAACATGAATTCGGGGCCACCGGAACCTGGGCCCTTGGATCAGCCATGGGTGTGGTCATGTTTCTGATCTGCCTGCTGGTCATCGTGGCGGTCTGGAAAACCATCAATCTGAAGCGCAGCGGTTACACCGGCTCGCTGATAGGGGAACAGGAATAATGGCAGCCGTCAGTCGTAAGGAATGGGCCGTTGTCGGTACCCAGGCCGGCATGCTGGGTATCCTCTATATATTTCTTTACCTCCCGATTTTTTTCATCATTTTTGTATCTTTCGTGGACAACACGGTGTGGCCGTTCCCGCCCGAATGGACGCTCAAATGGTACCAACGCCTGACCATCATGAGCGATTTCCATGAAGGTTTCAAAAACAGCTTCCTGCTGGGACTGGGCACGGCCTGCATCTCCACTTTTTTCGCGGGCATCGCGGCCATCGGCCTGTTGAAGTATCGTACCCGCTGGCGCGGCGTACTGGCGGTGATCTATCTGTCGCCGCTGTTTGTTGCCGGCCTGCTCATCGGCATATCGACCCTGATGTTCAACCGCAACATCCTGGGGCTGCACGGCACGCTGACCTCGGCCATCCTGGCCAACAGCACGCAGGCCATGGCGTTCGCCTTCCTGGTGATCCTGGCTCAGCTGGCGCGCTATGACTGGCGCATGGATGAAGCCGCAATGGTGTTCGGTGCACGGCCGTTGCGAACCTTCTGGGAGGTCACCCTGCCCACCATCTGGCCGTCGGTGTTCGGAGCCTTTCTGATCAGTTTCATCCTGGCTTTCAACAACCTGGAAATATCCTTTTACAATCTCGGCGCCATTCCGACCCTGCCGACCATCGCCTGGGGCACCCTGCGCCACGGCATCGAACCGGAGCTTTACGCCCTGGCCTCGGTGATCAATTTCCTGGTGTTTTTTATTTTGATCATCCTGTTTTTCCTCATCCGCCTGGGATTCGTACGCCTGGGCTATCGGGAGCAGTAGCCTCGCATGCCAAAAGTACTGGCCATCGACCAGGGCACCACGGCCACCAAGGCCTACACGCTGGACACCAACGGACGATTCACGTCCTGTTATGCCGCAGCACATGAGCAACTGTACCCCCGGCCGGGTTGGGTCGAGCACGATCCGCAGGTGCTTTTGAAAAACGTGCTGCAGGCCCTGGACACGGCCGGAAACGTGGAGGCGGTTGGCATCGACCACCAGGGGGAAACAGTGGTGGCCTGGGATTCCCGCAGCGGGGAACCGGTGTACAACGCGATCGTGTGGCAGGACCAGCGCACCAGCGACTACATACAAAGGTTAAAGGCCGGGGGGGCCGAGCAGATGACGTTGCAGCGGGCAGGCCTGCCGCTGGACCCGTACTTTTCCGCATCCAAGCTCCGATGGATCCTGAAAAATGTTCCGGCTGCCGACCGGCTGGCCCGGTCAGGGCACCTGATGATGGGAACCTCGGACAGTTTTTTCCTGTACCGCCTGACCGGCCGGTACGCCACCGACGTCACGGCCGCCTCACGCACCAGCCTCATGAACATCTCGACTTGTACGTGGGATCCGGATCTGTGCGATCTGTTCGAGATTCCCGTAGCGTGTCTGCCTCCGATTGGCTCCACGACCGGCTTCTTTGGCCATTTGAAAACAAGCCGCCGGGAAACCGCCGTAAAGGCATGCGTAGTGGACCAGCAGGCCGCCCTGATGGGTCACGGGTGTTTCCGCCCGGGGACGGTCAAGGCCACCTTCGGCACCGGTGTGTTCGCCCAGGTAAATACCGGTGCCATGTTGAAAAGTGACCCGGCCAGCGGTATCCTGCCAACGGTCGCCTGGCAGCTGGAAAACGATGCGGTCGTTTACGCCGTCGACGCGGGCGTCTACAACGCCGCTTCGGCCGTCAACTGGGCCAAACGCCTGCGGCTGTTTGATCAATTCGCCGAGATAGACCGTTTCGACAAGCCACCGGCCATCGTGCGCGGAATCATCTTCGTGCCGGCCCTGTCGGGCCTGGCATGTCCCTTCTGGGACCGCACGGCGGCCGGCCTGTGGATCGGCATGGATCTGGATACCGACAGAATGGACCTCTGCCAGGCGGTTCTGGAGGGCATCGCCTTGCGCACGGCGCAACTGCTGGACGCCGCCTCGGGCCTTACGGAGAAAACAGGAAGGCTATCCGTGGACGGCGGAATGACCGCCAACACCTATTTCTGCCAATTCCTGGCCGATGTCACCGGCGATGAAATCGTCGTCCAGGCCTCACCGGACATCACGACTTACGGCACCGCTCGCTTCACCCTGCTGGGCAGCGGCCTGGCGAAAACCGTATCCGACCTGCCCCCTGCCGCCCCCCCCCGCAAGAAATTTCTTCCCCGACAGGATCTCAGCCCGCTCAAGGAGCGCTTCGCCGAAGCCGTGTCCCGATCACGCAACTGGCGCCGTTCGAGGGAAAGATAAGTTTTCTTTTGCCGCTCAGGCCAGAAGGGTCTCCACCATCTCGGCGAATCCGTATCCGCCTTCAGCGGTGGTCACCCATGCCGGTTCGGCGGAGAGGTCGTCTTTGAAATCGAGAATATTGGCCACACCGACAGAATGCGGAAACCAATCGAACATGGGACAGTCGTTTGGGGAATCGCCTACGAAAAGCCCGTGTCGCTGCAAGGTGTCGGCGCCGGTATCCAGGACTTCCTGAAAGAAAATGCGGGTCATGGCAAGCTTGTCGTAGTCGCCGAACCATCCGTTGACGTGGATGGAGCTGATCTTGGCGCGGGCACCGGCCTCTCTGAAAATGGCGACGATGCGGTCCACGGCACTGCGGGGAAGGGGGGGCACGTCTTCGCAGAAATCGATGGCCAGGTCGGCCTCGCGGTAGGCCTGGTCGGCGGACACGCGGCAACCGGGAACCTCGGCCAGGATGCGAATCTTGATCTCCTCCAGCCGGGCGCGGTCCTTTTTTCGCTGGTGCTCGTCTTTCCAGTAGCGACGAATCATGCGGCGCCGCTCATCGTCATAGCGGAAGTAGAAAGCGCCGTTCTCCCCCACCAGCCCGTCCACCGGCCACATGCGGGCGATGTGGTCGCACCAGCCGGCCGGCCGGCCGGTGATGGGCACCACGCGGATGTCCCGCTTCTGAAGCGCCTCCATGGCGGTAAAAACGGCCGCCGGCAGCTTGCCGTCGATGGTCAGGGTGTCGTCGATGTCCGTCAGCACGAAACGGATGAGGGGCTTTTCGGAAGCCGGAAACCGGGCGAAAGGCTTCATGGAAGGGTCTCCTGCGGAATCAGGCGGCGCGGGCGGCCTTCTTGCGGTCGGCGCCGCGCAGGGTGTGGCGGGCCTGGGCCGACAGCACGGTTTTGCGCATGCGCACCGACAGCGGAGTGACCTCCACCAGTTCGTCCTCGCGGATGAAGCTCAGGGCCTGCTCCAGGGTCAGGGGCTTGACCGGCGAGAGCTGGATGTTGTCGTCTTTTCCGGCCGCGCGCATGTTGGTCAGCTTCTTTTCCTTGCAGGGGTTGACGTTGATGTCCTGGCCGCGGTTGTGTTCGCCCACGATCATGCCCTCGTAAACCGGGTCGCCGGGCGATACGAAGAGCCGCCCGCGGGGCTCGAGGTTGAACAGGGCGTAAGCCACGGCCCGGCCGTTGCGGTCGGCCACAATGGAGCCGGTGAAGCGGCTGGGGCAATCCCCGCGGTATTCGTCGTAACCGTCGAAGAGCGTGTGCATGATGCCGGTGCCGCGGGTGTCGGTGAGAAACTCGTCGCGGTACCCGATCAGGGCCCGCACCGGCACCGAAAACTCGATGCGCACGCGTCCCTTGCCGTCGTTGGCCAGGTGGATCATGCGGGCCTTGCGCTGGGAGAGCTTCTCGGTGACCACACCCATGTATGCCTCTTCGCAGTCCACCAGCAGCCGCTGCATGGGCTCGAGCCGCCGGCCGTTTTCATAGCGGTAGATCACCTCGGGCCGCCCCACGCAAAACTCGTAGCCTTCGCGGCGCATGGTTTCGATGAGAATGGCCAGCTGGAACTCGCCGCGCCCCTTGACCAGTACACTGTCGCGGTCGCCGGTCTTCTCCACCTGGATAGCCACGTTGAGCAGGGTCTCGCGCTGCAGCCGCTCACGCAACCGGCTGGACTGCACGTACTTGCCCTCCTGGCCGCCAAAGGGCGAGTTGTTGATGGTGAATTTCATGGACACGGTGGGCTCATCCACCGTAATGCGCGGCAGGGCACACGGGGTTTCGCGGTTGCAGATAGTGTCGCCGATCTTGACGTCCTCGATCCCGGCCAGCACCACGATGTCCCCGGCCCGCACTTCCTCGACATCCTTGAGGGCCGGCCCCTGGTAGACCTGCAGCTTGGAGACTTTCAGCGGCACGGCGCGGCCGTCGGCACCGACGCACACCAGGCCGTCGCGGGAACGGGCCGTGCCGTTGGCGATCTTGCCCACGGCCAGCCGCCCCAGGTAGTCGGAATAGCCCAGATCCGACACCAGCATCTGGAAAGGCCCGTCGGGGTCACCAGCCGGGCCGGGAATTTCCTCGAGGATGGCTTCGAAAAGCACCCCCAGGTCCTTTCCCGGCGTGTCCAGGTCCCGCTGGGCGATGCCGTCACGCCCTACGGCGTAAAGCAGCGGAAATTCAAGCTGCTCGTCGGTGGCGTCCAGGTCGATAAGCAGGTCGTAGATTTCGTCCAGCACCTGATCGCAGCGGGCGTCGGCACGATCGATTTTGTTGATCACCACGATGATGCGCAGATTGGCCTGCAAGGCTTTTTTCAGCACGAAGCGCGTCTGGGGAAGGGGCCCCTCGGAGGCGTCCACCAGCAGGATGGCGCCGTCAGCCATGGACAGCGCCCGCTCCACCTCGCCGCCGAAATCAGCATGTCCGGGCGTGTCGATGATGTTGATGCGCACGCCCTGCCACAACACCGAGCAGTTCTTGGCGGCGATGGTGATGCCGCGCTCACGCTCCAGGTCCAGGTTGTCCATGAGGCGCTCGTCGACCGTCTGGTTGGCCCGGAAAAGGCCGCTCTGGCGGAACATGGCGTCCACCAGGGTGGTCTTGCCGTGATCGACGTGGGCGATGATGGCGATGTTGCGCAGGGAATCGTTTTTCAAAATTTCACCGTTTCAACAGACAAAAGTTGCCGATTTTGAACGTAAAAAGGGCGCCCCCGGACTCTCATCCCGGGACGCCCTTCAAATAAACCGAATGTCGTTAGACTACCGTAACATTTACGGCGGCGGGACCCTTTTGGCCCTGCTCCAGGTCGAAAGTAACCCGGTCGCCTTCATTCAGAGACTTAAAGCCGGTTGCATTGATGCCGGAATGATGAACGAACACATCCGGTCCGTCTTCCTGCTCGATGAAGCCGTAGCCCTTGCTGTCGTTAAACCATTTTACAATTCCATCAGCCATGGTAACACCCTCCCTTCTAAATAATTCTCATGGTTCCAAACTTCAGGCGCCACTTTGACAAATGGAACTTTCCTTCAGAACGAAACCGGCCCGTCAATGAAGAACGGGCCTTTATTGATTGGCTGTAAGATAACACCGTGAAACAGAAAAGCAAGACAAATCTTCACTTTTCAGAAAATAAAAAAACAAGCCCTGCCACAATTTTCGCCCAGCTCGGCCTTGACTTTGAGAAGAGCCTTGGTTAATGGGGCTCAGTTGCACGATGCAACGGCGGTGCAAATCGGGCGAGGGCCTGCGATCGCCGTCAGAAATCCGCCGGCGGCGGGGTTCCCGATGAAGGAAAGGAGTTTACCATGGTCCAGGCACTCAGGGAAGCCATGCGGGCAACGGCGGCGGACATCGCGAAATGGCCCCGCCGGCGCGTACGCCTTTTTCACCACAACGACTCCGACGGCCTCACCTCGGGTGCCATCCTGACACGCGCTTTCGGGCGCGCCGGATTCGAGGTGCGCCGCTCGTGCCTGGAAAAGCCCTATCCCAAGGTGCTGGCACGGGTTTTCGAAGAAGAGGGCGAGCTGATTGTGTTCGCCGACTTCGCGGGCCGCATCGCGCCCATGATCTCCGAGCTCAACGCCGGCCGCAATCTGACCATCATCCTGGATCATCACAAGGCCAGTCCGGCCACCGATCCCATGGTGCGCAACCTGGATCCCGAGCTGTTCGGGCTCAAGGGCGACCGCGACATCACGGCCTCCACCACCTGCTACCTGTTCGCCTGCCAGATGGACTCCGCCAACCGGGACCTGGCACCGGTGGCCGCCCTTGGAGCGGTTGGAGACGGCTTTTTCGTAGACGGGCGTCTGGCCTCGGAAAACCGACGTGTGGCCGAAGAGGCCGCCCGCCGGGGCGCACTGCGGATCGTCGAAAGCGGCGACGGGGAGGACTACATCCTCGAAACTCCCCGCGGCCCGGTGCGCTGCGCCGAACTGGGGGCCTATCTGGACACCCTGGGCGGGGCCGGCTACTACCGCAGCGGCCCCGACATGGGCGTCCGCGTCTGCCTGGAGGGCGCCGACGAGGCCTCCGACGAAATGCTCCGGGAACTGGAGGCCACCCAGCAGCGGGTCTTCCAGGACCAGATACGGCGGCTCCGCCAGGGGGGCGATCTTCACAAGACGGCCCACATCCAGTGGTTTCAGGTGGGGGAGCGCTTCTCGCCCATGGGGGTCAAGATGATCGGTGTGTTCTGCGAGATGTACCGCAACGCCGATTTTTTCGACCCCGCCCGATTTATCGCCGGGTTCCAGGTGATCCCCAACCACATCCCGGGGTTCGGCGACATCCGTTTCGACGAGGTCAAGATCTCCATGCGGGTGTCCGACCGCCTGCAGGCCGACATCCAGTCCGGCCGCGCGCCCGGGCTGGACACCTTTCTGCCCGAGGCCACCGGCCGCCTGGGCGGCTTCTCTGACGCCTGCCACTCACTCACGGCGGCCACCACCGTCGCCATCGGAAAGGAGGCGGCGCTCATCGCGGAAATGGAAAAGATACTCCGCCAGTCATCGTATCCCTAAATAAGACACAGACAAGGAGACACATCATGGCCCAAGGCAGCGCATTCGGCAAAGCCATTCTCATCGGCGACCAGTTTGTCCTCAAGGAAGTGCCCGCCATCGTGGCAGCCCTGCCCTACGAGACCGTCTGCACCGTGGAGCGTATCGACGGCGAGGGATGGGTGCTGGAAGACAACCGCGAGGAGGTCCCGGGCTACAAGGAAAAGAAAAAGCACCAACAGGTGGACTCCATCAACCGGATCCTGAAGGTCATGGGGATCGACGTCCAAAAAACGCCCATTAAAATCACCTACGGCGGGGATCTGCTGGCCGGCAGCGGCGTGGGCGCCAGTGCGGCCAGTTGCGTCTCGCTGGCGCGGGCCCTCAACAACGAATTCGACCTGGGCTATTCCATCGAGGACATCAACCGCGTGGGTTGGGAGGGCGAGTTTGCCTATCATGGGGTGCCCAGCGGGGTAGACAACACGGCGTCGACCTACGGCGGCATCCTGCGCTACTGGATCGAAAACGGCGAAAAGTACTTTGAGCAGCTGAACGTGCCGGTGCCGCTCTATGTGGTGGAGGCCAACTCGGGTGTCACGGCCGACACCTCAAAGCTGGATGACTACGTGGCGTCGCTGGAAGCCCGGGATCCGGGACAGTTTGCTCAACGCCTGGACACCATCCGACGGCAGTCCGACGCCATGCGCACCGCCCTGGAAGCCGGCCGCCTGGAAGAGGTGGGCCGCCTGATGACGGAAAATCACAAGATCCTCATCGACATGGACCTGTCCCACGAGATTCTGGTCTACCTGTGCGACAAGGCCGTGGAGATGGGAGCCCTGGGGGCCAAGGTCACCGGCGGCGGCCGGGGCGGTTACATGGCGGCCCTGGTGCCCGACGAACAAGTGCAGCGCAAAATCGCCGATGCGTTTGAGGGGGAAGGCTACCGGGTGATCGCGGCCACCCTGAGGGGAGTGAAGTAAGCATTCGGATGAAACACCGGCCGCCGGCGCGGCTCAGCCCGCCCCGCCGATGCCCGCTTCACAGAAAGCCTTCACGGCCGCATAGGCGCTGGCCATGGCCAGCCCCGATCCGCACTTGGACCGCATCCAGTCCTGGTGGGATAAGATAGTCCCAGCGGCAAAAAGCGCCGGGTGGGCAGCGCGGCCGTTGGTGTCCAGCGGCCGGAAACCATCGTCGACCGCCAGGCCGGCCCGGTTGAGGGGATGGCCCGCCGGGTTCAGGAAACGACGCCGGTGCCACTCGGCCCGGCCGGTGGGCTGGTGCACCGGCAGGCCGAAAAGGGTCTCGCGCACCCGCTGCCGGTCGGAGCGCAGGCCGCCGCCCAGGAATCGGCCGCTGGCCAGCACCGTCGCCCGGGAACGCACCCGCAGCTGCACGTCGGAGGCGCCCACCTCGAAAAAGAACCCCTCGCGGCCTTCGAAACGCGCCGACAGCACCCGTCGCCCGGTAATCATGCGCACGCCCCGCCGGGGCAGGTACTGTTCGAACGCCTCCTTGAGACGCAACCCCGGAATGCAGGGCGGGAAGGAGGGAATCTCGAAGAGCCTGACCCCCAGGCGTGCTTCCAGGTGCGCCATCACCTCGCTGCAGCGGTAGATGCCCAGCACGGCAGGCATCCCCACGAAATCCACGTCCCTGACATGGGGGTCGAGCACAGCCGCGAAGGTCTCGCGCTGCGCTTCGACTTCCAGGGCGCGGGCCAGGGGCTCGGTGTATACTTCCGCCTGTTTTTCGGTGCCGGGAAAGGCGATGCGCACCGGCCGGATGCCGGGCCAGTCCGCCTTGCGGGCAAAGGCGATCTGTCGTGCGGAAAAGCCCTTGAGTCCGCGAATGTCCATGATCAGGCAAGCGCCCCTGTCGGCCAGCGCCTCCGGGCCGGCGTCCATGGTACGCGGCAGGGCGTAGCTGATCTTTTCGGTGCCCAGCGACGTCAGCAGCCGCCGGTTGCGGTCTCCGCCAAGGGTGTATGGCAATCCGGCTTCCGCCAGAAAATCGGTCACCTGTCCGAAAGCACTGTGGATATCTTCGTCGGGGATCCGGGCGTACGGGTGTTCGGGTTCGTCTCGCCGCAGGGATGCCAGGGCCGCCCAGGGATCATCCCATGCCTTCTGCGCAGCCACGGGATGCACCCCCAGCAGGTCCAGCAGGCCGCTGGCGAAAATAACCTCGCTGCTCTCGCCCACCAGCACGGTGGTCAGCCCGCGGTGTGCGGCAAAAAGGGCGGCCGCCATGCCGGCCATGCCGGCGCCAATCACCATCATGTCGCATTCCAGGGGCTTGTCGGTTTCCGTCGGGTTCTGGTTGCTCACGGCTGCATCCCGTTTGGTTGAGAAGGTGTCAGGCAAAAAAAACGCGTCTTCTGTAACGGCAGTTCACGCTGGTTGGCAACGTTCCCGCGCGTATTTGGCCCCCTCCCTGCTTCCCTGACGGCCGGTGCCTGATGGCTGACACCTGAAAGCCTTATTCCAACTCCAGGCCGAACAGGCCGCAGTGCAAGGCCTCCTGGAGTTCCTCCTGGGCCAGGGAGGCGTCCCACAGCACGGGCCGGATACCCTTCCAGCGCCCCTCCAGAAAACGGCGCAGATCGGTGACGGCGTCGTAGTCCTGCATCTCGGGCAGATCCGACATGTAGGCGCTGATGCGCACGCCGCAAAAGGCGCCCTGACAACTGCCCTTGCCAATGCGGCTGCGAAGGCCGATGCTGCGCAGGTCGGGTTTTTCGTTCTGCTTGCGAATGGATGCCATCACCCGGGAGATCACGCTGCTGGGCACCATCTCGCACTCGCACAGCATGAGGTCGCCGGCCTCATGGTCCTGGATCCACTGTTTGGCGGCCAGGCCCGGCTCGGTCCACTGGAAATCCTCGCAGGCCGGCAGGGGTTGGACGGCGGTCAGGCAGGGGGCGTCGATCCCCAGTTTGTCACAGGCCAGGTCCACGGCTTTCTCGGCCATCAGGCGGTAGGTGGTCAGTTTGCCGCCGGTGATGGTGATGAAGTTTTCGACGCCGCTCTCGGCGTGGTCGAACAGGGAGAAATTGCGGCTCACGCTGCGGTCGTTCTCCCCCTTCTGGGAACCCACCAGCGGTCGCACCCCGGCATAGGCCCGTATATAGCGTGTTTTCTGCAATTCGGGCAGCATCTGCGCGGCAGTATCCACGATGAAATCACTCTCTTCGATGGTGGGCCGGATATCGTCCAGGGTCTGGATACGAATGGAAGTGGTGCCCAGGATGGAAACGGTGCCGCCCGGCACCAGGATGTCGGCGTCCGACGAGGGGCGCAGGCGGTTGATCACGCGCTGGGCCAGGCGGTGGTCGGCGATCAGCAGGCTGCCCTTGGAATAGAGCACGTGGATCTCGGCGCCGGTCATGGCGGCAATCTGCCCGGCCCAGGCACCCGAAGCGTTGATCACCAGGTCGGCCTCGACACGCAGCGCCTCGCCGGTCAGGTGATTTTGCACGTGCGTTGCGGCGATGCGGCCGTTGCGGACCGTAAAACCCGTCACCTCGCTGTGGCGCTGCAGCCCGGCGCCCAGGTCCAGGGCGTGGGCCATATTCTCCAGGCACAGCCGGAAGGGATCCACGGCGGCGTCTTCCACGGCGTAGACGGCAATGGTGTCCGGCGAGAGCGCCGTTTCCCTTTCGAGCACTTCGGCCACGTCCACCTGGCGACAGTTCACGCCGCACTTGCGACACAGGCCAGGAAAGTCGGCGATGTAGTTCTCGTCGTCGCCCTTAACCGCCACGAACAGGCCGCCGGTGTCCTCGATGCAGTGGGCGGCCAGCTTTTTCAGCAGGCGCCCTTCCCGGGCGCACTCACTCGCCGACACCGGATCGCTGGATACGTAACGCGCACCGCTGTGCAGCAGGCCGTGGTTGGCCCCCGAGGCGCCGGACGTGATGTCATGCCGCTCCACCAGCAGGCAGTCGATACCCCGCAGCGCGAGATCGCGGGCCACGCCCGTGCCCGTGGCGCCGCCACCGATGACCAGCACGCGGGTTTTCACGATTTTTTCAGACATGTTTTTCTATTGGCATACTCCAGCGGATTTTACAACCATGCCCCGATCCAAGAATAGGAATCCCACCCCTGTTTGCCCGGGACGGCAGGAATGGCTGCACAGACGCAGGCCTGGGTTTCAATCCACCTTGACAAAATTCCATCATGACGGTAGGAGTGATTCAGTTCGTCTTCCCCCCAAACCGCTCACTGATTTCTTACCGAAAAAAGGAGGTTCGTCATGTCCAAAAAATCGCTGTGTATCCTGTTGATGCTCTCCACTTTCCTTCTCATCACCACAGCTTCGGCAGCCGAACCGCTTCGCCTGCTTACGTGGAAGGGCTATGCCCCCAAAGTGCTGGTAGACAAGTTCACCAAGGAAACCGGCATCCCTGTAAAAGTTACCTACACCAACAACGAGGAAATGATCGCCAAACTGCGGGCCACCCGCGGCGCGGGCTTCGACCTGGCGCAGCCGAGCCAGGACCGTATCTCCTCGGTTCAGAAGAAGTTTCACATCTACCAACCCATCGATCTGGGCAAGATCAAGATCAACCAGATCATCCCCTCCATGCTGGAAGCTGTCAAGCGCAACACCATGGTAGACGGCAAACCCCACGCTGTGCCTTTCTGCTGGGGAACTTCGGGCCTGATCGTCAACAAGAAGAAGGCTCCTGAGGCGTCAGACTACACGGACCTGCTGAACGAAAAATACGCTGGCCGAATCAGCTATCGCCTGAAACGGCCAACGCTCATCGCCCTGGCTTTCGCGCTGGGAGACAACCCCTTTGCCAAATACAATGACGCCGCGGCCTATAAGGCCCTCATGGAAAAAGTCGCCGATGCCATGATCAAGGGAAAGAAGCTGGTCAAGAACTACTGGAGCAACGGCGATCAGCTGCTGCAGTCCATGCGCTCCGAAGAGGTCTGGGTCGCCATGGCCTGGGACGGGGGCGGATGGAAGCTGCATGCCGAGAACCCGAACATCGACTTCGTGGCACCCAAGAGCGGTGCCCTGGGCTGGATCGACACTTTCGCTCTGCCGGCCAAATCCAAGAATATCGAGGGGGCCTACAAGTGGATCAACTTCATCCTGCGCCCTGAAAATGCAGCTGTTTTCACGAACAAGGAAAAATATGCCACGGCTTCGGCTGGCGCCATGGACAAACTGGACGCGGCCGTCCGCGACAACTTCAAGCGCTGCTTTCCTCCCGCAGCCATCGACAACATCAAATGGTACCCCCCTGTGCCGGCTAAACTGGAAGCCATCGAGGGCAAGATCCTGGACAAGGTCAAGGCAGCCAGGTAAATCGGCTGAGACCTGATTGGCTTCAAGCGAGTTTATCCCCTTGTAAAGGGAGGCGCCCCAATGGGAGCGCCTCCTTTACAGTGTCTTCCCCCCCGTAACCGGGTCAGGCTTGCATGCAGATCGATTTGTCGGTTCAGCGCGTCACCAAGAAATTCCAGGAGTTCACGGCGGTGGACGACGTTTCTTTCGAAGTCCAGGACGGCGGCTTCTTCTCCATCCTGGGACCCTCGGGATGCGGCAAAACAACCCTGCTACGCATGATTGCGGGCTTCATCGAACCCACCAGGGGCCGCATCGAGATCCGCGGCCGGAACATGGCCGGCATGCCACCCAATCGACGTCCCGTGAATCTCATCTTTCAACATCTGGCGCTGTTTCCCATGATGACCGTGGCGCAGAACATCGCCTTCGGTTTGCAGCGCCGGGGAGAAAAAAGGGACACCATCAACACCAAGGTCAACAGCATCCTGGAGC
>Ga0256835_1000721_pt1 | contig 22491 bp, 32 predicted proteins | sample PIR30metaG_FD_185972 | JGI IMG/M metagenome (GOLD analysis project Ga0256835, IMG submission 185972) | Hydrothermal vent microbial communities from East Pacific Rise, Pacific Ocean - PIR-30 | ecosystem: Environmental > Aquatic > Marine > Hydrothermal vents | place: Pacific Ocean: East Pacific...
ACGTAGCGTATCCTTTCCCTCTCTTCTCGCTGGGCACAACATCTGCTATGAATGCATAGATTACAGGGCTTATTCCGAGGAGAGCTACACCGAATATTATCAGGTATGCCATTATCTCAATATAGCCTCGTCAATACTAGTATGAGTGAGACGCCCATAGCAAGGCCTAGAACCAGTAATAGTCTCCGCCTGCCGAGCTTATCCCCTAGAACACCTCATAGAAACATCAATGCAAGCCCTATGAAGCCCGGCACGGTCTTAAGGAATCCAGCGTATAGTCGCCAAGTCTTCTCTGTCCCAGGTATGATCCCCTCCTTGTGCAGCGTATCAAGTATTAGAGCCAGCATATAGTTTCCGGAAAAGTAGAAGAGAACTATCAGAGCGAGAAATAAGAGTATCAGCCCTGTTCTTACCTTAGCCAAAATATCACCCGAGATACTTCTTGAAGAAACCGATAACTCTCTCCTTGTACTCCTTAGGATGAACCTTTATCGATCTAACGTGGCCGCTGTCGATAACCCATAACACGGTGTTGGGATTGGTCTTTCTCAGCGCCTCGTAAAACCTCTTGATCTCATCTAGGGCGACGGGATCATCGTTCCTACCAGTGATGATCATGAACGGTATCTTTATCTTCGAAGCATACTTGTACATAACTAGATCCTCTATATTAATACCAGCCTTGGACGCTGCGAAACGGACTATCAGGGGATATACTGCAAGCAATAATGATCGGAGAACTCCTTTCATCCTCATAATCCATCTCCGCCCAGAAGCAGTAATGTCTATATACGGGCTATCAGCGACTGCAGCATTGATCCTTTTGTCTTTGGCCGACAACATTATCGTAACCGCACCGCCCATGGAGTAGCCAATAACCCCTATCTTCTCAGCTTTACCGGGTTTCTCCTTCTTCAGCCAATCAATTATTCTAGTATAGTCTTCCACCTCCTTGACACCTAATGTCGTTATTTCTCCATCGCTATCACCATGTGCTCTAAAATCAAAGGCTACCACGTTGTATCCGTTCCTAGCGAGAAGATCTATTACAGGCTTCATATAATCCTCATCATACTTTGACGCCGTATAGCCATGTATGGCGATAATAGTTGTGTTCGAGCCCTTATTGATAAACCAGCCTCTAAGCGTTAAACCATCACTTGTCTCCACGGATACTTCTTCATAGTCATGTCGTAGATCTTTGGGTGTCCATTTCCTTTTCAGCCTTGGCGGGCTGAGTAACTTCGAAGCAGCAGCCCTAGCCAATCCACTGAGAAACAATATAATAGCTCCTATTGATAGCTATAATTACACCAGCAACGATGAGAATACCTGGCAAGGACTACGCACCGATAATAAAATCTACAGCGAAGAAATAAATTCTCTTTGTAAACCAATACCGTATATAGGTGTATAGATTGAAGCCCATTCTCATAGGACATAGGGGTTTTCCAGCAAAATATCCGGAAAAACACTATCGCCTCATTCCTCGCAGCATTATATTATGGTGCTGATAGGGTGGAGCTTGACGTATGGCTTGATCGAGATGGAGATCTAGTTGTAATACATGATCCCGACCGAGCGCGTAGCCGGAAAGAAACTAGTTGTCAAAGTATCAAGCACAGCCGGGCTGAAAAGCCTCGATCTAGGGCTAGCCCAGAGGATCCCACTACTAGAAGAAGTACTCAAAGCCCTACCCCCATCAATCCCGTTATTCGTTGAAATAAAAGATGTAGAAGCATCGATCCCAGCCTACGAGCTAATAGAGAGGTACAATAGGCTAGATAACACGATGTTCATAAGCTTCCACCCTGAAGCACTCGAAAAGATAAGGATGAAGAGTAGCGAGGCCAAGCTGGGATTCATAATAGGTAGTCTCGAAGCAGCTGAGAGAGCTCCCGAGCTAGCAATGAAACTAAAATTACAGGCGATAGCACCGCCAGTACAAGGAGCAAAATATATCGGAAAGGAAAAATTCGTCGAATACCTCAAGAGGATCAAAGAGATGGGGCTATACACGGCCGTATGGGTTGTAAATACTGAAGAGGAATACAAACTAGTAAAAGATATCGTTGATGCTATCATAACTGATAATATCAAGTACATAAAGAAGCTTCGCAGATAAAAGATTTCCAGAAATAACTAGCTCGAACCTTATTTTAAGACGTGATGAAAGTACCCTCAGACGACTGGCAGTATCCGGGATGAAGAACCGGAATTATACTGATCCCTATCAGCCGCTCTTCTCCTTGACCCTACTATATGGGTCTTCAAGAAAGAATCCCTTCCTGCACTTAGGGCATATCACGAGAATAGGTCTTTCCCGTTCCTCATGTAGTACCTCGTGGTCAGCCATGTAAAGGACAGACTCATACATATAGTCGAAATCCCCGGGATTACCCTCATAACCGCAGAAGGGACATTTTATTCTTCGAACCAAGACCATCACTTCCTTTTTATAGGATTATGCTTTTACACTTATATTTTATCCGAAGATTATTAAGAAACTATTTCAAGAATTATGTAGGAGTAAAGTATTTTTACTAATTTATATTTTGAAATAGTTTCAAGGTGCTTCGAATGAGCAATGTAAAGCAGTTACAGAACATTGTATTTACAGCAGCAGTTTGCGCAATCACATCCATAACTGCTCAGATAAAGTTTAATCTAGGCCCTATTCCTTATACTATGCAAAATGTTGGTGTTATTCTGGCAGGGCTCCTGCTACCACCACTATATGCAGCTACTTCTATGATTTTATACGTATTCTTGATATTTATAGGGCTGCCACTTGCTGCTGGTTTTACTGGTGGCCCTTCCATTGTACTAGGTTATTGCGGTGGATATCTATTCGGCTTTATTATATCATCATTTCTAATGTCTCTTCTAACTCGTTGGTATCTTAGATATTGTACCAGAAGTCTTGACGAGATTAACAGGAAAGATTTCATAGTGCTACTTGCACTATCATTTATCGCCATATTGCCGACTTATTTGCTTGGATTCATAGTGTTTTATCATTATGCCCTTCCGAACACTTCTCTTTATTTATGGTCGATAAAGGTAACGTCATGGCTAGGGTTTAAGCTTCATGGGATAGTGGCGCTGTTTATTGCTTCAGTACTGATATTCATTCCTCAAGATCTTTTCATGGATCACGTGATTGCAATCATTGTTGCAAGAGAAATTGCGAGAATAATTAAAATTCGGGGCGGATATATTTGACCAAATGCGCTGTAATGGCGGAGAACCTCACTATAAGAATTAACAATACCAGTATTATTGCTAACTTAAGCTTCTGCATACCTTACAGTTCGATAACATTAATCAGCGGGCCATCTGGTTCAGGAAAAACAACTCTTCTTAAAACAATAGCTGGTCTAATACCTGTGGTATATTCACGATATAGTATCTCTGGTCGGATCAAAACTCTAGGATTAAAGCCGCCACAGGCATTAATGAGAGGATTAGTTTCATATATTCCACAAGATCCTTTATCATTTTTTATAAGCGCATCTGTGAAGTCAGAACTACGATTTATTAAACAAAATATTCCATTACTACAACCAGTGCAAAGCAAACTTATTCACGAACTATCGGACGGTCAAAAATATCATTTGCTAATCTTTTCGGCATTATCTAAAGCTAAAGTGATATTACTCGATGAACCAACATCGCATATAGATCCTTGGATCTTGCAGGAGATCATGCACCAATTAGAAAGGTTTTGTGATAACAATAGAGTAGTAATTATTGTGGATCATAGGGTGAGTCTTTTGAAAAAATATGTTGATCAACACATTATCCTTAAAGGAAATGCATGGAAAATTGCTAATTGGAGAATTAAAAGCCCTCTCTTCCCAGAAACAAACAATGATACTACAGGGGAAGTAATTACATTACGTAATGTAAGCGTTTCTTTTAATGGCAATCCAGTATTAAAAAATATTAACTTAAATGTCATAGAAAAAACACTTGCTTCTATTATAGGAAAGAACGGTTCAGGAAAAACAACTCTGCTTCGTGTAATTGCGGGTCTAGAGAAACCGATTAAAGGAGAAGTTAATGTTTGCGGTAGAATTTTCTATATACCTCAGTCTCCGGTGTACTGGTTTTCGACAAATACAGTAGAAGATGAGATAAAGTTATTCAGGCGTTTATGGAATACAGATATCAGTGTTAAGCAGACGTTGGAAATATTCGGTCTTAAGCATTTAATTAAAAGAAATCCGTATGCTCTTAGTGTAGGCGAGGCACGCAGACTATCTTTGGCCTTAGCATATGTATCTGGTGCTGATATAATATTGGTAGATGAACCGACTCTAGGAATCGATGAAGAATCCAAGGAAACATTAAAGACTGTTCTCTCAATGATGAGAGCGAATAGAACAATAGTTGTAGTAACACATGATATCGCTTTTGGAAGCTCATTTGCAAAAGTTTATCGTCTTCGTGAAGGGCGTATTGAATGCTACGAATATTTGTAGGGTTAGCAAAGATCTTTTCGTATGTCTTTGCGATCGGACAAGCACGTATGCATGTACCGTTCTATGTAGCAGTCTTAATTCTCATAATAGTGTCAATATTGTTTTTTTATCTTCCATCAGCCTTAGTAGTGTCGGTAGAATTAATTCTTTCAGTAGTGATAGTGATCGTTAGAGGTTATAAGATTATTGTATATACAACGGCTGCATTTGCTTTATTTATAATGCCATATGTTATGCTAGCGATATCCATACAGTTTATTCTAAAAATTATGTGTTTACAAACTATCATTAGAAATACCCTAACAATGTTTGGATTATTTCTTTTAGGAACTCTAATATGTGGTGTACTGGATATTGATGAAGTAATAATTGTTAGTAGAAAGTTTTCTATTAACTTAGCCATGTTGCTAGCTCTTGTGATAAAATTCTACTATTTTTCAACATTGTCCTTACAACAAATAATGGAAATATATAGTGTTAATATACCAGCCGATAGTTTTTATGAACGAATTAAACGGTTTGTATTAATTTGTAAAGCTGTAATATATTTAGTGTCGATTTCTGCTATTAATTCAGTAGAGGCAATTTATACACGTATGCCGCATTTCTGTGGTGTCCTTAATAATGAGGAGGGAAGAAATCGATAGAATTGTATTGGAGATTCTAATGAATGCCAAGGACGGCTTCGTTAGCGGTAAAAAACTTGCTTCACTAATTAATGTTTCGAGACCAACAATTCATAGAATTATTAACGATCTAAGGAGTAAAGGATATCTTATCGAATCAAATCCCCACAAAGGGTATAGATTGATCTTGGAAGATGACCTGAGACTTGCAAATTACTATATTGCGAATTTCCTGAAAGTCGAACGTGTAAAATATACTATAGTGTATCTTGAAAAATGTAGTTCAACACAAGATATTGCTGAATTACTGGCTAGACATAATGCAAACGAGGGTGTAGTCGTTGTCGCTGAAGAGATGACTCATGGAAAAGGAAGAATAGGTAGGAAATGGGAAGCAAGCAGAGGCGGATTATGGTTTACGGTTCTACTGAGACCTAAACATATCGTTAATTTATTAATTCTTAGTCTGGGCGCCTCCATTGCAGTTTGTCATACGATTAATGAATTATATGGTATTACCTCATGGGTAGGATGGCCTAATGAAATATTAGTAGGAAACAAGAAAGTCGCGGGTGTTCTTATAGAGGGCAAAATGGAAGCTGATATAATGCATTATGTTCTTGTTGGTATAGGAATAAATGTTAATAACTCTATTAGTGAAAGTCTAGCTGATAAGGCAGTCTCTCTTAGGGAGTTAATTGGAAAGAATCTTCCAAGAATGCCTTTATTTGCTACTGTTCTCTCCAGGCTTGACACCATATATAAGCTAATCGAAGAGAATAAGAATGATATAATAATTAAGAGATGGAGAAATCTATCTATAACTATAGGGAATAGAATCATCGCCTATACTGGAACAAGAAAAATTATCGGGAAGGTAGTAGATATTGATGAAAATGGTGCATTGGTAGTGGAATCTAACGGAAAAAAGATACGGGTTCATAACGGCCATATATACTATCTAGATCAAAATACTCGTTTTCCATGCACAAAAAACAATACTTTTCTCCTATGATTATGTACTGGTCTAGTCTCTAGGAAGTATAGTCTTAGACCATCGAGGTCTGGGGCTCCGTCTATGACGGGTATTATTTGATGTGTTCCTAGTAGGGTTGATCTAAGATGCGCATATGCGTTTCCATGTCTCCAGCCAGTAACTGGTATGTATTCCTTAATAAACTGGTCAAGTACATCCAGGATGTCTTTCCTGGCAAGTATCAGTGCTGGTGTAGCGCCGACAGCGTGTGCTTCTATGACGCCATATTCTATTTTTGCCTCAGTGATAACCTCATATAGTATATTTGTCAAATCATAATACTTCATGGGGCCATGAGTACGGAATTCAATCTCTACTGAATATACCTTCAAGGACAATCACTACCTCTTTATCGCCGGGCTCACGGCTGATATCGACGAGTATTGGGTGCTTGAAAATACCCTGGCATGTCTCACCGTCTCGGACTGGTATTGAAGCATTCTTACCATATAGGGCTTCTGCGACAAGGCATCGTTTTTCCTCCTCAATTTTCTCCAGAGCATCTTCTAGATCATGCATTAAGCCGGGCTCATACTCGGTCAATACTACTAGGCAGCACTTATCTCTAGCATATAGCTTCGCAATACCGTCTATGAGACCTTTACTCTTGATCATACGCTCTATTTCTCCCTGAAGATTAATCGCGGTATAGCCGTTAGAAGGGATCTTTATCTTTTCGACAATAATATCTATAGTTTTACTCATTTCTTCTCCTCTAACTTCTTGACTTTCTCTAGGAACTCATCTATTTTCTTAGTTAGTACATCGAGCGACTTGCTCCCCTCGAACTTGTCTTTAAGAACTATTTCGCCGTTCTTCACGTAGAGGAGATATGTCGTTGGAGAAGCGTGTACATCGTATTCTTTAAAGCTGTTCTTGGCTGCCTCAGAATCACAGTTCCTCGCGAACCAGCTACAAAGTATTATAACGAAATTGACGTTCTCCAGGTTTTTGCCTACGAGTTTTATGTAGGGATACCATGAGAGATCATATATTCTGCAGGCCGGGCACCTAGTGTTATCAAAGTATACTACGTAGACGCCGTCCTCTTTAGGCTTGAAGGCTTCACCATCTGTTCTAACAAGAACCCATTTGTCTTTTTTCTTATCGTAAATATATATTCCGTGAGGTGAATTTACATCAACTATGTCTAGCTCGATCTTCTCCTTGCTCACGGCTTTATCATCTCCGCTTCGAACAAGTTTTCTAGCGAGCTCTTCGAGTATTTTCTCCAGATCATTCTCAACCATATATGGTCTCACCTCTTTAACCGTACTGTTTAACTTATCTGCATACAACTACAGGTGCAGTCGAGATCAAGTATGAGGTAATCCCTTATTCCCTTCTCTTCGGCAAGCCTTAGGAAATCATATAGTCGGCTCACGGGGACTAGGTAGGTGCCGGGACAAAGGCGTATGCCGTCAACATGTTTTAGCACTCCTTGAGACCTGTACTTGCGTCCCTTGATACTGACAGTTGTCCCTAATAATGTCTTAGCGACTTTGGTTCTGGATTTCCTATCGATATCTTTCTTCAGTCTTACTATAGCGTATATCGGCATTTCTCAGCGCCGGTGTTACTTTTATGCAGCTAGTGGCATAAAAGGGTTTACTTCCCCTTACCAAGCCACTTCAATAAACCCTCATCACCCTTATCCTTTCTCCTCAAAACCTTCTCGACAAACCTATCACGCACAGGCTCATATACTTCCTTGTAGAAGAGCTGGGGATCACGTAGCACTGTCCTAGGAAACCTCTTAACATACTCGACCGCAGCTTTCCATGCCTCTTCAGGATTAATTCCGGCCTCCTCGAATCTCCTCAAGACATAGCGGTCGAAATCCTCGGGTCTCTGCTCAATACCTCCCATGACAAAATATCCTCTTGACGATACCTGTAGTTTTTCGCCGACCTCCTCGACGCGTTTCAACTCCCCGGTTACCCTGACACCATAAATTCTACCCCTAGGCCTATAAGCCGCAACACCCCTCTTGCCAGGCCCATAGTATTTTGCCCAAGCATAGAATATCGCCCGGTTCAAGCCGAAGCTCTTAGCTTTCTCAAGATCACCGGTTAACACATAGTATCTTGCGGCCTGAAGAAGAGCCATCACGGGAAACCGGCCAGGCTCAGAAGCTCTTTCAACACTAGTTGCTGATGTCCTGACAGGCTCAGAGACCTCTACTCCGAGCCTAGTCGCTCTGGCTTCTAGGAGACTATGCTTTCTAACCACACCTACATGTCTAACTGCCCTATAGATGAGGTCGTCGAGTCCTCCCCTATGGTATCTCCGCCAAGAACCTGGGTCATGGCGTGGCTGCTTGGGGTCACTCCACTCAAGCTTAAAGTTGTCAAGGTCTTCAGGCTTGAAGAACACTACTACTTTGTCAAGCCTCCGGTGAAGGCTTAGAGGCGCTGTGAATACCCTTTTCATGGATACCAGGTTCTCGATCTTGACCAGTCCACCGGATTCCCTGATAACATCTAGTAGTCTGGGCTTCAGAGCATCGAGGACATATTCTACAAGGCAGAAACCGATGTCGAGTGGATGATACTCTTTCAGAGGCTCATCAATGCATTTCTCGTTGAAACGAACATGTATTCCTGCGCCGCTCCAAGCGAAATAAGCGCATTCGCTGATATTGTTCTCCATAATGTATTCTGCGATTACCTTAGCAGCCCTAACAACATAGACATAATTCTTCTCGAGATTCTTCTCTTCGATCAGGTCTATGTCGATGAAAGGAGTGACGTTTTCCACGTTACCCGTGTATTTATTCATGACGTCTTCTCTTGTCTCGAGATTCTTGAAAATCTCTATGGTTCCATAGATGCTCCTAGGCTTGATGAAACCGTACCTCTTAATGATACGAGAAACGTCCCCTGGCTCTTTTATCACGAGGGGTTTATCGTTCTCCCATCGAACCCATTTCCTATTCTCTCCCTCTATACCGACCCATCTCTTCTTAAGGTACTTGGCTATCTCCTCCTGTATTCTAGGATCACTATAATACTTCGTCACATCCAAAACCGTCCACCCTAGAATATTATTGTGTATGATCTGATTTAAGCCCGGCAGGAAAGACAAGATTACCGTATTGATTCTTCAAGTATTTTCTTCATCATCCTAGCATTTGATAGCATCCAGTGGTTATTATTGAAGAAGACATAGATTTTTCTAGGCTTTAAAGAAACGATCTTCTCGGCATCTTCTCTCAGCTCTTCCCCGGTATACTCGTGTGCATACCAGTAGCTCCTACCATGCATTCTGAGGTATACGATGCCGTTACTGCTCTTTATCCATACACCTATGGGGCTATCAATACCTACAAGAGTTAAGCCTAGATCTCCACAGAGAGAAATTGTATCGTCGTTAAACCAGCTCTGATGCCTGAACTCCACCGCGAGTCTTTCTCCGAGCCTAAATTTCTCGGCGAATCCTCTGAGCCTATCTATATTTGCGGGGGTCTTCCTATATGTTGGTGGAAGCTGTAATAGGTAGAAATCGATATCGTCGTCGAGCGGCTGGAAAAGCCTTAAGAACTTCTCAAAGGTTATGTAGGACGACGTGTTTAACCGCTTATAATGAGTTATTATCCGGTTGACCTTGACAGCCCATCGTAGACTACCGGATTTACGGGCCCAGGATCTAACTTGGTTGGGGAAGGGGAACCTGTAAAAACTAACGTTAAGCTCTACAGCGTTCAGTCCTGAGAACCTTATATACCAGTCCAGATTACCCCACTCGTTCCAGTCATACATCCAACCACTAGTACCGATATATATCTCCATGTATCATCACTTCATGGCGTAGTTGATGCATTCTCCGGTTTTCTCAACACTTTCTCGATCTCATCAATGCTTATTCCGAGTTTATCCGATACTCTGCGTAGCGCTTGGCGTGAAAGAGAGTCTTCAAGTCTCGATATAAACTTCCTCGTCTCTTTGTCAAGCCTGAGAGCTTCACTAATGGCATCCCTTACGCTTGATTCAAGGGGTAATATCTTCTCTGTCTCGATGATCAGTATTTTCTCCTCAGGTAGCACCTCTACTGTGTAACCGTATTTCTCAGCGTGCTTAGCCGCTATGAGGGAATAGAGGCCCAGAGGCATCCACGCCTTATATGCGTATTCATAGCCAGTAATTGTTTTCTCTAAATAGATATGTCCTTTCTCCTCATCACGCCATAGTGTGAGATTATCGTAGAATTCGAGGCCTTCAACCTTATAGGTGTAGCTCTCCTTCTCAATAACCGCTAGTGGCATGACCTCCATTATCACAGGCTCTCCATTTACCGTTTTGAATGGAAGGTCGAGGAACTTCATCTTCATAACGGTTCGGAGAGGTATGAAAACGTGTATATGGTTTTCATCGACTACTTCAGCAGGATACTTCTTTCTGCGTAGCTTTACATATTTCAGGGTCTTATCGATCTCTATTGTGCGTTGCTCCATAGATCTTTCACCCGGCTCCATTACAGTGTTGAGAAAATAAGGGCTTAAAATAATTACAACGCCTGCTTCATCGGCGCCAGGCCTCTACGCGAGGCCTCGGTCCACATCATACATCAACGTTCGGTGGATCAGGCCCTTCTTAATAAAAACTATTTATCGTAGTTACTATTTAATTTCAACCACTTCATCAATATCAATGATCTCATCACTCTCTAAGAGTTCCTTTCCGACCGTCTTCCTCCAACCCCTACTCCTCGCTACGTTATCGGCGCTGGAAAGTATAGCGAAGGCTTTCAGGGCATATGGGATCTCGTCGGGGAAAGTCTTGCGTGGATCACTGTTCCTTATCGAGTCGAGATTGTCGTTAACCCATGGACAACTACCGCTTACACGTAGAGTGTTATCACCCCAGCCTATGATTAATGGGAACATTTTACATGCAAGGGGCTTATCCCTATGTATGGAGCATTTATAGCCGGATATGAAGGGGCATATACCCTTAATAATCCATTTGTATAGCAGAACATATGCTCGTCTACCACAAATATATCCAGCATAGGGCTCGAACTCAAGTCTCCCAATCCCTTTATTCATAGCTAAGCGTTCTAACAATCTCTTCTCCCAAGGGAATATGAGCGGTGAATCTTCGATATTATTGAACGTGCAGCACTTCTTACCGCATATTATAAGGCACCTGAACCTTGCATCCATCCGGGACTATCACCTATAGGGTATTATGCATGGACTACCGAATTTTCCTAGCCTTACCTTTGAGCCTGGACTACCGTTTACCGGTATCACCCTGATCCCCATAGGCCTCTTCTTCGTTAGCCAGACAGTATAGGTGTCAAGTATAAAGTTCGCCAACCGATCCCTATCTGCTGGGACGACCAGCATATCGGGCCCAGCCATACAGACCGTTGAGGCTAGTAGGAAGTCCTGGGCCCTTATCCTGCCCCGGCATCCCTCATCGACCAATACTTTATCCTCAGCGTACGGCAGCATTACCTCATTGAACCCTGTCACCCAAGCTATATGGGCCGCTAGCTCTGATATGATTTTATTAACGAAGCGAATAGCGCTGAGGAATCCCGGTTCAAACAATCCTGTCTTAGATATACTCATGATGAGTTTTGCCGTACTATCGTTCATCCATGGCGAGAGACTCAGATCAGCGAAGACCGTGTACCCCATAGATCTGACCAAGGATAATGGTCTCTCAAGCATGTCAACAAAGTCTTCGAACCTGAGCTCTTTACGGATATGTCTCTCCATTAAGTCATTATAGAGGTAGCCTAGTCCGAAGCTCCAGCCCATCGCGTAGCTTGTGCTGTCCGGGAAGTATGGAGTCCTTATAGGCTCGTTATGTATAGCTACACCAATACATGTTGCGAATATCGGGTCACGGGAGGATGCCTCATGGATTATCCTGCTAGCAGCCCTGGAAGCCTCTAAGGGGCTTCGAGTTAGGCCATGTAGCGGTACATAATATCCTTTCTCCGTTAAATCGGCAACCAGCTTGGGTGAGGCTACCATTAACTCTAGGCCGCCTACCGAGACAGGTATGTTGCATGGAGGATCGGGCAGGAGCGATACGAGGCTCTTGTACACGTCTGCGGGAGGCTTAGGTAATGAGACCCTCATAGTCCAGACATCGTATCCCCTATTCTTTAGGTTGTCTTGGACCTCGCCCAGTCTCATGAGTGCTTCGTCGAATAGCTCGGCTATAGAGCTCTTACTCCACTCCGCCGGGAAAGGAGCGAAGACTGTGAGTGCTCTTATCTTCAAAATCGCCACCACTGTAGAACTACAGGGATTTGTTAAATAATAATGTTTGTAAGACTATCCATGTGGGGAAAGTCTTGCAGTTGATAGGTGTTGCTAACAAGATAGTGTTTATACATGATGATTTCATATATGCCTCTGTCACTGCTGGACAGCTTTACAGGGAGTTACCATCCCTGATACTTAGAAGCATAGATGATAAAACATTCAATAACACCCTGTTCAAACACGTCCTCGACATACTCGGCGAGGAAAAAATTAGGGCAAAAGACCTCTACGGCCCCACAAGTAAAGACATGGACACAGGGTTAAAGGGCTTCATAAAAGAATATGATTCAGCAAGACCTTCATCATCAATAGAATACTGCCTACGTGGTCTCCCCCGAGAAGTACTCATAGACCTGATATCAAAGGATTATATATGGATTGTGCCCTATAACAATATAGAATCAGTTAAGACGAAGAAGATCGGCCAGCATAGAGTCATAGAGATAATCTACCTATGCCCATTCACCGGTATGAGGAAAGCCCTCAGAATACTATACAATTACAAGTTCTACCGTCTCCTGAACGAATTGCTCGGTGAGAAGAAATGAGCATCCCAGCAGACCTGCTAAAACTTCCTTATACACCTACAAAAATCGAGGAGATCCTTAGGGAGATCACAAGGCTGGATCCGAACAAACAATCAGAAGTCCTCGCAGGACTATCACTTATCATTGACAGACAAGAAGCATCGAGAGAAATATACTTGTTAGGCATAAAAGGCAAGCTAACAGGTATTGGGAGAAAATACATTGATAAGCTCCCACTTAGCCTCTGTCCCCAAATCTTTAAGTCATCACTCATCTCTCTCCTTGTTGAGAAAGTTAAGAGACCGATACCAGTAGCTTCCCTGGAGGACTCGCTGAGAAGAATCCATGGATACATGACATATATGAACCCGCTCACAATACTTTATGTATTATGGAAAAACCCGGAGGCTGCCAAGAACTATTTCACAGAAATTATAAGCGAGAATATACTGACCGATCTAGCAAATCCTGATCTAAGATACACGGTCATATACAGAGACATACTTGTAGCCTTATCTCCAACACTATCACTCGATCTACTCCGAAAATACTATAAACCGGCAGGTATACCTGATGAAGCACTCGAGGCTGCTGAAGAAATACGTGAGAAGAACCTGGATGACCTCCTCGTCCTAGCACTTAGATCATATCTCAGAATACTCGTATCAATAACACAGATACTGAGATCTGCCGCTAAAGCAGAAAATTATCTTGAAAACATGAAGCTCGAAACATCAGGACTACTAAAGTACAGGGAGATCCTTGGTAAACTGGTCAAGACAAGTAAGAACTTGATGCAAACAAGCATGGACACGCTAACCATTAGGCCCGAGGAAAAAACCGCCGAGGCCCTAGCTGAAATAGTTGATACCGCACTAAGAAGAGCTGGTGATACTGAAGACTACAGGATAGCATTGAACCTCCTACTAGAGGCTAGCTTGACACCACTCGAACTTGTGGAAGGATTAGAACCAATACTCCGGAAAATATCAGAGCAACTCAAAACAATTGATAAGAGAATACTATCAAAGCTATGTAGCTCTAGGAAGGGAAAACTACTTATAGAGAGACTATCTAAACATAGCGATAAAAAATTTATCCTTGATCTAGGGGTTAATTGGGCAAAGCTTTGCTAATGATTACAGATATAGTCTCGAATAATCTACATTAGTTGTAGGCTTTTCTTAACAGTACTAGTTTTACTCTTTCCAGAAAAGATTTGAGACTAGGATTATATAGAGGTAAGATCTTTCCCTCAATATGACGGTGATGTGGATATGTTTCTATTTCACGATGATGAGGTCTATTATTCCACCATTCTTCATAATCTCTAACACGAAAATAATAGCCATACGCTTCTAACTTGTTCTGTTGCCAATATTCACGTATGACTACTAATGCTTCATATTGAGAGATCATGATCTTTATATTAAAATATTCCATAAAATACTCTTTATCAATACGATATTCATTAACAATTATTGAAGGGTTTAATTCGCTCAAAATATCGAAGGATAACCTTGTATGTGTCTTCAATTTTAGTCTGACTTTTCAACTTTTCTTTTTCAACCTCTCCACTATTGCTTTTTTATGCTTAATGAGTAGATCTAGTTTTCTCCTTAGATAAAGGTATTTAGGCCATAACATATCGAGCTCAGAGTCATCGTATTCCTTTTCTATAAACAACTTATCTAGTTCATTCCATTTTTAAGGCCAAATTGATCCGCTATTCTTTGTAGCTCGGCCTCGATCAAGGCAATATCATTTTCTATTTTCTTTATCTTCATTTGTAATTCCTTTGGGATACCAACGATTTCTTTGGACTCTTTGTGCTTCTTAGATACTAATGAAGGCATGTTTTATCCCTACATTTTAAACCAGTCCTTACACTATCATAAATGTAATGTATTTATTAATTGCTTTATTGTTATAAATCATATCATAACACTATGATGTTAAAATTATACTGATAATTAAATCTGCTTATATCATGGATTATTTGAAATGTAGATGTTAGATTCTAACGTTTACGTGTCATACGAGTATTAGAGTCTTAACTTCGAATGGTCCCAGTGCTATTTTACTATCTACTTTCATATGCGTATTTCTGCCTATTAGATCAGTGATACCGACAACTTTGTGATCTCCGTGGATGGCTATTTCTTTCTCTGCGGGAAACGGGTTGTAGACGTTTGCATAGATCTTACTATCTCTGACTGTGATCTCGGTTATTACGGCGTATTTCTCTGGCTCGATCGAGATAGTCTTTTCTCCTAGCAATGGTCTACCAGGCAGGATTTTCACAGGGCTCCATAGCTCATAGCCTACTATCGGCACCATTGACTCCCACGTGTTCCCTCTATGGGGGTAGAGGTGATATGTTATCCTGAATTTTACTAATACCACTATAGGGGTCGGGGACGACGGGTGCTTTATGAAGAGCCAAACCTATTTTGTCACCGAACACTGTGTACCCATGCTTATGTAGGGATATAATAGCTAGTCCTTTTTCACCATCACTAAGATCCATCCACCTAAGCGCTGGCACCTCATATAGGAGAACGTATTTCATCGGATCATCGGGCATCGTAGATCTCGATATAGCGCCGTAAGGTATCTCGAACCAAGCCTTATCCGTCCAGATATAGGCTTCAAACAAGGCTTTAAGATATCTCAGCCGATCCTTCCAATCTAGATTAACATCTATTCTAACTAGTGGTGAGCCGCTGAACAGACAGATCCTCATCTTGACGATGGGCCTACCTGTCTTCTTCGAGAACTCTAGACACGCAGCTCCTCCACCATTCGACAGTATATTGGGCTTACCGAGCGATTCTAGGAGGTGACCATTCATAAGGCCAGAGGGGTCAAGCTCCCATGCATCGAACATCGGCGGCCTATACAGATGGACTAGTAGGAGATTGCTTGGCTCGTTGAAGTAATTAGTTCCTTTCCTATCCTTCAGGCCGAGTATTTCGCCTCTGGGGGATAATTTTAGCTCTAGGTATTCATTACCCATGGTTATGGTATCAGCGACCTCGAGATAGGCTTCTCCATTATTTACGGGTTCACCCGTTATGCTCCATGTTGCCCCGATGCCCTGGATAGGCTTTGTCTTCACTAGATATTCTCCGTTTGTCCCTACCGCTTCATCCTGTTTAGAATTATAGCAAACTGTATCTGCGGTTGGGACTTCCACCTCACCCATAACCCTTTAGGTAGGGTTATGGGGTCATGGGTGGCGGTCGAGCCGAACAGAATTCGGCTCCCATCTAAGCTATGCCCTATAGGGCTTGGAGCACGGCTCCCATCACCTAGGTAGGCTTTAAGGAGTAGGTTCCAACAAGCAACCACATACCTATGCCAAGACTCTCCACCTATACTACATTTGCCTATCCTTGAGCCATATCTATATACTATTAATGCTTCATGAATTGGACATAATTTAGAAGTGTTCTTTGGGTTTACGTAAACTATCGGCACTCCATACTCCTTAGCTTTCTCCTCTATAGCTCTCTGAATCCCTCTGAAGCTTGCTTGGAATATCCTATGCCTTAACTGCTTATCCTTAATCCTCTGAATCATACTATTAGCTACACGCTTACCTAGCTTCTCAAGAACGATGGCATACTGTCTCTCTCATAAGCGGTTCTAACGATTATGTTCGCTATCTTCCACTTAATGTCTTGTTTCTTCTTTCTCTCCTTAAGCTTCCTCAATACCCTCTTCTTAATCCTAGACCTCACACTATAGAGTTTATCATACATCTCCTGAATTCTCTTCCTACGGTAATAGTATCCGAGAATGAGCTTTTCCTGATTAGTCTCAAAGAGATAAGCTGTACCATCAACCAGCACAGTAACGCTATTCTCATTAACATCAACTGGTAGATAACCTCTAGGCTTATACTCTTCAACTTCCTTAACGAAGGTTAGGTAGATTATGAGCCGTCTATTCCTTTTATCAAGCTTTATCTTAGTTTCACTAGTTAGTTTCCATCCTCTGTTAATGTATTTCCAGTATTGTTTGTAAGGCTCGATCTCTACTGTTATCCATCCTTTATGAGTAGCCACTCTAAAGGAGACTAGTCCACTAGACTTCCATAGGTGGTCGTCAAGCCAGACACTTACCTTACTTAACCTCTGGATACTCACGTTCTGTCAAACCTCGTTTCTTTAGTCGTAGAAAACTCTTGGCTCTAGTAGATGCGTCTTGACAAGCAGTATATACGTAATGACTAGGTAGTTGCGGGTAGAGGCTCCTCATCTCACGGTACTTCAGAGCCTTGAGCCTAGTAAAGCTCCTTATATTATTTCTCACAGCATACATTGTTAGTTGCTCTACCATGTTACGGTACATTCCTTCAAGCTCAACAAAGACACGAAATATCTTTCTCGGAAGCTTAACGCTATTAACGATAACAGTTCTAGTCACTCTAGTCATTCTTCTCTACCTCACTTAGGAGCTGTTTAAATCCTTGAACTAATTGTTTCTTCTTGTGGCTCCTTATGCCGTAGAGTTTACCAGCAAAGCTAGTTACAATTGCTAATAGGTCTTCAACAACCTCTTGATATGCATTCTTAGGCTCTCCGCCATAGATAATCTCTATCCGCACACCATACTGCTTAAAGAAGTATTCGAGGTACTCGAAACCAAACCTTGTAAGCCTATCCTTGTATGTTACAACAACCACATCCACTTCTCTATTAACTATGTAGTTGAAGAGCTTTTGTAGTCCTCTACGGTTAGTCTTAAGACCACTAGCTATATCGCTAAGTATGTCTATAACCCTATAGCCTTTAGCAGAGCAGTACTGAATAAGATACTCTATCTGTCTTTCAAGGTCTTTTCTCTGGTATGAGGAGCTAACACGAGCATAGATAACCGCTCTAACTTCTTTAGCGACCTCTTTACCACTAATTATCCTCTCGATTTCACTCTCTGGAATCATCCATCTACCAGTAGGAGTCCTAACAGCATATATTTTGCCAGAGTAAATCCATCTCTTCAAAGTAATAAAACTAATACCAAGACGCCTACAAGCCTCCCTAGGAGGTAGCAACCTCTCCGTCATCTGATATTCTCCGATACAAAATGATATAATTTGAAATACTTAAAATTTCTGCCCCTCTAGTATTGAGTATCCATGAGCGTGTTACACCGGATAAGGTCGCGAAAGGCCTTGGTTTTCTCGAAGCCATAAAGCTGACTCTGAAGAACAGGGTATTCGTAACGTATCTGTTTATGATATTCTTCTTACAGCTAGCTATCAATATGATGAACCTCGTCCTACCATACGGTGTAACAGTCTTGGGCGGTTTTCAGAAATACTATGTGGGGTACTTCTATATTCCATTACTAATAGTATCTCTCATCACTCTGCCGATCTACAAGTCATTATCGGTTCGTTGGGGTAAGAAGCGAGTATTTATGATGAGTATGCTTGGCTTATCAATAGCCTCTATTGCCGCGTCATTCATAGGCTGGATCCCTTTATCTCCTCTCCTAACGATCATTGTTATCGGTGGTTTTGTAGGGATATTCCTGATACCTCAGTTCATGATGCCGAATGCCTTCATAGCGGATATATCGGATCTCGACGAATCAATAACGGGTTACAGGAGAGAAGCGATCTATTTCGGAGTACAGGGCCTGATATGGAAGAGCGCTGCTGGAGCAGCCGCGTTGTTATCCGGATGGGTTATGGATATGTTCGGCTATAATCCTGGCCACGACCTAGGAGTCAGGCTCGTATATATTATATCATCCGTGCTCCTCGTCATAGCGGCGCTAATACGTACAAGGTATAGGATAAAGAAGCACTAGATCCTTATAGTGGAGCCCGTGTGCGCGTAAAGGTAGTGCTCAGGATATTCTTGAGAAAGAATATGTTTAATAATATCACCGCTACAATGAATAGGCGCTATGAGGCCGACGCCGAAACTTACGAGCCTATTTGCTATCCTCTCGCACTCTGAGAAACTACATCCGATTAGATGGAAGCCCCCGATCACAAGGATCGGTGGTTTGCCAGTAAAATTAATCTCTTCCTCAACCAGTCTGACAATCCCCGGATGACTACAGCCTACGAGGAGCACTGGTCCTTTATCACTCATGATTACAAGGGCTTCTTCCCATGGCGGGCCATAGAGAGGTTTTAATACATAGATTCCCCTCGCTACTTCTACCATGGAGTTTACGAGAATAGGCCTTCCACCATAACTCTTGATCTCGGAGAGAATACATCTCGCGTCGGGGCCGGGCAGGTAAACAGGTATTCCAGGATTGTTTTCAAGAATGTATAGGAGACCGCTAGTATGGTCTCCGTGAAGATGGCTTATCACTACAGCGTCAATTTCCTCCGGACTAACGCCTATTGTGCGTAGATTATGCTGTAGAATACTCGGACTAGGGCCCGTATCAAATAATATCTTTTCCGTGCCTGTCTCGACGAGTATTGATAATCCCCACGATGATTCCAGCCTACCGCTAGGATCAGGATCGTTATCAACAACGACAATAATTGTCACATTACCACTCCCGTTAACACTGGCTATATTTCCTGCTGTTTTTTCAGTTACTGATATATGAGTCTCTGTGTTTTGGTTTTTCGATATATGAGTTGGCGTTGTAGAGAATGACGAGCTTGTTTGTTCTATGCTCAATTCTCGGTAGCTAATATAAACGGCTATCATTACCGCGGCAATAATAATTGATAATATCACTAGAATTGCTAGTACGTGCTTCATACAGATCTCCTTTAAAATGAACTAGTTTCATTCCTCACTAATATTATATGAATAGAATAAATCAAAACATTTGCTCGGCTATAATTTCAAAATTTACTTGGATAACATAGAATTAAAGGTAAAAGGTTTCAAACAACTTATAGATATGATTAAATCCAGCAAGTTCTTCTCTACGATAATGCAAAGTATAAGAATACAATACCCATTAAAACTAGTATAAAGGCTCCAATGTGTTGCCAGAGTGTACCCGGAATAATGATTAACCCTAGATCCTCTAGTCCCCAGACTATGAAGCCGACACCTACGACCCCCAGAAATAGTCTGCCAATACCGGATACTCTCCTAGAACCTATCCTCACATTCACTATGCCACGCCCGCTCGGAGCAATTGCTATGGCTAATAATCCCACACCCATACCTATAATAGTGCCTGGACCGGTGTGTCCGAAGAACATTCCTATACCCATACCTAGAAACATGCATGCTAAGAACAATAATGCTCTGTTCATTATCTCATACCCCCATAATAGACGACAATATTGTCACTAATATTCAGCTTTAAGACCTATTTTTATTGATTCCTTAGCAACTCATCAATGTTTCCATTACACTCCGGTACCTGGCTTGGCGCGACGTTTTTGCCGAGCAAATAGCATTTCCGCGTGATCCTTTCGTAGAACAAGCATTTATCACAGTTTATCCAGATATTCCTCTCACCTGGCTTGACAAGGTATATTCGCTTCAAACAATTCAGCAGTACATTATCAATAAGTGCCTCAATGAATGATACATATTTCCTCTTGCCAGTCAACCTAGATAAAAATCCGGTCTCGGCTTCGGTTGTCACATGGATCTCCGTTACACCGCCGCTTTTCTCGCGGAACCAGAGGACCATGTGGAAGTAATCACCGTCATATGGCTCTATAGTAAATGATGTCTCTGTGGTCTTAACACGTATTTTTGAAGAGAGTTTGTTCCAGCTGAGCCTCAGAGAGTATTTGTCCCCCTCGATAAATGATAGGCTTTCGATATATTTGTCAGATGCAACCCAGTTATTCATATCGCTCATACATTTAAGCAATAAATGCTTGTCAACCAGTAGCTCCCTGTAAAACGTATGCGATATCCTCAAATTCATCTCCGGATACCCATATAGTATTCATGACTTGATATAAGTTACACTGGTCTGAATCATGAAAGCCCCTTATTATTTAATACCCTAACCATTACCCAGGTGATACCTCGATAGGTATGTTTAAATCTTTCTTCGGATCAAGATTATAGATAGTGATAGCCATGCCCGAGAAGCTGAAATTCTTCGACATCAAGGCAAAGAAGGCGTTCTACACAGACAAGTACGAGGTAAAGATCGTCGAGAAGAAGAAAGGCGGCAAAGTCAAGATAGCCTTCGCGATAAGCCCCTACACAGGCATTAGAGTAGCCAGGATCATAGGGCCGGTTAAGGAAGGCGAAGAGAAGAAGAAAAAGAAGAAGTAAGGAAGGGGCTTTAACACACGTTAATAACTAATACGGTTTTTTCTCCCTAGTCTACCCCCATCCTAACTATTCATCCCGCCCCACCCTTAAAAATCCTAGTCATCCGTGAAGATTCTATCGATGAACGGGGAGAAAGTGTTTTGAAGAAATACTTCATGTTCAATATCGTCGTAGAAGACACCGATCTAGCGGAAAAGATCAGGCTTATCATTAAGAAATACTATGGCAGATGGATACATGTAACAAGTAGGAAGCAGAAACAAGCATACAATATTATGATCCAAAAGGGAATCCAGGCATCAATCCGTCTTATTGATCCATTAACAACCCTTCTAGAAATCCCTAATAACACAACTGGCTTCAAGATCGTGAGGATGATCGAGCACGCCAGAGCCTTGCTAAGACTGGCCGTAGGATGGCGTAATGGATACCGACTAGGTGCGAAGAAATTATTAGAAGAACTAAAAATACATCCGGCCTACGACGTGTTTCTCGCAGCGCCCGGGCTTCTAAGCCTTATAGGCCTAGACATGAGTGAAAATAATGTCTTATTGGAGAAAATGTTTGCTGGAGAACACCGGGTATTCTGCAATGGTATTCCCGCGGGAAAGCTTATAGTGTATGATGATGGATGCGATGTTAAAGTATTGGTTGAGAAAACCAGGTGCGGTGCTGATAAGGGAGATTCTCCATGGAGGATTAATCGTGAAACGATGCTCCGTCATATAAGTGTATCCAAGAGGTTCTTGGAGAGTCTGGGCAGACCTGATAGGGTCATTGTTAGTTTTAGTGGTGGAAAAGATAGTCTTGTCACACTAGATCTTGCTGTGGAACACTATGGCCCTAACAATGTAGAGGCAATTTATGTCGATACGGGCGTTGATTTTCCAGTCAATAAGATATATGTTGAGCAGATCGGTGAAATGCTCGACGTAAAAATACATACTGCCTATGCCCCCGTCCGGGAGAACCTGATCAAGAAGGGTCTTCCAAATAAGGCCAATAGATGGTGTACGCTCCTCAAGACAAAAGCTTTCAAGGATAAGCTCCGCGAAATAACGGATCGCAATGAAAAGATACTCGTCCTGGTCGGTGATAGGGATACTGAGTCGGAGGCCCGATCGAGGAAGCCCCCTGTTAGGAGGCGTAAATGGTATTTAGAAGCGGCGCCGATCAAGCAGTGGAGCACGTTCATGGTTCAACTATACATGAAGATATATGATCTCCCAGTGAATCCGTTGTACACAGCGGGATTCTATCGTCTCGGATGCTATATATGCCCT
>Ga0256835_1000722_pt1 | contig 22478 bp, 25 predicted proteins | sample PIR30metaG_FD_185972 | JGI IMG/M metagenome (GOLD analysis project Ga0256835, IMG submission 185972) | Hydrothermal vent microbial communities from East Pacific Rise, Pacific Ocean - PIR-30 | ecosystem: Environmental > Aquatic > Marine > Hydrothermal vents | place: Pacific Ocean: East Pacific...
ATTCGGTATCGTGGCTGGTATAGTATGCTATGCAGCAGTAATGTATAAGAATAAGAAGGGATGGGACGACGTTCTCGACGTATGGGGGGTACACGGTATCGGAGGCTTCACCGGTATCCTACTACTAGGACTCTTCGGTACGAGCCAAGTGCTTGGAGAAAACGGATTATTCTATGGCAACCCGGTATTCTTCGTCAAACAGTTAGCAGCAGCAATATTCATATCAGTGTACAGCTTCGTAGTGACGCTATTCATCCTATGGATAATATCGAGGTTCACGCAGGTAAAGGTTCCCGAGACAGAGATGGAGTCCGGCCTCGACGAGATCGAGCTTGGAGAAATAGCCTACCCGCAGTAAAAACAAACAATAAACAACGTAGCAGAAAAACAATCAATAACACATATTCTACTATTTTTCACTCCCTTATACTATGTAGTTTTTAATCATAAAGTGATGAATTGTCTTTGAAAACTGTTAAATCCCCTGTTTGCAAAATAATAGGATAGATCAACTGACACATGCTGATCTATCATGAGCATGAGGAAGCTAATCCACTATATTGTAGAATATGGTAGAATGCTTATTCTAGCAGTAGATATAGTGATTATTGCGGTTATGTCGATACTGATCGGCCTTACCACGGTGATTATTATTAGGGATATAATTGGTGTTTGGAACTATCAAGCCGTAAGTATCGGTGAACTGCAGATAACTGTGAATGACGTGTTTCTCCTTATTGTTTTCGCAGAGATAATTAGAAGCATTATTGTAGGTCGCCGTCAGCCCGAGATGTATCTTGTAGCGATCGCCGAGGTAGGATTTGTTATTAGTATTAGAGAAGTGATAGCATCTGTGGTTAGGGGGAGTAAGTTCGACATACTCTACGCTTCGATCTCAAGCCTTATCCTCGCCGTAGTATTGCTTCTGATGTACAGATATGTTTTACCACATAGGGGTAGTATTAGGAAGTCTACCTCGTCGCGGCCCTCCTAGCCTGTTTTCTCCATAGAAGAAGTATCAGCGCTGCACCGATCACAACTATTACCACTCCAATATACGGTATGCCCGAACCACTTACTGTAGCCATTGATGTTGTGGTAGTAGTTGTCGTTATAGTCGTGGTCGTTGTTGTCGAGGATGTTGTTGTAGGTGACTGTGTTGTAGTGGTGGTCGTACTTGTTGTCGTATAGGTTGCGGTATATGTTGTACTAAGTGCTAATGTCATTGACTGTGGGATAGAGCCTTTCACTATTATGTCCGTGATAGCTTGGCCGGTTAGAGTAGCGTTTGATACGTAGACTGTTATCCTATTGAAAACAATGCTTGGACTTGGTGATCCTCGGCCCGTAACGTTTCCAACAACTATATGCAGGGTTGTGAGCGGTGGGAGATATGTCAGATTGCACTTTCCTATGTCGCCGTCTACGTTATAGTATAATGTTTTGTTTTGGAGTACCAGAATACCTACGGTGACAATATGTCCCGTTAGTTCCTTCTTTATTATTGGGCCGTACCAGTGGTTCTGATCCCCTGCCATAACGTACATTTCTACGGGCTTATCCGGTCGTTTTAGAAGGATTAATCCATAGGCGTAGACGCCATTATAGGTTAAATATACAGTTGCGTATCCATAATTGCCAATATGTAATGGCTTGAACGCTATGACGAGTAATGTATTGTTCCCATGGGTCTTGAGATGAAGTACCTCGTGGAGGAGCCCCGCATGTGTTGTGATGGGATATGTTGTCATCACGGCGACCAATGCTAGGGTAACCAGCGCTGTTATCACGTGGTGTTTAAAGATTGTTCACCCCCTATAACGTCATTCAAATATTGTTTATGAAATACGTTAATAACTAGTATTCATCCCTAGAGGATAGAATTACTGGAGAGGAATAATGGTTATGAGGTGTAATGTATGGGCTCGGCTCACGAGTGGTTGCTGCCTGCCGTAGCAACACTAGTTCTCTGGGGTCTCTGGGGCTATGTACTCAAGATAGCTGGTATGAAGCTTGACTGGAGGGAGGTCTACTTTATAAGTAGTCTTTCAAGCTTTACCTTGGCTCTCTTATTCTACATGTACTCTAAAGGCTTCACCCTGCCGTTGAACACTTATGCATTATATGCTGCGATCGCAGGGATCATGGGTGGCTTGGGATACCTGACATTTATGATAGCGATAAGCCGGGGGAATGCCTCAATAATAATTCCATTAACAGCGCTTTACCCAGCTATAACAGCTATCCTAGCAGTATTGTTCCTAGGAGAAAAGATCAAGCCTACACAAATAGCAGGGATAATACTGGCCTTGGTAGCCGGTATACTGGTGTCGCTCTAGGATTCATCGCTCCAGGAAGTAGCAGCCGCTACGGCATCCACGAGGAAATCCCTGTGAACAGTATAGTCTTCTTCTATTAACGAAGCATAGGCCGTCTCTATGATCCTCTCATGCAGATTCTCATCGATATCGATCTCAACACCGTTAACGCTAACCTTTAGATCGGCTCCGGGCTGGTAGACCTGCAGTATCCTGGGCTCAATACCATCCTTCCCGAGCTCGGATGCGGCGACCATTACAGCGTTGAGTACGATCGCATCTATGCTTGAACCGTAGGTCACCGTTATATTCACAACTGCCTTAGCCATCCCTAATCACCACTGATCACATAGCATGGTATGGGGATAAAAGGCGGGGAATAGTGTTGATACCCGGTTGTTACCCCGAGATATAAGGCGCTAATACGGGATTAACACGGCTGCCACCCCATTATAAACCCGGCTCGAACCATTCGCTAGATAGAAGAATAAGATGTAGTCTAGAGGTGTAGTGTTAGAAATGAGTATGAGCCCGAATATTTATGATCGTGCACAAGAGATCAGTAATTTCATACTGCTGAAATACGTCCACGAACTAGAAGAAATAATGGCTAGAGAAGCAAAACTCGTTTCGAAACCCGAGCTTTCACCAGAAGATAAAGTAGAGCTCGCCGGTATAAGGGCTATGAAGAGAATAATCGCTGAAGAACTAGGAATCCCGATAAAGGAATTCAACCCGGAGGAAGAAAAGAGCGCACACTCAATACTCGACATAATGGATGCGTTCAAAGACGAAGAAATAGCCTTAGAAGCCTAGCGTGCCGAAGAGATCCGGCGCCCAGGGCCCCTCCACCCCTACCCATTTAGTTTTTCCGGAAAGAAATCTAATACAGTGTTAAGTAGTTAGTTCTTCGAACCCTTCTACCATTAAGCTATACAATTCTTTAAGGTAAATAATAAATGTCAACATTTCTCAAAACCATTGTAGGCGAAACCAGCGTGGATGATAGGCGTTGCCAACTGTTATCGAGGCTAGAGACCTACATAAAACCTATATCGAGAAAAGAGGCCTTGTTCATCGAAGAGTGAAGAGAGTCGAAGCACTCAGAGGAGTTAGTTTCAAAGTAGAAAAAGGAACAGTCTTCGGCCTCCTGGGTCCCAATGGGGCGGGCAAGACCACAACCGTGAAGATACTCAGCACGCTTCTCATACCTGACAAGGGCAAAGCATGGATAATGGGATACGATGTCCTTGAAGAACCCGAAAAGGTAAGGAAGATAATCGGTGTTTCGCTAAGCGTTGAGCGAGGCTTCTTCTGGAAACTAACCGGTTACGAGAACCTTAAGTACTTCGGCATGCTGAGAGGCCTCAGCGGCAAAGAGCTCGACAAACGGATACGTGAGCTTATGGATCTCCTAGGCCTCCTAGAGCTTGGAGCAGATACGAAGTTCTACGAGGACTTCAGCCTAGGCATGAAGGCCAGGCTAAGCCTCGCACGTGCACTATTACATGATCCACCGGTACTCATACTTGATGAGCCCACACTAGGCCTTGACCCTGCCAGCTCTAGGCATATCAGGAGATTAATAGTAAGGCTGGCCCATGAGAAGGGCAAGACGGTATTGATAACGAGCCATAACATGTGGGAGGTCGAAGTAATCTGTGACTATGTAGCGATCATTAATAAGGGCAAGATAATAGCAATGGGAACAGTTCCCGAGCTGAAACGCATGGTGAGCAAGGAGATCCCTGTAGAGATAACAGGCTATGCCGGAAAACTCGTCTCGGAGAAAGACCTTAGAGAAGCAGTGCAAGAAGCGCTCAGTATAAGAAAAGTAATTGTTGACGTGGATAGACACGGGAAGATCAGGATAAGAGTTCTCGTCGAAAACGGAATGGAGGACAGCGTCGTTAACCGTGTACTCGAGATCCTGAGGGCCAAGGGCCTCAAGATCATGGAGGCGAAGATAATGGAGCCAAGCCTCGAAGATGTTTTCATCAAGCTGACAAGCGGTGCCGAGTCTTGAAGGAGCTCGAATACGTCAAGATGATAATGAAAGCCGAGTTCTACGCTTATCTATGCTGGCTGAAGAACAACAAGTTATTCGCATTCATGACTCTCGCCTGGCCCTACCTCATGGCTGCCTTCATACTTGGCCTGGGAACAGCGCTTGGAAGCCTATCTGTCTTCGCATCAAAAGTAGGTGTGGCTAACCCTATATTCTATATCATACTGGCGAGCGGTGTACTGGTTTCAAGCATAAACATTGTTGATTACTCGGCCTGGACGCTCCTAGACCTGAAATGGCTCGGAGTACTCCCGTACATCATGGCATCCCCGCCGGGCTTGAAGCGTGTCGCCATGTACGGATTAATCATACCAACTATGATCAGTAGCGCTATAAGCTTGACAGCTATCGCACCAGTAGCGGTAATTGTAGAGGGGCCTCTAGGTCTTGTCAAAGTACTTATCGTATTAGGGCTGGTCTATCTCGCAACGATACCGTTGATCGGTATAGCTGTGATAGCTGGTAGTCTATCACTAATATTTAAAGAGGAGAGCTTCGTATCCTTCTTAAGCCCCTTAATGCTCCTCGTAAGCGGCGTATACTACCCGATAACCTTTCTGCCGAAAATACTCCAGGTGATCTCATATATTGTGCCGGTAACCTATGTTGTTGAGGCAGCCAAGATACTCTCAGTATTCGGGATCCCACCGCTAGACAAGCTATTCTGGATCGCTGGCGTACTCGTGGCGATGAGCATACTGTATAACTTAATAGCGTATCCGGGTCTAAGGAGTGTGGAGAAAAATGTCAGGAAACACGGTATTTCTACGTAAAGCGATCGCAATAATCTGGCTACACCTCGTAAGGCTTCACAGGTACAAGCTAGGCTTTATGAACATGATTATAACCGATATGATATGGTATATCCTACTAACACTGGGAGCCCTAGCCTTCTCATCGGCCGGAACACATAGCGTTATAGCCGTCCTGATATTCTGGGGCATAGTAATGTGGAGCATAATGAACAACACCATATGGTTAATAGTGGGCTGGGTTAGGTTCGTACTGGCATGGAGAATATTTGAGGACCATATACTTCACAACACTAATCCAATACTCCTTATTAGCGGTAGAATAATCACATCTACAATAGTTACAGCTCTAGCCGTACCAGTTATTGCGATAGCATTCTACTTCCTGACCGGGGCACCAATAATATTCATCCAGAACATCGGCCTCATGGCTCTAGGCATAATCCTACTAATAGCATACGCAGCCCTATACAGCATGATCCTAGTATGCCTATCTCTAAGACTACGAATACCCGGCGTAATGCTCGACGTGACAAACATGGCTATGTTCGTCATTGGAGGACTTGGTGTTCCCCTGGCCTGGATGTCGCCAGTTATAAGAGATATAGCTTTCTTCATACCATACACATACGCAGCCGAAATAGCCCGGGCCGGGATAGCGGGGATAAAACCATACTTCGGACTAACAAATACTTTCCTGATAAGCCTGATCTACCTCGCAGTACTCGGCATCACCACAGGCGCCGTGATAAAATATAGTATAGACTATATCAGAAAACATGGCGTCAAAGGAGTAGGCATGATGTAACCACCAAGATAGGAAAGCCTATCTCTTATATATTCTCCCTCAACACTATTATGGTTCTAGAAAACACTTCCTCGAACAATGATCGGTGCCCGAGTTGGCTAGGAACAAGATAACGGATTGGTTGGGAATGCTGAGAATAGGTAACGCCATAGTGATAGGGTTCGCGGCGATAACAGGATATGTTGTTAGTGGCGGGACAAATCCATGGACAGCACTTGCACTGGCATTATCTGCCACATTGATAGGATGCTACGGGAACGTTGTCAACGACATACTCGATGTAGAGATAGATCGTATCAATAAGCCATGGCGTCCCATACCCTCAGGAAGAATAAGCATGGCGTCAGCAAAGACGGGCGCCATTCTACTACTTGTGACGGGAATAATAGTTTCTCTCTTCCTACCCCCTGTATGCCCGTTAATGGCGGTGGCGGCATCTATACTGCTGTACATTTATTCATGGAGGGTTAAGAAAACAGGGTTTCTCGGAAACGCCTTGATAGCATTATTATCACTAATGGTTGTGATCTACGGGGGTCTCGCCGCGCCGTCCCCATTAAGATCTCTTGTCCCAGCGATATACGCGTATCTGATAATACTTGGCAGAGAGGTGTATAAAGGCATAGAAGATGTTGAAGGCGATAAAAGACACGGCGTAAAGACAATCGCCGTATCACTAGGCATTAGGCCAGCCCTCATAATAGGCTCCCTCCTCCTATTCACAGTTATCGCTATAAGCCCCATACCGTACATGTTCATGGGAATGAACATAGCCTACCTCATAACAGCCGTCCTAGGCGTCGACATACCGATAATTGCAGCATTCATCCTCATTATCAGAGATCCTCCGAGATACGCTTGGAAAGCCACACGTATCCTCAAAATACCATTATTCATGGGATTACTGGCTTTCTTCCTCGGATCACTGCCCCTAGGAACACCTATGTTTTGGTGAGTAGGGCTTGATGAGCAGAGAAGAAGTGTTGAAGGAGATCAAGAGGAAATCAATACATGTAATACCAGGGTTCTTCGCAATACCATTCATAGAATGGCTGGGCAAACCCTATGCGCTCGCAGTAAGCATCCTGTTCTTCACACTATACGCTCTAAACGAGTATGCTTTGAGAACTGGTAAGAACTGGAAAGTACCTATAGCAGGGCATACCTACGAGATCATGGCGCGCAAAGAAGAACTTGAGAAGAAGACGTTCATAGGAACAGTTTACTTCTGGGGATTAACAATACTGATCATAGCATTTCTACCGCCTCAACAAGCAGCGGCAGCCATAATGATATCTAGTTTCGGAGACGCGGCAGCCGCCATCGTAGGTAAAGCCGTAGGTGGCCCCAGAATACCGTATAATCGGAGGAAGACGGTCAGCGGATCAATAGCGATGTTCATTGTCTCCCTGATAAGCTGTTTATTGGCTGGTGTCAGCATCTACGCCGGTATAATAGTATCGCTATTATCGACGATTGCGGAGTCATTAACGACTGTTTCCGTTAACGATGAGATTAGTGTACCAGTAACTGCTAGTATATCCTTATATATCGTATCATGGTTTCTGCATTAAGACTGGTTCTTTTGTAAATGTATAGAAATTACTTAAGAAATCCTCAATACCTTATATAGACGATCATATAGAAGGAGCCTTAACCATGCTATTCCGCATTTATCGGTGAATCCTCATGATTAATGATAAAGTGCGAGACTATTATGAAAAAGTGATCGAGCTAATCAATACAATATATTCATGCGAGAAACAAAAGATCATAGAGGCGGCGAAGATATTTGCTGATACAGTGGCGGGAGACCATATAATTCACGTGGTTGGCGCAGGACATTCTGCAATGACTGGTGAAGAACTATTCTATAGAGCTGGTGGCCTCGTGCCCGTTGATCCTATGATAGGGAACGATATAACCGTGGCTTCAGGAGCTATCAAGTCTACTAGGATGGAGTACCTAGAAGGATATGCGAGCATATTATTAGAACATCATGGCGTATCTAAAGATGATACCGTACTCATTGTATCTACTAGTGGGAAGAACCAATTCCCTGTAGAGGCCGCCATAAAGGCTAAGGAATTAGGTGCCCGGACAATAGGTATTACGAGTGTGGAGTACTCGAAAAAACTAAGTCCCAAGAATAGTTATGGTAAGAAGCTCTACGAAGTCGTAGACCTTGTTATCGACAACCATGTCCCGCCAGGAGACGCTGTTGTTGAGTACGATTATAAGGGCCTTAAGGCAGCACCATTATCAACTATTGCAAATACGTTCATTGTAAACTCAATAGTTGCGGCGACAGTACAGATATTATTGGATCGAGGATTGGAGCCTCCAGTCTGGCTAAGCGCTCATCTCCCCGGCGCTATGGAGCATAATCTCAAGCTCATGAAGAAATACAAGGCTAGGATTAGGCTTCTTTGACGAAAACATGTTCTATACATAGTTAAAAATTGTATAGGATGTGTGTAGGGATGAACGGTATGAATACTAGGATCGTTATACGCCATGCGTGCATCTATACTCCTTTAACCCTTATCCGTGACGGCTATATTGTTGTTGAGAATGGATTGATTAAAGAGATCGGGAGAGAGCCGTATAGTGGCTCTAATGGCGAGGTAATTAATGCTGAAGATCTGCTTGTTTCACCGGGATTCATCGATACACATATCCATGGCTATGGTGGCCGCGATACTGATGAAGCAGATGTGGAGGCGATATATACTATTTCGAGGGGTCTCGTGAAGCACGGCGTTACAAGCATTGTTCCTTCATCAGTAACTATGCCTCATGAAGCACTCGTTAAAATAGCGGAGTCGATCAGGGAAGCGGGGAATGAATGGAGCCCGGAGAAAGGGGCGCGGATCCTAGGCCTGCATCTCGAAGGCCCATATTTGAGCGTCGAGAAAGCAGGTGCTCAGAACAAGAAGTATATCCGGCCAGCATCGATCAAAGAGCTGGAAGAATATATTAGGGCCAGCGGCGGCCTCATAAGGCAGATCACGGTTGCACCTGAAAACCCCGGCGCACTAGATCTCATAACATATGCTGTAGCTCACGGTATAACGGTATCTATAGGTCACACCAATGCTACCTATGAACAGACAAGACTGGCTATCGAGAGAGGAGCACGTAAAGCAACCCATACTTTTAACGGTATGAGAGGAATACATCACCGAGAGCCAGGCCCCGCCATAGCGGTACTTGAAGACGATGGTGTCTACATAGAGTTGATAACAGATTTCATACATATAAGCCCGCCAGTAGTCAGGTTTGTAATCAAACATGTAGGGCCTCACAGAATGGTCTTAATATCAGACTCTATCAGCGCTACTGGCCTACCCGACGGCACATACGAGCTTGGCGGATTAAAAGTGATAGTAAAGAACGGTGTCCCCAGGCTTGCCGATACCGGGGCATTAGCGGGGAGCACATTGACCCTAGATAGAGCTGTCAAAAACGTGTATAGCCTGGGCTTTGATCTACGGGAAACACTAATGATGGCCAGCTATACTCCGGCAGCATCAATAAATGCATTGTACAGGGACAAGATCGGCTTGCTCGCGCCTGGTTTCAAGGCTGACATGGTATTCCTTGACGAAGGACTCAATGTCGTCAAGACCATGATCGATGGAGAAATAATATATGAGAAAAACTAGACCTTGCATTCTTTACCAATAACTTTTTTCAACCATCTCCCACTCCTAATCCATGCCAAGGATATTATTCCCGCAACAATATTACTTATAGACATGCCAAGGTAGATCCCAGTGCTCCCATAGTGGAGTAGGAGGGCGAACACGTAGCTAAGCCCTATTCTTAGTACCCAGAGCCTAAGTACGGATATGATGGCGAATGCCTTCGTATGGCCTGAGCCATTAGCTATTGCTCCTGCGACGAAGAAGAGCCCGAAGAACGGTATGCTCCATACGAAGATGCTTATGAGTTTTGACCCCTCTATGATGACTTTCGGATCATTTATAAATAATGATACCAGGGATCCGCGGAATATATAGATCAGTATACCACCTATCGTTAGGCTTGTAAAGACGAGGATCAAGCCTGTGTTAGATATGTGTTTAGCCCTATCATATTGCTCAGCCCCAATGTTCTGACCTACCATGATTGATACAGCCCTGCTTATCGAGCCCACGAAAGCAGTTAGGATATCAATGATCCTGATAGCTACGCCGTAGGCGGCTACGACAACACTTCCAAACATGCTTACCAAGCTCATCATTATCGTGAAGCCCAGCGCGTTGCTGCTCTGCTGGATCGCTAGTGGTGTGCCTATGTGAAATATCTTTTTCAACCACCACTTCTCAATCCTCATGTATCGGAGCTCGATCTTGGCTCCTCTGATTCCTTTAGCGAGGAAATAGCCTCCAACGATGCTTAGAAGTGATCTTGAGAGAATAGTTGCTACGGCAGCTCCTACAACGCCTAGTCTTGGTGCGCCGAGCCAGCCAAATATGAAGATGGGGTCTAACACCATGTTGGCTATGCTTGATACTATGCTTAGTATTGTCGGCGTCCTCGTATCACCCATACTGTTCGCTATGATCATGTAGGCGAATCCGAGGAAGACGAGCGGTATACCAGTGAATATTGTCCTGGCGTACATTACGGCTAAGGGATATATGTGTGGCGGGACATGCATCCATGAGAGAAAATAAGGGCTCCCAATATATCCGATGAGGCTGAAAACAATAGCCATTACTAGTGCAAAGCCCACGAACATGCTTGCAGACTTCTTAACCATTTCCTCGTCTCCAGCCCCATGGTACTGGCTGATAAGGCTTATAGCAGCGTTCATATAGCCGAGCCCTATCGAGTATACTAGCATAATTAATGGCCAGGAAACAGTAGGGGCTCCGAAGGCGTATCTACCAAGTCTCCCAAGCCATAATGCGTCGACGAGATTATAGGATATGTTTACAAGATTGGCTAGGAATACAGGCCATGCCAGCCATAGTATTGTTGATAATATTGGTGCCCGTAGTATTCTTTCCCTGAATACCCTGGTTCTTTTATCCATTGGCGGCACCGGTAAAACAGCGTTATATACATCATTGTTAACCTGTACGAAAAAATACGGGTCATGAAACCTAATATCGATATCCCCCTATCCGTAAGTTCTTCGAAATAACAAATTTGATAAACCGATCAATACATACCGTGAAGTGTACCCGGAAATATAACGGGGTGATACCCCTCATGACCTATAGGACAGATAAGGACAAGTTATTCCAGACCTTGAAGAAACTGACAGACGTACCATCACCTTCTGGCTTCGAAGACAAGATCAGGGACGTTATCATAGAGGAGCTAAAGCCCTACGCCGACAAACTATGGGTAGACAGCATGGGTAATGTCATAGCCGTAAAGAAGGGTAGCGGTGAAGGAAAACTAATGCTGGCCGCCCACATGGACGAGATAGCATTAATGGTTAAAGCCATAGATAAGAACGGGTTCCTACGCTTCGTCCCGATAGGTGGCTGGTCACCACGAATACTCCCCGGTCAAAGAGTAGTAGTCGTAACACTGGATGGCAAAATGATAAGAGGAGTTATCGGAAGCAAACCACCACACATCATGAAGCCAGAGGAGCAGAACAAGGTCATACCGATACATGATCTCTTCATAGACATCGGCGTATCTAGCAGTGAAGAAGCCAAGAAACTCGGCGTAACGGTCGGAAGCGTCATAGTAATGGATAGAGAAACCATTAGAATAGGCAATGGAGACATTGTTACAGGAAGAGCTCTCGACGACAAGATCGGAGTAGCTGTTATGATCGAAGCCTTCAAAGAACTAGAAAACCCGGCCGTAGACGTCTACGCTGTAGCGACAGTCCAGGAAGAAGTAGGGCTCAAAGGAGCCAGGACAGCCGCATACAGTATATCTCCAGACCTAGCAATAGCCCTAGACGTAACGGTAGCCTCAGACATACCCGGCGTATCCGAAGAGGATTATGTGACAAGGATCGGTAAAGGACCAGCGATAAAGATAATGGATGGTAGATCAGGCACCGGGCAGATAGTGCCCAAGCCAATAAGAGATCTTCTCATAAAGACTGCAAAGGAGGAAAACATACCTTATCAGCTAGAAGTACTGCCTGGAGGTACAACAGATGCGGCGGCAATACAGCTGACCAGATCAGGCATACCCGCGGGAACAGTTAGCATCCCAACAAGATACCTGCACAGCCCCGTAGAGCTCCTCAGCCTCGAGGACAGCGTTAACGCTGTCAAACTGATCAATGGCTTCGTGAAGAGGCTTAATAAGAAATGGATTGATAATGTATTGAAGCGTGAAATAAAATAATGTTTTTATAGCTCATCATATGCCCCTATCTATAAATGGTAATATGTCTTGGAAAAGGAGAAAAGACAAAGACTAGTGTTTATAGCAATATTGGCCTCAGGGCTAGCGATCAGGTCTCTCCTGACCCCCTATACTACGGGTAGTGATATAGCCCAGTTCGCCGGGTTCGCGGATACATTCCTCAGACACGGGCTATGCTTTTACAAATATAGCGGTGCATATGCATATATTCATGAAGGCTGGCCCTATAACTGGCCCTACGTCTACGGCCCTATCCTGATATTATTCCTAGGACTCCTCCGATTATTCGTCCGCACAAATGTAATCCATTATTATGATACATCGGGTCATTACTACGTCTATGTCCCCACAGAATGGATAGTTGCCTGTAAATCATTGTTCGTCTTATTCGATACATTATCGGCAGTCATGATTTATTTGATCATCAAGAGACTCACGGGGAATACTCGTAAAGCATTGCTCGGTATGAGTATTTATTTCTTCAATCCCATGGTGATATACGTATCATCGATCTACGGCATGTTCGACCCTATAGCTTTGTTCTTCATATTATTGGCTCTGGATCTTTTATTGAGAAATAAGCATGTGTTATCCTCTGTTATAATGGGTTTATCACTTGTTACAAAGCAGACCATGTTATTCCCTATAATCTATCACTTACTAAGTGTCTTGAGAAGGGAGGGTGTTAGGAAGTTCTTGGTTCAGCTCTTCATGGTTATAGGTGTAAGCACAATAATTATGGCCCCATTCATGGTCTGCCCGGGATCAGTTAAGGTTTTCCTCGATAACCTAGAGCTCATATCCACCCCTGCATATACATATCCTATCTCATACAGTTTCAATGGATTCTCTAGTCTCGCGACATACCTGCATAGTATTCAGGGTTCTGATACATTATGGGTTATGAAATACTGGTTTGTGCCAGCAATAATATTATCATTATACTATGTTATCGTATTGATAAAGCGTAGGAGTGATCCTGTCTTATCCATCATAGTTGGCTACCTAGTCTATATAGCTACTTATTGGAGGGTTAACGCACAATATCTTCTTCCCGGCGTTGCGTTTCTGGTCTTAGCACTGTTTCATCCAGCCGTTAAAGGGAGGGCTAAGCTACCAGTAGCCGCTTCGATCTTCTTAATGGGTTTTTGGCCGATAATGTTCCCTACGAGCTGGTGGGCGCATGTACACATCATGCATCCCAATATGTTTATCTGGAGATTCCTGGATTTCTTCAGTCTAATGGTGTTCAGCCGCCTATACTATGTCTGCTACAGTATGTTGTTAACAATAACACTTTATGTTACCATAATCACATTAATATCTAGAATGCATATAGAATAATGTGGATTATCGTCTCACCGTACCTGGTGGTGCATCTCTTGTTAACAGATCATCTGAGGCGGGTCATCGAGGATACACTGATGCAGATGATATCATCAGGCGGCGCCATGTCGGGTATCGCTGGCCTCCTATGGGGGATGCGGGAAACAGTGTTCGTCATGACCCCGGCTATAAGCTCGCCACTTATAACTGATGGAATACACATAGGGGTAAACCCCCAGCGTTTCTCTTCATTAGATCTTGATGAACGTGCCCGCCTCCTTTACCATGTCGGCCTACACATGCTCGACGGCGATCCCCCGGTGATACATGGGCGGGGAATATATAGTAGATTGGCTGAGGCAGTAATAGATCCTTATCTTAGAAACGGGGAAGTAGAAGAGCTAGTCGATACGTTCGTCCGCAGGATACGGAAGGAGACAGGCCTCCTGATCTACTCGGATGAACTAGACGAGTATCTGGAAGACCCGGGAATACTGTACGGCGTCTTCAAATCGCTGTGCATAAGGAACAAGGCTGATCCGGACAAAATACTGGATGCTGAACAACATGTTGTCCCTCCTGGTACGATAACTGGTGTGAGGCTTGACGGTAGTCCGGTGGAGAAGCCTGAAAACCCCTATGCTGAGGCTATAAAGAAGTCCAGATATATGATCCAGACACTGCGCCGTAATGCTGACACACAGACATTGTTTCTAATAGAGAATCTACCAGCCATGAGGAGGCCGAAGAAGACCTGGATCGAGAGAGTACGATCCATTACATCGGATCTCTCAGGGGAGAAGGCGAGCCTTATACTTGTAATCGATCTCCCCGGTGTAACGAGGGAAGAGACCAATATCTTTGTGGAGGCTATGAGAAAACTAATCCTCGAGGCAGGCCATGACGTGGATGTTATAAGGACAATATGTGTCGCAGACACCATCTGTACTTCGTATGTAGGCTTAACTCCTAAGTATAAGGAGATAAACGAGAAATGCCGTCGCTCGGGAGAAACTCTGATGGGGGAGCCACTTAGACTTGTGAAGTCAATGACGTTTGAGGCGGCAATAATATTCACTGATGGATACTGGGGTGATGAATATGAGGAGGAATTACTGAAAGATGCTAAGAGTGTTAGCTCTAAGTTTAGAAAACCAGTTAAGAAAGGCTTCTTATTCAGAAGAGTCATACCACGGACTGTTGACTCGGTAATTGTGACGACAGGCTTGGAGCCAGGCGGGTTGAAGGAGGCTGGATGGGACATAGTGTTCTTCTATGAGGGAATGTATAATGGGTTGAGAGAAGTGTTCGCCAGGCATGTCGTAGAGGAAGAGATAGAGATTAGTCCGCAAAGCTAATACATAATAATATAGCTGTGTAATCCTACTATAAAGGACAGCGTTAATAATTCGGACATTTTATCAATATGGGTGATGAGAACATGATCAAAGCAGTCACGTTCGATGTATGGAATACTCTTCTAAGACTAGACGTCATGAGGGAACGCATGGCTGAAGGAATAGCCGAGGTAGTCGGGAGAGACCCGTTGGAGATGAGGCTAGTGGTCGAAGAACTTGTCAGGGATATTAAGGCGAAGCGCCAGAGGCTGGAAGTCACTGATCCGTTAATGGCTTCGTGGGAGCTATTGTCTGAGAGGCTGGAGTGTAGGATCAACGATATAATGAATGGGGTAGCTCGTGGTTTGATAAAAGTACTCGAGGATCCCGAGCCCCTATTGTTCAGAGACACCTTGAATGTTATTAGATCGCTGAGGGACGAGATGGAGAAGCTAGCGGTGATAGGGAACGTATTATTATGGCCTGGAAGCTATACGAGGGCTATACTCGAGAAACTCGGGATCGCCGAGTACATGGATCTTATAGTCTTCGCTGATGAAGCAGGCGTTATGAAGCCTGAGCGGAGCCTGTTCCTAAAAGTACTCAAAGATCTCGGAGTGGAGCCGTCGGAGGCAATACACGTGGGTGACGGGATAATAGAGGATCTGGGAGGCGCCCTGTCCTCAGGCATGAAGGCCGCGATAATAAGGCCTGAGGCTCCCCGGGTACAGGTTATTAAGAGCTTGGGGATAGCGATAATACCTGGTATAGGCGGTCTCCCCGAAGCAATATATCTTATTTTGTAATTTTATACAAAAATAAAAATTAATTATGTTTTATATTATTTTTATTCTTTACTTACATAATAGCGACGCAATATGATTGATTCCTTTTTTAACATCATAGTAACTTACGTTAATTTTCATATCACTATTTGCATCATATAAATAAACGTCTCCCCAGCTACGGTAGAGTTTTATACAGTTGTAATATGTACATAGCTTTATCTCGTCATCCCTTTCATATTCTATCGAAAACATCTCTGTCGCAATACTCCTTTACTTTTTGTATTATTAGAGGAATAAGTCCTCTTAGATCCCTATAATCACCAAGCGAGCCCATAGGCTCAGCCACCTCTATTATTACATATTATCTATAATACTTCCGTGTATGTATATAAATAAACCGATATTTGGAAAATAATTTATCATTAGAAACTACTATGGTATAATTGAATAACTAATGTTTCATTTAGTGTGATAAGGCCTTGTATTCCCTTATTAAACGTTATGTCTTTGGCAAAATGGTTGTTGGTAATAAGGTTTTTACGCATGATATAATCATTCTGCCCGATAGGATAATCAGTGATTGGTGGAGGAAAGAAGGGCATAGGCTACAACTGGATGATCTCGGCGAAGCAGGCCGTGCGGATGCGGATGCGGTGGTTATCGGTACGGGCTATTATGGCTTGATGAGGGTTGATGATGAGGTGGTCGAGTATTTCAGGAATAAGGGATTGGAAGTTTATATCGCGGAGACAGGAAGAGCTGTTGAGAAGTATAACGAGCTTGTAAAACAGGGTAGGCGCGTAATAGCATTGTTCCACTTGACATGCTGATTAGTCATTGTCTTTAATTATCATGTAGGCCTGAGAGACGGGTAGCATGTTTAATGTGTATTCGAGATTAATGTATCTCCTCATGATCCTGAAGCCTAGCTTCATATAATACCCTACAACGTCGTCGTATGCGTCAAGATATACTATGCTGTAACCATTTCTCCTAAGCAAGTCTATCGCTCTACTGAGAAGCGCTCTCCCAATGCCTAGTCCCTGGTACTTTCTCTTCACCGCTAATGTATATATGTAGCCTGCTTTGACACCAGCGCCTCTGCTCATGAAATCAACGTATCCAGCTGGCTCGCCATCGATGAATGCTATTAGTGCACTTATTCTCTTGGACCGATAGATCTTCGCTACATCATCGGGTGTCATAGGGATGAACCATGAGTATACGGAGAAGGCATCATTATATATCTCCGCGATAATTCTTTCCAATCCATCAGTATATTCTCGTATTTCTGCCCGGCACTTCTTTTCCGGAGTAATACGTTCCGGTGCAACCATTATGTATGATGAGATAATAGGGCGTCCTACCCCTATGATCTCAGTGGTAAGTCTGTGTAGGAAACCATGCTCCGGCCCGGCATAAACCTGTACAACATAGGAGTTACTGATCATTGCTAAGTTCCTGGCCCAGGAAAACATGGCCTCTAGAGCCCGCGTCGCAATTCCCACGGGTAGTTCTGGATCAATATAGGGGTTGATCCTTATGCGTCCATGCCTCCACCATATAAATGCGAAGCCAGCCGGCCTACCCATAGTATAGACTGTTACGAACTTGTCAGGATCAAACCATGAAGCGTCAAACCACCACTTGATCATCTCCTCCGAGCTCATAGTCTCAGATATCCATGGTATATCCTTCGCCGTTGCCTTCGAGTATATCCTGCACAGAGCATCTATCTCCGGTGGTCTCCTAGTACCCGTTACTAGCATCAATAATGGTCACCTCCAAGTCACTACGATATTATTTATCGGGGACGTGTATAGGATGGAGTAATCATACAATCAATACTGGTAAATACCTATAATATATTATTGCAACAATAATCTATTGCCCCTTATCAACCACTGGTTTTGAGGTACACGGAGCATATGAAGACGGTTAGCATAGACAGTATTCTTAGAGATATACATGTAGAGCCTAGTAGGCCCGCCATGAAGTTAGCGGGGAAATACGGGTACTTGCCTTACATGGTAGAGAGATACATTAGAATGCTGGGTCTGAGAGAAGCCGAGGATCTACTTAGATCTCTTGACGAAAGGCTCCCGCCAGTTGTGAGGACAAACACTGTTCTCATAGACCCTGAACGTCTTAGGGAAAGACTTGAGATCCTAGGGTTTAAGCTCGATAAGATCCCATGGGCCCCATACTCATATAGAGTATTGTATTCTCCAGAATCACCCAGTATTGGTAGTACACACGAATATCTAAAAGGCTACTACTACGTCCATAGAGACGCCGCAGCCCTAATACCACCGATACTACTCGTCGAAGATTATGAAGGCCCGGTTCTCGATATGTGTGCAGCACCGGGTGGTAAAACAACTCATCTAGCCCAGCTATTATGGGGCAGGGGAAGGGTTATCGCTAACGACCTGGTTCTCTACAGGATAAAATCACTGGTGGGACATGCTATGAGGATGAAGCTAGATAATATCGATATTACATGGGCTGATGCTCGTAAGCTCCCAGAGATACTCGGTGAAAAATTCCGGAGAATACTACTTGACGCTCCGTGTAGCGGTGAAGGCACAATAATGTTTGATCCAGGCAGGAAGACTAGGACCACAATTAAGGATCTCGCCGTAATAGTCAAGCGCGAGATAGAGCTCCTCAATGCAGGGCTCGACATGCTTGAAGAGGGAGGAGTACTTGCTTATTCGACATGTAGTATTGCTCCCGAGGAGAACGAGTATGTTCTCTACCGGGTAATGATGATGAGGAATGACTTCGAGATCATACGGCCGAAGAAGAAATTGTTCGAATGGGCTCCCTGGCTGGGAAGCTATAAAGACATTGATTTTCCCGAAGAGTTTAAACGGTGTATAAGGATCTGGCCACATATTCACCGTATGATGGGCTTCACTGTTTGCCTGCTAAGAAAGCTCTAGCCCAGATTTCTCAGAAATAAGCCTAGATCATATATGTTCTTATAGACCCTCATCCTCGGATCCCATTGTACAACACCTATTACCCTATAATCAGTCTTATCAATTACTGCCACAGGTCCTCTTCTTGGCCCATAGATTTTCTCGACACTAATTGGTAGGAGGTCGTTACCGTACAGGAATGCCTTTACGCCTTTTTCCTTCGCGATGACAGCTGCTCTAAACCCGTTATCCCTGTATATTTCCTCGTAGATGACCGGTGAGAGGTAGGGCTTATCATTGATTAATAAGCCGATCCAGCGCCCACTATAGATCGTGGTGGCCGGGTACTCGTTGAGCCCTTCATGGATTATGCATGTTTCGCCGATGTAGGTCAGCCGTGGTTCTCCCAGTATGTATTTTCTTGGATCGGCTCTGAGAATGTCGTGTATGTACAGCTCTAGTCTTCGAAGATATTTTCTCGGCAGAGGCTTCGACCTGTATTTCAGCCTTGGCGTCACAGTATTTTTCTTCAAGACTATTCCCTTCATCATGTATATGTATGTAGACCTGTTCTTATAGACATAGATTTAGACGATCATATAATCATTATTTATGCTTATATAGATGTAAATATAGCTTGTATCCCACTATTTCTACCATAATATTTTATAGTTTCCCATGACACTACGTTATCACGAAGCAATTAACACTTTATAATCCAAACATAAACTCATTCGTGGTGAATAATTTGAGGTTTACCTGGATGTGTAGAGAACCCGAGAACGTGCCGGGCCGCTCCAAGATAAGGATATCGATCATAGGAGCAGGCCCGGCTGGCCTCGCCGCCGCAGGATTCCTCGCTTGCAAGGGCTACAGTATAACAATATATGATAAACAACCACTCGCAGGAGGCCTAATGGTTTTCGCAATACCTAAGATCAGGATTAGGGATGAAACAGTATTCGTAGGTGTAGATGAGCTACGCGACAAGTTCGGCCTAGAATTCAAGCTAGCTACTAAAGTATTCGCCGACCCGACCCCTCGTAAAGATGAAGGAGAAGAGCTTGTCAAGGAGAACATCTCACTCAAAGAAGTCATTGAGAACAGCGACGCAGTAATGATCACAACCGGTACATGGAGGAGCAGGAAGCTAGGACTACCCGGAGAAGAAGGCCCAGGAGTCATGAGTGCTCTCGACTTCCTCTACGCTATAAGACTGTATGAGAAAGGCTTGACAACACATAAGCCTAGGATCGGTAGAAGAGTCGTTGTGATAGGAGCTGGCCTAAGTGCTGTCGACGCAGCGATGGAAGCATGGGATAGGGGCGCACAAGAGGTAATCATCGCGTATAGGAGGACGATCAAGCAGGCCCCCGCAGGAGTATACGAGATAAACCAGTTGATCAGGAAGGGGATCAAATGGATAGAGCTGGCAAGCCCCGTGGAGATCATACGTGAGAACGGAGTCGTGAAAGCAATAAAGCTACAGAGAATGAAGCTTGGAGAGCCCGACGCTAGTGGAAGGCCCCGGCCAATACCTATCCCGGGAAGCGAGTTCACATTAGAAGCAGACACTGTGATAATGGCTATAGGCGAGCTAGCTACACCGCCTTTCGAGAAGGAAAACCTCGGGATAACGGCTGATAGGAAGGGAAGAATACAGGTTGACCAGTACTATAGGACTACGAACCCCAAGGTATGGGCTGCAGGCGATGTTGTCACTGGACCTAGCTTCATCGGTAATGCTGTGAAGACGGCATTATATGCGGCGAAAGCAATGCATCTCCACCTTAGTGGGAAGAAATTATTGTATTAGTACATGTTTTTGACCAGGTTTACAATACATGAGAAACTGTATGTTACAAAATAAGTATATATTGCATTATAAACAAAGTTCAAAACCCGGGATGGAGGAGAACCGTGATGGCGGAAGAAGGGGTTAAGGGAAGGGTAACCTTCCTCAGATACATCGACCTAGAGAAATGCATGGGCTGCTATACTTGTCAGGCAGTATGTGATTTCCTCCATGACGGTAAACCCTACATAGTAGTCTATGAGACAAGCATCGGCCTGAAAACACCCATATCATGTATGCACTGCAGTAGAGCACCATGTATAGAAGTATGCCCAACGGGAGCCATGACAAGAGATGAGAGCGGCGCAGTATATGTTGACCAGATGAAATGCATTGGCTGTATGGCCTGTCTCTACGCATGCCCGTTCGGAATACCCGAGCTCGACCCCGAGCTACGTGTCGCTACAAAGTGTGATCTTTGCAGGCCGCTCAGAAAACAAGACCTTGAGCCAGCCTGCTACGCTATGTGCCCCGCAGAAGCAATAATCTACGGCGAGCCTAAACAGGTGTCGGAGAGGATTAAGAAGAGGAAGGCAGAACAACTAGTGCGTGCCAAGATGCTCGACTACTTCCCCTCCAAATAACAATAAATATAATATTTATTCCTTCGACGAGTTCCACCGGGATCAGCTATGTTGAGCCTCGAGCACTTCGTGTTATTCACGATTATTTCTTACATACTTATATTCATACCCGTTAAGAGCAGAGCTTTACAGATCGTTTTACGCCTTATTTCGTACCTTATCATAATAGCTGCTATACCTCTCGGTTTACTCGATAATTTATCCCTTCTTTTCCTGGGCTTAGCAATACCTGTCAGCTTATTGACAAGCCTCTATAATCTATGGTATGGAGAAGCCAAGTACAAGGGGAAGAACCTGCAGAGATTGATCGACGTATTCAACCTATCGATAATCTATACTTTTGCGGCTCCGAACATGATAGCATTCATATCGCTCTGGACACTCTCAGAAATTGTTGGTTTCCTCCTGGTGAGCTTCGAGGGCGGGGACGAGGCTTTCCGCGCTGGCTACAGGTTCTTCTTCCTGAAAAGCATGACTTTCGAGCTAAGCGCTCTCACAGCCGTGATAATTCTCGCTTACCATATAGGTATTGTTAATGCTTTACTCCTCCCGTTCTACAAGATCCCTGTCATCAACATAAACCTCATCTACTCGATACTGACAGTGATAGGCTTCACGACCACTGCCGCTATCATGCCGTTCCACTTCTGGCTACCACACGCCCACAGCACTGCTCCGAGCAGTGGCTCAGCCGTGCTTAGCGGTCTAACCGTGAAAATGGGATTCTACGCAATAATGAGGTTCGCCGGGTTCTTCAACTATCCGTCCAGCCTATGGTACATCATACTCGTCCTAGGAGCTGTTACTGCTTTCTACGGCTTCACAGTCCTCCTAGGCCAGAAGGATATCAAGAGACTGCTTGCCTACAGCACTATGGGTAACGCGGGCTTCATGATGGTACTACTAGCAATATATGCGTTGACAACGAATAACCTGGTCTTCTACGCTCTCATAGCGAACATATATGCTCACGGCCTGTACAAGGCCAGCCTATTCCTCAACACAGGCACAATACTCGTCCTAGCACACACCCGTGACATGACGAGGCTCTCAGCACTAGCCGCTTACACCCCGACCAGCAGTCTCGGAGTACTACTGACTGTTCTCAGCGTTATCGGTGTCCCGCCGACCATAGGTTTCACGGGCAAACTACTGGCGATCATAGCGTTGATCACCGTTACCTCACGCTCACTACAGATACTAGGACTAGTAGTAACAGCCTACGCAATACTGGTCAGCATAATCTACGGCTTCAACATAATGGGGATCCACTGGAGGGCGGGCACTATAGGTTTTAAGCCACGTAGCATACCCAAGTACCCGCAAGTCATAGAGCTAATTCTCTCAACCCTAAGCAT
>Ga0256835_1000723_pt1 | contig 22437 bp, 19 predicted proteins | sample PIR30metaG_FD_185972 | JGI IMG/M metagenome (GOLD analysis project Ga0256835, IMG submission 185972) | Hydrothermal vent microbial communities from East Pacific Rise, Pacific Ocean - PIR-30 | ecosystem: Environmental > Aquatic > Marine > Hydrothermal vents | place: Pacific Ocean: East Pacific...
AATTAAATAATAACACTACAAGTTATTATACTTCTTTTGAAGAAATAGGGGGAATAAAAATTGTTAAAAAAGATTTTGTTCAAGATATTTATGATAATGAAACAGGATTAAAAAAAGAAATGAGTGTATTTTATTAAAGATGAAAAAAATTAGAATTACCGGCACTCTGATTTGGTATTATTATGTCTGCAAGCGTGAAGTTTGGCTTATGTCAAGAGAAATCAACTCCAACCAAGACAATCAGCTTCTTGAAATCGGGAGGATAATTGCGGAGGAGAGTTATAGGAGAGAGGTTAAGGAGATAAATTTCGGGAGTATTAAGATTGATTTGATTAAAAAGAAAGACGGGGAGCTCTGGGTGTGCGAGATAAAAAAATCCTCAAAATTTTTAAAACCTGCTCAGATGCAGCTTGCTTTTTATCTTAGGGAGCTTAAAAAGCGAGGGATTTTTGCAAAGGGAGAGCTTTTGATTCCCAAAGAGAAGAAAAGATTTAAAGTTGAGCTCACGGAAGAGGTTGAAAAGGAATTGGAAAAAGCCATATCAGAGATAAAAAAAATCATATCCCTCGAAAAACCTCCCTCCCCCGAAAAAAATCAATTCTGCCGCAACTGTTCCTACTATGAATTTTGCTTTGCCTGAAATCAAAATCCTAAATTGATAAAAAAACAAGAAATTCCATTAATAGTATTGGAGTAGAAAATTAAAAGAGTGCCATCTTACACAATGCCATTTTATCACCTCGTAAGTGGTAATTTTATTTGTTATCATTTCCCTTTTTTACACAATATCTCGTAGGTGGTAAGATTGATGGTGGTAAGATTGATAAGCATTAAAATTTCTGTTATATAATATTTATTATAATAACTATTATAAATTAAAGGAGAGCATATGCGTAAAGATCCTCTGATTACCGGATATTTTTATCATATATTTACTAAAAGTATAGAAGGATATAAGATTTTCAGGTCTGACAAAGACTATGAACGAATAGTGGAACTTATGGAATACTATATGTATAGTAATCCTCATATTAAGTATTCCATATATAAAAGATTAAAGAACAAGGATAAAGTATTAGAGGAATTAAAGAGAAAAAGGCGTCTTGTTGATATTGTTGCTTATTGTATAATGCCTACACACCTACACTTTGTTTTGGTTCAATTGGTAGATATGGGGATATCAATTTATATGAAACATCTTTTAAACAGTTATACGAGATATTTTAATATAAATAATAACAGAAAGGGACCTTTGTGGCAGGGTAGATTTAAAAGTGTGTTAGTGGAGGATGATGAATACTTGCTTCATTTGACAAGATATATTCATCTTAATCCTACATCAGCTGGTTTGGTAGATAATCCTGAAGATTGGAAGTATTCCTCGTATGATGAGTATTTAGGAAAGAATGAAGAGGGAGTATGTAACTTTTCTCCTTATTTGCAGATAGATCCTATCTCCTACAAGAATTTTGTAGAAGAATGGAAAGAAGATCAAAGATCATTATCTATTTTAAAGCATTTGATTTTAGAGTAATAGTTTATACTTTTACATTTTACAATTTCTCCTTTTTCCCATTTCTATATTACCACTTCGTAGGTGGTAATTTGGCTAAAAATCAATCTCTCTTCTATATTTAGAATCATTGACACCAAAAAATTGGACTAAAGTCAACTTTTTTTGCAAAAAAATTGGAGTGGAGTAAAATATGTTTGTAATTTTAATTTGAAAAATCCGGTACTTTTCAAAGCATAAAAATAAGGCACTTTACGGATAAAAAACAAACTTTTGAATAGAAGCGCTACAAAGGGAATCTCATACACTACTCCGCTATCTCCCACATACCAAACCCCTGAGAGTTTTTGGAGCCAATTCCCGTGCAGTACGAAAATTCCAAAAGCTCAGGAGAGCTTTCAAGCTCATATATTCCTGTCCACCCCTTTATAACAGTGCCTTTAAAAAAGGTTATCACAAGATTTTTCTTTTCGGAAACTTTAAGAGGTTTTATTTTAAATTTTTCGGTTGTAGGCATATGCCCGTAGTAAGAAAAGTACTTTTTCATTATGTTTTTTTCCGCAAGCTCTGAAAACTCCTTTTCAAAAGGGGAGTAATAATAGGTCTTTTTTGAGCCATCGGATTTTTTAAGTGTGCTGTAAACCACAGCAGGAGAAAGCATCTTAATTTTCACACTATCTTTGTTTATCTTTTTCATAAAAACTTCAACTGAAGATAGCATAATTGAGGCTCTTCCGAGCTTAAGATTTTCGGATTTTACAAGATTTTCAGTAAACTCTTCAGCTATCACAGGATAGATTGTTGAAAGATAAAATGACACAGGAGTTTTAAACTCTATTTTTTTCTTATCCTGAATTATTTTGTACTTTCCGAAAATCCTTGAAAATGTGAAAAGTTTAAATTTTCGTTTTTCATATTTAAAGCCTTTCTCGTGCAAAAACTTCGCAAGCTTCGGTGAAACCGATTTGTAAATAAATGCCTGAAGTTGCCTCTGATAATTAATCGGCAAAACAATAACCCCTTTCTCACTTTCAAAAACAAACTTTATTCTGATTTTTACCTCCCTTGAGAGTGACAATCTCCTTAATTTTAATTAATTCTTTCCGATTTGTCAAAAACTTACTTCTCATAAAATATCCCCTTTCAATAATTTACAAAACCCATCCACATCATCTTCCGAAATATAATTTTAGTCTTTTTTCCGATAAAACACAAGAATTCTTTTCATATCTTAAACTTCAAACAAGAAATTGTCCGAGACATTTTTTGGCTTGATGCTTTTTAGTTCTGGCTAACTCGAGTTTTTGAGATACTCATTTTATAGTTGACAAATAAAAATAATATGTTTAAAATACTTAATCATTTTTAAATTATTTGGAGGTATTGATGAAAAAAACCACAATCGTAGCGGGTGTTATCATTCTTTTTCTTTTAATAAGTGGCGTTCTCGTTGCAAGTGAACCAACTCAGTATCTTGCTTTCTTTGAAGCAAGTGCAAATTATTCAAAAGCAATAAGAGAGAAAAAATCTCCACAGGAAATATTAACATTAAAGAAAAAAATGCTTGCTGAAGCTGAAAAATATATAAAAAAGTATGAAGATAAAGTTCCCAAAAATACGGTAGCAGTATTAGGCTCTTTGGTTCTTTCCTACTATCAGGATAAGAACATTGACAAAGTTATTTATTACGGAGAAAAGCTCGCAAAAAAATCCGGCCTCAATGATATGCAAAAAGCCAGTCTTTTCCTTTACATGGCAGATGCTTATATTTCCTCAAAAAAGGATATAAACAGAGGACTTGAGTATGCTGATGGAGTGGTTCTCCTCGCAAACAATAATATTGCAACATCAACAGGTGCTTTAAAGAGAAAATGGCAAATTCTCCTAAGCCAGGCACTTTACATGAAAGCAAATGTTGCATATATCCAGAAAGATTATGATAAAGCATTAAAATACTATGAGCAGGCTTATAATAATTATCCCTCTGTAAGAACTCTAAAGAAGATTAGAGATATTGGAAAATTATACTTCATAAAAAAAGATTATAGAAAGGCTCTTAATGCATTTGAGTTTGCATATGAAAAAATGAAAGCTAAAGGCTCAAAAAAAGTGTATGATTGCCTTAAGCTTATGGCTAAAGCCTATGTAAAATTGGGAGAGGGAGATAAAGCTCTTGCGACATATAAAAAATTATATAATATGAGAAAGAATGCAGAAATAGCTTATAAGATTGGAGTCGAGTACAATAAAAAATTCAAAGCAAGTGGCGGAAAAGACAAAAGTTTTCTCGAAAAAGCAAAACAATACTGGGCAGAAGCTGTTGTTCTTAAAAGCCCTAAAATTTACGCTGCTCAGGCGGAGAAGGTTCTTAAAAATTACATGATCAATATGGAAAAAGCTTCTTTGCAGGAGTATGAAGATCTTTTGAGAGTAGCCAAAAAGAGACTCGGACTTTTAAATCCGTAAATAGATGTCTCTATCAAAGGAAGAGGCTAAAAAAAGAATAGAAAAACTAAAAGAAGAGATACGCTTTCACGAATATAAATATTATGTGGAAAACAATCCAGTAATCTCGGATTTTGAATTCGACAAATTATTAAAAGAATTAGAAAATCTCGAAAAAGAGTTTCCGGAACTTATAACCCCTGATTCTCCCACTCAAAGAGTGGGCGGTCAACCAGTGGAAGGCTTTGAGACAGTAAAACACAAAATTCCTATGCTATCCCTTCAAAATGCCTATTCCTTTGAAGAACTTTTTGATTTTGATAATAGAATAAAGAAAAGTATAAATAAACCTTTCATAGATTATGTAACGGAGTTAAAAATTGATGGGCTTAGCATTTCCCTGATATATGAAAATGGTGTTCTAATTCAGGGAGTAACAAGGGGAGATGGAGAAAGAGGAGATGTAGTCACCCATAATGTTAAAACCATAAGAAGCATTCCATTAAAAATTAAAGAAAAAAGAAGAACCGAGGTAAGAGGAGAAGTTTTTCTTTCAAAGGATGCTTTTGAAAGGATAAACAGAGAAAGAGAATTAAAGGGAGAACCGCTTTTTGCCAATCCTCGAAATGCTGCTGCCGGCACCATGAGACTTTTAGATCCGAGGGAAGTGGCAAAAAGAGGATTGGATATTTTTGTTTATTATATATATATTGAAGACAAAGAGCCTAAAAGCACCCATTTTGAGAATCTAAAACTCCTGAAAGAGTTGGGATTTAAAGTAAATCCAGCTTCAAAACTTAACAAAGGGATTGAAGAGGTTATAAAATTTTGTAAAGAGTGGGAGGATAAGAAAAGAAATCTTGATTATGATGTGGATGGCATAGTAGTGAAAGTTAATGAAATTTCCATTCAGAAGGAACTTGGTTCAACATCCAAATTCCCAAGATGGGCAATTGCTTATAAATTCCCTCCTGAGCAAGCTGTGACTAAAATAAAAGATATAATAGTGCAGGTAGGAAGAACGGGAGCAATAACTCCGGTAGCTATTCTTGAACCTGTTGAAATAGCAGGCTCCACAGTTTCAAGAGCAACTCTCCACAATGAAGATGAGATTAAAAGAAAAGACATTAAAATAGGCGATTGGGTATGGATTATTAAAAGCGGTGATGTAATCCCTAAAATAACAGGAGTTATAAAAGAAAAAAGAACAGGTAATGAAAAAGATTTCAGGATGCCAGAATATTGTCCCTCTTGCGGAGCTAAACTTTACAAACCTGAAGATGAAGCCATATGGCGATGCCCGAATGTTTCCTGTCCTGCAAAACTTAAAGGCTCTATTCTTCATTTTGTCTCCAGAGATGCAATGAATATAGAGGGAATGGGAGAAGCCCTGGTTCAACAGCTTTTAAACAAAAAGATGTTAAATGATATCGCTGATATTTATTATCTTGATCCCCTAAAAGTGGAAAAATTAGAAAGAATGGGAAAGAAGAGTACGGAAAATTTGATGAGAGAAATCGAAAAGAGCAAGTCAAATGAATTGTACAGACTAATATATGGACTTGGTATAAGACTTGTCGGAGAGTATACGGCAAAACTTCTTGCAAGAAAATTTAAAAGTCTTGATAATCTTATGAAAGCATCAAAGGAAGAATTAATAGAAATAAATGAGATAGGGGATAAAGTTGCTGATAGCATTATTATTTTCTTTAAAGAAGAGAGAAATCTTAATGTTATAGAAAAATTAAGAAAAGCAGGAGTGAACTTCAAAGATAGAGAAGAAGTTAAATCAGGAAATAAATTAAATGGATTTCAATTCGTGTTTACCGGAGAGTTAAATAATTTCACAAGATCAGAGGCAAAAAAGATTGTTGAATCATTGGGAGGAAAAGTAACATCCAGCGTGAGCAGTAAGACAGATTTTGTGGTTGTGGGAGAAAACCCGGGAAGTAAGTTTGAAAAAGCCAAAAAATTGGGAATAAAAATAATCAATGAAAATGAATTTCTAAAACTCATTGAGGGGGATTAAAATGATAAGTGAAGAAAAGAAAGCAGAATCTGTTTTTAATGAGTGGGCAAAAAAGGGGAAAGCCGAAGGTATGGCAAAGGGGCATTCGCCGGTTGCAAAAACAATAATAAAAAATCTTCTCCCCTTTGAAAGAAAAACAATTCTTGATCTCTCCTGCGGTAATGGGTGGGCATTAAGATATTTTCTTGAGATGGGAGCTGAAAAGGGTATTGCTTCCGATATTTCGGGAGAAATGCTTAAAAAAGCTCGCGAGAATCTAATAGAAACAGAAAAGCCATTTCAGGTAGTGAAAAACAGTGTTAACTCTCTTCCATTTAAAAATAATACTTTTGACATTGTATTTAACATGGAATCTTTTTATTATTATAAAAAACCTAAAACTGTTCTCTCTGAAATAAACAGAGTTTTAAGAGAAAAGGGAATTTTCCTTCTCCTCGTTGATTTTTTTAAGGAAAACAGGATATCAATGCGTTGGGCCGAAAGAATAGATTTTTTTATGAATCCACTGAGTAAAGAAGAATATGCTTCCCTTCTCAAAGAGAGTGGTTTCAGGATTCTTGATTTCGGACAGGCAGTAAGCCCTCAAATAAAATCAAAAGAGGAGTTTGTTCCCTCGGATGCTATTAAAACCTATGAAGAGTATCTTGAGTTTAAGCATGCCGGTACACTTTATTTTATAGCTCAAAAACATTAATACACCAAAATTATTACACCATTCATTCTTAGCTTATTACCCAAATAGATAGTCTTCTTTTTTTATGTTATTATTTTTCCATGAAAAACACAGGTCTCTATATCCATTACCCTTTCTGCAGAAAAATCTGTCCCTACTGCCACTTTATTAAGACCTTAAAAAGAGAGCAAACTGAGAATCTTTACTTTGAAGCTCTTAAAGGAGAGATAAAACTGATAGCATCTTTAATGCTCAGGTTTGATACTCTTTATTTCGGAGGAGGAACTCCCTCTCTTATAAATGCCAAACTTATAAAAATAATTGAATGGATTTTTAAATATTTAGATACAGAATTCAAAGAGATAAGTATAGAAGTAAATCCCGAAGATGTATCCTCCGAATTTATTATGATTCTAAAAAAGACAGGAGTGACGAGGGTAAGTCTTGGCATACAACAGTTCAATGAAAAACTTTTGAAAATTCTCGGAAGAGAGCATACTTCTTCCGATATTTTAGAGGCGGTAGAGAAGCTGAAAAAAGAAAAATTTGTTTTAAATTATGATTTCATAATAGGTATTCCCGAAGAGAATAAGTCTAATCTTGAAGAAAGCATAAAATTCATAGAAAAATATCCACCTGATAGTGTTTCAATTTATATTTTGGAAGGAGTAAAAGGAAAATATTGGAAGAAATTCAAGGAATTGGAAGGAGATAAAAAAGCCGAACATTTTTTAATGTTTGAGAAATTTCTTGAATCTATAGGTATATTAAGATATGAGATATCCAATTTTTCCATAAAGGGAAAAGAATCTTTGCATAATCTAAAATACTGGAATTATGAAAATTTCATAGGGATAGGGCCCTCCGCTGCCTCTCTTTTGAACAATAAAAGATGGGAAAACAAAAGTTCGATTTACTCCTGGGCCGAGGCCATAAAAAAAGGTAAATTACCACCAGACAAAATATTTAAGCTTTCTCCCTCAGAAAGAGCGAAAGAGGCTATTATGATGGGACTGAGAAAAGTAGAGGGAATAGACAGGAAGAAATTTAAGATAAAATTCGGAGAATTTCCTGAAACTTTTATCCCGGATTTTGATGAAAAGGAAAGCTTTTTTAAAATAGGCAATTACCTTAAAGTCAAAAGGGAATCTTTACTAATCATTAACTCTGTTTTGGAAGGACTTTTTTAAAATATAGATTAATTATAATACTTAAACCTTTTCCCACTCGGAATTTTCTTGGAAATTTTAGGTATGGGTTTTGAAAAATCAACTGAAAAGCTATCTTTGCCTATCTTAACTCTAATAAAAGAAACTCCCCTTAATTTTTTAACTGCATATAAACTCGGGAATTCCGAGAAACCTCCGTAATATTTAAAAAGAATTTCTCCCACTATTCCTGCAGCTCCGGTATAAAAATCAGCGCCTCTCCCGACTCCATTTTTATCTTCCCACTCATAAATATTCAAATTTTTAAGATGTTTTGAAATCATAAATCTAAAATACTTATCCGCTTTATCCTTAAAACCATACTTAAAAAGAGCCTTTATATACCTTGCCCCTATCCAATCCCAAACTCCTCCGTTCTGATACATCCATGGCTTCATAATCGGGTGCTTGAAAAAACCTTCGGGATAAGGGGGCAGCAAAGTGAAAGAAATATCGGCCAACTGAAGTTCTTTTCTCTTTCTTTCAGCTATTAGGATAAGTCTTTTTATCTCTCTCCTATTTAAAACTCCGGCAAGTATTGCTTCGGAATTTCCTCCCAGCGCAAACATATTATTCTCAATATTATAAAGTGTCCTATTAAGAGGATAAAAGTGTATAAGAAAATAACCCTTTTCAGGAGAATAAAGATATTTTTTGAGAGATCTCTTAATTCGCTCTACTCTACTCTTCCATAATAAAGCTTTTTTCCTCTCGCCAAAATATGCGTAAATCTCCGATAATCTTTTCATTGCCTGAATATATTTTGCTTGAGTATATGCAGAGAAAACAATTGTTGATTTTTTATTTAATTTTGTTGCTCTATGATCAGGGTAGCTGCTGTCAACATCTCCCCAATCAGCTGTCAGCCCGCTTTCAATAAGATCAAACTTTTTATTTCTTTTGTATTTCCAAACATAATCAAGAGCCATGGAAAGCTTTTTCAGAATTTTATCTCCATTGAAAGCCATATTAACCCAATCCGGCTCTGATTTAAAGACTTCGTATGCAGATAATACAAGAGAGCTCTCCTGATCAGTTTCCACAGTGTTTTTATCACTCTTTCCATTAAGATCATACCAATCGGGAATACCGCCATTCTCATCCTGATATTTTAAAAATTTCATAATATTTTCTTTAAAAATCCCCAATGGATAGTATAATTTTGCATAGCCCAAAAAAGTCGCTATATCCCTAATCCAGAATTGAGGATAATCAGTCCCCGGTGAAAAGCCTTTAATTTTGCCTTTCTTTATCACAGCATTGTTTTTTAATACCAATCTTAATAAAAATTGCTCTTTGTTAATTTGAGAATCAGAATGCTTAAAATAGCTCCGCAAATAATCCTTTCTGAACTCTTCGGAGAAAAGATTCTTTAACTTTAACTTTAAAACAGGTAATTCCCACCCCTTTGAACTGCCCCAAAAATAACCCTCTTTCACAATGTCAAACTCAACAACATAATTTCCCGGTTTTTCATAATCAAAATAAACCGGAATTTCCACAATTTCAGATGTCCCCGGTCTAACATGTATTTTAATCGGAAACCTTCTGTTTTCATTCTTGACAATATTGCCTTGGGAATCTTTCAGGTGATAAGATAAAAAATATCCATTTGCCGTACTGATTTCTTCCCTATAATTGTTCGTTAATTTAAATTTCAAATTTATTCTCTCCCCCTGAAAAAGAGTCAACTGCTTAGCCCTCAAAACTTCTAAGGAAGTTTTGCCGGAAAGAGGCTCTGAAAAATCATAATAGACCCTTACTCCCAATTCCCTCGGATCCTCACCCATCCCCATTTTAAGAGGAACAAATGAAGGTTCAACCTTTAATTCAAAAAAGCCCCCTTTTCCCTTTAATATGATTTTCTTAAACTCATTTTTTGTAAAAGAATATTTTTTAAAGAGTTTCCCCTTCCAGAAGATGAGAACTTTTTGCTCTTTTATCTTATCAAGAGGTGCTCCGCAATACAGCTTGACTTCTTTTTTATCATTTGACTTTATGTAAAAACCGGCGCTTCCTTTTGACCACTTAAAACTTTCGCCCGAATTATCCACCTCCCTTCCCCAAAAGCCATAATCATAAGTAATTCCCTTTTTTGAAAGTAAAGTTAAGGGATGAAGTTTTCCAAAATTTAAAATATTAAAAAATATAAATAAAACAATTAAAAAACAGAGGAAAAAAATATGCTTTTTCCTGACAAAAAACTTATTTTTCTTTTCCAGGAGAAAAAGTGCAAACCAAAAGATAAAGATATCTTCAGGAAACCATAAATAATTGTTAAATAAAAGAGAAAGCATAAGAACCAAAAAAATATATTTTCCCTTTCTTTCAAAAATCAGGAAAAAAGTAAAAATAAAGACAAAAAATATTGTTAAGCCTATGATACCATTTTCATCAGAAATTCTTAAAAATTCATTTAATGTCAAATCATGAAGATGCTCTTTTCCATATTCCATATACTCGAGATAAAAAAGAAAATTCCCTGAGCCCACCCCTGAAACAGGATACTCACTTAGAATATAAAAACTATTGAGCACCATCTCCGCTCTTCCATTGGTAGCTCTATTTAGCTTCTCATATAAATTTCCGCTTTCATGAGCATTCAGGATTTTTCCCACATTAGCAAGAGATTTTTTGGCTCTGTTCCCCGAAATTTTACCAATTAAAAAAAACAATAAAATAAAAATCAATAAAAAAAGAAAAAAACCTTTTATCCTTTTCCAAAAACTTCCCCTCTTAAAAAAAGCCATAAAGAAGGATGCAAAGATAAAAATATAAAAGCCTCTCGCTCCTGATAAAAGCCCCCCTAACACAATCAAAATAAAGTATATAATAAATTTCGTATAATTAAGTTTATCTTTGATGTAAAGATAAAAAATCAATAATAAAAGGACACCGGAAAAAAAGGCAAAGGAATTCTGATCACAAAACCCGCCGTTTTTTTGGTATAAAAACCAATCCTTATCTCCAAATCTTGCCACAAAAAAATAAGGATTCACGAATTTCTGAACAAGAGCAATTCCAAGGGAAACTATAAATCCTCCCATCAAAGAATCAATCGCTTTTCTTTCATCAACTCCTATGTGCTTTATTCTTTTATAAAATACCGGAGCTACGGAAAATTGCAATATGGTAAGGAGTGGAAAAATTGCAGCAAAGGAAAATCTTAAATTATTAACCGATACCGGAGTATCCCTCATAAAGGCTCTTAAAGAAAGCGTGATATTTGACCATCTTAAAAATACAAAAAACACTGAGATGAATACAATTAAAAGGAAAAATAGATATATCCCTTCCCATCCTTCCCTATCTTCCCTTTGATTTGAATTTTCACCTATCAGTAAAAACCCTGATATTAAACCCAAGAATAAGAAGATTGAAGAGGATAGATAATTGTGTGGATAACCGGTTTTAAACAGAGAGGGCAAAGCCCCTGAAAAAGGCAGTATAAAGAGGAAAAAATAAATAGCTTTTTTTCTAAGTAAAATAGCTGATAATAATCCCACAAAAATTAAAATACTCGGTAAAATAATAAAATTAACAATAAAAAAAAGATAAAAACCGTATACAAAAAAAGATAAAAGGAAAATCATTGAAAAAAAATTTTCTTCACTATACTTTCCAAACATCATTTTGAAAATATATTATAAGGACCTGTCTTTGTCAAATAAAGAATATATTTACCAAATTTCAACACTAAAAATTTTTCCCGGAATTTATCAAATAAATCATAAAAGGGACACCAAAAATGGTCATTATTATTCCAATGGGGATTTCAGCTGGAGCCACTATTGTTCTGGAAATCGCATCAGCTAAAACCACCATTATTCCCCCCAATATAGCTGTTATAAGAATTAGTTCCTGATGTTTAAATTTTTTAAAGGCTTTTGCAATATGGGGAACCATCAACCCCACAAATGCAATCGGTCCTGTAAATGAGACAGAAATAGAAACAACAAGAGAAATTAACACAAAGGAAATAAACTTTATCTTTCTAACCTCAACTCCTTTTGAAAGAGCGATTTCCTCCGAAACTGAAAAAAGATCTAATTCCCTGGAAAGCACAATAAAGACTCCAATAAGTACAATCGAAAGTAAAAGAAAAACAATCACATCAGAGTAACCCGATGTTTCAAGACTTCCGAAAATCCACTTAAAATAAGTAAAACTTTCCTCAGGAGTGGAGAGAAAATGAAGGATAAGAATAAATGCGGAAAAAAGAAAGTTTAAGGAAATACCAGCTAAAAGAGCAGTGTTAAGATCCATCTCTCCTCTTTTCGCTGAAATAAAGTAAACCATGAAGATAGAAAAAACAGAGAACAAAATTGCAAAAATTTGACCGCTTGTAAAAAATAGGAGAGAAAAACCTAACACACCTATTTTAATTGAAAGGAAAACTCCGGCGGAAGCAGCGGATGAGATCCCCAATGTAAAAGGAGAAACAAGGGGATTTCTAAACAAAGTTTGAAAAACAAGACCTGAAACACTTAGGATAATCCCGGTAAAAAAGCCTAAAAGAACCCTTGGTACTCTCATATTAAAGTATATGTATTTTATGATTTTATCTGTCCTGAGACTTTTAAATGTGATTAAAGTAGGTCCTACAAAAGTAGCGAATAAAATAATCAGGAGGATAAAAAAAAATATTAAGAAAGCCAAAAATTTAGTTTTCAAGCTCATCCAATATTCTACCAATCTTTATTAGAATCTTTTCCTCACTTTCACCACTTAAACTATCAACACTTAGCGGAGCTCCTATCCTTAGGACAACTTTTGAAAAAGGTAAGGGAAGTTCAAATCTATCCCATGAGTTAAAAAAATGACTTTTCGATGATACATAGGAAAGAGGAATCATATTAGCTTTTGTTTTTTTAGCAATAACAAAAGCTCCCTTTTGAAAAACTCTTGCAGGTCCTTTCGGTCCATCAGGTGTTATTGCCACAGAATAACCCTCTTTTATTTTTTTTATAAGTTTAACAAGGGCAGCTGCCCCCCCTCTTGAGGTAGAACCTCTCACAAGAATATAACCAAACTTTTTTAAAACACCGGAGATAAGTTCCCCATCTTCAGACATTGACACAAGAGCCACTATTCTCTTTTTTCCTAAAAAAGGAATAATCGGAAGCATTTTTGAATGCCAGAATACCAAAATATTGCCCTGCTGCTGCAAAATCTTTTTGTCTCCCTCCACTCTTTTTCTGTATGAAAAATAGAGAATTTTTAAAAAAATAAAAATTAAAAGCGGAAGAATCGTAAATTTAAAAAATTTTTTCACTTCTTTAGAATTGATTTAAAATATTCTATGGTCTTCATTAAACCTGCTCTTAAACTTACAGTGGGTTCCCAATCAATTGTTCTCTTTATTTTTTCTATGTCCGGTTTCCTCCTAAACGGGTCATCTTCCGGCAGGGGAAGATATTCTATCTTAGAAGAAGAACCTGTGAGTTCAATTATAAGTTTCGCAAGATCTATTATCCTTATTTCTTCAGGATTTCCTATGTTAAAAACTTCCCCCGAAAGCCCCTCTTTTAGAGAAATTTGATAAATACCTTCCGTAAGATCATCAACATAGCAAAAGCTTCTTGTCTGAGTACCATCTCCATAAATGGTAATATCTTCGTTTTTTAGAGCTTTGGTAATAAATGAGGACACTACTCTCCCATCATTTGCTCTCATTCTCGGTCCATATGTATTAAAAATTCTCAATATCCTTATATCTATTCCATACTCTCTAAAATACGCCATACTCATTGCTTCGGAAAATCTCTTGGCTTCATCATAAACACTTCTTACCCCAATGGGATTTACATACCCCCAGTAATCCTCTTTCTGGGGATGCTCCTGCGGAGAACCGTAAATCTCTGAAGTTGAAGCAAATACAAATCTGCTATTTTTAGCTTTGGCAAGGCCGAGTGTATTCAAAGTTCCCAATGAATCGACCTTCATTGTATGAATAGGATGTTTTTGATAATCAATGGGGGAGGCAGGACATGCAAAGTGTAAGATGAGATCCACCTCTTCCTTTACATAAATATAATTCACCACATTATACTTAATAAAAGTAAATTTTTCATTTCCAAAAAGATGAGCTATATTATCAACCGTAGAAGTTATAAGATTATCCAAAACAATTACTTCATTCCCCTCTTTCAAAAACTTTTCCGTAATATGAGACCCCAGAAACCCAGCCCCACCGGTTATAAGAACTCTCATCTTATATCAACCTCTGGTTTCCCCACAGGATAATAGATAAAACCTTCCGCTTTCATTCTCTCAGAATCATACAAATTTCTACCATCAATTATAACATTTGTCATAACAATTTTCTTTATCTTTTCAAAATTAATGTTTTTAAATTCTTCCCATTCAGTTATCAAAAGAATTGCTTCCGAACCTTCCGCTGCATCATAGGGATCCTTTGCATAATACAATTTTTCAGAAGGAGGAAATTTCTTTTTTACATTATCCATTGCTCTGGGATCATATACCCTTAGTATTGCCCCCTCTTCAAGAAGTTTTTCCATTACCTTTAATGCCGGAGCCTCTCTGATATCATCGGTTCCAGGCTTAAACGCAAGTCCCCACAAAGTAAAAATCTTATCCTTAAAAACCCAATGGGCCTTTTTCAATTTTGTAATAAACCTTTCAATTCTATCTCTGTTAATTCTGTCCACATTATCAAGAAGAGAAAAATCAAGACCATTTTCTTTTCCTATCTGACTAAAAGCCCTGACATCCTTGGGAAAACAGCTGCCACCATAGCCTATACCAGCTCTTAAAAAATCCTTCCCTATTCTCTTATCATAACCCATCCCTTCCGCCACCTTTTCCACATCAGCTCCGGTAGCCTCACACAAGTCAGCCACCATATTTATATATGAAATTTTCATTGCGAGAAAGGAGTTTGAAGCATGCTTTATAATCTCAGCGGTATTGGGATCTGTGACCACAAAGGGAGCATCTATTCCTTTGTAAAGTTCCTTTAACATATTTTCTGCCTTTTTACTACTCACTCCTATTACAATCCTGTCAGCATTGAAAAAATCATAAAGAGCAGTACCTTCTCTCAAAAACTCGGGATTGGAAGCAACTTCAAGCTCCACTCCATGTTTATTATAAAGGTTAATAGTCTTTATTATCTGCTGCGAAGTTTTTACGGGAACAGTGGATTTTTCCACTATAAGCTTATAATCTTTTGCATTTTTTGCTATTTCTCTCGCAACCCTCTCTACATAGCTTAAATCAGCCTTTCCGTCAGGCCTTGAAGGTGTTCCAACACAGATAAAAATAATCTCTCCATGCTCTATTGCTTCTTTTATATCAGAAGTGAATGATAATCTGCCGTTATTAATATTTCTTTTTAAAGCTTCCTCAAGCCCTTCCTCATATATCGGAGACTCCCCTCTTTTATAATACTCTACCTTTTCCTTATTATCATCCATACCAACAACATTATGTCCCAATTCAGCAAGGGAAACAGCAGTTATTATCCCTACATATCCTACTCCTATTACAGATACTCTCATCTTACCTCCTGAAAATTGGACGGTAGGGGATTTGAACCCCCGACCTTGGCGTTGCGAACGCCACGCTCTCCCAGCTGAGCTAACCGCCCGAAAGTAGGAAATTTTATGATAAAGAGGTAAGTTTGTCAATCAAAAGAGCCCGTCTGTCGAATTATCATTATTACAAATTCATTATATTTACACACTATTTTTTTTCTGTTAAGATGAAATAAAAAGGAGGCAAAAGGAGATGGCAGGGAAAAGAGAGAATTTGCTTTTCGTAAAATTATTTTTTATTCTAATTTTAGCATCGCTTTTCGTGCACTGCGGAAATTCCCAAGGTAAATTTTCAGGAGAGTATGAGCTCAATTCAGGGAACACAATATTAAAATTAACATTCAATGAAGACAGTAATGGTTTATTAAGAGGGACCCTTTCCGGAAACAATGGGGTAAGCTTTACTCTCGAAGGGATAGCCAAAGGGGAAACAGCAGAAGGTGAGTGCAAAGGAAGAGGTTTAAAACTTTTTTTCGAAGCAAAACTCAAAGATAATCAATTAATTCTTGATCTCATAGAGCCTACTAAAAACAATAAACCGGATTATTCAAAGACAAAAAGACTTGCATTTATAAAAAAATCGGGAACAACTGAAATTGCAAACAAAGTTACCCCACAAAACACCTTGGCTAATAAACAGGTTTTAGGTAACACTGAAAACACAAAAGTAAATAGTAATCCTATAAGAGAAAACCATAGTGAAAATCTTTCATTAAAAACTATTTCAAATCCATCGTGGGGCTTTAAAGTTAGAGTTCCTGAAGGATGGAAATTTAAGAAGGGAGCAAATGTTATTATACTCGGGCATAATAGAATAGCAGGAGCCATTTTTGTCTTTCCTCACATATTAAATAATATTTCACAGGTAAGAAATAATCTTGCTCAGGGAATTTCAAATGAAAGTATGAACCTTTATCTTTCGGGAAACATAGTTTCTGTTTCAAGCAGCATCCTTTCGGGAGATTACAGCGGGACATTGAATGGCACAACTGTAAAGGCAAAAGGATACGGAACACTCTCCCCCTATGGAGGAGGAGCTTTTATAATTGCAATCACTACTCCCGATAAATACGGTGAAGAACTTGTTTCAGCGGCTCTTTTGCTCACGAAAGGAATAACATATACCAGGACACAAAACTCCAATCTTATGCAATACTTCGCAGGGACATGGAAAACAGTTACAAAAAACACAGAAACAATTGCTGTTCTTTACCCGAACGGAAGATTTTCAATGAGGTACTCGAGCGCTTACAGTGGCAATAATGGTGGTTGGGGAGCTGCAGGTGATGAAAACTCCTCAGGCAGATGGACAGTAAGGGGAAATAGAAGACAGGGAGTTCTTATTTTAACCTATGCCAGCGGAGGACAAGAAACAATAAATTATTATGTTCACACGAAAAATGGGGAAACCTATTGGAGAGAATACTATTTCGGGGGAACTTTGTACTGGAAAGTTAGGTAGTTCCTCTATATCAAATAAAGAAACACAAGGAATTATTTTTTACTCTTCTCTATTCCAAGAAGTTCTACCTCAAAAACCAAAAGTTTGTTGGGACCAATAACATTTCCTGCTCCCCTTGGACCATAAGCAAGTTTGGAAGGGATATAAAATCTGTATTTTGAACCTACCTTCATAAGTTGTAGTCCCTCTGTCCACCCGGGAATTACTTTGTTAAGCTGAAATTTGGCAGGTTGGTTTCTTTTATAAGAACTATCAAACTCCTTTCCATTAAGAAAAGTCCCTCTGTAATGAACAATAACAACATCTTCCGGCTTTGGGGAAGGGCCTGTTCCCTCTTTTAAGACCTCATACTGAAGTCCGCTTGCCGTAACTTTTACGCCAGGTTTGTTTTTATTTTTTTCAAGAAAGTTTTTCTCTTCAGCAAGATTTGCCTCTGCCTCAGCTTTCCTTTTCTCCATGTTTTTTTGAATAAGCTCTTTCTGAAAAGAAGATAATGTCTCTCCTACTTCCTTTTCACTCATCATTGATTTTTTACCTTCAATCGCATCCCTCACACCCTTTATTAAGGCTTCCTTATCAATATCAGAGGATAGGCTCTTTATATTGTTTCCAAAATTGTATCCCATTGCATAGCCTCTTTTGGCTGCTGTGGTTTCAAGAGATACCTTTTTTTCATTTTTTACTTTTTTACACCCAAAGGATGCAAAAATAAAAGTAAATGCGATAAAAACAAGAAAAATCTTTTTCATTTTACTCTCCTTTATTTTTTATAATAAAAAACTATATCAGAATCCCCTCTTTCTCTCAAGCTGTATTTATCAAGGAACCTCAACACCGGCAAATATCTCTTTGATAATATCATCAGTCGAAAGATTTTCAGCTTCTGCTTCAAAGGTAGGAATTATTCTGTGTCTTAAAACATCATAGCCAATATCCTTAATATCATCGGGAATCACAAATCCCCGCCCCTTAAGAAAAGCGAGAGCCTTTGCCCCCTTTAAAAGATAGAGGGAAGCCCTTGGTGATGCTCCGAAATCAATGTACTTTTTAAGATTTTCAAGTTTGTAATCCTGAGGCTTCCTTGTGGCAAAAACAATCCTCAATATATAGTCCTTAATCCCTTCATCAACATATATCTGCTCAATGGTTTTCCTGACTTCCAAAATTTCACTTGCCTTTATTACCCTGTTTATCTCAATCTTTGTATCTTTCTCATAAAGCTCCAGAATCTTTCTTTCTTCTTCCATCGTAGGATAATCAATTTTCAATTTTAACATAAACCTGTCGGTTTGAGCCTCGGGCAAAGGGTATGTACCTTCCTGCTCTATCGGATTTTGAGTTGCCATAACAAAAAATGGTTCTGGAAGCTTATGGGTCTCATCGCCTATTGTAACCTGCCTTTCCTGCATTGCCTCAAGCATTGCCGATTGAACTTTTGCCGGAGCTCTGTTAACCTCATCAGCAAGTAAAATATTCGTAAATATGGGCCCCTTTTTAGGATAAAATTCCCCGCTTTTATGATCAAAAATCAAACTTCCGGTAAGATCAGAGGGTAAAAGATCCGGTGTAAATTGAATCCTTTTAAAATCGAGCTCCATCGCATCGGCAATAGTACGAACCGCAAGAGTTTTTGCCAGACCCGGTACTCCCTCTAAAAGAATATGCCCATTTGTAAAAATTGCAACAAGTATTCTTTCTATCATATAATCCTGTCCGACTATTCTCTTTTTAATTTCTGTTTTAAGTACGGAAACAAAAGCTGATTTTTCCCTGATCATCTCATTTATGGCTGATATTTCCATATTAACCTCCAAGTGGATTTAGTATAACAAAAGGTATTTTTTTTATCAAATCTCATAAGCCCGAAAGCAGAAAGCCTATAAGCTTCCGACAGTGTCTAAGCCGAACAGCTGAGCTGCAACTTTTGACTTTTAACTTTTTACTTTCAACTTCTTTACTTTTAACTTTTAACTATATTATAAATCTCTCTTCTATGAGCTACAAAATGTATTGTGATTTTTAGTAGTCTCTTATCAACGGTATAGATAACCCTGTAATCCCCAACTCTTAATTTATAAAATTCTCCCAAGTTACCCTTCAAAGCTAAAGGTTTTATAAAATCAAAATTTTCCCCGAGCCATTCAATTTTTGAAAGAATTCTTTTTATTACACTTTTATCTATTTTCAATAAGCTTTCTTTTGCTGTTTTTGTGAAATTTATGTCGTATATCAATTTATTCAATCTCTTTTTTCATATCTTCAAGAGAAAACAAATCTCCGTTTTCTTCTTCCTCTTTACTTTTCTTTAATATTTGATGAAACTCTTCTCTCACTTCCAAACCATAGTCAGGATCAAAGTATTCCTCAAGCACTTCTTTCATTATTTTTTTTAGTTTTTTTTCGGTTAAAATATCTTCTTCATTTCTTAACATTATTTATTCCTCCTGTTATTAATATAGCTTTACAATTATAAGATGTCAAGAAATTTCCGAACAAGACAGGCTCCGGGATTAATGGATTTTAAAAAAGCTTAACACTTTTTTTACCGGAAGAGAATCCACTCTGTGCCCCTTAAAACCTTTCATTGTCTCTGCAGCAAAAAGTGAATTTAAAATTGCCTCCTCTGTTGCTTCTATTACAGCTTCAAAAAGAGGACTCATTGCATCATTTTTAAGAATTTCTATTTTTCTCAATTTTGTTTTTGACCTGTATTTTATTCTCAAATTTTTTGCAGTTGAAAAAGCAATCACATAATCTCCACTTCCATTGGAACTTATTCCCCCTGTCCTCGCAAGGCCTAACATAGCCCTTTTGGCAAGTCTTAAAAGGTTTCTGTAGGTTAAAGGAGCATCCGTTGCAACAATTATCATACATGAGCCATCGGGAGAATAGCTTAACTTACCATTTAGATAATACTTATTAAGAAGAATTCCGACAGGGACTCCCTTTATCTGGAGAATACCCCCGAAATTTGTTTGAACCAGAACCCCAACAGTATAACCTCCGAGATTTTTTGGCAAAACCCTTGAAGATGTCCCGATTCCACCTTTAAAACCAAAGCAAATAGTCCCCGTACCTGCTCCCACATTCCCCTCTTTTACCTTTCCGCTTTTTGCATTTTTTATTGCATGTATCACATCACTTTTTTTAACTGCTCTTTTCTGTATATCATTCAGCCATCCATCATTGGTTTCTCCGACAACAGGATTCACCGAGCGGACATTTTTGTTTTCCGGAAATGAAAAGGTATAATCAATCAGAGCATCGGCGGCAGTGGGTACACTTAATGTATTTGTCAGGATAATGGGAGTTTCAATATTTCCCAATTCCCTTACCTGGGTATAGCCTGCAAGTTTACCAAAGCCATTTCCCACATATATTGCAGCCGGCACTTTTTCCATAAAAATATTACCCCTGTGCGGAAGAATTGCCGTAACTCCTGTTCTTATATCCTCTCCCCTTATTATTGTTTTATGACCTACCAAAACTCCCTTCACATCGGTAATTGCATTATACTCTCCTGTTTTCAGAACCCCTATCTTTATCCCATAATCCCTTATCCTGCCTCCGGAAAAAAGTAAGGAGGTAAACAAAATTAAAATTAACATCAATCTCCGTTTTTTCACTTTTTACCTCTCCGGAGTAATCTCTATTTTATATTTAATCTTTGAAAAATCTTCCATCTTATTATAATTAAGAGTGGTATATGGCAAAAGCTGGTCATCATAAAATTCACTTAAAAAATTACCCGATTGTCCTGTTGAATTAATCATAAGTGATTTTGAAAAATCAGAGAAATCAAGAATCATTCTGAAAGTTGAAAAATGGGTTACATTAAAATTCTTCCTCGGATTAAAATCAGCCCTTAAAATCGTTGATCTGCCTCCTGCCATATAAAATGGTCCTCTGTTAAAAAAATATCCAAAAAATTTAACCCTTCCGAGTGGATGAAGATAAAAAACCTTGTGAATGTTTTCCCATCTCAGATTCCTCTTCTCACTATCCTTTTTGTAAATTTCATAGGTCTTAATAAGAGCTCTTTTCACTATGTCTTTGAAACTTTCTTTCTTTTCAGTATTTTTATCATCCACCCAAGCCTTAAAACTTTCATCCTCTTCGAATTTCGGATATTTCATAATTCTGTAAGTCCAGAAAACAGAAATGAATCTTTTGTCTTTTTTATCTTTTATTTCATCGGAAAAAATCTCTTTTGAGAGTTCTTTTTCAAATTTGTAAAAAAGAAAAGGAGCTATGCCTTTATCCATCTTAAAATCCCAATTAATCAATTTATCAAAAACAAAGAGAGCCTTTTCATCTTTAAATTTAAATCCCTTTATGGAATTTACTAAAAATTCAGCAGCTTTTGAGTAAGGGCTAAGCTGAAGTTTTTTCATATCTTCAATTGAAAGTTTTTCCTTTTTATCAAAAAACTCTTTGATTACATCCGCTCTAAAGGAGATAAAAGAATGCTTTGAAAAATTAGGCAGCTTGTTTTCAGGCAAAACAGGATTGTTTGCAGTTGCTATGTATCCTTTGTCCGGATTTAAGACAATCGGTTTATATTTTTCATCATAAAAACCTTTCCAGCTCTCCTCTGTTTTCGTAACCTCAACCGGCAAACTTCCGTCCCCTTTTGCTCTTATCGGAATAACACCGGAAGGATAATAACCTATATTACCCTTTGTATCAGCAAAAACAATATTTTGAGCGGGAGCAGTAAAATGGGAGAGAGCCTTAATAAATTCATCAATGTTTTTTGCAAAATTCATACCATAAAGAGCCTTGAAAATCTTCGAAGGATAAAGGAAAACAGAATGTCTTGCCATTATTATTCCATTGCTCTCAATAATAGGGCCAAAGACAGATGTCTTTACCTTTACAATTCTCTCCCCCTCACCCTTTACTTTTACTCTCTTTTCAATGATTTTAAATTCTTTCCACTCTCCATCAACAAAATATTGTTTGTTTTCAGGATTTGTTTTTAAAACATAATAATCTATTACATCTGTTCCGACATTTGTAAATCCCCAGCCAATATACCTGTTTCTTCCGATTATGATAAAAGGTGTACCTGCTATTGTATTTCCTGAAAGTTCAACATCGGTTCCCTTTACCTTTCCTATGAGTTGATAAAAATACCCCGGAAATCTGTTAGGAAGATGGGGATCATTTGCAAGAAGTGGAGAGCCACTTATTGTTCTTTTACCGGAAACAACCCAATTATCACTTCCGACCTTCATCTCTTCCACATTCTTTTCCAAATTCATTAAAAATTCCATATTTTTATCATAATAGATTTTTTCATACTCTTTTTCATTTACTATTGAGCTTCCGAAATTTCCGTAAATTAACCCGGATGCCCTTTCCTTTCCGAAAATTCTCACAAGATTCATATTTCTGAGTTCGGAGCCGGAATCTTCTAAAATCATCTCCATATTTTTAAGAATTGTCAGAATATCCCTGACTTTCCACTTTGTATCTTAATATATTAATATTTTTATTTATAAAAATATCTGTAAATCGGCGAAAAATGGAGAAAATAAGA
>Ga0256835_1000724_pt1 | contig 22392 bp, 21 predicted proteins | sample PIR30metaG_FD_185972 | JGI IMG/M metagenome (GOLD analysis project Ga0256835, IMG submission 185972) | Hydrothermal vent microbial communities from East Pacific Rise, Pacific Ocean - PIR-30 | ecosystem: Environmental > Aquatic > Marine > Hydrothermal vents | place: Pacific Ocean: East Pacific...
TTAGGTCCTACGATGGCCGTGACCTTCTTCCTCTCGGCCTGGAAGTCTATGTCCTGTATAATAACCGCTTTCCCGTATCCGGCTGTAAGCTTCCTCGATTCTATGATGTAGTCCGCCATATTTACTCACCCAAATAAGCGTCTATCACCCTGGGGTCTTTGTAAACCCCCTCAGGATCTCCGTCGTAGATGAGCTCTCCATAATTCATAACGAGAACCCTCTCAACGTAATCGAAAAGGATATCGAGCCTGTGCTCTATTATGAGGAAGGTAAGGCCGTACTCATCTCTTATCCTCACTATGTGACCGAATATTTCCCTAGCCAGCTTGGGCGCCACGCCTGCAGCTGGTTCGTCCAGTAGCAGAACCCTAGGCTCGGACATCATGGCTCTGGTTATCTCCACAAGCTTCATCTGACCACCGCTCAGCTCGGTTGCCCAGTTGTTCCTCACCCTGGATAGTCCGAACTCCCTTATGGTCTGGAGAGACGTCCTGGCATATTCTATCTCTTGGTCCCTCCACTTACTGTGGAACGGTGCGATAACCGGGTTCTCTCCCTTCTGGTTCCTATGAGCGACCAAGACGTTCTCCACAACGAGCATCTTCTCGAAGAGCCTCGGAACCTGGAAGCTCCTCACTATCCCCTTGTGGTATATCTCCCAGGGATCGAGGCCCGTTATATCCTCACCCTTGAAGAGGATCTTCCCCCTGTCCGGCTTGTAGACCCCGGAGATCACGTTGATTAATGTGGTCTTGCCCGACCCGTTGGGTCCTATAAGTCCCACTATCTGCCCTTCTTCTAGATCAAAACTGACCCCGTCGACGGCCTTTATACCCCCAAAATACTTAGCAACATCTCTAACTTGAAGGATAGCGGTCATATTATCACCAAAAATTGGAAGGAGGGGAGCTCAGGGCTGCTCGTAGAACGTGGTTGCCTTGGTCGTGCCATCATACTTGCCGATGGTCTTGAAGGTCCACTTGCCATCCACCACTCTGGGAGCAACGATGTCGTAGATAGGCACAGCAGCATCGCCGTACTCGTCGAGCAGCTTCCATCCAGTCACACCGTAGAAGTGCTTGGCTATGTAAGGCACCAGCTTCTGGAACACCCTTCCGTCGTACTTGTGGGCCACGAGCACGGTGAGACCGGCTATCCAAGCGGCGTCGTAGGCGTAGAACGCGTAGGTGCTGGCCTCAGGTGACTCACCGAACCTCTTGGTGTACTTCTCTATGAACTCCTTGACCAGCGGGTTGTCCTTGGATCCCACAGCAGGCGTGGTGGCCATGAAGTGCACGCTCTGCAGGAACTTGGCTATGTCCTCCTTGGCCTTCGGCGGCAGGAAGGTGGCCCTCTTCATGGAGTCGGGTCCGAACCACCTGACCTTGCTGAGCGTCGGATCGAGCCTGGCGGCCTCCAAGATCTTTATACCGTCGTCGTCGAAGGCTATTATGACGACGCCGGTCTGGGCATCGGCACCGAAGTTAGCAACAGCGGAGCTGGCCCTCTCAACGTCAGCGCTGAGGTCAGGCTGCGTGTAGTCATAGACTATCTTTACTACCTGTCCTCCGAGCTTCTTGAAGTTCTCCTCTATGAGGTCGGCGAGACCCTTACCGTAGTCATCGCTCCTGGCCATTATCACCAGCTTCCTGATGCCCTGGTCCCAGATTATCTTGGCCAGAGCGGGACCCTGGTACTTGTCAGGAGAAGGCACCCTGAAGCAGTAGTCGTCCTTCACCATCGCGGCAGTCCCGGTGCTGCTCGGGCTTATAGCGGTCATGTGGTGGGACTTGGCGTAGTCGAGGATGGCCTTGCACTCGCTGGTGGCGAGCGGACCGACGACCATCTGCACGCCAGCGGATGCGAGCTTCTCATAGGCGGCTATCGCACCCTCGGCGGAGGTCTTGGTGTCCTCATGTATGTACTTGAGCCTGACCGGCGAGCCAGCCTCCTTCAGCATCTCGTTTATCTCCTCTATAGCTAGGATGGCTGCGTTTCTCCTCCTAGGACCGTCCACCGCGTAACCTCCAGTGACGGCGATGGCCAATCCGATCACATACTCCTTCTGCTCCGGCGCCGCAGCTCCAGTTCCCGTCACAGTGACGGTCTTGGTGATAGTCTGCGCACCGGCACCGCCCACGGTGACGGTGGTGGTGGACACGCTCACCTTACCAGGGGCGGCCACGTATCCCAACAGGATTCCTATGATGAAGAGGACAATAGAAACTACTCCCCATGCTTTCGAACTCATTTACTCACCCCTCACAGGGCTTCTTAGGGAGCCTAGCGGTATCCCCCATTCTGATACTCTTAAAATTTACGGTAAAAGTATGAATGAGGCTATAAGCGGGCTCCTCCTTTGAATGGATTAAAATAAATTGACGAAGCCCCTTTTTCAAAAATTATGTTGACATTTTCGGCGTCGATCCACGGGCGATGTCATTAAGTCTTAAAACAACCGTTTTTATGGTAGGTTCTTCGGAAATCTCAAGGATCCCCCTTCTCCTCAATCGAGGCTGAGAGATCCGTAATGAAGTGTTAAGACGGAGATGGAGAAGGCACTAACTTGTGACAGGTTGACGATGTTATAGGGCCCTAAGGAGGGCCCCCTCCAAAGTGTAAAAAATAGTTTCTCTAAATGGGTACGGTATTTTTACTGAGTGTTAAGGGAAGATCCTGCTTGACCGCTAGACGATCTAAGCTTCCTATAACCGGCCCAGGCCACGAACACGATCAACAAGGGCACTGCTAGAAAGGCAGCCCCCACCACCAAGATATATACGGAACCTAGGAGCGCCCTGCCGGCATCTTCCATCAGCTTGTCCCAGAAACTCTTCCCGGTCGTGCTAGCCCCCCTCCTCTGGAGGTTCACGGTCACGGTGGCGTAATCGACCCTCTTCTTCATACCCTCCCTCATTGCCTCTAACCTCTCTATCCTCTCTCTGACAGCCGATAGGCGGCTCTCTATCTCCAGTATATCCCTTATGTTCTCAGCTCTGCTCAGGAGATCCAATAATCTCCGCTCCTCAGCCTTGGCATTTCTTAACCTAGCCTCTAGATCCACGATCGTGTCCGTCAGATCTACAGTGTTCATCTCCTCTAGCTTCACCTCCCCCAAGGACCTCAGCTGAGGAAGCGCGGCGTCCAGATTGCTCTTAGGTATCTTGATGGTGAGGTATCCTCTATCCTTGGTAATACTGGATCGCTGAACGTAGCCCCCAAGCGAATAAGCCAATTGTGCTATCTTGTTCGCCGCATTTCTCACATCCTCCACTTCTAAGACCATGGAAACCGTGACAGAGATCTCCCTACCGACCTCAAAAGTTCCCGGGATGAAATCGGTTCCTGCGGAGGATTTACCGTATCCTCCTGCGATAGTAGTCGTTCTGACGGCCGCCGGCTGAGGAACTGGGGAACCATAGCCGCCCCTTCCCTCAAACACTTCTCCAGGTCTTCCCTCTGGGAATTCCCTCCATATCTCCGGGTAATAGAGGTATCCAGCTATGATCAGCGTGAGGAAGATTAATACCGCAACGAAGTACCTCTTATTCATGCGATCCCCAACTATGACCATCTACTCAACCTAAAAAGAGGGAGGAAAAGGTTCAACGAGGATCGAACCAATCATATCAATTCTATTCCAAGATATTTGGATGGAACAGGAGATGATCGGCCGCTACAGTCAGGACCTTCCCCCCGTGCTCCTTTAGCGCCTCCTTGGCCACCTTGTAGTGGGCTCCGGTTGACATTCCACCCAGCACACCCTTCTCCGCCAGCCTCCTAGCCCACGAGATGGCCTCGTCAGGACTGACAGCTCTCACCTCATCCACTATGGACAGGTCCAAGTTCTCAGGCACGTGGAATGAGTCGTAACCATCGATCCCTCCTTCGAACTCCCCATCTATCCCGAACTTCTTGGCTATCTCCGAACCCTTGGGTGTGACCGCAATTATCTTGGTACCGTACTCCTCCCTGAGTATCCGGCCGACACCCGTGATCGTCCCACCAGTTCCCACGCCCATAACGAAAACATCGACCTTCCCTACCTGCTCGATTATCTCTCGCGCCATGCTCTCCTGTCCCCTTGGATTCGCGGGATTCGAATCCTGCATGAGGAAGTGAGCTCCCTTCTCCTTCTGTATCCTCTCAGCAACGGAGAATATGCTCCTCGGGTCCTCCGGGGGAACGTTGGGGCAGAGGGTGACGTGAGCACCCAGCCTCCTCATGAGGGCTATCTTAACCGGGCTAGCGGTTTCCTTGGCCACTATGTAGACCTCGAATCCCATCAATTTCCCGTAAAGGGATAGAGCGACGCCCGTGCTCCCGCTCGTAGCCTCTACTATCGCTCCTCCCCTTCCTTTCCTGTCGATCAGATCTAAGAGCATGGACACGGCCATCCTATCCTTGTGACTACCTCCCGGATTCAGATATTCCAGCTTGAACAGAATGCCATCCACCTCAACAACGGGGGTGTTCCCGATCTGCTCCCATAGCTCAGCCATAGGGGATCCATGTCAGTGATCCGGGCGAAAAATAAAAGGGGAGGATGTAGCTTTAGCCTGCCTTCCTCCTGAACAGTATAACGGCGGCCGCTGCGAGGGCTATCAAGATGGGAGCGAGCAGGAGCAGAGGGTTGATCCCGCCCTCCGACTTCACAGCGGTCACCACGACTGTGGAGGTCGTGTATGGAGTGGACTGAGGGGCGAGTGGGGATGTGGTTTTCTCACCCATCGTGGTGGTCTGGGCGAAGCTGGAGGTCCCTGTTTGAGTGGTCTCTTGCGTCGCTTGGGCCTCCAGCACCCTCACCTTTATCGTGAGATTCTTCGAGACGTTGCCGCCCTCCGCATTCAGGACTAGGTCGTAGATACCCGGGGGTGCATCTCCAGGCGCTTCAACATGCACCACGGACGAGAAACCGGGCACGCCCTCCTCCGGATCGAAGGAGACCTTCATCCAGTCTGGCCCTGTCGCGGTGAGGTAGACCTTTGCCCAGAACTTACCCCTGGGAACGAGGTTAAGCTTGAAGCTGGTACTAGCTCCCCTACTCACATTGACCTTCAGGTACTCCGGCATCATCAAGAAGTCCTTGTAAGGCTCCGAAGTCTTCCTCTCGACGGTGATCTTGGCGCTTGACTCGATCACGTCGAAATAAGATATGTTATAGCCGCTGACCTCCGGTCTGATCCTTAACTCGTATTCTCCCGGCTCCGCATCCTTCCCGACGCTCACCAGCACCTTCACCGAGGATCCCATGCTTGGAGTTCCGTCGATGCTCACGTTGATGCCCTCGCCTGAAACCTCAGGCACCAGAGTTAGGTCTCCCAAGTACGTCCCCTCGATCATGAGGTTGAAGGAGGTCTCTTCTCCGGGGGAGAGGTTCAGGGAGCCCAGCTGATCAGGGGTGAGATGTATTGAGGGCCCTCTGAATTTTATCATGAGAACGGGTATATACTCAGGGAGATTGTCCTTCTGTGCGAGCTCTCTACTGTAGAACTTAGCATAGTAACCGGCCCTCTTCTTTAGAAATTCGTACTTCTTAGCCTCAGCAGCTCCTCCTCCGTAATACTTTTCGCTAACTATTTCCTTCCTGGGTCCCGGATACCTTTTCGGATCCGGAGCAATCAATACGCCACAGTTTCTTATTTCCCCCTTCATGACCCTACGATAATAATCCGTTACATTAAATCTGTAGAAACCGGTACTCTTCTGGAACTTACCTAGGGTCCCCTTGTCTAGTACCGTTTTCTCGTGTGTCCCGCCAGAGTCCCTCCATCGATTCCCCGCATTTCTGCTCACCCACGTGACCTCTTCTTCCTCAAAACATTCTTCCAGACCGTAAACAACAACAGGCAAACTGTCAAGTGAGGTATAAATGTGAAGCTGGAGAATGGCCTCAGTTATCTCAGAACCCGGCGGTATCTGGCCTAAATCGAAGTGCACTAGGATGTTCCTCCTATCCCTGACTAAGTATCTCTGAGAGCACTGTATGCCCTTTCCCACGGGTCTACCCTGCTCGTATATGACAACCACTTCACAGTCATATTGCGAGAGATACTCCGAGAATCCTATTATTAGATAGTCCTCCAGCCCCGCCTTCCAGCTAGATTTGTCTTCTGCTACATAACTGTCGGCTATTGCAGGTATCTCGAGGTAAAATTCCCCTGGCTGAGCTGAAACACTCTGTAGGGAGGCCAAGATGAACATGGACAATATGAAACTAACTATGAATGACCGGGTGATCAAATTATCAGCCTATTAACTTAACCCATACCTTAATTATTAGCTTTTTGGGCCGTTCCTGATCTCTAGGGCGGCTAAGACCCCCCAAGCACAGTTAAACCTACAGCCAGAGCGGCAATAGCGGATTCCTTTGGTGAATCGCCCAGGCCTATCACCACAAGATCACCGTCCGAGGGGTGGAGAGTCGATCTGAGCAGTGATTCATCGTCCGATCTGTACTTTCCCAAGGGTTCCATTGTCTCCGGGAAGAACAACCTCTTCCCTTTGGACAACAATATTATTGCGCCTCTTCCACCGGCCCTCACGGCTTCATCCCTGAGCTCCACAACGTTCAGTTCCCTCTTACCCCTTCCCAGTCCTCTAACCAATATCGCGCTAGCTCTCCCCCCCACCAAGTTCGGCAGCTCAAGCTCCACGGGTCCTCTCATGAATTTTCTCAGCTCTTTGATCTCTTTACGGCCTTTTTTCGTCAAGTAGCACCCTTCTCTGCCGACTTCTAGGTAGCCTGCTTCCCTTAATCTCCTTATAAGGCTCCTAACGCTTCCTTCTCCGATTTCCATCATCTCGGCGAGTCTCTTCCTTCCTATGGTACTCCCTTCCAACAGGAGGAGCATCATAACGGCATGGATGAAGTTGAAATTCGGAGTGGGGCCGGGTAGTCTTCTGACAGCAGATTTCAGCTCCTCCAGCACTTTCAACTTGACTCATGGGTCCTTGCACAACCTTTATTAAATAGCTTTTTGGATGGATCATCCATCCAGGTGATTACATGGGCGAGAAAGCTTGGAAGGTTCTTTCCATACTCTTTCTCATGTGGGCGGTGGTTGCTACCAGCCTCTATGTCAACAGCACTCTCAACGCCGGAAAGGCGGAGAAGGCCCGTCTGATCACGGTTAACATAGGCTTCAAGTATAAGGACGGGAAGGTGGAATGGCATAACTCTACGAAGGTCCCCTCTGGAAGCACCCTCCTTGATGCCACGGAGTCGGTGGCCGAGGTCAACTATACTGTTTACCCGGGGATGGGCGCATTCATCACCTCGATAAACGGGGTCAAGAACGAAAAGCCGTATTACTGGATGTGGTGGACATGGAACCCTTCCACGGGGTGGACCTTGGGTCCGGTAGCGGCGGACAAATACGTTCTCTCTGCTGGAGAGACAGTACTTTGGTATTATGAGGACACGAGCAAGTATCCCCCGGCTAAACCGTGAATCCTCCCCCCTCTATTTTGTAGTTGAACCTGTACAACCTCTAAGGGGCCACGAGGAATGCCACTACCCCGAATATGGTCGTTACAACGCCAGTCATTAGGTGGATCAGCCTGATGTACTGAGAGAAGCGCCTCAACCTTCTGGGCATCGTGAGCAGTATCATGCCACTGACTAGCGTGGCGGTGCCATACCACAGGGCCAAGTAGCCGAGCCTGTGATGGTCCAAGATAAGGCCTTCGAACAGCATCATGCCTTCCTCCCAATGGGGAAGAGATAGAGAGGATCCTCCGGACAGCCAACGACCCTTCTAACCTCATCATCGTGAAAGGCTCCCACAGCAACGGTGCCGAGCCTCAGAGCTGTTGCTTGGAGGTATATGTTCTGACCGATGTGTCCCGCCTCCATATACACGTATCTCGCTCCCCTCTCCCCGTAGACCGACATGGTCCTCTCGAAATTGGCCGCGATCACAATGCATACCGGAGCCTCCTTTACCCACCTCTGATCCAACGCTGCCCTGGCCAACTCCACGGAGAAGTCCCCGGACCTCAACAAGTAAAGAAGGTGCCCGGAAGGTTCGTACCGGTAGATCCCTGGAGGCAATCCCTCCACGCCCTCCCCCCTGATTGACAAATAAATCACCATCGGATAGGTTGCTCCAGCGCTGGGAGCAGCCCTGAATCCTCTCTGAGTGAAGGTAACACCTTGAGCGGCCCAGAGCAGCTGCCCAATCTCCTTCAAGGTAAGAGGCTCCCTCAGGTAGCTCCTGATGGACCTCCTCCTGAAGATGGCCTCCTCAACGCTCATCTCACCGCTAAGGTTGGGCGCAGGAAGCGCGATGGTGTAGTTTCCTACCTCCACGACTCTCGGAGGCGACTCGTATCTCACGGCACCCGTGTACAGGGCTAGGAAAATAGTCGCGGAGATGAAGAGCAGGGAAAGGGGGATACTCTTACGGGCCGGGGGATACCTCATCCCTTACTCGTCCGGTCGGAGGTGAAAAATGTGCCCACCCAAACTTTTTAACTTCCCATCACAAGGAGAGGCGGTGCTGTCTATGGGTGACGGCCTTTGCTGAGATAAGGGTCTACAATACCCTGTCCAAGTCACTCGAGAAGTTCGTTCCCCTCCACGGTAGGAGGGTTTTCATGTTCGTGTGCGGCCCCACGGTCTACGATTACTCGCACTTGGGACACGCTAGGACCTACGTGTTCTACGACACTCTAGCTAGGTTCCTGAGGAAGATGGACTACTCGCTCTTTTACCTCCAGAATATAACTGACGTGGACGACAAGATAGTGAACAGGGCTAGAGAGGAGGGCAGGCATCCCCTCGAGCTGGCCAGGGAGTTCGAGCGTTATTACCATGAGGACATGGCCGCCCTCAACGTTACGAGCGTGAACCTCTACGCCAGGGCCTCCGACTACCTGCCAGAGATATTCGAGCAGATAAGAGTTCTTTTGGAGAAGGGACACGCTTACGTCACCGAGACGGGCGTGTACTTCGACATAACGACCTTCCCTGACTATGGCAAGCTGTCGGGCCAGAAACCGGAGGAGCTCAAGGTTCACAGGATAGAGCCAGATCCGACGAAGAGGAATCCCGGCGATTTCGCTCTGTGGAGGAACAGGCCTAGAGAGGAATTCGGTTGGGAATCGCCCTGGGGCTACGGGAGGCCGGGATGGCACATAGAGGACACGGCCATCTCGATAAAGCACTTTGGGAAGCAGTACGACATTCATGGCGGAGCGATAGAGCTTGCCTTCCCCCATCACGAGGCCGAAATAGCTCAGGCTGAGAGCTACACAGGGGTGAAGCCCTTCGTCAAGTACTGGATCCACACCGGCCTGCTGACGGTCGAGGGGGAGAAGATGTCCAAGTCCCTAGGGAACTTCGTGACCATTAGGGAGGCCCTGAAGAAGTACGACCCCAACGTGCTCAGGATATTTCTGCTGTCTAGACACTACCGTTCTCCCATCGACTTCAGGTGGGAGCTCCTTGACCAAGCTAGGAGCAGCTATGAGAGAATAGTGAACGGCTACGGGAACCTCATGGACATGGATGTCATGGAGGACGGGGAGGCGGGGGAGCGGGAGAACGACCTCCTAAAGGAGGTCGAGAAGATAAGGCGCGGGTTCTTCGAGGCGATGATGGACGACTTGAATACTGCTGAGGCGTTGGCCCAGCTCTTCGAGCTGGTGAGGGTTGTGAACTCCTTCTATGAGGAGAGCGGCCGGATCACGGCTGCAGGAAGGGCGGAGGTGGTGACTGCCTTCACCGACATGTTCGATGTATTGGGGCTTAGGGTCGGAGAGGGCTACGACGAATCGATGCTCCGCAACCTCGTCAGTATCCTAATAGAGGTGAGAGCCATTCTTAGAAAGAGGAAGGAATATGACCTCGCGGATGAGATAAGAGCCAGACTCAGGGAAGTGGGAATAGAGCTGCAGGACACCCCCGAAGGAACTAAATGGAGGATAAAAAGGAGCTAGGTTATTTCAGGAACAGAGCTGCCTTCTTCAGTTTTCTCTTTTGTTCTAGGAACATCACTATCGCGTCTGCTGACAAGATTCCGACAACCTCTCCTTTCTTGGGATCCACCACGGGAAGGCAGCAAACCCCGAACTCATACATCTTGTCTAGAGCGGTCATCAAGTTGTCGTCCGGCTTCAAGAAGTCCACCTTCCTGATTATGTCTATCAGCTTCACCTTGTCCCACTCCGAAGTTGGAACGCTATTAACGTCCCTCAAGGCGACTATACCGACTATTCTGCCGTCCTTAGACCTGACTGGGAAGACGAAATGATCCCTGTACTTGAGGAAGTACTTGTTGAAGAACTCCTTGATGGTCAAGTCGTCCCTCAAGACAGGTGGCGGGGATACCATCAATTCCTTCACCTTCACCCTCTCCAGCTCCTCTATCTTGGTGGTCTCCACTATCTTCTGGTTCTTCGGGAGAGAGTACTTCCCAGAGACTATGTAAGCCACGGCTGAAGCCACGAGTCCAGGGATCACGTAAGCCTCGGAGCCAGTGGTTTCAGCAACGAAGGACACGGCCGTTAGTGGAGTTTTGAAGGCCGCAGACAGGAAGGAAGACATTCCAAGAGCCACGAACAGGCTTGTGACGTTGGGATCGATGGAACTCATCGCCGACCCGAGGGAGGCGCCTATCACTATGGACGGGATGAACACTCCACCGATCCCGGCGCTTCCGAGGGTCAAGGCAGTGGCTATCATCTTGAGAACCGCCATTCCAAAGAAGAAGGTCGCGTTACCGCCTTTGAAAGATAACCTAACTAGATCGTAGCTCAATCCGAATGGATAGAGGGTTTCTGTGGTAATGAGGGTTGCTATCGCAAGCAGACCGACGGATGCCCCGCCTAAGATCCCTCTGATCGTGTAGCTCTTCCCCTCCATTATCCTCTCTACGAGAGAGACCGTTCTCACGAAGATGACGGAAAATATCCCCATAGCAAGGCCTTCCAGCAATCCTATACTCAGTATGTAGAGATTGACCTCACCAAATGGCTTGAACGCTTTGAATATGGGTTCAGCACCGAGTATGGAGATGAGTGTTAGGTAGGATACCACCGAGGAAATCAACGCTGGGACAACCGCCTGATGGGCCATATCATCCTTATACGGGACCTCCAATGCGAACATGAGTCCAGTCAGGGGTGCCTTGAAGATAGCGCTCATCCCAGATGCGGCACCGGTTAATAGCAGGATACGGCCGTCCTCCTCTATACCTAAGCGATCCATCAGCCTCTTCACAGCCGCACCCACAGCCCCGCCGATGTGAATGCTTGGACCCTCTAACCCAGCACTCCCTCCCGAACCCACCGTCAGAACCGCTCCCAAGGTCTTCACGGGAGTGTCCCTGAGGACCATCTCGCCGTCCCTGTAGTGGTATGCCTCCAGAACCTCCTCCGTCCCATGGAAGTGAGGTAACTTCGTTAGCTTGTCTCGGATGATGCCCGTAACGGATATCCCTATGAAGGGAACCACGGGAATCAGCCATATGTACCCGCTCTCGGCTATCCTTCTCAACATGAGCTCCGACGTATCGAGGACAGATATCTCCAGCAAGGAGACAAGCAGTCCGGTCAGGAATCCCACTATGGATGATACGGTTACCCATTTTACTAGCATCTTGTAGAGACCGGTCGAGGGATGCCTCACCCTTACCATTTTTCCCTCCTCTCGCCCCTCCAGGGTAAAAATAAAAATTCTGAATTCTGCTGGATCGGGGGCTCGTGTAGGATAACTTAATTAGCTTGAGGTAGGGTCCGCCGTGGAGGTAGTGCGAGCATGGCGATTGCTGATTCACTATCTTTCATCAAAAGGGACAACTACCTGATTATGTCCTTCATAATAGGATTCATCATAGGTCTCATCCCCGGCATAGGCGTGCTGGGTCCCCTAGCAGGAGGATTCCTCTATTCTTACTTCTCGATATTCTACGGTGAGATACCTAGGGATCAGGGAGAGGCCATAAAGAGAGGCGCCATAATGGGGGCGATCCTATCGCTGGTGGGCTTCGTGGTAGGAGTGCTCTTCTGGGGACCGATGCTCCCCATGGGCATGATGTCAGTCTCCGCCCTTGTATTGATAAACGCCTTCGTAGTCGGCCTCATAATAGGAGCCGTGCTGGGAGGGATAGGGGGCTTTCTCTCCCTTCACGTGGAGTGACCTTCCCTCTTCCTCCTTCATGCATTTGTCCCCCAAACGGTTTATTAATACAAAGGATTCCAGCCTCCTTGGTGTCTTGAGTGAGCTGGTCCGTCCTCGAAGCCCTGAGAACGAATCCCGATGTCCTCAAAGAGAGCCTGAAGAAGAGGTACCTGCCCACGGATCTGGTCGATAAAGCATTGGAACTCGATGCTAAGTGGAGGGAGGCCGTAACCGAACTCAACAGGTTGAGGGAGAGGAGGAACGAGATAAACAGGGCCATCCCCAGGGCTAGCCCTGACGAGAGGCAGGAGCTGATAAAGAGATCAAAGGAGCTAGGAGCTAAGGTCAAGGAGCTAGAAGACTTGGTGAAGAAGCTCTCTGAGGAGAGGGACGCCATCCTCATGTCCCTCCCGTCCATCGTGCACGAATCCGTCCCAGAGGGACCCGATGATACATACAACGTCCCCGTGAGGTTCTGGGGCGTTCCCAGGGTCCCGAAGAGCAAGCTGGAGAGGTTCAAGGAGGAGACCTCTGGATTCGACGTGGAGTACCAGCTAGTGGACTGGGAGCCTAAGGGTCACGCGGACGAGCTGGAACTGGTGTTAAAGCAAGGAGACACCCTTAAAGCCGCCCAAGTATCAGGAAGCAGGTTCTTCTACCTCTTCAAGGACATAGTGTGGCTCGAGCAGGCCCTGATAATGTTCGCACTGGATCACATCACCAAGAAGGGCTTCATCCCCGTGTTACCTCCATACATGATGAGGGAGCAGTACTATTTGGGCGTGACGGACCTGGAGACGTTCAAGGACAGCATCTATAAGGTGGAGGGGGAGGACCTCTACCTCATAGCCACGTCAGAGCATCCCCTCATAGCCATGCATGCTGGCGATACCTTCACCGAGGACGAGCTGCCCCGCCTTTACGTGGGCGTAAGCCCCTGCTTCAGGAAGGAGGCCGGAACCCACGGCAAGGACACCAAGGGGATATTCAGAGTCCATCAGTTCACCAAAGTCGAGCAGATAGTCTATTCAAAGCCTGAGGAGAGTTGGGAGTGGCACGAGCGGCTGATCAGGAACGCGGAGGAGATATACCAGCAGCTGGAGATCCCCTACAGGATCGTGAACATAGCAGCTGGCGACTTAGGCGCCTGCGCAGCGAAGAAGTACGACTTGGAGGCCTGGTTCCCGGCCCAGGGCAGGTACAGGGAACTGGTCAGCTGCAGCAACTGCGTGGACTGGCAGAGCTACAGGCTCAGGATAAAGCTGGACAGGAAGGGGAGGAGGGAGTTCGTGCACACGCTGAACAGCACGGCCCTCGCAACTACTAGGACCATATGCGCCATACTGGAGAACCACCAGCGCGAGGACGGTGTCGTGGAGATACCCAAGGTCCTCAGGAGGTACTTGGAGCCCTTCGAGGCAGCCCCGAAGGAGGTAATAGAGCCAATAAAGAAGCTGCTGAAGGAGTGAGGTCAGAACCACAGCTTCCCGGGATTCATTATGCCGTTCGGATCCAGCAGTTCCTTTATCTTCCTCACGACCTCTAAGTAGCCCTCGCCCCTGACCGCCTTTATCTCCTCCAAGAAGAGCTCTTTCTTCGCCAGGCCTATGCCGTGCTCACCGCTTATCGCGCCTCCCAGCTCTATGGCCAGCCTCCCTATCTTGACGAACATCTCCCTAGCCTTTCTGAGCTGATCCTCGTCCCTCGGGTCGAAGCATATGGTGGGATGCAGGTTCCCGTCGCCAGCATGCCCGAACACGGGCATCCTCAACCCATACTCCTTTCTCAGCTTCTCCAGCTCCCTCAGAGCCACCATGAGCTTGCTCAGCGGCACGGTTATATCCTCTAATAGCACGCCCGGATAAGCCCTAGTCACGGCAGCGTAGGCCCCCTGCCTCGCCAAGTAAAGCTGCTGCATCTCCTCCGGATCGTCGCTGGCCCTAGTTCTGCCTCCGCTCTCCTTCATGACCTGCTCTACCTCCCTGGCCATCCTCCAGACCGCTTCCCTCGGCCCATCGACGTCGGCCACGACCATGGCCTCGGCCACCTCAACATCGTATCCTAGGACCTCGTTCACGATCTCTATGGTCTCCCTGTCCAGCAGCTCCAGCATCATCGGGACGTAGCCCCTCCTCCTTATCTGGGAGATGGCCCTGCCGGCGTCTTCAAGCCTGTCGAAAGTCCCCATGACCCTGACGACCTTCTCCGGGAGGGGGTATATCTTTAGCCACGCCTTCGTTATCACACCCAACGTTCCCTCGGACCCGATGAAGAGGGAGAGCAGGTCCGGGCCCCACCTCCACTTGTAGACGGGCTCCCCTATCCTGAGCTTCCTCCCTCCAGCCAGATAGACCTCCATCGCGAGGACCCAGTTCTTCATCACCCCGAACTTGGCGCCCCTCAATCCACCGGCGTTCTCGGCCAGAGCACCACCTATGGTGGCTATCCTGGAGCTAGCCGGGTCGGGAGGGAAGAAGAAACCGTACTCCCTGCACGCCTTGTCTACCTCCAGAACCGTCGCCCCAGCCTCAGCCATCACGTAACCGTCATCCACGTTCACTTCGACCCTGTTCATGGGCGTCAGGTCCAGTACGATAGATTCGGGGCTCGTGGGTACGGGAGCTCCAGTGAGAGAAGTGCCGCTCCCCCTCGGAACCACGGGAACGCGCTCCCTGTCCGCCACCTCCAGCACGACCTTCACATCCTCCTCGGAGCTGGCCCTCACCACGGCGCCGGGGGCCTGCTTGAACTCCGTGCTAGCGTCCAATGAGTAGGCGTACACATCCTCAGGCTCCGTTAGAACCTTCTCTCTCCCTATCCTCCTGGATATTTCGGATATCGCTTGGGAGAATCCCATGGCATCACCACCCATCTTCAGGTTACGCCGGCCTTCCCGGAGTATATGGCGTAGGCCCTGCCATAAACTATGAGCTCTTGGACGTGGAGCCCCACTGGACAGGCTTGGGAGCACTGCCCGCAGAGAACGCACGAGTAGAGCCTATCCAGCACGGCCTTGGGCCTTACGGGATCGCCCTTCACGAGGGAATTTATCAGGGTCATCCTGCCCCTTGCCGACCTGCTCTCCAGCCTGTCCAATGCCTTGGCCGTGGGACACTCCACGTTGCAGAAACCGCACTTCTTGCATTTGTCCGTCTCCCACTCGAGCATCTCCGCTAGGTCCTTCAGCTCCAGGCTCTTAGGCTTGGGGCTTGCTGGGAACACCCTGTACCTGGTGAAGCGCGGTTCCTCCGGCGTCGCCTCCTCGATGCCGTTCCTCATCGCCTCGGCTATCAGGGATGCGAGGTCCTCGACGCTGACGTTCACGCCAACGGTATCGAAGCCCGTCCTGAGCATCATTATACACGCCGGACAGGAGGTGAAGACCATCTCAGCCCCAGTACCCTTCAGCTCGTCTATCCTCTCGTAGGAGACCTTCCTGGCCAGGGGAGGTTGCGTGAGCTCCAGCCCACCGTCGCCGCTGCAGCCGGTGTTCACCCCGTGCCTGGGAGGCTCCACGTACTCCACACCATCGATCCTGCTGAGGATGAACCTGACCTCGTCTACCACTCCCAGAGTCCTCGCCAAGTAGCAGGGATCGTGGTAGGTGACCCTAACCTTCCTGCCCAGCCTCAGGCGCACGCCCCTCCTGGCCATCTCCCTCGCGACGACCTCGACGAAGTGTAGAGCCTCTACATCCCACCCCTCGATGAACTCCGGGTAGTAGAGCCTGAAGGCCGTCGCAACTATGGGGTCCAGCGTGATCACCCTCTTCACACCCAGCTCCCTGAACCTCCGGTGGACCCACTCCGCGTGCTCCCTGAACTCCCTCAGCAGCCCGTAAGTGTGCAGCGCGACGCCTGAGGGGGGCTCGTCCTCGAAGAGGTAGCCGACCTCGATTCCCAAGTTCTTCAGCACGTAGACCGCATCCCTTAAACCCCTCTCATATCTCTCGTTGATCCGACCCCACAGCGCCTTGGCACCAACGGTGTATATCCCGAGCTTCCTCATGATGGGCCCGGCCTTCGCCAGGGAGTTGATGTCCATGAAACCCTCCAGCCTCTTCAAAGCCCTGAAGGCCCCCTCCGCGTATCCCATCACAGGGTACATCTCGCCGGCGTAGAACACCGTGCCATCCACGGGACCCTTGGGCAGTAATCCCCTAGCCCACCTCGTCCTCTGCTCCGCGCCCAATCCCAGGACGTCACCAACGGAAGTGGTATTATCCGCGGCGAATCTCACGATCTCCGGGACGGCCGTTCCCTTCACCCGGGGACTTACTCCTCCCGCTTACTTATTAGTGGAATGGATCCGACCCGGGAGAACCGCTCGCCTCTCGAGATCCCGGACCTCAGCCGAGGGACCCAGATACCTTTATAAATTGAAGATCGAGTGAAGGCGGAGAGGTGATCTCGCTGAGGAGGGATCGAGAAACTTCTCCCATATCCCTGTGACCCTCTCCTTGATCTCTCATTACTGGGGAGAGACCGCATCGCCGATCCCCTGAGGCGGGACCCCGTCTCCTTGAGGAGGTGTCTACCATGGTCAAGCTGAGATTGCCGGATGGGAGAGTGCTGGAGGCCAAAATAGGCGAGAGCATACTTGAGCAGATTCCCCCTGAGTCTGGACTCGTGGCTAAGGTGGACGGCAAGCTAGTGGACCTCACTTGGATAGTTCGAGAGGGAGTGGGGACGATAGAGGTGCTGGATTTCAACTCCCCCGAGGGCAGGGAGACCTACTGGCACACCTCTTCCCACATACTGGCTCAAGCGGTGAAGAGGCTCTTCCCAGAGGCGAAGCTGGGGATAGGCCCTGCCATAGAGGAGGGCTTCTTCTACGACTTCGATCTCGGGGGGAAGTCATTCTCCCCGGAGGATCTGGAGAGGATAGAGGAGGAGATGAGGAGGATAGTGAAGGAGAATCTCCCCGTGGTCAGGGAGGAGATGGATAGGGAGGAGGCTATCAAGCTGTTCAAGAGCATGGGCGAGGTATACAAGGTGGAGCTCCTCGAGGAGATGGACGAGGATGTGGTCTCGGTCTACAGGCAGGGGGAGTTTGTGGACCTGTGCAGGGGACCCCACCTTCCCTACACCGGTTATGTGAAGGCCCTCAAGGTGCTTCACGCCTCCTCCGCCTACTGGAAGGGGGATGAGAGGAACCCGGTGATGCAAAGGGTCTACGGGATATCGTTCCCCACCGAGGAGGAGCTGAAACGCTACCTGAAGATGAGGGAGGAGGCGAGGAAGAGGGACCACAGGATCGTAGGCCCACAGCTGGACCTCTTCTCCATGCCTTCCGAGGTGATAGGACCTGGCTTGGTGATCTGGCATCCGAAGGGGGCTCGGATAAGGAGGGTGATAGAGGACTTCTTGGTGAGGGTCCACCTGAAGTGGGGATACGAGCTCGTATACTCGCCCCACATAGCCTACACCAACCTCTGGAGGACTTCGGGCCATCTCAACTACTACAGGGACTTCATGTACGTCTTCGAGAAGGAGGGGATAGAGCACGCGGTCAAGCCCATGAACTGCCCGTTCCACATACTCGTGTATAAGTCAAAGAGGAGGAGCTACAGGGAGCTCCCCATGAGGCTGTTCGAGCTGGGGACGGTGTACAGGTACGAGAGGTCCGGCGTGTTACACGGCCTGCTCAGGGCTAGGGGATTCACCCAGGACGATGCCCACATCTTCACGACCCCGGAGAAACTGGAGGAGGAGATATTCAGGGTCATAGAGCTGGACGAGTACCTGATGCGATCCTTCGGCTTCGAGGAGTTCAAGGTGGAGATCTCCACGTGGGACCCGAGGCACCCGGAGGAATACATGGGGAGCGAGGAGGACTGGAACAGGGCCCAGTCCGCTTTGGAGGAGGCCCTAAGGAAGAAGGGCTACGAGTACGAGGTGATGGAGGGTGAAGCAGCGTTTTACGGCCCCAAGATAGATGTGAAACTCGTGGACTCCATAGGGAGGGAGTGGCAACTGAGCACGATACAGCTCGACTTCAACCTCCCCAAGAGGTTCAACGTCACCTATGTCGACGCCAATGGAAGCGAGAAGACAGTCATCATGATACACAGAGCACTTCTGGGCTCTATAGAGAGGTTCTTCGGCATACTGCTCGAGCACTACGCCGGGAACTTCCCCCTCTGGCTTGCTCCTGTGCAGGTGAGGGTCCTGCCCGTTGCTGAGAGGCACCTGGACAGGGCGAGGGAGGTCTTGGAGCGCCTGCTCAATGCCGGAGTTAGGGCCGATCTGGACGACGCTAGGGGAACTTTAGGGTACAGGATAAGGGAGAGCGAGCTGGAGAAGGTACCCATCCTCCTCGTGATAGGTGACAGGGAGGTCGAATCCGGCAAGGTCGCGGTGAGGCGCAAGGGCAAGGGGAACCTGGGATCGATGGATCTGGAGGAGTTCCTCAGGGGGTTCATGGAGGAGTTCCTGCCGCCGGATCTGAGGGGAGGCTCCTCAACTTTTTAGCCTCTCCTCGTTCCTCTCGTCTATGAGGTTCAAATCCCTGACCTTGGGAGTGGGGGCATTCGCGGTTCCGCTGTTCTTCATCTTCCTGTCGATAGCCCTCTCTCCATGGTTCAGGTGGGAGGTCAACGCTCTCAGCGATCTGGGTCACTCCCTAAAGAGCCCCGTGGCTCCCCTGTTCAACGTGGGCCTCGTCACGGGAGGGCTCCTGATGGTCCTCTACTCCGTCCTCTACATGGTTAGGAAGTACCCCCACACCTCGAAGCTCATGGCCGCATCCGGCTACTTCTTGATGCTGGTAGGGACCTTCGACGAGGTGTACGGCAGGCTCCACTTCCTAGTATCCCTGTTCTTCTTCTTGGGAATTGCCATAGCAGCTATAGTCTACGGTTACGAGGAGGGGAAGAACTACCCGGTGATCTCCACCGTGGTAATCGCGATCTCCTGGGCATTGCAGCTGTCCGGAGTCTGCCCGTGCGGTGAAGCGGTTCCCGAGATGATCTCGGTCCTAGTGACCCTTCCGTGGTACCTGGAGTCGTTGAGGAATGTGGAAAGAAGTCTGAAGTGGTGAACACGACTCATGGACTCCAACTCCATGCCAGTGGCGTCAATACCGGTCATGGAGAAAAAGGGAGAAGAAAGATGGGGAAAGCTAAGCTAGGTGGATTGCGAAGTATCCCGCTATTATGATGAAGTTGAGGAGTACTCCGGCCCATAGGATCCAGACGACTTCGTCATCATTCAACTTCAGATTTGTCGCTCGGAAGATGAAGGCAAAGATCGCAAACACTATCAAAGTTGTTACACCATGGCCTATCCAGTGGTGCCCGAACGCTGTTTTTAACGCATTATACACGGGCTTATACTCCTCCTTCACGACGACCAATACAGCGCTGTAGAGAGAAGCCACGAAGAACGCTAGAATCAAGGCCGATACTAGGTGATTATTTCTCATGGAGATCAACCCCCCGCAATCGCCTTGGCCATCCATCCCGCCTTTGCCCCAAGTGAGATGAGGCCAGCCAAGGCGTCCAAGACTATTCCTCCCAACAGGATGGCGAGAACCGTGTGGAATACTATCTTTCCTTCGCCGATCTTAATCCTCTCCTTTAAGGAGGACACCATCAGAGGCAGAGCGGTGGCTAAAAGCAGACCCGTGTAAAATATGTGCTCTTTAACTTCCATGCCGAATGCATGGGCGTAGGGCATGGGCCCGGCCTTGATTACCGCCTTGTCCACCCCATAATGGAGAACGTAGTACCAACCCGCCGTTATCCAGCTGAGCCACACCAAGATCGCTAGGCTCACGGAAAGTTTGTAAACCAGGTCGTAGTCCGGATCTTCTCTCCTGACCTCCGCGAGTATCCAGACGGCCGCTATAATGGCTAGCAACCCCAAGAAAGCGTGGATAGCTGACCCTATTAACAAGCCTGCGGAAACCTCCTGCATAAAATCCCACCGTGTCTATTGCGGGGTCACGTGAGGTGACCCACAATCCGTTACTCGCCTGAACGCTTAAAAAATTATTGTTATGATAAAAATCATAATTATAGTATGAAAAATAAATTCATGAAATACGTTCAAATAGGCTGTATATTAGCATTAATGACACCTACAAATTCCAAATAATGGTGGAGATCAGCTTTTAATTGAAATCTTACCTCAATTGTCCTTACGGGGGCCGCACGGAGGTGACCTGATCAAGGGAAGATCTGGGAATCACACTGTGATCAGCTAGCTGATCGGCAGAACAAGCTTTAACTGTGGTCATCATAAAGTAAGCTAGGAGGATACCTTTGTCCAGCGAGCCCGACAGCCAAGAATTCGTGTGCAAAGTGCTGTCTACACGGGCGAGAAGGAAGATACTCGACATACTTTTGAACGAGGGACCCATGGAACTGAAGGAGATAGCCAAGAGGCTCGGCCTAAGGGAGGTCACCCTCAGACACCATCTCATGCTGATGGAGCAGGCCGGTCTGATCACCTCATTCGAAGTGAGTGGAGGAGCACCCGGCAGACCCAAAAGAAAGTACAAGGTAAGGAAATCAGCCTATCTGGACGCAAGTTTTCCCAAGCGTCAGTATCTCCTGCTATCCGATCATCTGATTGATACATTGATTGAAATGAGCGGTAAGGAAGAGGCCAAACGTCTTTTACGGCTGGTAGGCAAAAGGTTCGGTGAGGAGATTGTTTCAAACGTGAGGAACAGAAAGGAGAGGGGTAAAATAAGCGTAAACGACCTTAAAGAGTACATCATTCCAGCCTTGGCGGAATTGGGATCAGCTCCGTCTCTATACACAGAGGAATCCGGTGTCGTCGGGATCAAGCTTTCGAACTGCATCTTCTATGAACTTGCCCTCAAATACCCTGATGTAATATGCGAAGGCCACTTGTCCCTCTTTCAGGTGATTGCGGACTCTCTCGGCGGGTACAAAGCTCATCAAGAGACTTGCATGGCTAAAGGAGACGAGTTCTGCTTGACCATATTTCTGAAAGACGGGGGCGTGAAGAAGAGGGCCCACGGTAACATTCGAGGGAAGCGAGGTCCCCGCCGAAAACGCAATTAGGTCTATAATTATCCCACGTCCATCTCTGGGGGATCCGCACGGACCTTCGGAGAAGAGAGGCCTACAAAGCGATTATCCTGTTCGGTCTGGTCAGCTTAGTGGGGGATGTGATCTACGAGGGGGCTAGGGCGGTGGCCCCATCCTACTTGGGAGCTTTAGGTGCTACCGCCTTGGTGGTGGGACTGGTCTTCGGCGTCTCTGAGTTTGTCGGCCTGTCCCTAAGGCTCGTTAGTGGCGTGTTGGCCGACGTTACGGGCGCCTATTGGGCACTCTACCTTCTGGGGTACGGTCTGATAGTATCGATACCCCTCCTCGGCCTGACCAACCTGTGGCCCGTGGCCGTGGCCCTGATCTTCGCCGAAAGGGTCGCTAAGGGCCTCAGATCTCCAGCGAGGGACGTTCTAATCTCTGCTGTGTCCAAGGGAGTTGGCGCCGGGAAGGCGTTCGGTCTGCACGAGCTCATGGATCAGATAGGCGCCATCGCGGGACCGGCGCTGCTGGGCACGATTTTGCTCCTCCGACCCAACGACTACTCCTCGGCCTTCCTCTCGCTCCTGATCCCCTATCTCGTTCTGTTAGCCTCGATCCTCTACATATACTACAGGTTCAGGGGCGTGATCCCCACAGGGAAGAGGACCGAGTTCAGCCTGTCTGGTCTCCCGACCAACTTCTGGATATACACGCTAGCGGTCTTTCTCAACACGGCCGGTCTGATTCACGTCTCCCTCATAGTGCTCACCTCCAGTGAGGCCTTCTCCCCTTGGATGGCCGCCTACCTCTACGTACTCATGCAGGCCGTGGATGCGATCTCGGCTCCGCTGGCGGGCCTCGCCTACGACAGGGTGGGGAGGAAGGTGCTGTACCTGCCGTTCCTGCTCTCCCCGATACCGTCCATAGCCACCCTGATGGGAGGGGGCAACGTGCTCTTGGCGGTGATCTTCTTCGGAGTGATATACGGGATGCAGGAGTCCATCTACAGGGCAGCGGTCTCGGATCTCGTCTCAATGGAGGTAAGGGGGACGGCTTACGGGATGTTCAACACAGCCTACGGTCTCGGCTTTCTGGTGAGCGGTTCGCTCTTCGGCTACTTCCTCTACACAGAGGATGTGCTCGCTGGCGCCGTGTTCTCCATCGCCGCGCAGATTGTAGCGGTAATCGCCCTCTACAGGTCCCTACTCGATTGAGACCCCCACCTCCTCCAATATCTCCCTTATCTTCGTCCTAACCT
>Ga0256835_1000725_pt1 | contig 22384 bp, 20 predicted proteins | sample PIR30metaG_FD_185972 | JGI IMG/M metagenome (GOLD analysis project Ga0256835, IMG submission 185972) | Hydrothermal vent microbial communities from East Pacific Rise, Pacific Ocean - PIR-30 | ecosystem: Environmental > Aquatic > Marine > Hydrothermal vents | place: Pacific Ocean: East Pacific...
GTTGGACTTAAAATCCAATGGACAGTAATGTCCGTGCGGGTTCAAGTCCCGCCCCGAGTACAGAACAAAACCTCAACAAGTTGATAAGCAATGTGTTGAGGTTTTTTGTTTTGATTTTGTACCAACGGTTGTACCAACCATTTTAAATTTCGTGTTTTTTTATTACTACAAATTTTACTTCAAAAGGCTCAGCGAAGTTTGTAACTTCGCTCCCGGGTCGTCTATATACATATCAGTCGTTTTTATTATTTGTTTCATCTAAGATTTTCTGTATCATGCTGTCCCTTTTAGAAATTTCGGTTTCAACATCTTCTAATTTTTTCTTTTTATCTGCCACATCTTCTAGTATTTTATTCTTTTTTTCTTGGGAATTTTTTTCAATTCTAATGCTTTTTCCTTCTAAAATTTCTGTTTGTATTTGCTTTTTCTGAAACAGAATGATTATCGCTCCAAGAAATATAAAGATAAATAAGGAAAATCTGATTGCTTTACTATTCATTGTCTAAAAAATTAATCTGTTCATAAATATCATTTAGTATGTTTGAAAAACCTTGAGTTTAGCTTCAAATTTATAAAAAAATACTTGACAAAGCTTAAATAAAATTATACATCTGCAGCAAATGTCAAAATAGTATTGAGAAAAAGTTAATAATCTGCAACAACTCTTTGCCCCGGAAACTATAATGACAAACAAAATCTACTTGAAAAGACAAAAAAATAATGTAAATTTGCTATAAGCAATAATATCGAATCTCATGAAAAAAAATAAACATAAAATTGCTGTTTTGGGTAGTGGTAGTTGGGCTACGGCTATTATGAAAATGTTGACGGAAAACTTGGATGAAACAGCTTGGTACGTTCGTAGTGAATACACCCGTGAACATCTGTTGATTCATCATCATAATCCGAAATATTTACAGCAGGTTTTATTTGATTTGAACAAGATAAAAATCAGTACCGATATCAACAAAGTCGTAGATTATGCCGATACAATAATCATAGCGATTCCTTCCGCTTTTGTCAAATCGGAATTGGATAAGATAAAGGGAAGTTTAAAAAATAAAATTGTTTTTTCTGCCGTTAAAGGTATCGTGCCCGAAACTTTGTTGATTTTAGGCAATCATTTAAAAGAATACCATCAGGTCCCCGAAAAAAATCTGGGTGTTATAGCCGGACCTTGTCATGCCGAGGAGGTCGCTATGGAACGTTTGTCTTATCTGACTATTGCTGCCAAGCGAAAATCTATCGCTAAAAAAATGTCTGCCGATTTATCGAGTCATTATATCAAAACCACTTATTCCAAAGATGTTTTTGGAATAGAGTGGGCGGCTGTTCTCAAAAATGTGTATGCTATTGCTTCGGGGATTGCCCACGGATTAGGCTATGGTGATAATTTTCAAGCTGTTTTGATTTCCAATTCTATCCGTGAAATGAAAAAGTTTATCAAAAAAAATGTAGATAAACGCAAGCGAAATATTGATGATTCTGCATATTTGGGAGATTTGTTGGTTACTTCTTATTCTATTTTCAGTAGAAACAGAACCTTTGGAAGCATGATTGGTAAGGGCTACACCGTTCGTTCAGCCATGGCTGAAATGCGCATGGTAGCCGAAGGATATTACGCAGTTAAATCGGCCTACAAAATAAATATGGACAAAGGAAACAAGAAAGCCAAAACCCCTATAATAAATACGGTTTATAGAATTTTATATGAAAATGCCAACGCCAAAACCGAGTTTGAAAAACTCACCGATGCTTTGAATTAATACTTTACCGATATGATCAATCCCTTTGACGATACTTATTTCATGAAAAAAGCCTTACAAGAAGCCGAAATGGCATTAATGGAAGGAGAAGTGCCTGTTGGAGCGGTAATTGTTTGCCAAAACCAAATTGTGGCTCGCGGACATAATCAGGTAGAAACATTAAACGATGCCACGGCTCATGCCGAAATGTTGGCTTTTACTGCAGCCACTCATTATTTGGGAAGCAAATATCTGAAAGATTGTACTTTGTATGTTACCTTAGAACCTTGCCAAATGTGTGCCGGAGCAGCTTATTGGTCACAAATCGGGCGAATTGTTTACGCTGCCGAAGACGAAAAACGCGGTTATCAACACTGGCATTGTCAAGTACACCCCAAAACCGAAGTTAAAGGGGGAGTATTGGCAGAAGAAAGCCAAGCTTTGCTACAAGAATTTTTTGATAAAATGCGAAAAAAATAACATTTACCTAAAAATAAATAACCGTACGACGCCCACCGCCGCTACTACCATCAAAACGGGTATTTACAATAGTATTATAAATGGAACCAAAGGAATAACTCAATCCCATCATAACATAATATTCATAACCGGATTGTAATTCTTTTTGCGCCAATAAGGTTTCTTCCAAGCTCAAATTACCTGCGGCTATATTGATTTGATCGTGATTGATGCCGTAATAAGCATAGGTGTTGTAGTTTAAACCTTTGGCTATCCGTAAATTGGTACCGAAACTAAATCCCATTGAGTTTAATTTCAAATCGTGCAGATAGGTTTTATATTGAAAACCTGCATGCATATTTCCCCATTTCTTAACAATTCTACCGTTGAGAAAAAGTTGACTTCTAAATAAATTTTCTTCGGTTTTGTTATATACGGTTTGTTCAAAATATTTATTATACAATGCACCGGTTTTCATTCCTATGGTCAAACTTTTTTTGGAAGATTCTTTGTAGGGAAAGAAATTATATTCCAAGCCGGCATATAATTCGGTGGCAAATTTGTAATTGCTGAATTTAGAACGGTCAAAACGGGTAAAAAATCCGTACGACCAATGCTGGTTGATTCCCAAAATTTCCGAAGCTTGTAAACTGAAAAATTCTTTTTCGGATTTGATATCCATATCGTTGTATTTATAGGTGCTATTGGATTTATTATAGTTGAGATATAGAGCAAATTTATTTTTTTCTTTGATTTGTTTGGCCGACATATAACCGCCCCATTGTATGTTTTCGGCATTGCTGGAACCGCTGAAATAGCCGTTGGCACCTATGCTGAATACCCAGTTGTTCCATTGGTCATTTTCCGGCTTTTCTTCTTGTTGTGAAGATAGTATTTCCAAACTTATTTTATCAGCTATTCCGTTTTTGAGCCAGAATTTCATCAGCCCTAATTTTAGATATTTCAATAATTTTTCACGGATTTGTTCTTGGGTATCATCTGTTCCGGTTGAAAAACTCAATTTTTCTTGTACATCTTTAAATTCATTTTGCCCGATAAAATCGATGTGATAAGTTTGTCCGCCACTACCATTGGTTTCTGATACGATCAAGATATGTACATCGGCAAAATTCCGGTCGCGGACAAATTCTACTTCCGGTAGGTTTTGTTTGACATAAGTTTCGTTGCAATTCCAAGCATTGCAATCGTAAAAGATTTTGAGCTTGCTTTGATTTTGACCAAATAACTGTATGGAAGTCGTAAAAAATAATATACTGAATAGATATCTCATGGGGATTATATTTTAGGTTACTTTTTATATGTATGAGCGAACAGACAGGGTACTAAAAATAACTCCTAACTGACTAATGTACAAATGTAACAAAAGCCGCTTGATAGACAAACGGCTTTTGTATAAGTTTTAGTATAATTAACGGTTTATTTTTCTTCTTTTTTCTTTTTGGCTAATTCTTCTGCCAATAAAATAGCATTATACAAGTTTACCATTTTTCCGGATTTACTCAAATTGGGGAAAGGAACGATGTGCGGGTCTCCTTCGTAATCATCTTCTTCGGGACGGATTACTCCAATTTGCGGTGACAAACCCGAATCCATAATAATATGTTTTACTTCAGAAGCTGTAAGTTCCGGAAATCTGGAACGGATTACAGCAGCTACACCGGCAACATCGGGAGAAGCCATGGATGTTCCTTGCAAAAATTTGTATTCACCGAAAGGTACAGTAGCATAGATTTTTTGTCCGGGAGAAAATACATCTACGGTTTCTTTACCGTAATTACTAAATGAGGCTACCATTCCGGGACCGTAGTTAGGGCCGATAGCTCCGACATTTAAGAAATTGTCTGAAATTTCTACTCCTTTTTGGTCACCGTCATTGGGATATGAGATTTTTTCACCGTATTTATCCATATCTTTTCCGTCGTTTCCGGCAGCATTAACGATAAGTACATCGTGGTCGGCGGCGTATTTAATGGCATCCCATACCCAATCGGCATGCGGACTGAAATATTTACCGAAACTGGTATTGATAACTTTGGCACCGTTATCTACGGCATATCTGAAAGCCAAGGCTACATCTTTGTCATATTCGTCACCGTCGGGAACGGTACGAACAGGCATAATCAATACGTGATCGGCTACACCGTCACCACCGATTCCGTTATGACGTACTTGTGCAATAATACCGGCTACGTGGGTTCCGTGTAATTCATCTGCATTGGGAGGAATTACATTAGGATTACCGTAATTTCTGTCATTGATATTATCGGGATCATCTCCTTGGATACGACCGTTAAAATTTACATTTAAGTTATATTTGTCTTGACCTTCCACATAGTCTTTAAAACCTTTTAAAGCTTCGGTAGACAATCCGCTTAGATACATTTGTTGAGCTTGTTTTACCATCGGATCATCGGTTTTTAATTTTTTAACGGCTTCTTTGGTCAATTTGTCGGTTTGTAAAGCATCTTTTAAAGTTTTTTCTGCATTTTCAGCCATTGTCCACAAACGGTTAAATCTGCTTTTTAATTGCTCTAAATGTTCTAATTTTTTAGCTAAAACTTTTTCGGCTCTTTTATATAATTTAAAAGTTTCTCTTTTTTCGGGTACGATTTCCGCTTCGGTTTTATCTTTCCAAATAGGACGATATTTAGCTACCAAACGGGTGAGTTCCAGTTGTTCGGGGCCGGCCATTTTTCCGTCTTTGGCTCCTAGAAAATTCCAACCGTGTACATCATCAACATAACCGTTGTTATCATCGTCGATGCCATTGCCGGGGATTTCGTCTTCGTTGGTCCAAATAATGTCTTTTAGATCGGGGTGATTGATATCGATACCGGCATCTACTACCGCTACAATAACCGTTTGAGCAGGTCGGTCTTTTAGTAATTCCTGATAGGCTTTTTCGGTACTCATACCGGGCATTTTGCTGTCAAAAGGATTGGTGTGTTGCCAATTTTTTAAATCTTCTTCGGTATAAAGTGAAGTGAATTTTTGTTTAAGGGGTTCTTTTACCGGAGTAGCAGCAGTTTCACTTGCAGCTTCTGTTGTTTTTTCAACATTTTGGGTAGCTCCACAACTGCTTAATAATAAGCCGGTAACGAGTGAAATACCCAATATTCTAAGTTTGTTCATATCGTGATGGGTTTTATGAGTTAAAAATTTCTTCAAATTTATAAATTTTATTTAAACGAACGCCTTTTTCTGTATGTTTTAAAGTGCAAATTTCGTGATAAGGATCATGTTCGAGTACAAGATACCAGTTTTCATCGGCTGCCCGGCTGAATATTTCCATCCGTTCGTCCAGAGTTAATAAAGGACGGGTGTCATATCCCATTACATAAGCTAGGGGAATATGTCCTACGGTGGGAAGAAAATCGGCCATAAAAACCAGTTTTTTCCCTTGATATTCTATCATGGGTAGCATTTGTTTTTCGGTATGTCCATCGATGAAAATAATATCGAAATTCAACTCTTTGCTATGCAAAATGCGTTGATTTTCGGGTAGCGGAACAAAATTGAGTTGCCCGCTTTCACGGATAGGCAAGATATTTTCTTTTAAAAAGCTGGCTTTTTCGCGGGGATTGGGTTGGGTGGCCCATTGCCAATGATTTTTATTGGACCAAAAACGGGCATTTTTAAAAGCCGGTTCGTAAAAACCTTTTGGGTTTTTGACAATAGAACCGCCACAATGATCAAAATGAAGGTGTGTCATAAAAATATCGGTGATATCATCGCGGTGAAAACCGTAGGCTTTTAAACTTTCGTCAAATAAATTTTGCTTGGTAGGTTTATAATGACTGAAAAATTTTTCCGACTGTTTATCTCCCATGCCCGTGTCGATTAAGATAAGCCGGTTTCCGTCTTCAATCAACAGACTGCGCATGGTCATTTCTATCAAATTGTTTTCGTCAGCCGGATTGGTACGTTGCCAAAGTACTTTGGGAACCACCCCGAACATGGCTCCTCCATCCAGTTTAAAATCACCGTGTGATAAAGTATATATCTTCATGCTTTTGGAATAAGTACAACAAATGTACATTATTTTTTTAAATTTTCCTGTATCTTTGTAAGGATAAATCCTTTCTGTAATGAAAAAACAACTTTACATACTATTCATTTTCAGCGTTTTAACATTTTCATATGTTGTAAATGCACAAACAGCTGAAAAGAAAAAAATCGGTTTTTACGGAGGTTTCGGCTTGTCTTTATCAACCGGATATACTTATATCAGCTTGCAACCCGGATTAATTTATCACATACATCCCAAGTACAAGGCAGGGGCTGGTATACAATATACTTATTTAAAATCCAACAAATCTTATTATGGTGTTAATTATTCATACAACATTTACGGTTTTAATGTGATGAACATGTATTATCCCATTAAGGAATTGGAAGTATTATTAGAATTTGAAGATTTGTATGTTAATCAGAAATACAATGAAGTAACCCATAAATTTTGGTCACCGGCTTTATTCGGCGGATTGGGTTACCGGTACGGCCCGGTGGTAGCCGGTTTTAAATTCAATTTTTTGTTTGATCAGAAAAAAAGTATTTATCAAGATGCTTTTATACCGTTTATCCGGGTCTATTTTTAAGGTTTTAAGATGAAATTATATTTAATTTTTTTGAGTTTTCTTTTCGTTATTCCGTCGTTTTCACAATCGGAAGATTTGTTGGTTACATCTGATTCTACTGTTTTTCCGGTTAATTCATTAAGCTTACAAATCAAAGATTTGAGTTTTATCAAAAACAATGAATATTTTAATTTGATAGCAGACGGATATACGCTTTTTGGAAATAAATTAAATGTGGAAGGCGTGTATACACCTCATTCTCATTATGATTTAACAGCCGGAATCATGCTTTTAAAATATTATGGCTTGGATGATTTTTCAGCAGCTATTCCGTATTTAAGTTTGCGTATTCACGAAAAAAATCATACCTATTATTTCGGTAAATTATATACCGAAGACCATCATCATTTGTCACGTCAATTATATGCTTTTGAACGTCATTTGGACAAACGCAGCATTGAAAATGGTATTGAATACCGGTATAATAGCCGGAATTGGCTCAGTGATACTTGGTTGGAATGGGAACATTTTATCCAAAAATATGACGATAAACGGGAACGTTTGAATTTTGGCCATTATTCTGCTTACACTTATATCTCAAAGCAATGGAAATTATCAATCCCGTTTCAGATTTATCTGCATCACAGAGGCGGACAAATCAATATGCGTACAAGTCAAACAGCCGGTTTAAACAATGCTTTGGTGGTAGCCAATATGGCTTTGGGGGGTGAATGGAAACGAAATTTATCGTCTGATGATTATGCCGGTATCAGAATAGATGCTTTTTGGCATTTTATCAATTCGGATAACACCGAAGAATTTTATTTTGACAGAGGAAAGGCTTTTCAAGGGCAGATTTTTTATCAAAATAAAACTTTTCGATTCAATGTAAATTATTGGAAATCAGATAAATTTATATCTTCAAAAGGCGATGATATGTTTCAATCAGTAAGCCGGCGGATTGATAAATATATGGATAAAAATAATAAACCGGCACATATTTTTGCTTCACATACTGAGCCGGATAGAGAACTTTTATACCTCGATTTTAATTATAAAAAAGAAATTTTTAAAGATTTATTTCTGGCTTTTAGTACGGATATTTTTTATCAACTCAATGCAAGCCGCATTGATACCGACTTGTATAGCAATACAATACAAAAACAATTGGATTACAATATGAGTTTGTTTTTAATATACAAATTCAAACATACATGGGATAAATTATAGACATAAATCACCTTTCTGTTCATGACAGGTATATACTTGTTTTTTGCTTTGATTAAATAAACCGGATTCTTTAAATAACTTGTATTTTTCGAATGCGTCTTAAATGCCTGCCCCCTTCAAAAGAAGTTTGTAAAAAAATCTCGACAAATTCCAATGCTTGGTATTTGGAGATAAAACGGGCGGGTAAGCTCAATACATTGGCATCATTGTGTTTGCGAGCCAGTTCTACTAATTCTTTATCCCAACAAACCGCAGCTCTTACACCTTGGTGTTTGTTAGCGGTCATAGCTGCTCCGTTGCCACTTCCACAAAGAATAATACCGTAATCTACTTCTTTGTCTTCTACTGCAAATGCTACCGGATGAATATAATCCGGATAATCTACACTTTCTGTAGTGTCTGTTCCGTAATTGATGATTTGGTGTCCTTGTTTTTGCAAGAATTCCATGATGGCAAATTTATATTCAGTGCCAGCGTGATCGTTACCTATTGCTATTTTCATTAGATATAATTGTGTTTGTGTTAGTATAAATTTGGCACAAAAATATGTAATTTTTTCCAAAAAAAAAAGCAGCTCGCAAAAAAGCTGCTTTTTTTTGCGAATAGATTTTTAGTTACCCATCTGTTCTGCCATTTTTTGCATTAAATCATAACTCATTTTCAAATCTTTGTCCGACATGTTTTTAAAACTTTCCGGATCTTGTTTTTTCATCATGGCTTTGTATTCTTCAAAACTCATTTTTTTCATCATTTGGGCACTTTTTTTCATATCTTCTTGATCTTCATCACTTATGCCTCCCATCATTTGCATTTCTTGAACCGGATAGTCTGGTAGTTGGAAATATTTATCGGGTACATTTATGTTAAATTTGGCATCGGTGGCGGTGGTTGTAGTGGTGATTCCCATCATTGACATTTCAAATTTTAGCGGAACTCCTTTGTATATCCATTGTTTACCGCCCATTACTTCCCATACGTCGCAGTTGTAGCCCAAGACTTTTTCTTTACCGATTTTTTTACCTCCTATGGATTCCAGCATTTTTTCGCTGACTTCTGTTACATCTCCGTTGTTGGTGTTTTTAATCATTTCCATAGCCGGATCATTGCGAACATAAATAATTTTATTTTTAACGTCTACCGAATAGGCTTTGCCGTTGTCTAATTTATTGATTTGATGTGTTTCGTTGACTTCGGTTTTTTTATGTCCGAAAATATTGACATGAGTGACTTGTTTTGAATCGGTTTTTTTCAATTCAACAGCTCCCCAGTCTTTGAAGTAAAGTTCTTCGGTTCCATCTCCTTCTACCGTACTGCCCATCATTTTCCCTTTTATGGTAGTTTTATATTTGACGATACCGGATTTTACCTTGTATCTTTTCAAACGGGTTTTTTCGCTATTTGCTTTAGTGGCTAATGGATTGCCGTCGATGTCTTTATCATTTCCTTTACAGGAATAAGAAAAGATAAAAACAATTACTAAGGATAAAATTTTTAAATTTTTCATAATGATAATATTTTGATTATTACAGCACAAAAATAGTTTTGAAGCTTGCAAAATTTTACACCCTTAATAATGAAAAACACTCACCCTTTGGGGTGATATTTATTCCGGAATAAAAAAAGGCCGTCGATAGACAGCCTTTTTAACAAATTTTCTTATGAAAAAAAATTATTTTTTCAACAAATCTCTGATTTCGGTTAATAATACTTCTTCATTGGAAGGAGTAGGGTCAGCCGGAGCTTCTTCTTCTTTTTTCTTCATATTGTTATAGGCCTTAACAATGAGGAACATCACCAATCCTACAATCAATAAGTTGATAATTGTATCAATCCATTGTCCATATAAAATTGCATTTTCGGGACGAACGATTTTATCGCCTTCTTTGACGGCTTCATCCAAAACAATTTTCCATTCTTTGAAGCTTACTCCACCGGTAAAATGACTGACAAAGGGCATGACAATCATACTGACGAAGCCTTTGACTACCATTCCGATGGCTCCTGCCATAATAACGGCAACAGCAAATTCGATAACGTTGCCGCCCATGATAAATTTCTTAAATTCCTGTAACATAGTTTTTGGGTTTTTTGTTAATACTTCTGCAAATATACGCGAATTTGTGTAATTTTCCGGTATTTGTCACGATTATGTTAAACCGGTATTTAAATTTTTTCATTTTTTTTGGAACATATCTATCTTATTTCTATTCAAAAGCCTCTGATTAAATTCCTGAATCAATGCTAAAAATTTAGTACCTTGCCAAATAAATTTTTCAGTTTATCAACCAGTCAAATTCTACATATTATATCGATGTTGTTTTGCCGTTAAATCTTTGGAATACATTTACTTATGAAGTAAGTGTTAAGGAATTTGATTTTTTGCAAAAGGGGATGCGGGTAGCGGTTAGTTTCGGGAAGCAACAGGTACAAACCGGCATTGTATATCGAAAGCACCACAATAAACCTTTGCATTATGATACCAAACCGATTTTGCATATCATCGATAATATGCCTGTGATAACCGAGGAGCAATGGCAGTTGTTTCGTTTTATTTCGGGTTATTATATCACGCCTTTGGGTTTGGTGGTCAAAGCAGCCTTGCCGGGTTCTTTTATGTTGGAAAGTGAAACTTTTTTGATGATAAATCCGAAGCAAAATTTAGACGAAACACAGCTTTCCGATGATGAATACCTGATTGTAGAAGCCTTGCAACAACAAAAACTCGTCAGTTTAAAAACATTGCAAAAACTTTTTCAGAACCAAAAAGTTTACAAAATTGTTCATCAGTTGATGAAAAGAGGAATTTTACACAGTTTGCAAGAAGTAAAAGAACGCTATAAACCCAAAACCGAAACATATATACAGTTATCAGCTGAATGGCAAGGCGAAAACATTAACAATTTATTTGAAACTCTTTCGGAAAAAGCTGCCAAACAACGAGAAATTTTACTTCAATTTTTTAGTTTGCAACGTCAAGGACGTCCGGTATTAAAGAAAAAATTACTTGAAAAAAGCGGAGCGGGATTGTCCTCGTTGAAAGCTTTGATCGAAAAAGGAATTTTATTTGAAATGAAAACCGATATAGACCGGATTAATTTTGAACAAGCCTCGGAAAATGTCAAAGAATTGTCGCCTGTTCAACAAGAAGTTTTAGACCGGTTACGCAATAATTTTTTACAAGGCAAACCTCAGTTATTACATGGGGTTACCGCTAGTGGAAAAACGGAAATTTACATTCATTTAATCCGTGAAGTAATCGCCCGAAACCAGCAAGTTTTGTACTTGGTGCCCGAAATAGCTTTAACTACCCAATTGGTACAGCGTTTGACCAAGATATTCGGGAATGAAATTTCCGTTTATCATTCCAAATATTCTCAACAAGAACGTCGCGAGGTATGGATGAATGTGCTTCACAAACAAGATTCGGCCAAAATTATACTGGCGGCTCGTTCGGGTATTTTTTTACCTTTTCAGGATTTGGGCCTAATCATTGTAGATGAAGAACACGAACAGTCCTACAAACAAATGAATCCGGCACCTCGTTATCAAGCCCGTGATATGGCTATATTAATGCACAAAATTTATGATTGTCCGGTATTGTTAGGTTCAGCTACTCCGGCAGTAGAATCTTATTTTAATACTCGCCGCAACCGCTACGATTTGGTAAAACTAGTTGCCCGTTTTGGTGATATAAAATTGCCGGAGATTGAAATTGTCGATCTTAAAGAAGCTCTGCGAAAAAAACGTACCAAAGGAAATTTTTCGGATAGGGTACTCGAAGCTATTGACCAAACTTTACAAAACAAAAAACAAGTGATTGTTTTTCAAAACCGAAGGGGATATGCTCCGGTGGCTCAATGTGAAGATTGCGGGCATGTGATGGATTGTCCGCATTGCGATGTGAGTTTGACCTTACACAAACATCAGCACAAGCTCAAATGTCACTATTGTGGATATCAAATTGAAGCACCTGTATTATGTCCGGTTTGCGGGAATCCTTCTATCGCTTACAAAGGAATTGGAACGGAACAAATACAAAACGATTTGCAATTGTTTTTTGAAAATGCCGTAGTAGACCGGCTCGATAGTGATACAACTCGCGGAAAAAACAGTTTTGCGCATATTCTTTCCAAATTTCAAAATCTGGAAACCGATATTTTGGTGGGTACCCAAATGTTGGTCAAAGGTTTGGATTTTGCGCATGTGGGCTTGGTGGTAGTGATGAATGCCGATCAATTATTGTATTATCCCGATTTTAGAGCAGATGAGCGCAGTTTTCAAATGTTGATGCAAGTAGCAGGACGGGCAGGACGAAAAAAAGAACAAGGAAAAGTATTGATTCAAAGTTTTAATCCCGAACATCCGGTATTGCAATTATTACTCAAAGGCGATTATGAAGCTTTGTATGAAAATCAAATTCTTCAACGCAAGGAATTATTTTACCCACCTTATGCCAAGATGATAAACTTTCAAATCAAGGATAAAAACCTGCAAAAAGCCATCGAAGCTTCCGAATGGTTGCAAAAATCTTTTTCCAATAACTTTGAAAAAGTGCTAGGCCCATCAGATGCTTTGATTCCGCGTATCAGAAACCGCTATATTAAAGAAATATTGATTAAATTATCTCCCGGTCCGGAACTGCCCCAACAAAAAAAGAAAATACTGCGGATATTAAATACTTTTCAAAATATTGCTTACTTTAAAAGCGTTCAGGTTATTATTGATGTCGATCCGTATTAAGGTAAAATTTTAACTCTATCGACTGTCGATCGCAGGGAACTCTATCAATTGATTACAGGCTATCAGGACAAGACACTAGCCACCGGCTTGCGAAGCAAACAGAGACTAATTATCATGGGTTTTAAAAATCTTCATCAATTGGTGATAGTCGAGGGTGCCGGTTTCGCTTTCTTCCATTTTTTCGAGCATATTGTTGACAGCTTCGGGATGTAAGCCCATTTGAAGGGCCAAACTTTTTAAGGTGGCTATTTCTTCTTTGGTAACTTCGTGATCTACCTTCATCACCAAAGCCAAACGGTAGATTTGAATAATTTTGTTTTGTAAATCCTTGGGAAGGCTGAATTCGGCTTCGTAATCAAAGATATCTTCTAATTTTTCAAGTGGAACTTCCAAGGATAAGGCTATTTCATATAAAAAACTGTATTCTACTGGTTTTACTTGGTTATCAGCTTGTGTCATTTTATACAATTGTCTGATAATTCCTAATTTTTCTTCCAAACTCATATTGATTAATTTAATTGAATTGAAAATATTCTCATTAATTCTTTATCTAACAACATGCCACCTTTATTTTGTTCCATCCGGTGAATCATTAATTCTACACCTGATGGATCTAATCCTAATTCTACGGCATAATTTTTAAGCAAAATCATTTCTTCTTTTGAAATTTCACCGTCTACCATCATCATTACCGACAAACGATATATTTGACGGGTACGATCGGGCATTTTTTTAGGAATGGGTGCTACGATATCTTTTTCGATTATTTCATCGAGTTGTCCGGAGGTAATTCCCAATACTTCTGCAACATCGGTTAAGTATTTAAATTCGACAAATTTAAATACTTTGTCAGCTTTGGCCATTTTAACCAATTGGCTGAGCAAATTGAGTTTTTGCTCTTTGTTCAGATGTTGAAAATCATTACCATGCATGTCTGTGTAATTTTTTCAAAAGTATAAGATTTTGGCAAAAACACAAAAAAAAGGAGAATACCTTCGCGATATTCTCCTTAATTTGAGTATTTTGAATGTCTATTTGATCATTAATTTTTCAACGGCAATATGTCCGTTTTCTTCAATTTTCATCATATAAACACCGGCTTTTAATGCGCTTAAATCAATCATTTGATTGTTGTTGGTTTCAGTAGATAAAACCACTTTTCCCAATACATTATATAGCGTGATTTGTTTGTTAACATCATTATTGGATGATACATAAACCATTTTTCCGGTTACAGGATTCGGATATACTTGCAAGCCGTCGATATTATTGGTATTGATGGCATTTACCACTTCAATATCGTTGATATCACGGGGCATGATTTGCAAATATTGGTTGTATTGACCACCGATTCCGGTTACATTTACCACATCGGTAGGAATGGTTTCGTTTTCAATAGCCGGGAATGCCGTTCTTAAAGTAAGATTATCGGTTCCGTCGCTAATGCTATAACTGTGATTGGCTTGGAATGTAGTGTCACCATCAGGATCAATCGTTACGTTTTCAATTTTAATCAATTCGGCTTCGTAATTATCTTGGTTGCTTAAATAGTCTGCAATTGTTACAACTTGCGGTGTTACAGGTTGGTTATTTAAGGTAGGTGTAAAGTTGTCAGTCAAATTGATTTCCAACATGCTGTGGAAGTCGGTTAATTCACCTTTGATATCGGTTACACCGTCGTATAATGTAGGAGGAGTAGCAGGTGCTAAATCAGCCGGTACATAAACGGCAATGGCAGCAGTGGCGTCTTGAAGATAAGCCACCACACTTCCGCTGGTGTTTACTTTAAAGGCGGTAAGAAATGCTTCACCGGTAAAATGATAATATGCATCTAAGGCGCTTCCGCGTAATTCAGCCAAAGTAGCTACTTGGGTATAGTCGGCAATTTCAAAAGTAACCGTATCGGAAACAGCCGGGCTCAAATCATTTCCGTTGTTGTCTACTAGTTTCATTTCAACCGTTACGCTTGATTGAGGAGTTAATCCGCTTATGGTAATAGGATCAGTGGTATATTGATCGACAAATCCTGCACCGTTAACGTTATATTGGATATATCCGTCGCCTCCGGTTTGTGCAACGTTAAAGTTTTGTACGGTGTATACAACATCTACCGATGTGGTGGAAGGTGAAAATACTTGGTTGTCAGTGGGAGCAGTAATGGTCAAGCTGGGGACCAAGGTAGTAGGAGGCGTATAGGTGCCCAATCCGATAATACTTTCATAAGTAGTTCCGTCTGCTCCGGCACCATGTCCGTCTAATGCGCCGTTTTGAGCATCCCAATTGGCTACGTTAAAGGCGGCATCGGGACCTGTGCCGTTTATCCGTTTGGCATATCCGTCTTTGTATTCCCAAGGAGTTCCTGTTCCGTCGCCGTCACCGAAAACATCTACTACTGCCGATGTGGCGGTTTCAATGATTCTAATAGGATCGTCTCCGTTAAAATTCACAGCTTGTGCACTTCCGGCATCTAAAGCGTTGGCAGTTACGGAAGGAAAATTCGCAGCAAAAGGATCATTGGTATTAGAACCGTTGGAATAAACATAAACAAAAGCATCTGTTACTGTTCCCAAAGGGCTTAAATCAAAATCATTACCCCAATTTCCTCCGTTAGGAGCTTTTTGTAATGTATAATTGGCAAAATCAACAGTACCGTTGGCATAAATCTCTACAACTTTGGGAGTTCCTCCGGATTCATCACCGTCAGCTATCATAGTGATAACCGGTGTGCCTTGTCCATAGCTGAACAGGACGGTTAAAAGTGTAAATAATAAGTAAAATTTTTTCATAACATTTTTTTTTAAAATTATGCTCAAATTTACAAAAAAACAAGGAGTTTTATTCTGATTTTTTGTCAAATTTATCTAAAAATTTTTCTGTCAGTGGAATAATATTTTCAGCATATAGTTTTTCTAGTGATATTGCAGTAGCAGGTATAGTATTGATGATATTGTTGTTCAGTTTGATTTCAGTTTGTTTTTGACAGACAAAGCCATATTTTTTTTGGTGATACAGGGCGAGGTATTCTTGTTCTTTTTGTCCTGGCGTGGGTATCCAGATAATTTTTTTGGATATGAGTGCCAAATCCATAATGGATGTATAGCCCGGACGGCTGATGATTACTTCCGATGTGTTGATGAGTTTTTGTAAGTTTTTACGAGTTAGATAATTGTAAATATCTATCCCTTGTTTATGTGTAAGTGTACCGGATTCGTTTACTAAGCCTTGTATTAAAGCAGATTTTAAATTTAGTTTGGAAAGCTGTTTTATCAATTCCTTTTCTAACAAACTCCGTTGGGGTTCGGGGCCTGAAAGGATGACTAATACCTCATATTTGGGTGTTGTTTTTATCTTTTGTATCCGGTGTAAACTGCCGATGTATTTTATTTTGGAATCTTTTTTTTTCAAATGTCCCAATCTGCCTGACAAATTAATTTCACCGGCGTAATCAGGCACCCAAATTTCGTCAAATTGCCGATAGATACGGCGGTGTAAGTACGTGGTCAACGGTGTTGTCCACCCCGATAATACATTTAATTGATGCGTTATGTAAATATTAGATATGCGAGGGTCTTTAAATCCAAAGCGGTTATCCGAGATAATCAAATTTATTTGATGCTTGTCCACTAATTTTTGGACTATTTTTTTTTCGCTTTGCATAATTTTAAGAATGTGCGGAGTTTGTGCCAAGAGTTTTAGTGTGAAAAATCGGGGATTCCGGCTGTAACGAATGTTGTAAGCAGGTAATTTTTCGAATATCAATTCCGGAAATTCACGTTGCAACAACGCCAAAGCGGCACCATCGGAGGCGAGTACCACTTCATAGTTGTGGGCCAGTAATTGCTGAATAACCGGAATACTCCGTGTGGCATGTCCCAAACCCCAATTCAATACCCCGAATAATATTTTTCCGCGTTTGCGCATTAATACTTATTTTTGTACCGATAAAAATACGAAAAAAGTGGGCAGTAAAAACAAATTAAAACGATTTCAAGAAAATGAAACTTTTTCCAATCTTTTTCAACCGAGCCGGGAGGAATTGTTAAACGATAATTTTGCCTTGAAAGGTAAATGGAACAAACAATATTTCAAAAACGATAATCCAATTGTGTTGGAATTAGGCTGTGGCAAAGGTGAATATACCCTGGGTTTAAGTGAGCGCTTTCCGGATAAAAATTTTATAGGTATTGATATCAAAGGTGCCCGTATCTGGCGGGGTGCCAAAACAGCTTTGGAAACTTCTCAAAACAATGTGGCATTTATCCGCATGCAAATTGAACTGATTGAAAAAACTTTCGAAACCGGTGAAGTTTCTGAAATTTGGATCACTTTTCCCGATCCGCAAATTAAGTATAAACGTACCAAGCATCGCTTGACTAATCCTGATTTTTTAAAACGTTATAAAAATATTTTAAAAGATGAGGGGGTGATTCATTTGAAAACCGACAGCGAATTTTTGCATGGTTATACTATAGGTTTGTTACAAGGATTGGGGCATGACATTTTATACGCTCACCACGATATTTATATCAATACTTATGCTCCCGAAGAAGTGGTTAATATCCAAACTTTTTATGAAAAACAGTTTTTGGAGCAGGGCAAAGCCATTACTTATTTAAAATTTAAATTGAAGTAATACGTAATAATGTTATGATGATGCAAGAGGATTGGATTATTTGATTTTTCAAGTTTGCTTTATTCATTTTCTTCTTCTTCCGGATAAATCACCAAGTTGGATTTATAAGATTTTTTATTTTTGAATAAATCGTCCATAAACAAAACCAATGCGGGAAGCAATAGTAAGTTGGAAAACATAGCCATTAATAAAGTAAATGAAATAAGTCCGCCCAAGGCCACAGTACCGCCGTAACTGGACATAATAAATACCAAGAATCCAAAGAACAGCACAATGGATGTATAAAACATACTGATACCGGTTTCGCGAAGGGCTTTATATACCGAACGTTTGAGTTGTCCTTTATGGTGTCGTAATTCTTGCCGGAGTTTGGCCAGATAATGAATGGTATCGTCAACAGATATTCCAAAGGCAATGCTAAAAATCAATATGGTGGAAGGTTTGAGCGGAACTCCCAAATATCCCATTACCCCGGCTGTAATCAATAGTGGAAGCAGGTTGGGAATCAATGAAATTAAAGCCATTTTTAAGGAACCTCCAAACATCCAGGCAATGAAGATAAAAATAAGAAAAATGGCCAAACCCAATGAAATAGCCAAATTTTCAATTAAATAATCCGTGCCTTTTAAATACAATTTTGCTTGTCCGGTCATCACTACATCGTATTTTTTAGGGGGAAAATATTTTTTTTGTTTGAGTTCCAGATAGTTTTCGATATCTTCCATTTTATCGGTTTCAATATCTTTCATAAAGGTGGTAATCCGCAGATAGCGTTGTAACGAATCGGTATAACTGCGAAGCAAACTACCGTTTCCTCCCGAATTTTTGATATAAGGAAGAATGAAATTCTTTTCGTGTGAGGAAGGTAATTGATAATATTTGGGATCACCGTTATAAAAAGCTTGCTTGGTAAACTTAGTGAGATTTACCAGAGAAACAGGTTGGGATAATTCCGGTAAATCGTTGATTTCTTCTTGAAATTTATCCATTTTTTTAAGCGTAGGCAATCTGAATGCTCCTTTTTTACGACGGGTATCTATCATGAATTCCAAGGGAAGAATTCCTCCGAATTCTTTTTCAAAAAATTTAATGTCCTTGTAAAAAGTAGAATTTTTAGGCAAATCGGAAAGCATACTACCGGATACATGAATTTTGAAAGCTCCAATAATGCCTAATATAATCAGTAGTAAAGCTACTCCAAAAATGGTTTTTTGACGATGACGTACCATTTTAATCAGCCAGTCGACAAATTTGTTAATCCATTTTCTATTGAGGTGTTCCAAATGTTGTTGTTTGGGCATTTTCATGTAGCTGTAAATAATGGGAATCAATAAAATGGACAAAAAGAAAATAGATAAAATAGACAAGGCAGCTACTATGCCGAATTCGCGTAATAAATCGTTTTTTACAATCACAAATGTTCCGAATCCGATGGCTGTAGTAACATTGGTCATTAAAATGGCATTCCCGGTTTTGGTAATTACTCTTTGCAATGATTTGGCTTTGTTGCGGTGTTTTTCTATTTCTTGTTGATATTTATTAATCAGGAAGATGGCATTGGGTACTCCGATGACAATAACCAAAGGAGGAATGATTGCCGTAAGAATACTGATTTGATAACGCAGTAAACCCATAATACCAAAAGACCACATCACACCTATGGAAACAATTAACAATGCAATGATGATAGGTGAACCGGTACGAAAGAAGAAAAATATAATCAATCCGCTAACCAATAAAGATAATCCGATAAATAAAGGAATTTCTTTTTCCAGGACTTTGGCATTAAGCGCTTTGATATAAAGCAATCCGGAGGTTTTTATGTCTAAGTGAGCTTGTTTTTTAAAGTCTGTTAATAGAGGTTTTATTTTATTGTTGATAAAATTTATTCGTTTGCGTGATTTAGCCACTTCTTTTTTGAGTGCCACCATGGTTTGTACGGCTCCGGTTTCTTTATTATAGATGATTCCTTCATAAAACGGCAAGGAATCAAAGAGTTTGGCTTTCAAGGCAAGAGCCTTGGCATCGTTTTTAACCGGATGTTGAAGGAGATTTTTAAGAACAAATTTTTGTTGCGCTGTGTCTTTTTGTAAAATTTTCAGATTTTCAATGGAAAAAACTTGTTCTATTTCGTCAAATTCTTTGAATTTTTTGGACAATTCATTCCAGGCATTGAGTTTGTCTTTGGTAAATAAAGTACTGTCTTTGATGCCTACCAAGATAAGATTGTTGTCGTTATTGAAAATTTTTTTAAAACGGGCATATTCTTTAGAATAAGGATCATCATCAGGCAGAATACTTTTTTGGGTATATGAAATTTTTACATATTTCCATTGGGACATAAAAAATCCGGTTGTTACTACTATTAGGAGTAGAAACAAGAGTCGGTTTCTTAGAATGATTCCTGCCAGTTTTGCCCAAATATTCATAACATCATTTTATTAATTAATTCGTTCCGAGTGTAATTCAGTATATGTATTTTTTCTGCTACGAGTTTTTTGAATTTTTTTACCAATAATATATATCCTTTTTTGGGCGGATAGATGGAAGCCAAGCAGTATAGAAATAATGAAAAATTGTTTCATAAGTATGTGATTATAAATCTAATCAGTTTTATTCAGAAGTATCCATAGTGTGATATACGTTTTGGACATCTTCGTCTTCTTCCATTTTTTCCAATAGTTTTTCTACATCTGATTGTTGTTCCGGTGTCAGTTTTTTGGTGACTTGCGGGATGTATTCAAAACCGGATGACAGGATTTCCATATTATTTTCTTCCAAATATTTTTGGATTTTTCCATATTCTTCAAAAGGAGCATAAATTAAAATGCCGTCTTCGTCTTCAAAAATTTCTTCTACGTTAAAATCGATGAGTTCCAGCTCGAGTTCTTCCATGTCCATGGGGAGATTTTCTTTGTTGATACGGAAATTACACACGTGGTCAAACATAAAAATCACTGAACCTGATGTACCTAGGGTGCCGTTGTATTTATTGAAGTAACTGCGTACATTTCCTACGGTACGATTGTTGTTGTCGGTGGCGGTTTCCACCAATATGGCTATTCCGTGTGGGGCGTAGCCTTCAAATAAAACCGTTTTATATCCGGCAGTATCTTTGTCCGAAGCTTTTTTGATGGCTCTTTCCACATTATCTTTGGGCATATTAGCCGCTTTGGCATTTTGAATAGCTGCACGCAGGCGCGCATTGGTCTCCGGATTGGGACCTCCTTCTTTAACTGCCATTGATATTTCACGACCTATTTTTGTAAAAGTTTTGGCCATCGTTGCCCAACGTTTAAACTTGCGGGCTTTTCTAAATTCAAATGCTCTTCCCATAACTAAGTATAATGTATAAAGTTAAAAGTTTAGTGTTTTATTTCTCCGATTTTGTCGGGATTGTGTTCATATTTAAACAATACGGCAAATAAAATGGCTACTACCAAAGCATAAGCGGCAAAAATCAACCAAATGGTATGCCAGTCTTTTACACCGTCTTTGGTAAACATATCAATGATTAATCCACTGCCGTAAGCTCCAATAATGGCTCCGAAACCATTGGTCATCATAATAAACAATCCTTGTGCAGAAGCTCTGATTTTAGGATCGGCTTCTTGTTCTACAAACAACGAACCCGATATATTGAAAAAGTCAAATGCCATTCCGTAAACAATCATCGATAGAATCAAAGCAAGAGCACCCCAGCCTTCCGGACTACCAATGCCAAATAAACCGAAGCGCAATACCCAAGCAAACATGCTCATCAACATCACTTTTTTGATGCCGTAACGTTTCAAAAAGAAAGGAATGGTAATGATAAACAAGGTTTCTGAAATCTGTGATAAAGACATCACAAAACCATTATATTTTACGATGAAGCTGTTAGCAAATTCGGGGATATTTTTAAAGTCGTGCAAATAGGCTTCTCCGTACATATTGGTAATCTGCAAAGCGGCACCCAACAACATGGAGAAAAGAAAAAATACCGCCATTTTATAATCTTTAAACAGTTTGAAAGCATCTAATCCCAAGGCTTGTGCCAAAGATTTTTTTTCAGCGCTTTTGTCTATGGGACAATCGGGTAGGCTAAAAGTGAATAATCCCAATACCAATGAAGCAGCAGCGGCAAAGTAAAATTGTCCTTCGGTAACACCCCAACCAAAAAAGTCGGTAATCCAAGTAGCAATGATAAATCCAATGGTTCCCCAAACCCGGATGGGCGGAAAAGTTTTGACTACGTCAAAGCCGTTTTTTTCCAAAATACAGTAGGAAACCGTGTTGTCCAGTCCGATAGAAGGCATATATAACATTAAATATAACAGGGTAAAAATCCACAAGCCGTTATAATCGTGTTGTTGGGCCATAAGATACAGCATCACCGCTCCTCCTATATGAAGTAACGCAAAAAGTTTATTGGGTGAAATATACCGGTCGGCTATCATTCCAAATATTCCCGGCATAATCAATGAAGCAAATCCTAAAGTCATAAATACGCTTCCGATTTGAGCCCCTGAAAAGTGTAAGGTAGCAAACATGTATTTTCCAAAGGATAACAGCCAAGCCCCGAAAACAAAAAATTCCAAAAAGTTGAGTATCGTGAGTTTGAGTTTGATATTATTCATAGTCTTGTTTTTTGTAACTACAAATATACGGGTTATTTTCAAATTAGAAGTTAGATTTTGGAAATTAGAAGTAGTATCGGTAGCTAACGGTATTAGAAGTTTAAGTTATTTTGGCTAATTTTTGGGTTGAAGTAGCTTGTGAATCTTTAGTTATCGAAAGTAAAATAGGAATAATATTTCAATTTTTGATACGTTATACATAAAAAACATTTGCCTATAAGCCGATACTACACTTGTTAACCGATGAATTTTTTACTTATGAAAAATAAAAAGTTTGCAATTCATAAACTTGTTTTGGTATTGGTATTTATCTTATTTTTATTCAGTTTAGGGCTTAAAATGTTTTTGTAAAACCGGGAT
>Ga0256835_1000726_pt1 | contig 22364 bp, 19 predicted proteins | sample PIR30metaG_FD_185972 | JGI IMG/M metagenome (GOLD analysis project Ga0256835, IMG submission 185972) | Hydrothermal vent microbial communities from East Pacific Rise, Pacific Ocean - PIR-30 | ecosystem: Environmental > Aquatic > Marine > Hydrothermal vents | place: Pacific Ocean: East Pacific...
CCTGGCCATGGGCCACGGGGGCATGTACTGTTCCCTGCCCAGCCGGGAGCTGGTGGCCGACAGCGTGGAGCTGATGGCCAGCGCCCACGCCTTTGACGCCCTGGTGCTGGTGGCGGCCTGCGACAAGATCGTGCCCGGCATGCTCATGGCCGCCGCCCGGCTGAACCTGCCGGCGATCATGGTCACCGGCGGTCCCATGGCCCACGGCAAGTTCGGCGGGCAGGTGGTGGACCTCATCACCGTCTTCGAGGCGGTGGCCAAGGTGGAGGCCGGGACCATGGACCCGGCCGAGCTGGCCGAGCTGGAGCAGGCGGCTTGTCCCGGCCCGGGAAGCTGCGCCGGCATGTTCACCGCCAACACCATGGCCTGCGTCTCCGAGGCCCTGGGCATGAGCCTGCCCGGCTGCGCCTGCGCCCTGGCCGAGAGCCGGGCCAAGGAGGATATCGCCTACCAGTCGGGCCGGGCGGTGGTATCGCTCATCGAAGGCGGGCCGCGCCCGGACCAGGTGCTCACCCCGCGGGCCTTTGAAAACGCCTGCCGGGTGGACCTGGCCCTGGGCGGCTCCACCAACACCGCCCTGCACCTGCCGGCCATCGCCCACGAGGCCGGGGTGGACTTCGGCCTGGCCGATTTCGACCGTCTGGCCGCCGAGACCCCCCACCTGTGCTCCATGAGCCCCGGCGGCCCCATGCGCATGGACCACCTGGACGCCGCCGGCGGGGTGGGCGCGGTGATGAAGCGCCTGGAGCGCCAGTTGCACACCGACTGTCTCACGGTCACCGGCCGCAGCCTGGGCCGCGAGCTGCCGGCGGAGGTGGCGCCGGTGGAGTTCTTCGGCCAGCCGGTGGTCCACCGCTTAGACGACCCGGTACACGCCCAGGGCTCCATCGCGGTGCTTTACGGAACCCTGGCCCCCGAGGGCGCGGTGGTGAAGCAGACCGCGGTGGACCCGGCCATGACCGTGTTCGCCGGTCCGGCGGTGGTCTTTGACTGCGAGGAGGACGCGGTGGCCGCCTACCAGGCCGGTGAGCTCCAGGAGGGCCAAGTGGTGGTTGTACGCTACGAGGGGCCGGCCGGCGGCCCCGGCATGCGCGAGATGCTCTCGCTCACCAGCCTCATCAGCGGCGGGCCCCTAGACGGCAAGGTGGCCCTGGTCACCGACGGCCGTTTCAGCGGCGGCAGCCGGGGGGCGGCCATCGGCCACCTCTCGCCCGAGGCCGCCGCCGGCGGGCCCCTGGCCCTGGTGCAAGACGGTGACACCATCGAGATCGACATCCCCGGCCGCCGCCTGGAGCTGGCGGTGGACCAGGATACCCTGGCCGCCCGGCGCCAAAGCTGGCGGCCGCCTGAACCCCGATTTTCCCGCGGCGCCCTGGCCCGCTACGCCTCACTGGTCACCAGCGCGGCTTACGGCGCGGTGTTGCGGGATCGAGCATAAAGGAGTGGGCTCATGAGTGCTTCAGCCCCGACCCAAGCGGAATTCGCGGTGAGCAGTCCCTACAACTGCGCCGACGCCATCATCGCCTCTCTCATCAGCCAGGAGGTGGAGGTGGTCTTCGGCATGGTGGGTGGCGCCATCATGCCGGTCTACGACGCCCTGTACAAAAACCAGCGGCCCCGCCACATCATGGTGGGCCACGAGCAGGGCGCGGCCCACATGGCCGACGGCTACGCCCGGGCCACCGGCAAGCCGGGGGTGGTGCTCACCACCAGCGGCCCCGGGGCCACCAACCTGGTCACCGGGCTGGCCAACGCCATGATGGACTCGGTGCCCATGGTGGCCATCTGCGGCCAGGTGAGCTCCAACCTCCTGGGCAACGACGCCTTCCAGGAGGCCGACATGTGGGGCATCACCATGGCCATCACCAAGCACAACTACCAGGTCACCGACGTCTCCCAACTGGCCGAGGTGATGGCCGAGGCCTTTTACGTGGCCATGAGCGGCCGGCCCGGTCCGGTGTTGATCGACCTGCCGCGCGACGTGGCCCTCACCCCCTGCGACGACCTGGTGGCCGCCCCGGCGGTGCCCGAGGGCTACCAGACCCACCACCAGGCCGACCGCCAGGCGGTGGCCCAGGCCTTGGAGCTCTTGCGCCAGGCCGAGCGCCCGGTGATCCTGGCCGGCGGCGGGGTGATCACCGCCGGGGCCAGCGGCGAGCTCCGGGAGTTGGCCGAGGGGCTGGGCATCCCGGTGGCCAGCACCCTCATGGGATTGGGCAACTTTCCCATCGGCCACCGGCTCAGCCTGGGCATGCCCGGTATGCACGGCACCGGCTACGCCAACCTGGCCCTGCACCACTCCGACGTGTTGCTGTGCGTGGGCACCCGGCTCGACGACCGGGTCACCGGCGATATCAAGCGCTTCGCCCCCGGCACCCGCTTGATCCACATAGACATCGACGACAGCGAGATCAACAAGATCATCCCCAGCGCGGTGGCCATGGCCGGCGACGCCAAGCCGGCGCTCAAGGCCCTGTGGCAGGGAGCGCGCGCCTGGGAGAGCCGGCCGGACTACTCGGCCTGGCTTAAGCAGGTGGACCGCTGGCGCGAAGAGTTCCCCATGACCTACCAAGCCCGCTCCGACGTGCTCATGCCCCAGCAGGTGGTGCGTACCCTGGGACGGCTGGTGCCGGACGACACGGTGGTGGTCACCGGGGTGGGCCAGCACCAGATGTTCACCGCCCAGTACTACCCCTTCAGCACCCCGCGGGGCTTCATCACCAGCGGCGGCCTGGGCACCATGGGCTTTGGCCTGCCGGCCGCCCTGGGGGCCAAGGTGGGTCGGCCCGAGGCCACCGTGGTCTGCATCGACGGCGACGGCTCCTTCCTGATGAACATCCAGGAGCTCACCACCGCGGTGCGCTACCACATCGGCGTGGTGGTGGTGATCCTCAACAACACCTTCCTGGGCATGGTGCGCCAGTGGCAAGACATGTTCCTGGAGGGCCGCCGCTCCCAGACCCAGTTGGCCAGTCCGCCCTACGACCAGGTGGCCCGGGCCTTCGGCGGCCTGGGGCGCCGGGTGAGCCGGGTGGATGAGCTGGAAGAGGCCATCAACTGGGCCTTGGCCGCCGCCGAGGAAAAGCGCCTGCCGGTGGTGCTGGACGTGGCCGTGAGCCCCGATGCCGAGGTGTTGCCCATCGTGCCCCCGGGCGCGGCCAACGTGGACTTTGTGCCCTGCCAGAAACAGGAGGATTGATCATGGACGACTTAAGACCCATAGCCATGCTGGTGCGTAACGAGCGGGGGGTGCTGGCCCGGGTGGCCAGCCTGTTCGCCCGGCGCGGTTTCAACATAACCTCCCTGGCGGTGGGCGAGACCGAAAACCCCCATCTCAGCCGCATCAGCGTGGTGGTCAAGGGCGACGACGCCACGGTGGAAAAGGCGGTGAAGCAGCTCAAGCGCCTGGTATGCGTCATCCGGGTGGAGGACCTTTCGCGCTCCCCGCGCATGGAGCGCGGCCTGGCCCTGATCAAGGTGCGGGTGGACCACCAAAGTAGGGCCGAGGTGGTGGACCTGGTCAACATCTTCCGGGCCCGGGTGGACCACGTGGGCCCCGACTGCCTGGTGGTGGAGGTGGCCGGCGACCGGGGCAAGGTGCAGGCCATGACCGACATGCTGCGCCCCTACGGGATAATGGAGATGGCCCGCACCGGACAGATATCGCTCACCCGCGACCACACCCTGCGAGGCGAAAACGACCTTACGCGCATCGTCCCCGGCCCGGCCCCGGAGCCGGCGGTTTACAATAAATACCTGGCCCCAAAGGAGGCTTAACATGGCCGCTAAGATTTACTACGAAAGTGACGCTGACCTGAAAAATCTCCAAGACAAGACTATCTGCATCCTGGGCTACGGCAGCCAGGGACGGGCCCACGCCCGCAACCTGCACGACAGCGGCCTGAAGGTAGTGGTGGGGCTGCGCCCCGGCAGCCCCAGCTTTGAGCAGGCGGCGGCCGACGGGCTCCAGGCGTTGTCCTTGGAGGCCGCCTGCGCCGAGGCCGACCTCTACGCCGTGCTGCTGCCCGATCCGGCCCAGCCGGCGGTCTATGAAGAATTCGTGGCCCCCAACCTGGCGCCGGGCAAGGTATTGCTCTTTGCCCACGGCTTCAACGTGCACTACGGCCAGATCACCCCGCCGCCGGAGGTGGACGTGGTGATGGTGGCTCCCAAGGGCCCCGGCAAGATCGTGCGCGATCTCTACGAGCAGGGCCAGGGGGTGCCGGCCCTGGTGGCGGTGCACGCCGACGCCAGCGGCCGGGCCCTGGATATCGCCTTGGCCTACGCCCTGGGCATCGGCGGGGCCCGGGCCGGGGTGGTGGCCACCAGTTTTGCCGAGGAGACCGAGACCGATCTCTTCGGCGAGCAGGCGGTGCTCTGCGGCGGGCTCAGCTCCCTGATGAAGGCCGGCTTCGAGACCCTGGTGGAGGCGGGCTACGCCCCGGAGATGGCCTATTTCGAGTGCGTACACGAGATGAAGCTCATCGTGGACCTCATCTACCAGGGCGGGCTCAAGCACATGCGCCGCTACATCAGCGACACCGCCAAGTACGGCGACATCACCCGGGGACCGCGGATCATCGACGAGGAAGCGCGCCTGGAGATGGCCGAGATTCTGGAGGAGATTCAAAACGGCGCCTTTGCCCGCGAGTGGATATTGGAAAACCAGGCCAACCGTCCCATGTACCGCGCCCTGCTGCGCCGCGACCAGGAGCACCAGATGGAAGAGGTGGGCCAGCGGCTGCGGGGCATGATGTCCTGGCTGAAGTGAGGAGGCGACCGTGGAGCAACAACCCGAGGTAGAGGTAAAGGTATTTGACACCACCCTGCGCGACGGCGAGCAGATGCCCCAGTTGGCCTTTTCGGTCCAGGAAAAGCTGGCCATCGCCGCCAAGCTCGACGAGCTGGGGGTGCAGGTGATAGAGGCCGGTTTCCCGGCCAACGGCCAGTCCGAGGTGGAGGCCATCCGCCAGGTGGGCCGGGAGGTCTCGGCCCAGGTCTGCGGCATCGCCCGGGTGGTGCCGGCCGACATCACCGCGGCCATCGAGGCCGGAGTGGACATGGTGGACGTCTTTTGCTCCACCAGCCCCATCCAGATGGAGCAGTCCATGCGCAAGGGGCCGGACCAGGTGCTGGCCGCCAGCGTGGACGCGGTGAAGATGGTCAAGGACGCCGGCCTGGAGTGCATGTTCACCCCCATGGACTCCACCCGCACCGAGGATGATTTCCTGGTGGAGGTCTGCGGCCGCACGGTGGAGGCCGGGGCCGACATCATCGGGCTCACCGACACGGTGGGGGTGGGTACCCCCGCCTCGGTGGGCGAGATGGTCGCCCGGGTGGTCGCCGCGGTTAGCTGCCCGGTGAGCATCCACTGCCACGACGACTTTGGCCTGGCCACCGCCAACACCGTGGCCGGGGTGCTGGCCGGGGCCACCATGGTGCAGGTGTGCGTAAACGGCCTGGGCGAGCGGGCCGGCAACGCCTCGCTGGAAGAGGTGGTGATGGCCTTGAAATGCCTCTACGGCATTGACTGCGGGCTCGACACCAGCCGGCTCTACGAGGCCTCGCGGGTGGTGGAGCGCATCAGCGGGGTGGCGGTGCCGCGCAACAAGCCGGTGGTGGGCTCCAACGCCTTTACCCACGAAAGCGGCATCCACTCGGCGGCGGTAATGCGCAAGAGCTCCACCTTTGAGCCGGGGCTCATGACCCCGGAGATGGTGGGCCACCGCCGCCGTCTGGTGGTGGGCAAACACACCGGCCGCCACGGCATCGCCCAGGCCCTGACCGAGGCCGGCCTGCATCCCAGCGGCGAGGAGCTGGACCAGATCGTGGCCCGGGTGCACCAGGTGGCCGACGCCGGCAAGCGGCTCATGGCCATGGACCTGTTCGCCATCGCCGAGACGGTGATGCAAAAGGTGCCGGCGGCCAAGCGCACCATCGTGCTGGACCAACTGGTGGTCTCCACCGGCGACAAGATGGCCCCCACCGCCAGCTTGCAGGCCTTTGTGGACGGCGAGAAGCGGGTGGAGGCCACGGTGGGGGTGGGCCCGGTGGACGCCGCCTTCCGGGCGGTGAAGTCCATGCTCGACGGCAAGCTCAAGGTGGAGATAGCCGAGTACCACGTGGACTCCATCACCGGCGGGTCCAACGCCACCGTGCGGGTGGCGGTTACAGTGGAGGACGCCTCCGGCCGCCGGGCCTACGCCGACGCCGCCCACGTGGACATAGTCATGGCCTCGGTGGACGCGCTGATCACCGCCATCAATCATCTCATGCGTACCAACGGGCAGGCCGAAAGCCAGCCGGAAGGGAGCCGCCACGATGCCGACGCTGCTTGACAAGATATGGCGGGACCACCTGGTGGCCACCGACGGCCAGGGCCAGTCCATCCTGTACGCCGACCGCCACCTGGTGCACGAGGTGACCTCGCCCCAGGCCTTCAGCGGCCTGCGGGCCGCCGGTCGCCGGGTGCGCCGGCCGGACCTCACCTTCGCGGTGATGGACCACGTGCCCCCCACCGACCCGGGCCGCGCCCGTCCCCTGGCCGACCAGGTGGCCGAGGCCCAACTGGCCGCCCTGGAGAAGAACTGCGCCGAGTTCGGGGTGCGCCTGCTGGACATGAACCACCCGGACCAGGGGGTGGTGCACGTGACCATGCCCGAGCTGGGGCTGATCCTGCCGGGGCTCACCGTGTTCTGCGGCGACAGCCACACCGCCACCCACGGGGCCTTCGGCGCCCTGGCCTTCGGGGTGGGCACCAGCCAGGTGGAGCATATCCTGGCCACCGGGTGCCTGGTCCAGGCCAAGCCCAAGAGCCTGGCGGTTACCGTCACCGGCCGCCTGGCCCCCGGCGTGAGCGCCAAGGACCTGGCCCTGCTGATCATCAGCCGTCTGGGCTTTGGCGGCGGCGCCGGGCACATTATCGAATACCGCGGCCCGGCCATCACCGCCTTGTCCATGGAAGAGCGCATGACCATCTGCAACATGAGCGTGGAGTGCGGGGCCAAAGGCGGGCTCATCGCCCCGGACCAGGTGACCCTGGACTATCTCCAGGGACGCCGCTACGCCCCGGCCGGGGACGACTGGGACCGGGCCGTGGCCGCCTGGCAGGAGCTGGTCAGTGACCCGGACGCGGTCTTTGACCGCGAGGTGGTCATCGATGCGTCCGAGGCGCGGCCCATGGTCACCTGGGGCACCAACCCGGCCCAGTCCTGCGCCATCGGCGGGCGGGCCGCCGACCCGGCGGCCATCCCCGACCCGGCCGACCGGGCCGACGCCATCGCCGCCCTGGAGTACATGGGGCTGGCCCCCGGCCAGCCGATGGAGGGACTGGCGGTGGACTGCGTGTTCATCGGCTCGTGCACCAACGGCCGGCTCAGCGACCTGCGGGCCGCCGCCGCGGTGGCCGCCGGGCGCAAGGTGGCCGAGGGGGTGCGGGCCCTGGTGGTGCCCGGCTCCGGCGCGGTGAAAGCCGCCGCCGAGGCCGAGGGGCTCGACCGGGTCTTCACCGAGGCCGGCTTCCAGTGGCGCATGCCCGGTTGTTCCATGTGCCTGGCCATGAACCCCGACCGGCTGGAGCCGGGCCAGCGCAGCGCCGCCACCTCCAACCGCAACTTCCAGGACCGCCAGGGCCGCGGCGGGCGTACCCACCTGGTGAGCCCGGCCATGGCCGCCGCCGCCGCCATCACCGGCCGCCTCACCGACGTGAGCCGATGGGAGGAGAGCCATGGATAAGTTCACCACCTACACCGCCCTGGCCGCGCCCCTGGACGTCGCCAACGTGGACACCGACCAGATCGTGCCCAAGCAGTTCCTCAAGCGGGTGGAGCGCCGGGGCTTCGGCCAGGTGCTTTTCTACCACTGGCGTTTCTTGGAAGACGGCTCGCCCAACCCCGAGTTCGTGCTCAACCAGCCGCGCTACCAGGGGGCCGGGGTGCTCATCGCCGGCGAGAACTTCGGCTCGGGCTCCAGCCGCGAGCACGCCCCCTGGGCCCTGGCCGATTACGGTTTCAAAACCATCATCGCCCCGAGCTTCGCCGACATCTTCGCCGGCAACTGCGTCTCCAGCGGGCTGCTCACCGTGACCCTGGACCCGGCCACGGTGGGGCGCTGGATGCGGCGGGCCCAGGACCAGGAGGGCTACGCCATCACCGTGGACCTGGCGGCCCAAACCCTCACCGGCTCCGATGGCTTTAGCTGCGCCTTTGACATCGAGCCCTTTCGCAAACAGCAGCTCCTGGAGGGCCTGGACGCCATCGGCCTCACCCTGGAGCACGCCGCGGCCATCGCGGCCTACGAGGAGGCCCACCGTCAGCCCTGGCAGGCGGCGGTAGCGGGCCCCGGGGGACAAGAGAAGTAACTTATGCCTGATCGATATCCCATAGCCGTAATCGGCGGCGACGGCATCGGACCCGAGGTGGTCGAGGCCGAGCTGGCCGTGTTGCAGGCCACCGGCCTGGCCTTCGACTTTACCCACTACCCCGCCGGCGACGACCACCAGGCCCGCACCGGCCAGGCCATGCCGGCCGAGACCATCGCCGGGGCCCAGGCGGCCCGCGCCGTGGTCTTCGGCGCGGCCGGGGCCAGCGCCGCCGAGGTGATCATCCGCCTGCGGAGCGAGCTGGGCACCTACGTCAACCTGCGGCCCAGCCGGGCCTATCCCGGGGTGGCCTGCCTGCGGCCCGAGACCGACCTGTACATCGTGCGCGAAAACACCGAGTGCCTCTACGTGGGCGACGAGCGCGCCGAGTCGCCGGAGCGGGCATACGCCACCCGGCTCATCACCGCCGAGGCCTCCACCCGCATCGCCCGCTGGGCCTTTGAATACGCCGCCGCCGGCGGCTTCCGCAAGGTGACCGCGGCCCACAAGGCCAACGTGCTCAAGGTGACCGACGGACTCTTCCTGGACTGTTGCCGCCGGGTGGCCGCCGAGTTCCCCGGCATCGAGCTTGAGGAGGCCCTGGTGGATTCCTTGGCCATGCGCCTGGTGCTGGAGCCCGGGCAGTTCGGGGTGGTGGTCACCACCAACCTCTTCGGCGATATTTTAAGCGACTTGGCCGCCGGGCTCATCGGTGGGTTGGGCATGTGCCCCAGCGCCAACCTCGGCGATGAGCACGCCTTGTTCGAGCCGGTGCACGGCAGCGCCCCGGACCTGGCCGGCTCCGGCAAGGCCAACCCGTCGGCGGCCATTTTATGCGGCGCCATGCTGCTGGACTATCTGGGGGAAAAGGAGGCTGCTTCCAGGGTGACCGGTGCCCTGGAGCGCTGTCTGGCCGAGGGTGAAACCACCGGCGACCTGGGTGGAAGCCTTTCCACCATGGAGATGGCCCGCGCGGTCATCGAACGGATGGGCTGACAACCCATCCCACCCAACACGGCCAAGCCGGGCCCGCCCCGGCACGCAAGGAGTTTTACCATGGCAGATCATGTAAAGATATTCGACACTACCTTACGCGACGGCGAGCAGTCGCCCGGCGCGTCCATGAACACCGGTGAGAAAATCCGGCTGGCCCACAAGCTGGCCCAACTAAAGGTCGACGTGATAGAGGTGGGCTTCCCGGCGTCCAGCCCTGGGGACTTCGAGGCGGTGTGCGCCATCGCCCAGGAAGTTAGTGGACCGGTGGTCTGTGGCCTTAGCCGTACAAACCGGGAAGACGTCGAGCGCTGCTGGGAGGCGATCAAGGAGGCCGAGCGCCCCCGCATTCACGTCTTCATCGCCACCAGCGACATCCACCTGAAATACAAGCTGCGCCTGGAGCGCCAGGAGGTGCTGGAGCAGATACGCAGCGGGGTGGCCCTGGCCGCCAGCCTGTGTGACGACGTGCAGTTCAGCGCCGAGGACGCCTCCCGCAGCGACCCGGACTTCCTGTGCCAGGCGGTGGCCACCGCCCTGGAGGCCGGGGCCACCACCATCAACATCCCCGACACGGTGGGCTACGCCCTGCCCCAGGAGTACGGCCAGCGCATCGCCTACGTCCGTAAACAAGTGCCGGCGGTGGAAGACGCGGTGCTCAGCGTGCACTGCCACGACGACCTAGGCCTGGCGGTGGCCAACACCCTGGCCGGTCTCCAGGCCGGCGCGCGCCAGGCCGAGGTGTGCATCAACGGCATCGGCGAGCGGGCCGGCAACGCCTCGCTGGAAGAAGTGGTGATGGCCATCAGCGCCCGCTCGGCCGACCTGGGGCTCACCACCGGCATCAACAAGAAGGGCATCTATTCGGCCAGCCGGCTGGTGACCATGATCACCGGCCTCCCGGTGCAGCCCAACAAGGCCATCGTAGGGGTCAACGCCTTTGCCCACGAGGCCGGCATCCACGTCGACGGGGTGCTCAAGCAGCCGCTCACCTACGAGATACTCACCCCGGAGGAGGTGGGCATCGGCCAGTCCTCACTGGTGCTGGGCAAGCACTCGGGCCGGGCCGGGCTCAAGAGCCGCATCGCGGAGATGGGCTATACCATAAGCGATGAGAACTTCGAGCGGCTCTTCGAGGCCTTCAAGGTCTTGGCCGATAAGAAGAAGGAGGTCTTCAACGAGGACCTGGAGGCGCTCATCGCCGACGAGATTCTGCGCATCCCCCACCGCTGGCGGCTGGACTACGTCAGCGTGTCCTCGGGCACGGTGACCGTGCCCACGGCCACGGTGCGCATCGACGACGGCTACGAGGTGTTGCAGGACTTCGGCTCCGGGGTGGGGCCGGTGGACGCGGTCTACGCGGCCATCAAGAAGATCACCGGCACCAACGCCAAGCTGCTGCGTTTTACCGTCGCCAGCGTCACCGGCGGCCTGGACGCCCAGGGCGAGGTCACCGTGCGCCTGGAAGAGGACGAGCACGTGGTGCTGGGCAAGGGAGCCGACCCGGATATCATGGTGGCCTCGGCCAAGGCCTACATCAACGGCCTCAACCGGCTCTACTTCCGCAAGACCCAGCCGGCGATGATCAACGGCCGCAGCAAGCCCGAGCACGCCGCGGCCGGCTAGACCAACCTACCTGCCGCCCCCTGGCCCACCGCCGGGCCGGGGGGCGGTGTCTTTACTCCTGGCCCATAGGGTGAACCAGGTTCCTGCGGCCTCGCGGCGCTGGATGATCTGGTATCCCCGGGCGGTCACCAGGTCCTCCAGGGGACCTCGCTGGGAACGCATGAGCCCGCTGAGGATGAGGTCGCGTTTGCCGCGCAGGTTCTCGGGCCGGGCCAGGACGGCCGCCTGCACTTCCCAGTGGATATTGGCCAGCAGGGTATCGGCCGGCCGGCCGGCCAGCTCCGGGGCCGAGCCTTCGATCACCGCCAGCTCCAGCCGGTTGAGCTCGGCGTTGGCCCTGGTGGTGGTGACGCACAGGGGGTTTAGGTCCACCGCGGTCACCGGCGAGCCTCCCAGGCGGGCGGCGGCCAGGGCCAGGATACCGGTGCCGCAGCCCAGGTCCAGCACCGCGCCCAGGGGCCGTCGCCGGGCCAGGGCCACCAGCAACTCCAGGCAGTGGCGGGTGGTGGGGTGCAGGCCGTTACCAAAGACCAACCCCGGGTCCAGGCGCAGGTGCGGCCGGTCGTCCGGCGGCGCTTGGTCGCTCCAGGCCGGCAGCACCGCCAGCCCCTCCAGGATGATCGGCTCCATCTCCAGCCCGCCTTGCCACTGCTCATAGGTCATGTGGTGGCGCTGGCGCAGGACCAGGCCGGCCGCCGCCAGCCAGCCGGCCACCAGCTCGTCGGCCGGGCTGGCAAAAAAGATGAAGCTGGTACGGTCCTCCAGCCAAAGCCCCAGGTAGGCCGGTCCCGCTTCGGCCACCCAGGGGCGGGCATCGCCGAGCACCTCGTAGATGTAGAGCTGGTCGTAAGGGGGTTGCCGCATGACGCTGCAGTGTGGCACGCCGGCCGGCGGTGGTCAATAGCTAGACGCCGGGCCAAAACCAAGCCCCGCCCGCCTTCCGGCGGGCGGGGCCGGGGAAGCAGGGGTTACTTTGTAGGTGAGGCCATCTTCTTTTGGATGCGCCGCTTGGCCGCGGGACCGTCGGGGTCCTTGGGCACTCGCTTGATGTAGGTGTCGATATCGGCCAGGGCCTTTTGGTAGTCGCCCTTGAGCTCGTAGGCCAGGGAGCGGTTGTAGTAGACCACGTCCACGTCGGGCTTGATCTGGATTACCCGGGTGTAGTCGGCCACGGCCCGGTCGTACATGCCCTTCTTGCGAAAGGCCAGGCCGCGGTTGTGATAGGCCAGGGCGAAGTTAGGGTCCTTCTTGATGGCCAGGTTGTACTTGGCGATGGCCTCGTTGAGCTTACCCTGGCGATATAGGTCCCAGCCGGCCCGGGTGATGTCCCTGGCCGAAAGGCTGGTGGACGGCAGGCCGGCGGTGGTCGGTGGCGGCGTGGTGGCCGGCGGGGGACTGGTGACCTGGGTGGTGGGCACGGGGCCCGGGCCGGCTGGTTTGGCCGAGTCCGCCTTTTTTTGCAGCCGGGCCAGCAGCCGGGGTCCGTCGGGATCGTTGGGCTCCAGCTTGATGAACTGCTGCACCTCGCGGATGGCCGTGGCGTAGTCGCCTCGCAGCTCGTGCAGCAGGGCCAGGTTGAAGTAGGCAAAGGCGGTGGCCCGCGTGTCGTTGGCCAGCTCCAGGACCTTGCGGTAGTCGGCCATGGCCTGGTCGTATTTCTTCAGGTGCCGGTAAACGATACCCCGGTTGTTGTAGGCCAGGGCGAAGGTGGGGTCTTTCTTGATGGCTCGGTTGTAGTCGGCCAGGGCCTCGGCGAACTTACCGGCCTTGTAATGCTTCCACCCCCGGTCGTTGTAGAAGGTGGCCGGTTTGGCGTCGTCGTCCTGGGACGGCGGCGTGGCCTTGGCCCTGCGCAACAGGGCCAGGCGGCGAGGGCCGTCGGGGTCGTCGGGCTTCAGCTTGACGAAGCGCTCGACGTCGGCGATGGCCAGGTCCCGTTTGCCCTGGCGCTCGTAGACGATGGAGCGGTTGTAAAAGGCGTTGGCGTGTTTGGGGTTGAGCTCCAGGGCCCGGTTGAAGTCGGCCAGGGCCTTGTCCAGCTCGCCCATCACCAGGTAGGTGTTGCCCCGGTTGTTATAGACCACCGCCAGGTTGTAGGGGGTGTTGGTGCCGGAGTTGATATCCACCGTGAACAACCGGATGGCGTCTTCGTAACGTTTTTGCCGGTGGGCTGCCTGGGCGTCTTCAAAGGGCCCGGCCGCCGCCGGCAGGGCCAGGGCCGTGAGCAGGCATCCCAGGACCAGTATCTTAAGCAACTTCATAATGCATGCCTTTCCGCGGATCGATCAACGCCGCTTGCTTTAAGAGCGCGATGTGGTTGTCTCGCTACTCGCCGCCTGTCCTGCGGGTACGATGGCGAAGGTAGCGGCCGCCGGCTGGGCGGCCGGGGTTTAGAGCCAGACGCTCCCTCCGGCTAAATCTTGCCTCCGGAGCGCCCGCCGCCGTCCGAGGGGGCCGGCTTGCCGCCGCCCTGCTGGGCCTTGAGCTTTTGCAGGAGCCGCAGGCGTCGGGGGCCGTAGGGGTGGCGGGGGTTGAGCTCCATGAACCGCTTGATATCGGCGATGGCCAAGTCCAGCTTGCCCATCTTCTGGTAGGCGACCCCCCGGTTATAGTAGGGGGTGGCGTAGCGGGGATTGAGCTTCAGGGCGTAGTTGTAGTCGGCGATGGCCCGTTGGTACTGGCCCTTGGCCTTCCAGGCGTTGCCCCGGTTGTTGTAGGTGCGCGGTACCCTGGGCTGCAGCTCGATGGCCCGGTTGTAGTCGGCGATGGCCAGGTCCAACTGCCCCAGGCTGCGATAGCATAGCCCCCGGTTGTTGTAGGCTGCGGCCATGCGCGGGTCAATCTGGATGGCCCGGTTGTAGTCGGCGATGGCCATCTTGGGCTTGCGGCCGTCCTTGTAGGCGTTGCCGCGGTTGTAGTAGGCCTTGGCGTAGTTGGGCCGTAAACGGATGGCCTGGCTGTAGTCGGCGATGGCCCGGGATAGGTCGCCCTTCCTTTTGTAGGTCACCCCGCGGTTGTTATAGGCCACGGCGATGTCCCGGTCCGGGCGCCCGCTCTGTTCGATGAACTGGGTATAAAGCTCGATGGCCCTATCCAGGTTGCCGCGCTTGGCGGCCTCGATCGCGTCGCCAAAGGTGCTGGCGGCCGCCGTGGTGGCCAGTAGGCCGGCGACCAAGAGAAATAATGCTATCCGCACGAAGCGCATCTGGTCCCTCCCGTTTGGTAATACCCCAAAAAAATCAAGGCCGCGCCGTGGCGCGTGCCCGGTCTATCTTAGTTTCTCCAGGCGCTTCAGGCGGGCCGGTCCGTCGGGGTCGTCGGGCTTAAGTTCGATGAAGCGCTTCACGTCGGCGATGGCCTGGGCCAGGTTGCCGCGTTTTTGGTGGACAATGCTGCGGTTGTAATAGGCGTTGGCCTGCCGCGGGTTGAGCTCGATGGCCCGGTTGTAGTCGGCCAGAGCGCGGCGCAGGTCGCCTTTGGCCTTGTAGGCGATGCCGCGGTTGTTGTAGAGGTCCGCGTCGTCGGGGGACAGTTTCATGGCGCGGTTGTAGTCGGCGATGGCCTTGTCCGGCTGGCCGCTGCGGCGGTAGGCCAGGCCGCGTTGGTTATAGACCACCGCCAGGTTTTCCGGGGTGTTTTGGCCCGACTGGATGTCCAGGGTGAACAGGCGGATGGCCTCGCTATAGTCGCCGCGCTTTAGCGCCGCTTGGCCCTCGCTAAAGGAATCGGCCCAGGCCGGCGAGGCCGCTAAAAGAGAACATAAGACGATCAGCGCGATTCCCAGGCGTTTCATGGCCCTCTCCTCCTATGGTTATCCATAGAGAAGAAGACACGCCGGGCGCATGACTCTTTCATGATCCCCCCCGGGACCGGACTCCGGCCGCCGCCGGAGAGGTACACTGGCGGCCCGGAAATGGTTGGCGGGTCGCCGTCGACGTTAGCGGGGGACGCCCGGCTAAGCCGGGCGCCCCGGCTAAATCAACCCGATCAGGATTCCAGCACGAAGATCACTTCCAGGCGCACCCGGTATTCGGCCAACTGGTTGTCGTCCACGCTGATGCGCTGTTCGGTGAGTTTCATGCCGGTGATGTTGCGCAGGGTGCGCGTTGCCCTCTCAAAGCCTACCTTGATGGCGTCATCAAATCCGATAGGAGAGGCCGCGATGATTTCGGTGACTCGAGCCACGCGTTTTTCTGCCATGATGTTCTCCCTCCAAGCAAGTTGGGTTAACCTCGCGCCCCAGCCCCCAGCGGCCAAATATGTACCAGCCCTTGGAACCCGGCAGAGATTCCACCCTTGGCGATCGGTGACGGCGGCGACGATGTGTTTGATAATTTCAGGCTATCATAGCTGCTTTTCGCGCGGCAAGGGGGTAGAGCATGACGTGACAGCGACCGCCGGCCTGATTGGTTACGGCGCCACCGCCGCCGGCCGGGGCCAAACGTGGTAGACTTAGCCATCGCGGGCCGTGGGGCCGCCGGCCATGACGGACCGGCGGCCGGGTACCGCCAGCCTGGGGATCGAACATGCTGACCAAACCGCCGCGTGCCGTATGGGACCACCTGGCCCTGGTGATGCAAGTGGGGCTCACCTTTGTCGGATCGGTACTATTTTGCCTGGCGATGGGCTATTGGCTGGACCGGTGGCTCGGCACCCAGGGCGTCTTTATCACCATCTTTATCCTGCTGGGCATCGCCGGCGGCGGCTACACCGTGTATCGCCAGATCATGGAGCTGGACCTGGTGGCCGGCGCCAAAAAGGACGATGGTTCCTCGCCAGACGACGACCCGCCCAACGGGCCGGGCGGTGGAGGCGAGGGCAACCCACCTCATTCAATTGCCAACGACCAAGAATAAGCGACCCGACCTTAAAGAACGCGCGAGCGAAGCAGGCCGAGTGACGAGCCTTTAGCGGCTCGCCACCGGACCTATACGGGAGCCCAGGCACTGGGCCGACCTTAAAGTCGGCTCGAGCGGAGCAGGCCGGGTGACGAGCCTTTAACGACTCGCCACCGGACCCACTATGGCTGCCCAGGCACTGGGCCCTGGGTGAGTTGGACCTTGCGGTTGGGGGCCAGGTATTTACGGGCCGTGGCCAACACCTGCTCGGCGGTCACCGCCTCGATATCGCGCGGCAGCCGGCGGTAGTAGTCATAGCCCAGCCCCAGCAGCTCGCCGGTGGCCATGATACTGGCCTGGGAGCCGTAGCTTTGCAGCCCGATGGCCAACTCGCCCAACAGGTAGCCCTTGGCCCGCTTGATTTCGGCCGGCGTAAGCTTGGTGGTGCGCACCCGCTTAAGGTGCTGTTCCAGGCCGTCGAGGGCGGCCTTTTGCTTGCCCGGTCCCACGGCCATGTACACGCCGAAGGATGATCCCCAGCGGGAGGGGGTGTAGAAGGGCTGCACGCTGTAGGCCAGGGAGCGCTTATCGCGCAGGTCGGTGAAGAGGCTGCCGCCCATGCCGCCGATGGCCGCTTGCAGCACCGACAGGTGGTGGCGTTGGGGATCGGTGGAGTTGGGGGCCAGGAAGGCCACGACGATCTGGGTCTGCTTGGCCTTGGGGTCGCGGTAGGATTTGATCACCGGCCGGTGGTGGGGCTTTGGCAGCTTGATGGCCGGCAAGATGACCTTGCCGGTGGCGCTTCCCATGAGGCGTTTGACCTCGGCCACCACGGCGGCCGGGTCCACGTCGCCCACCACCACCAGCACGGTGCCGCCGGGCCCCTTGATGCGCTGGTGGGCGCGTTCCAGGGCGCGGGAGTCCATGGCGGCCAGGGTTTCAGGGGTTCCCAGGTAGTTGAGTCCGAAGGGGCTGTCACCATAGAGGGCTTTGCATAGGCGCTTAAAGACCAGCCCCACCGGGTTGTCGGCTTGGCGGCGCAGGGCGGCCAGTTGCTCGGCCTTGGCCCGGGCCACCTGGCGGGGTTCGAAGGTGGGATGGAGCCAGACGTCGGCCAGGATGGCCAGGCCTTTTTTCCAGTCGCGGGCCAGGAAGGAGCCGGAGAGCCCGACCTCGCTCTTGCCGCTGGAGGCGTCGAGCGATCCGGCCATGTCCTCCAGGGTGCGTATCAGCCGGCGGTAGGGGTACTGCCGGCTACCGCGGATTACGGAGCGGGACCACAGTTCATAGATACCGGCGGTGGTCTTGGTCTCCAGGGCGCTGCCGCCGGGCGAGGCCAGGACCATGGACACCAGGGGTACGGCGCGCGCCGGCTTCACCACCACGGTGAGCCCGTTGGCCAGCACCACCCGTAGGGACTTGGCCTTGCCGCCGCCGTCGGCCGGGGCGTGGGCGCGGTAGAGCCGGCTGGCGGCCTGGGCCAGCTCGGCCCGGGTGGGGACCTTGGTGCCGGCCGGGCTCTGGATCACCATGGTCATGGTGGAGGGGATGAAGTACTTGGCCGCCACCCGGACCACGTCGCCGGGGCCCACCGCCTGGAAACGGGCCAGGTAGGCGGCGGCCTGTTCAAAGCCGCCGTAGAACATCTCGAACTTGCCGAGCATGCGAGCCTGGCCGGCCATGGTCATGCGGCTGCGCACAAAGCTGGCCGCCAGGTTGACCCGGGCCCGGTCCAACTCCTGGGGGCGGGGCCGGGTGGTCATGAGCTTCATCACCTCGGCGATGATGGCCGGCCAGGCGGCGGCTACCTTGTCGGGGCTGGTGGTGGCCTGGACGCTGAATATCCCTTGGCCCTGGGGGGTGTAGGACCAGGCGGTGATGGAGTCCACCAGGCCCAGTTCCTCCTTGAGCCGACTGTAGAGGCGGCTGGTGGCACCGTCGCCCAGCACCGTGGCGGCCATGTCCAGGGGATAGACGTCGGGGTGGGGCAGGCCGGGGATGCGCCAAGAGATGACCAGCGAGGCCTGCTTGACCTTTTCGGTCATTACCTTGATCCGCGGCCCGGCCGGCACGGTCACCGGCGGCAGCTTGAAGGCCGGCGGCTTTTGGCGGTTGAGCCCGGCAAAGGCCTTGCGCACCAGGGGGATCAGCTTGGCGGTATTGAAATCGCCCACCGCCACTACGGTGATGGCCGGGGCCCGGTACCAGCGCTTGACATAGGCCCGGATGCCCTCGCGGGTCATGGCCCGCACCGACTCGGCGGTGCCGATCACCGGGCGGCCGTAGGGATGGTCGCCCATGGCAAACCGGCTGACCTCCTTGTACAGGCGGCGGCGGGGGTTGTCCTGGTTCATGCGGATTTCTTCCACCACCACCTCTTTTTCGCGGGCCAGTTCGGCCGGGTCAAAGGAGGCGTTGACCACCGCGTCGGCCAGCAGGGTCAGGGCCTGGGCCGCGTTGCGGCTGGCGGCCACCACGTAGTAGTTGGTGTGGTCGATGCTGGTATAGGCGTTGACCTCCCCGCCCAGGGCCTCGATGCGGCGGGCCATGGTGCCGCCCGGGTCGCTGGGGGTGCCCTTGAAGATCATGTGCTCGATGAGGTGGGTGATGCCGTATTCCCCCGGTCGCTCGTAGGCGCTGCCGGCGCGCACCCACACCTGGAACGAGACCACCGGGGCCTCGTGGTTTTCGCTGGTGATGAGGGTGAGCCCACCGGGCAGGCGGTGACGCTGGGGGGCGGCCAAGGCGGCGGAGGCGGTGAGCACCATGGCAGCCAGCAGGGTGACCAGCAGGCGGGCGGGGTGGTTTATACGCATGGTTTGTCCATCCGTGGCGGGTTGGGTTGAGCGCCCGGTGTCCGGGGCGTGGTTGCAACTGGCTCTTAAATGATAACGTCGGCGATGATTTTTGCCAGTGACAAAGCAGTGACGCCGGAGATGCGGCCCCCGGCGGTGGGGGTGAGCGCGGGTCCGCACCGGGTACCGGAGGATGGTCGCCGCCGGGTCCTAGCGCCAACCCGCCAGGCGGCGGCCCAGCTTTACCACCAGCAGGCTGGCCAGGGCCGGTCCCACGATAAACAGCACCCAGGCCACCGGCAAAGCGGCCTGGCCCAGGTGCCAGCCGCCGGCCATGAACCCGCCCGGGGCATGGGGCCAAGTGGTGCCCAACAGGCGGTTGGCGGTGGTGGCTACCAGGGTCCAGGAGTTGAAGAGCACCACCCGTGAACCCAGGAAATAGTCGATGGCGCACATCATGGCCATAATCACCAAGGTTACTGTGGCGTACAATGGGAATCCTTCACCTCTGGCGGCCATGTTTCGCTCCTGTTGCTAGTCTTCGGGCTCTTGTCCCAAGTTGAATATACGCCGCACCATGGCCAATTGCTCGCGCTGGGCCCTGCGGCTACGATGATCTTGGCCCCGCTCACCACCTTTAATGAACAAGATGGGATCATGCAATAATTTTTTTACCAAAGAACGAGTGAGCCGGTCCATGGCCTGGGCCTGGGGGCCTTCGCTCTGGCCCAGGTCGCGCAGGGTGCGGTTCAACTCGGCTATGCGGATGGCCTCGGCCTTGGCGGTGAGCGCGCTGATGGTGGGCACCGCCCGCAACCCGGCCAGCCAGTTCATGAACTTGACCACCTCGGATTCCACGATGCGTTCGGCCGCCCGGGCCTCGGCCGCCCGGCTCTGGCGGCCGGCCTCGGCCACCTCGGTGAGATCGTCCACGTCGTAGAGGTAGCAGCCGTCGAGCTCGCCCACCTTGGGTTCCACGTCGCGCGGCACCGCGATGTCGATGAAAAACAGCGGCCGGCCCCGGCGGCGGCGCAGGGCGGCCCGGGCCAGGCGGCGGGTGATGATCGGCTCCGGCGAACCGGTGGAGGTGATGACGATGTCCACCTCGGCCAGTACGTCGGCCACCCCCGAGAGCCCCATGGCCTCGCCGCCCAAGCGCTCGGACAGCTCCACCGCCCGCGACAGGGTGCGGTTGGCTACCATTACCCGGTTTACCCCGTGGCCCAGCAGGTGCTCGGCGGCCAGCTCGGCCATCTCGCCGGCCCCGATCAAGAGGGCCTTGCGGCCGGCCAGGTCGTCGAATATCTTGCGGGCCAAGTCCACCGCGGCCGAGGCCACGCTCACCGCCGCGCTGCCGATGCGGGTCTCGGTGCGTACCTTCTTGGCCACCTGGAAGGTCTTGTGCAGCAGGCGGTTGAGCACGCTGCGGCTGGCTCCGGCCTCGGCCGCGGTGCGGAAGGCCTCCTTGATCTGTCCCAGTATCTGCGGCTCGCCCACCACCAGGGAGTCCAGGCTGGCCGCCACCCGAAACAGGTGGCGCACCGCCTCGTGCCCCTGGTGCACGTACAACGACTCCTTGAGTACCGCCGGACGCACCGGCGCGCCGTCGGCCAGCCACCGGGTCAACTGCTCGGCCAGGGGATCGCCGTCCTCGCCGGCGGCCAACACCTCCACCCGGTTGCAGGTGGCCACCATCAGCACCTCGCGCACCTGCTCCAGGCGCATGGCCTCCTGCAAGCGCCGGGGTATCTCCGGCTCCGGCGGAGCCAAACATTCGCGCAGCTCCACCGGGGCGGTGCGGTGATTCAGACCTACCAGCACCAGGTTCACGGCTGGCCGCCTCCCACGGTGGTGAAGGCGTCGAAACTGTGATAGCCGGGCATCAAGAGCCCCACCCCGATAAAGGTGAACAGCAGCACCCCAAAGGCGGCGATGGCCAACCAGGCCCCCCGCCGGCCCCGCCAGCCGCTCACCAGCCGGGTGTGCAGCAAGGCCGCGTAGAGCAGCCAGGTGATCAGCGACCAGACCTCCTTGGGGTCCCAACGCCAATAGCTGCCCAACACCAACTGGGCGTAGACCGCGCCGGTGATCATGCCCACGGTCATCAGGGTGAAGCCGGCCAACAGGGCCCGGTGGTTCAGCGCGTCCACCAGGCTGAGGCTCGGCAGGCGCTTGAACAGCGGCCCCAGCTTCTTGGCCCGGATGCGCCAGTCCAGCAGCAAATACAACAGCGCCCCCAGGCAGGTCACCGCCAAGAGGCCGTAAGCGCCCATCACCGTGGCCACGTGCAGCGTTAGCCAGAGGCTCTTGAATACCGGAGTGGGAGCCTGCACCGCCGGCGGCAACACGCTGGCCGCCAGCATGGCCACCACCCCCAAGGGCGCGGCCAAGGCGCCGAGCACCATTATTGCAAGACGTAGATTCAACAGCAGGGCCGAACCCACTATGGCCCAAGAGAAGAGGTCCAGCGACTGGCGCAGGCTGGCCGCCGGCAGGGCCCCCAGCTCTACCCAGGCCACGGCGATGGCCGCCGTGTGCAGCACCCAGCCGATCCACAGGATGAGACGGCCCATACGGAAAAAGCCGCGCCGCTGGCTGATGACAAAGGCCAGGTAGACCACCGTGGCCCCAAGGTAAAAAGCCAGGGCCAACCAGTGCAGCGCCGTGCTCACGCGTCCTCCTCCCGGCCCGCCCAAAGATCGGCCGGGCCCAGGCCCAGGTCGGCCAGGCTGAAACCATCGCCCAGTTGGCGCGCCAATATCCGCTCGACACCCTCGGCGTCACCGGCGCGCACCAAATCGAAAAGCTCCGAATCCACCAGGGCGTAAAATAAGTCCCGGTTCTGCGCCGCCGGCCGGCCCAGGGAGGTGAGCCGCGCGCGCGCCGCCCGCAGCAGGCGCAGGTAAGGTCCCCACTCTGGACCGAATTCCCGCTGCAGCCGCTGGCGCAAACGCCGCGCCGCCGCCGGCGAGGCCCCGCCGGTGCTGACGGCCACCGTGAGATCACCCCGGGTGACCGAGGCCGGCACGATGAAGCTGCAAAGCGGCGGCACGTCCACCACGTTGACAAACACCCCGGCCGCCTCGGCCGCGCCGGCCACCTCCCGGTTGACCCCCTCGTTGTCCGTGGCGCAGACCACCAGCCAGGCGCCGTCTAAGTCGCCGGCCTCAAAGGCCCGCAGCAAAACCTCCACCCCCGATCGGCGGCAAACCGCCTCGGTCTCCGGGGCCAGGGCCAAGGACACCACCCGCACCCGCGCCCCGGCCTCCACCAAAGAGGCCACCTTGCGCGCCGCTACCCGGCCGCCACCCACCACCACCACTCGGCGGCCGTTTAGGTCCAATAGCACCGGGTAATAGCCCAAATTACGCTCCAGACGTCCCAAGACGACACATATAAAGGTTACAAAGCATAACAAGAAGCCACCCCCCAAGCAACATTACGGCGGCACGGCACAGTGCCTGTGCACCCGTATAGGCCCGGTGGCGAGTCGCTCCAGGCTCGTCCACCCACCTGCTTTGCTCGCGCGTTCTTTTGGGTCGTGTCGCTTTTACAGAACAGACGTCATTGCGAGGAGCCGGCAGGCGACGAAGCAAACTTCCTTTTCCCCTTCTTGGCTGGCCATAAACGATAACCTTGAATTACCAGCCATCTCTTGACCGGTGGTAATTGAATGATGACGCCGGCCCTCGCCTCCACCGCCCCGGCCCCTATGGCTGCGGTGGCACGGCACAGTGCCTGTGCACCCGTATA
>Ga0256835_1000727_pt1 | contig 22311 bp, 18 predicted proteins | sample PIR30metaG_FD_185972 | JGI IMG/M metagenome (GOLD analysis project Ga0256835, IMG submission 185972) | Hydrothermal vent microbial communities from East Pacific Rise, Pacific Ocean - PIR-30 | ecosystem: Environmental > Aquatic > Marine > Hydrothermal vents | place: Pacific Ocean: East Pacific...
GATAAATTGTTCGGAGATTAGCTCTCAAACTAGTATTGATAGCCATAAGAGCCTTCCTGGCGTATTCCTCTGCAGTTATTCTCCCACGTATAAAATCATGCGTGTAAATGAATAGTTTTTTCTCAAGATGCCTCCTTGGATCGTCTAGGAAGCTCTTAAGCTCCCTACTATAAGTCACCGCGCTAGCACCGTATAGCTTCACAACCTTCTCTTCAACATCCCTTAACCGATCAATCCATTCATAAGCTTCTCTAATAGCGCCACCCACATAGCACTCGACAAAACAGCTGGCCAACCTCCCCTTATTCCTCGAACTACATGTACTGACGCATTCCAGGGCTTTCTCTACAGCCTTAACCCGTTTCTTCAACCCGGCGGCACCATTTATCCTGGATCTCTTATTCCACCAAATATACTCTTTAGCCTAAATTGATACATAATTCTAGTATTAGAGAAAGATTACTCGAACTGCGTGATAAGAAATGCTTCCCGAAAACATCTATAAGTTGTCAGAACAAATCCTCATAGACTCGATCAAATACCCGACAGTACTGGGAGAAGCCTATGAAGACATCGTGAAATACTATGCAGAACTACTAAGCAAGCACGGGATCGAGTCGAGCATCATACGTGTACCGGACGATTATCTCAAGAAAACACTTCCACCGGACTACCATCCCGAGAGACCTAGATACATTCTTTTAGCAAGGATAGGGAGCGGTGAGAAGATCCTCCAGTTCAACGGACACTACGACGTAGTCTTTCCCGGCGAGGGATGGACGGTAACCGAACCATTCAAACCGGTGGTTAAAGACGGTAAGATCTATGGTCGTGGCTCAACCGATATGAAGGGAGGAATAGCGGCCTTCCTAGCAGCAATGATCTATGCAGCCGAGAAGCTCGAAGACCTAGGAATAGTTGTGGAGGCAGCCATAGTACCCGACGAGGAGATCGGTGGATTGACTGGTACTGGGTACCTTGTAAAGGAGCTGAAGAGCAGGCCAACATGGGTAGTCATAGCAGAGCCGAGCGGCGAGAAAGTACTCTGGCATGGCCACAAAGGAGCTGTCTGGGCAGAAGTAATAGTTAAGGGTAAACAAACACATGGATCAGTGCCATTCCTAGGTGTAAACGCTTTCGAGAAAATGGTGTATGTGGCCAAGCACCTCATAGAGAACTATATCCCGTCGCTCAAGAAGAAAAAGAGCAGGTACAACTATGATATCCCAGGAGGAGAATACCCGACAGCGACACTTGGAGGAAAACTAACGAGCCCAGGAAGCATAAACATCGTGCCTGGAAGGGTGAGCTTCAGCATTGATAGGAGACTCATTGTTGAGGAGAAAGCCTCCGATATTATGGAGGAGCTGAGGAAAACAGTCGAAGAAGCATCGAGGGCCGCGGGCGCCGATACCGAGATAAGGTTTGTGCAAATGATGGATCCAGCATTCACTGATCCGGAGCAGGAGATAGTGGAAGCAACAGTCAAAGCAGCCAAGACGATCCTGGGATATGAGCCACGTAGATCGGTATGTATAGGAGGCCTAGACCTGAGATACTATACCGAGGTAGGAGTACAGGGCATAAGCTATGGCCCGGGAGACCCTAACGTGCCGCACAAGGTCGACGAGTACATGCCCGTAGAGTCGCTCCATAGATTCGTCGACATATACGTCGAGCTAATAAAGATCCTTAACCAAGAGTATGGCTCGAAATAAAGGGCGTAACAAGTAATGAGGACCAAGCAGAACATATTGATAGAGGATGAATCAGCCGAGAGAATAGCTTTTCTTAGCAGAACGATAAATTACGCTGAAGACATCCTTGAGGACGCAGAGTGCGAGGATGTCCTAGTCGACATACAGTGGTCGCCCGAACCACAAGTATATGTTAATGGTTTTCACTGCAACTATGATGTATGTGAAAGCATAGAGGTCTTCATGGAAAAATACGATCTAGACGCTGAGTATTCTGAACAGGCGAGCAGAAGCTATAGAGAGCTATACGAGGAGGTTATACGTACATACATGGAGACGCTACACTATCGTATGAAGAACTATGCTAGCAAAAGCTACACGAGCCGCCGCGAGTACTATCTAGGAATACTATTCGATGGAAGAGCTTTTCTCCTAGAAGGAGAAGAAGACCATGTTATTTCTCCTGGAATACCACAGTGTTTTTCAGCACACACCCATCCATCAAACATGCCTGTTCCCAGCCGACAGGACCTTCGGGTAATTACGAGGCTATTGATTGATAGGGGTATAGGCCACGTTATAGAGACTATTGGGCCTAGCCTTGCGATCTATAGGGTAAAGCCATTGACGCTTGATGACTGGGAGAAAATGAAGGATATACAGGGGATCGAGAACCCCGTGCAGGCCCTGCAGGAATTATCCAGGTTAGACGCTCTAAGACTCAAGTATTTTTAGGTCTAAACACGGCGAGACATGTGTCTAACATTTTTGGTTAAACCTATGTTCAAATTTAAAGGATACAGTAATAAATGATAAATCCATACAAGAGAAGTGAGCGTTGTATAAATAAAGGGCTTAGCATGGTATCTGCTATTCCAGCGATACGGGGACTGTAAGCCTTGACAATAAGGATACTGATCGCCAACAGGGGAGAGATAGCGATAAGGATAGCTAGAAGCATCAAAGAAATGGGTTTCTCACCACTAGGGATCTATACCAGTCTTGATAAGAATTCTCTACACAGGAGATTCATGGTTGAAGACGCAGAGGTTGGGAGCTACCTAGACATTGATGAGATGATAGAAGCTGCAGAAGAACTCGGTGCAGACGCTATACATCCAGGGTACGGCTTCTTAAGCGAGAACGTAGAGTTCGCCAGGAGAGTCGTGGAGAGAGGCTTCATATTCATAGGACCATCACCCGAGACCATGGCATTGGCTGGAGACAAGGTGAAGGCGAAAGAAGTTGCTTTCAAAGTAGGAGTACCAACTCTTCCCTGGCGCATAGCGAAAGACATTGACGATATAAGGGAGTTCGCAGAAGAACATGGTTACCCATTAATGCTCAAAGCAGTGGGCGGCGGCGGTGGAATGGGTATAAGGATAGTGCGTAGCGATGAAGAGCTAGACAAGCTATATGAGCAGGCGAGGAAAGAAGCTGAGAACGCCTTCAAGGATCCAAGGCTCTACGTAGAACCTTACTTGGAGGGCCCTAAGCACATAGAGGTACAGATCCTGGGCGACGGCGAGAACGTAATACATCTCTACGAGAGAGACTGTAGTGTCCAGAGGAGACACCAGAAGATAATCGAGGAAGCACCAGCGGTCATCCTAACGCCTGATGAGCGCAGAAAGATAACAAGGGACGCTGTGAAGCTGATGAAGAGCATAAAATATACTGGAGCCGGAACAGTTGAGATGCTCTACGATATGAAGAGGAGACAACACTACTTCATGGAAATAAACGCTCGCCTACAGGTAGAGCACCCAGTAACAGAAATGATAACAGGCATAGATATTGTTAAACAACAGATAATCATAGCTCTCGAGGAGAGACTCAAGCTTAAGCAGCGCGAGATCAAGATCATGGGGCACGCCATAGAGGCCCGCATAAACGCCGAGAACCCGGTCACACTAATGCCTTCACCGGGAACAGTTAAACAATACATAGAGCCGAGCGGCCCTGGAGTAAGAGTTGACTCCGGCATAGTTGCCGGGAGCATTGTGTCTAGCGAGTACAACCCATTAATAGCCAAACTAATAGTTATGGGCAAGGATAGGAGAGAAGCTATCCTAAGGCTCAAGAGAGCCCTGGACGAATACGTGATCACAGGTATACAGACAAATATACCGTTAATCAAGAGCATTATAAGACACCCCGTATTCCTCAAAGCCCTACACACAACGAACTTCCTCGACAAACACATGGACGATATAATCATGAGCATTAAGAAACGCGAAATCCTCCACGCAGCGATCCTCGCGGCATCTGCTTATAAGGGCGGAGCCAAGCTCAGATCCAGGATCGTTAGTTCGAGCAGATACGCCCCATACACGAATGGCCTCGAGCCCGCCCGCCTAGAATCCCTTAAGAGAAGGGCCTGGATATACTGGACCCTCCTCCGCACACGTGTAAGGAAGAGATCTGCTGGTAAGAAAAGGAGGAGAAAGTGATCATACATACTGCTATAAACAAGATATATATCCTTATATACATCGCACTATGGTCATTATATATCGTTACACTACTTTTATAAATAGTTCACCCGATATAACCATCCTAGAAACCCCGAGTAAAGGGGTGTGGTTCAGAATGGCAAATGTTCCAAAGGAAAAGAGATTCTGTATATGGCTTGAAGAGCTAACCAAGGACGATGTTCCTCTAGTAGGCGGTAAGAACGCAAACCTCGGAGAAATGCTACGCAACGGCATACCTGTAGCGCCAGGATTCGCCGTAACAGCATACGCGTTCAAATACTTCCTACAGAAAACAGGGCTAGGCCCAACAATCTACGGCATGCTGAAAGACCTTGACGTGAACGACTACAAGAAGCTCGAAGAGACAACAGCCAAGATCAGAAAGATGATCATGGATCAGCCAATGCCTCCTGAAGTAGAGAAAGAGATTAGAGAATACTACAGAGAGCTAGCCAAGAGAGTAGGCCTATCACCCGACGAGCTACGCGTAGCTGTACGAAGCAGCGCTACAGCCGAGGACATGCCCGAGGCAAGCTTCGCCGGACAGCAGGACACTTACCTGAACGTAATGGGAGAAGACAATGTAGTCAAGATGGTTAAGAGCTGCTGGGCAAGCCTCTTCACAGCCCGTGCAGTAGCCTACCGTGTAGCACACGGCATACCTCACGAGAAGAGCCTGATGAGCGTAACAGTAGAGAAGATGGTTAACAGCAGGACAGCAGGTGTAATGTTCACACTACACCCAGCAACTGGAGAGGAAGACGTAGTAGTAATCGAGGGCAGCTGGGGACTAGGTGAAGCAGTAGTAGCTGGTAAGGTAACACCCGACGAGTGGGTAGTAGATAAGGAGACCCTAGAGATAAAGGAGGAGAAGATCCACCACAAGACACTGGCAATCGTATGGGACCCGAAGAGGAAGACAAACATTGAGGTACACTGGGACGAGGAGAAGAAGGCCTGGGTATACGAGGGCGAAGTAGTAGACCTAGACATAGTCAAGAAGTTCGACCCTGACAAGCCAAGCCTTACCAAGGAAGAGGTTAAGAGACTGGCAGAGCTAGCCATCAAGATCCAGAACCACTACGGCAGACACATGGACATCGAGTGGGCAGTGGACAACGATCTACCATTCCCGCAGAACGTATTCATAACACAGGCGAGGCCAGAGACCTTCTGGAGCAGGAAGAAGGAGAAGGAGGGTAAGGAGAAGAAGGTCGAGATAAAGGGCAAGAACATCGTAAGCCTGAGCGAGGCAAAGATCCTGGTAAGAGGCCTACCGGCCAGCCCAGGCATCGGCGCTGGCGTAGCAAAGGTCATCTTCGACCCGCATAGTAAGGAGGCAGAGGAGTTCAAGGAGGGAGAGATCCTAGTAACCAAGATGACCGACCCCGACTGGGTACCGCTAATGAAGAAGGCAGCTGCAATCGTCACCGACGAGGGTGGAATGACAAGCCACGCAGCAATCGTCAGCCGTGAGCTAGGTGTACCCGCAGTAGTAGGTACTGGCAAAGCAACCGAAGTAATTAAGAGTGGAATGGAGGTAACAGTTGACGGCAGCAAGGGCGTAGTATACGAGGGAATCGTCAAGGAGCTCGTAAAGCCCGAGGAGAAGGCTGAGGGCGGCGTAGCAGCTGTAGGCATAAGCCCCGAGCAGCTACTACCACTATACCCGGTAACAGCCACAAAGATCTATATGAACCTAGGCGAACCGGACGCTATTGAGAGGTACAAGGACCTACCATTCGACGGCATCGGCCTAATGAGGATTGAGTTCATCATTACCGACTGGGTACAGTACCACCCGCTATACCTGATCGAGATCGGTAAGGCAGACCTATTCGTAGACAAGCTCGCAGAGGGTATCGCCAAGGTAGCACAGGCAATCTATCCGAGACCAGTAGTAGTAAGGTTCAGCGACTTCAAGACCAACGAGTACCGCGGACTCAAGGGCGGCGAGAAGTACGAGCCCGAAGAGAGGAACCCAATGATCGGATGGCGTGGCGTCAGCAGATACATCCATCCGAAGTACGAGCCAGCATTCAGGCTAGAAGTACGCGCAATCAAGAAAGTACGTGAAGAATACGGGCTCAAGAACGTATGGGTAATGTTCCCATTCGTAAGGACAACCTGGGAGCTAGAGAGAGCCCTCAAGATAATGGAGGAAGAAGGCCTGAAGAGAGGCAAGGACTTCAAGGTATGGGCAATGGCTGAAGTACCAAGCATCGTCTTCCTAGCAGACAAGTTCGCAGAGTACGTAGACGGATTCAGCATTGGAAGCAACGACCTAACACAGCTAGTACTGGCAACCGACCGTGACAGCCAGATACTAGCTGACATGGGCTACTTCGACGAGCGTGACCCAGCAGTACTAGCAGCGATCAAGATGCTGATCGAGAAGGCCCACAGCAAGGGCGCAACAGTAAGCATCTGTGGACAGGCACCCAGCGTCTACCCGGAGATCGTAGAGTTCCTAGTAGAAGCCGGAATCGACAGCATCAGCGTCAACCCCGACGCAGTAATCAGCACCAGGAGACTAGTCGCCAGCATTGAGCGCAAAGTAATGATGAAGAAGCTCAACAAACTACTCGAGAAAGTAAAGAACATCGACCTACTCTAACAATAATAAAGGGGAAACAAAAACCCAATCTTTTCCCCCATATCAAGGATGTTTTTTATATCCCGATACCTTTTCTACCCTGTTAACAACGATTATTGAATTAGGGAGAAGAATTGTCAGTAAGTTCTGCTGAGGATGCATTCACACGGAGCCTGATGGGGTTTGCACTGATAACTATTGGTTTCATAGTATTGTTCTTCGGCATAACGCTTATCTTGATGGGTATGGCGGCTCAGCCCCAGCCACAGCAAACAGGTAATCAGACGGGCACGGTTATCGTGATCTTCCCGTTCCTCGTTATAAAGACAGGTTATGTCAGCCCGTTATGGATAATGCTTATCATGGTATCCTTTATCCTGTTATTCTTCCTCATAGTCTATCTTGTTACTAAGCATTTCTTCTATTCAGCCCACTATTAGCCCACCAAACCGTTGGATTTTAAATATCTAATCACAATCACATAGTAATAGCACATACAATTCTTATCATGGGGTGCAGGATCATGGTCAAAAAAGTAGTCATACTAGGCGCGGCCGGGAGAGATTTCCACAACTTCAACGTAGTATACAGGGACAACCCGGAATACAAGGTTGTAGCATTCCTACAGACACAAATACCCGGCATAGCTGGGCGACGATACCCGCCCAGCCTAGCCGGACGATTATATCCCGACGGAATACCTATCCTTAGCATGAACTACCTCGAAGAGATAATCAAGAAATACCATGTAGATGAAGCTGTTCTAAGCTACAGCGACCTAACCTATGACGAGCTAGGACACGTTATGAGCAGGGTGCTCGGAGCAGGAGCGAGCTTCAAGATACTGGGGCCGAAGGAGACCATGATCGAGAGCAGCAGGCCAGTGATTGCGGTATGTGGAGTAAAGACAGGTGCTGGTAAGAGCAGTGTATCGAGAGAAGTAGCGAAAATCCTGGTAAACAAGGGCTACAAGGTAGGGATCGTCAGGCACCCAATGCCCTACGGAAACCTAGAGGAAATGGCTGTCCAGGAATTCAAGACCATGGAGGACCTCGATAAGTACAAGGCAACGATCGAGGAGCGTGAGGAATACGAGCACTACATAAGGATGGGCCTACCGGTATACGCCGGCGTAGACTATGGAAGACTATTAGCCCTCCTAGAACAAGAGAACGACATTATCCTATGGGATGGAGGAAACAATGACTGGCCATTCTACAGGCCAGACTACATGATACTAGTAGCCGACGCCATGAGGCCAGGCATAGAGATAAGGAGCTTCCCAGGCGAAGTAAACCTCAGACTAGCCGATGTGGTCATAATCAACAAGGTAGACCAGGCGAAGCCCGGCGCGGTCGAGGAGATCAAGAAGAACGTGAAAGAAGCTAACCCCAAGGCCGAGATAAGCCTAGCAATAAGCGAGGTCATAGTCGACAAGCCAGAGTTGATCGAGGGCAAGAAAGTACTAGTCATAGAGGACTCACCGACAGTAACACATGGCGGAGCACCCTACGCAGCAGGATACGTCGCAGCCAAGAAGTACGGTGCAGAACCAGTAGATCCCAGACCATACGCGACATCATTCTTCAAGAAGATCTATGAAGAATACAAGCATATGGGCCCAGTACTGCCCAGCACAGGATACACGCCGGAACAGCTCAAAGAACTAGAACAAACAATAAACAACGTACCAGCAGATGCAGTCATACTAGGTACGCCAAGCGATATAACCAGGCTCATAAAGATCAACAAGCCAGTAGTACGCGTAGAGTTCAGGGTAAAGATAATCGAAGGACCCACACTAGAAGACATGATCAACGAGTTCCTGAAGAGAGCAGAGATAAAGATGGGCTAAGAAAAACCCTTTCTTTCCAACAAAAATATTTTTGGCCTTAAGAGAAAAACTGTTCACGATATTATTTCTTCCTAACTATGAGTAAAGCAACTATGATCGCAGCGATTATTATCGCGATGCTGGCCCACAACATCCATGAATGAGATGCCTGGCTAGGAGTGGTTGTTGGGGCTGGGCTTGGAGTACCGGTTGTTGTCGTGGTCTGTGTCTGGGCGGCCGTTGTTGTCGCGGTTGACGTAGTAGTGGTTGTTGGCTGTGAGGTTGTCGTTGTAATAGTGGTAGTGGTCGTAATGGTCGTGGTTGTGGATGTAGTTGTGGTTGTCTGTAGCTTGTAGAGTTTGAGCTCGACAACGCCATTCACTGGTTTTCCAACCACTGCTTTATTGGTTCCTCCTGGAGGCGTCGCATATGCATACCAGTTTGTCGCGTTGCTCGTTATTATGACATCGTACCCGTTCGCCTGTATATTCACAACAATCGTTGAGCTCGGCGGCGCGATCAGTGTTGCGTATACGTCCCAGCCGCTAATGTTTACATGGAGTCTTACAGGGATCCACGCTGGTTTCTTGAATATGTTGAGCTTCGTGTTCACTATCTTGTAAGCGGTGCTATTGATTCTTGTGACGACTAGTTCTCCACTACCATTACCAGCGAGTATGGGTTCGTACGTGAATGTCTGGTTAGGATAGAGTATCAGTACTATGTAGTGGTTCCTCTCAAGAACTATTGTCGCATTATCCGGCGGTGTCTTGGGATAATCATAGAGCGGTGCGCCTGCTCCACCAGTTATTATCCATTCAATACCGTTCCTCATCTCCGCGGCGTAGCCGTGCCAATGGCCCTGTAGAACTATTTTGACGTGATCATTCTGGCTTATCTTTTTGAGTAGGTAATTGGCTCTTTCGGGGTCTAGGTTGTGCTCTACCTTGGGGTAGATGGGTCTGTGGAATACTAGGATCAATGAGCGATTGCCTAGATTATTCCATATAGTGTTTACCTGTGCTTTCCACTGCATTGAGAGCCTGCACTCGCTGTTGAGAACATATACTCGCCACCCAGGTATATCGTCGACGTGGTAGTGGTCCGGCGCGATTACTTCTGTCCAGTACTTCTCCTGATGTGCATCAAGATCATGGTTGCCCAGGGCTAGCCAGACATTCTGGAGGCCCTTCAGCGCATTGTATAGTACGTTTATCTGTTCCTGTGTCCCCATTCCCGTATGGTCTCCAGTGCCTATAACGGCAACAGGGTAGATCTTCTTCGTCTCGTTGACTACCATGTAGAAGATCGGAGGTAGCTGTACATTGTTCACATTTGTAGGCCTATTATCACCTATAACGACCACGGGGTACCATGGCAGGTTATCGGGTATAATTGTCCTTGATTCCTCGTATAGACTATGTGCTGGCTGTTGTGCGAGGGCTTGTCCGAGAGATAGTGTCAGAGCTACGAGTACAATAAGTGATAACAGGGCTAGGCTCTTAGCACTCATAATGTACACCTGGTTTGAACTGGTTAGTGTTTATTTGGTTAGCTGATCTCTTATATAAAAGATATAATTAGTGTTATGGATAGATCAGCTTGACGCTACAATATATAAGGTTTTAACAATATTTTTCGGAATAGGAAGGCATTGATCCATGGAGGAAACGCATATGACGATCGCGTTGGGACCAGCTGGCGAAGAAGTATACGTGCCGGATACGAGTGCGTTGATAGAAGGAGCTGTATCTAGGCTTGTCAAAGAGGGCAGGATAAAGGGCCGGATAATAATACATAGGGCGAGCCTGGCAGAGCTCGAGCACCAGGCTAACAAGGGCCGGGCTACTGGTTATGCGGGGCTAGAAGAGATCAGGAGGCTCCGCAGCCTTTCTGAGCAAGGAATGGTCGTTGTGGAGATAGGCGGGGAGAAGCCCCGTGCAACCGATATAAAAGTCCTTGGGAGCGAGGCCATAGACAGTCTCATACGTGACTACGCGTACCAGATAGGGGCTACACTCATAACTGGTGATAAGGTACAAGCCCTTGTGGCCGAGGCTATGGGGCTTAACGTGATATATATTCGGCCCGAGGAGAAACGCGTATTCATTCTCGAGAAATTCTTCGACGAAACAACGATGAGCGTCCACTTGAAAGAAGGGATCATACCAATAGCGAAGAAAGGCAGACCGGGGGACTGGTCCTATGAACCCATTGGGGACAAGCCCCTAACACGGAGTGATCTCGAGGAGATAGCTAACCAGATAATAGAGGAGACACGTAGAAGGCCGGACGGCTTCATCGAGATAGACAGGTTCGGCTCAACAATAGTCCAGCTAGGCCTCTACAGAATAGTTATTACAAGGCCTCCTCTCAGCGATGGATGGGAAATAACAGCTGTAAGGCCCCTGAAGAAGCTCAGCCTTGAAGACTATAACCTGCCGCCTAAGCTCATTAAGAGGTTGAATGAGCGCGCAGAAGGAATACTGATCGCTGGAGCCCCTGGTATGGGTAAGACAACGTTCGCGCAAGCACTGGCCGAGTACTATATGCGTATGGGCAAAGTAGTCAAGACCATAGAGTCTCCGAGGGACATGAACCTACCGCCAGAGATAACACAGTATAGTAAGAACTATGCTGATCTCGGAGAGCTACATGATATCCTACTCTTATCGAGGCCTGACTACACAGTGTTCGACGAGATGCGTAGCGATGAAGACTTCAAACTATACGCGGACCTAAGGCTCGCAGGCATAGGCATGATAGGAGTAGTACATGCAACAACACCGATAGACGCTATCCAGAGATTCATAGGCCGTGTAGAACTGGGAATGATACCGAGCCTCATAGATACAGTGATATTCATCAAGAACGGCTACGTAGACAAGGTCTACGAGGTAAAGATGACGGTCAAGCTGCCGACAGGCCTCAAAGAAGCAGAACTATCAAGACCTGTCATAGAAGTCAGGGACTTCCTCACAGACGAGCTAGAATACGAAATATACACGTTCGGCGAACAAACAGTTGTGATACCCGTCAAGAAATTCAAGACAAAGACAGGGCTAGGAACAATCGACAAAGTTGTAAGGACTATCGAGCGTATCCTCCCGGGAGCAGACATAAGTGTTGATGGTAGTGTCATAACGGTTACAATACCCAGGAAAATGATAAGAACCTATAACAGGAAGCTCAAGAGGCTCAGAAAATTAGAAGACAAGTACAATGTATCGATCAGGATAAGGATAGCTTAATAAAAATGGATAGTCGTTTTTGTGTAAAAAAGATATTATGCTAACAAAGTAATCCTGGTACACGCGCCATACGTCCTAGGTTTTCTTCTCCTTGCTCTTCTTCCAGGCCCGCAGTATACCCCATCCTAGGCCGAAGACGTAGAGGACTACGATCCCGAAGATTAACATGCCTATTGCTGAGGCGGATAACACGGCTTTACACCTCCGTTGTAACTGTTTCTTTTAGCTCAGTCTTCCACTTTAGCCCGGTGACTAGTATCGCTGCGATCAATAGGGCGATCATAACGATCAGCGATACAGGATGGACACCGTTCACGGTGCCGAGAGTATTGACTGCAACTGTTTTGCCTGTCTTGATGATGCTATAGACAAATACCTGGGCCTTAGCGTACCATAGCCCATAGAACAGTATCACTGCCATGCTGATGGGAGCAGCATACTTAACAAGATAATCGAACCACACGCCCAGCTTTAGCTCGGCGTAGGGGTTAGCGTATTCTCTCAGCTTCTTAACTCCTAGGTAGAAGCCGGCCACGGCTGCCTCTAACAGTACTATCCATACTAGATTGGTTGAGCCCACCATGAAGTCGACGGGATCGATCATTCCGGGCTTGAACACGAATATTAGGCCTATAATGAACGATATTATTGTGACAGCTGTTACTGTCTGCCTCCTGGTTGCACCGAACTTATCGCGTAGAGCGGCGTAGACGGGCTCTATGATGGAGATCAGTGATGTGTAGCCTGCCAGCCATAGTACTAGGAAGAATATGAGGCCGAATATAGCCGCTACTGACGGGCCTCCCGGCAATCTGCTCATCGCGGTAGGTATCGTTATGAATGCTAGTCCTCCGCCGCCCAGTGGTATCTTCAAAGCCTCGGGGGAAGCCACGTTGTTGAGGCTCATAAGGTAGCCTATGATACCCCATGTCGCGAAGCCGAAGAAGAAGCTGAAGCCACAGTTGGCGAAAGCCGTTATCCATGCACTATTCGGTAGCTCTGATTTCTTAGGCATGTAGCTGGCATAGACGATCAGGGGTGCAGCCATGATGCTTAGTGTGAATAGTATTTGTCCGAACGCGTCAATCCATACACTACCCTGCGTTAGCTTGGAGAAATGTGGTGTCAGATACCAGTTGATACCCATATCAGCCCCAGGCAGTGTTACTCCTCTTATGACTAGTATGACGCTTAGGATCCATAGTAGAGGTATTGCTATCAGGCTGGCCTTCTCTATACCCTCAGATACTCCGCGGAAAACAGTGTACCATGTCACAAACCATGTGACGGCTAGCCCTACAAGGACTAGCCATGGATTTGACACTAGGTTTGAGAACAGGGTAGATGCTGAGAGCTGTCCTGTGGCAAGTTGTGGGGCATAAGCTATTGATAACCATATGTAGTCGAACACCCATGCCAGTACAACGGCATAGTATGTTCCTATTATGAAGACGTCTAGGATCGCTATCCATCCTATGATCTCGAGGTTATCCCTGATCTTCCTGAAGACTTTCGGTGACGAACCGGCGAAATAGTTGCCGAGCAGGAATTCGAGGATTAGTAGTGGTACTCCGACGATCAGTAGGGCTATGAAGTATGGTATTAGGAATGCTCCTCCACCGTTACGATATGTTAGCCAGCTGAAACGCCATATGTTTCCTAGTCCGATAGCTGAGCCTATGGCTGCTAATATGAATCCCTTTCTCCTCTTCCAATACTCGGCTGCAATTTCACCCACGACAATCCCACCTCGGGGGTTTAAATACATTATAAGAAATTATCACAGATTATAAAAATCTTATCCATCAGTCTTTAATATGAGAATTTGTAAGGGCTTTAATTACACATTATCAGATACCCGTAATGAATTGAAACAATTATTTAAAGAAGAACTCATCGATACTCTTATGTTTATCAACTAATGCAACAATATCCTTGAGTGTAAGCCCGGTGGAAAACATCTTTACAGGAACCTTATAATTACCTCCACGAGTTTCCTCCACATGGTCTAGCGGGACAAATCTCCAGCCAGAACCGCTCCCAATGACTTTGACAGCGATAAAAGCGTAGCCTCCGCTTCTCCTAATGAATTCACGTAGTTTTGAAACTTGATGGCCGGGGACATAGAGGTCGCGTTGTTCACACATGGTTTTAACCTCGAAGGCTAGGACTACACCGTTCTTGATCGCAACTAGATCTGGTACTGCGAACCTCCTAGCCCGGGCCCCGCTTGCCGGGGCACGCATGACGGCGAATCCTTTCTTCCAGAGCTTCATTAACAAGTCTCTCTCATGACTGAATCCACGTTGTCGACGGCTGGTCAAGATATTATCATCTCTTAGATACTGGCCTAACATGATATTATTACAGGATTAGTGATAAACCATACGTTATCAGCATTGCTATATAGGCTATGCCGAGCATAAGAGCTATTGTTGCGAGGGTGTGTTTTATGCTTCTAGACTCGCTATAGATCACGGCTAGGGTGGCGATACATGGAACGTATAGGACGATAAACACTGTTAATGAAGCCAACTGTGGCACAGTAAGCCCCAGTAGGAATAAGGCTTGCTGTGCAGAAGCAGTGCCTGTGAGTATGGTGAGGGTCTCTATAACTGCTTCCTTCGCTATGAAGCCTACCAGCAATGCAAACGCTACTATCCATGCTTTATCGGGGCTTATCCCTATCGGGTATACGATCGGTGATAAGAAGTGGGCGAACCCAGCAGCTATGCTCTCTGCAGGATTATCTGTTAGTGTGAGGCTTGGTGAAACATTTATCATGAACCATAATATGATGCTTAGAGCAAATATAATAGTCCCTGCCTTCTTCAAGAAATGCTTACTACTGTCCCAGACATGCCACCATATAACCCTGCCTAGAGGCCTATGTATAGGGGGGAGCTCCAGTACAAGTTCAGGCTCTTTCCTCCCAGTCTTCCTCTTCTCAAGCATATATAGGACTTTATTGACAAGTGCGAACGCCAGGAATGCGACAACGTATCCGAGCACAACCAATAACGCGCCGTAGCCGCTGATAAGGCTTGATGCAAAAGCAAGTATGACCACTAGCCTTGCCTGGCACGGGATGAATGGGAGAGTTATCATTAAGCGTAGTCTCTCAGACCTGCTCGGAATAGCTCTTGTAGCAAGGATTGCAGGGACATTACAGCCAAGGCTCATCGTCATAGGAAATATTGCGTGGCCGGAAACACCTATTTTGGATAATGGCCCATGTAGACTGACAGCCATACGGGGAGCAATACCCGAATCCTCAAGAATAGCTAAGAATAGACTAACTATCATGATTAGCGGCAGGAATATCAAGACACTGCCCACACCACTGATTATACCATTAGCTATGAGGTCTGTAAGCCATGATTCTCCAAAAGTATTAATAATCCAATTGCTGATCCATGAGAACAATTTCTCCATCAACCCGCCAATACTGTATTCCTCTACGGCTGATGCAGCACCATGCATTCCCAGCGAATCCAGCAGTATATTAAGCGGGAATCCGGTGTTGATCGTGAAGGCTATCATGAACATTCCGAGGAGGATAGCTATACTTAATACCGGGCCTATGAATGGCCTATAGAAGAGCTTCGTAAATCCTTCGAAACGCCCTTTCTTTATCTCTAGCCTAACGATGGCGTCTCCAAGTATTTTTCTCAGGTACTCGAATCGCTTCCTGGCCAGGAGCTCGGCTGGGTCGCGGTGAAAGATCTTTCTGACTTCTTCACGGATCCGCTGGATCTCCTCCGCGACCGTCTCGCCGCAGACACCCTTGACGTACTTGTAGAGATCATCATCTCCTTCGAGCAGTCTTAGAGCCATCCATCTAATAGGATATTCAAGTCTTTCTTCGAATTCTCTCAGGATCGACTCGATAGATGAGACATGGGGTTCTAGTTCGCCATAATCTATCCTTAGAGGCTTCTTCCTACCAGCTTTTCCCCGAGCAACGTCTAGGGCAGCCCTTAGTAGGCTGCGTACGCCGCGAAGTGTTGCTGCTGAGACGGGTACTACTGGTACTCCGAGCCTCTTAGATATCAGGTCGTAGTTTATGTGGATTCCGTGGGCGTGTGCGGCATCGCTTTTCGTGAAGCCGATCACTATTTTACCCGTCATTTCCAGTGCTTGTATTGCCAGGTACATTGTTCGTTCGGGATTGAGGCTGTCTACGAGAACTATTACAGCGTCTGGACGGCCGCTCAATATGTAGTTTCTAGCTATACGTTCTTCTAGGGATAGTGTTGAGAAACCATATATTCCGGGGAGGTCGACGAGTTTTATCCTGTATCCATCGAACTCTGTTTCTCCTTCATGAACCTCTACAGTTACACCAGGCCAGTTCGCTACATGTGCTCTCCTACCGGTTAGTATGTTGAATAGTGTTGATTTGCCCACGTTCGGCTGGCCTATAATGGCTATCTCGTATTCTTTCTTACGTGCTGATTGGCTCAACTATTATCCTCCTCGCAATCCCTCTTCCTAATGCGATCTCTACCCCCATGACCCGGATGATGATCGGGCCTCTACCTATATTCATGACGACGTCGACGACAACTCCCGGTGTCAAGCCCATTTGGTATAGCCTGTATATCCAGCCTCCTCTGCCTATGATCTCCACTACTCTTCCTCTACTTCCGCTTGGCATCTGCTCCAGCGTTGTTTGTCTCGCTGGTCCCACGTTGTTCACCTTATCCAGAAATGTTAGGTTAGCCTAACACTATTCCCCAAGTCATATATTAGACTACAACGGCTTAATATTCTTGACTTTGAATTACATTCTGAACAGTGGATGGAAACAAGTGGTAATGTGGATTGACGGGAGTAGGCAACATACTCTGGAGCATGATATCACAGTACGGGATCCTCGGTGTATTCCTAGTATCACTGCTAGGAAACGCAATACCATATAGCACGATACCATACCTCATATTCATAATAATTTATAGCGGAACAGTACAGGATCCCATGACAAATCTCCTGATAACACTGGCTGGCGGGCTCGGCGCAGCTATAGGTAAGGTAATAGTCTATTATTTCGGAGTAGGAATAAGGAAGCTAATACCCGAAGACATGAAGAAGAACATGGAGGTATTCATCAAGATCAGCAGGCAGAGCGTTTTCCTCGCAGTATTCCTATTCGCAGCCTTACCACTACCCGACGATATACTCTATGTACCACTCGGGGCAATGAGATATGATCTTGTGAAGTTCTTCATTGCACTCCTAGCGGGCAAAATAGTGATAACAGGAACAGCGGTCTACTTCGGCTACACAGTCTCATGGCTTATAGGGAACGGTGAAAAAGTGCCGTGGTACATAGTGGTCCCAGTTCTAATCATAATATCCCTATTGCTAACATACATAGTTGCAAAGATAGACTGGGCTAAAGCAGTGAAGATAACAGAGGAAAAAGGGTTATGGAGTGGGGTAAAATATGTCTTGGAACAAACAATTAAGGCATTGGTAGACCTGTTCCTCTGGCCCTACAGGAAGATCAAGGCTCGATAGTATACCTAATCCTAGTAATCCCTCTACCCTTGCTTTCCCTCTTCAACAACTTTATCCTGCCCACTTCCCTCGTATTAGCCACATGCGTGCCTCCACATGGGAAGGCGCAGAGCCCCTCGATCTCAAGTATTCTAATCTTCTCTAAGCCCTCATGAAGCTCTGTCAATCTCTCACCGAATTTCTCCAGGTATTTCTCGGCCTCATCACGATCCATGAACCTGACAATATGGCGTAGACCGGCCTCGACTATCTTGTTAGCTTCCTCTTCAATCCTAGGTAGATCATCTCGTTTTATACGGGCAGTATAGTCGTCATAACTATAATCAACACCTATCGCTCCACCAGCAAACCTGGCGTTGAAGAGCTTCTTAACAACACAGCCTATGATATGGGCGGCTGTATGCATTCTCATAAGCCTGTATCTCCTATCCCAATCTATAGCCCCGTGAACCTTATCGCCTTTTTTAGGCATACGGCCTTCCAGGACACCTTCATGCACGATTCTATCTCCGTCGAGATACGCACGCTCCACGACGAGGCGCCAGCCGTCTCCTTCTAATACGCCTGTATCGCAGGGCTGTCCACCACCGCCCGGATAGAAACATGTCTGGTCTAGCACGACACATGTCTTGTCATCATTTCGCCAGACATCGATTACTGTTGCGTCGAACTCCTTCATGTACTGATCTTCATAATACAGTCTACGAGTACCAGTCAAGACCATACACCTTCTATCGCTTAGTGTCTTCCTGATCTAGAGACAGATGTCTCCATAAATGTTCTCCTGTATTATAGCGGGGCAAACCCTCTTAACGCCGGGCATACTCATTATCTTGTCATGTATCTCCGCGTATTCCTTCTGGTCCTTAGCCCATATAACTGTCATTATGTCGTGGTCGCCGCTCGATATAGCGATGTACTTTACCTGCTTGAACTTCTTTAGCTCACGGATAACATCGAAGAGCTTCTCTGGCTCTGTATCGACACCCACTATGGCTACCACGTTGTATCCGAGCATCTTCGGATCTACTAGTACGGTGAACTTCTTGATAACACCTATTTCTTCGAGCTTCCTTATCCTCTTGATGATCGCTACGTCGCTTATACCGATTTTCTCCGCTATCTCCGTATAGGGTATTCTGCCGTTCTCTTTCAGCATCTCGATGATCTTGAGGTCTTTCTCGTCGATCTTATACCTCATGTCTATTATCCTCCAGTATTCCTAGGTAATACTATGTCAGTACTAACCTAATATATTAGTAGCCTGAAACTCATACAAAACATATCTAACTCGCTGGAAGAACACCATATTATCAAGGAATAAACACTACAAATCTATCAGGTGACACATATGTTTCCAGAAGGGATTAATAAGTTCTGGGAATACTTCTTCAGAGAACGAAGAATGCTTATTAAGAAAATGTGTGACGGACAAGCAGGTATGGCTGAATTCATGCTCGGCTTTACACGTGCAACTCCTGCGATCATAACGTGCGGTCCTGCCGGGGTAAATGGTAGTATTAAGATGGTTGGACCGGTACCGAGGAAAGAATACATTGAGGAATACGCTGAAAAAGCCGAGAGATACGCCTATAGGGAAAGACTAGATCCTAAGAGTGCTGCCTGCGTACTGTATAGCGAGTTCTATGTAGAGGAGAAGATGGATCCCCTACTGATCGGAGGCTTAGAGATGGGATTCAACCATACATGGAGAAACCTAGAGGCAAGCCGCGAGGCAACTCTCCTATTTTATACACCTCCAGTTACAAGCTACGAGGTTAGAGCAGAAGTCGAGATAATAACGGATAAGGACAACCCATACAAGAGGTTCTTGAATGCTTTCCACGACATATTCCACAGACCAGGCAAGGGTAGATCGGATTATCCAGCACTAATATTCAAGATAAAGGAAATATATGATAACTCATCAACAAGAGAAGGTTTTGGAAAGAGAATATATCCCTAGCCTAATGCTTCGTTTTTCTCAAAATACTCTATAACATCTAGAAAGTTCAGAAGTGCACCCTTTAGACTAGGCAGTATTTCTCTCAAGAACTCTTTCCCCTGCTCGGTAACCTCATACCTCTTCCTCCTATCCCCCTCTTCGCTCACTTCTCTGATCAATCCTCGCTTCTTCAAGAGGAATAGGAGAGGATAGATCGTGCCGGGCCCCGGTGTGAGGAGCCCGTTGCTGATCCGTGCTATGAGTTTCATGAGCTCGTAGCCGTGCGGCCTATATTTATATATTATAAAAAGAATTACTGCCCTACTTATCCGTGTCAGATTCACGCGGTTTCCACCTCCTAGAGTAAGGCCACCACGCCGCCCTGCCAAACAGTGCTAGCAGGGCTGGTGTCAATGCTAGTGCCGACATTATTGTTATCGTGAACACACCCACGGATAAAGCTATCCCAATCTCCTTGATACCCCAGCTACTGCCAAGTATCAATGACGCGTAAGTGGCGGTCACGATGCTGCCCAAACCTATCACTAAATGGCTCACAGCCCTTATAGAGCGGTATGCGGCGCCATACGGGTCTTTGCCCCTGGTCTTGTCTAGTTCTTCGCGGAACCTGTTCATGTAGAAGCTGTTATAGTCCATACCGACACCCAGTACTGCAGGAAACAGCATCAATGGCAGGAACCATAGCGCGGGTATCCCGTAGAAGCCGGGTATGATCGATGCTGTTGTGACGCCTATCATGTATCCAGCGGCAATGGTTATCATCGCTATTACTCCGGCCCATATACTGGCGAAGCTCAGCGTCATAGCAACCCACATCAGCGCTATTCCTACGGGGAATATCTTGTGCCAGAAGTCCTTGTTCAGCATCTTCTCGATCTCAACATCGATAACTGATAATCCTCCCACCAATAGCTTCTTGAACGCAGGGCTATGATAGTTGTGCACGACATCCATGATCTTCTTCGTCAACTGTATTCCTTCCCTGCTCTCAGGACTAGGCTTCATTATGACTTCTAGCATGAATGTCCTGTTATCGCTAGCTACATAGTACGTCTTCGGCCTACCGCCAGGGTTCTGGGGCCCATAGACCGCCTCAACTCCTGGAATCTTCTCTATATGCGACGCAAGATCCTTTAGTGCATCCAATGTCTGGTTGCTGAACACGTTGTCCTTGGCGATCCCTACGACGTATACTGGTAGTAGCTCACCCATAGGCATAATGTTCTCAAGCTTAACATACGTCTCGTAGCCAGGCGTCCCGGCGGGCAGGAATACGCTGTAGTCGTGGCTGCCGTTGAAAGTCGCTAATCCATATGCGCCGACAGCCATCACCACTATCGACACTAGTATGAGGCCTACGGCTCTCCGCTTGGTTATCTTGAATCCTCCCCAGTGAGCTCCTCCCTTCTCCGGTCTGTGCGGCCACCAGAACCATTTCTTATCACCGAATAATGCTAGTAGAGCTGGTGTCAGCGTCAAGCTTACTAGGAGAACGGCTACTACTGCGAACGGTATTGTCTGCCCTATGCTTGAGAGGAGCGGGAAGTCCCATGCGAGAAGCATTACTGCGAAGCCTATGATATCGGTGCTGGCAGCTGCCATTATTGCTGGGAGGGTCTGCTTGATAGCTATTTTCGCCGCTTCTCTCTTATCTTTCCTGGCTATTTCTTCCTTGAATCTCAGCACGATATAGCTGCTATAATCCATTCCGAGGCCGAAAGCCGTTGTTATCATCAGCATCCTGCTCCATGATGTCACGCTTATCACTCCAATACTTCCGAGCACATAGATTATCGCTAGGCTCAGCAGGATAGCCATTCCTATACCGATGAACGGTAGGCCTGCTGCTATTATTCCGCCGATAATTATCAATGCTATGATGAACGGGGCGATCATAGATACTCTGTTAACAGTTGCTATGTCTTTCTCACTAGCCTGCTTCATCTCTTTGACCAGTACATGGTCTCCCGTCACACCGATATAGGACGGTATGTAGTCCATGTTCCAGAGAGTAGTGTTTGCGGTCTTCTCCGCCTGGACGGCGTTACTGTATAGTTGGTCTAGGCCGTCGCCCCTCGGGTCTATGAGGATAATGAATGATCTTCCGTCAGGGCTTATCAGTGTCTTGTTAAACGCTTTCAAGATCTTGTTTAGCACTGTCTGGTTTATCTGTGTCATCAAGGCGTTGAATATTGGGTCGACAGACTTCTCATCTATTGCCTTTATTATGGCTACCTCGATCTCCGTCCTGCTGATATTGCTTGGTAGCTGTGATAATGTTTCCTCGATAATAACTTGTTTCGGCGGCTCACCATCGGCGAGAACCTTTATGATCATGTCTTTCACAATAGTCTTATTGAACCCGCCGGCCTCAGTTGATGGTATTAGGCCTGAGAAAGTACTGTACAGTATAAGGGCGATATCTTTGGCTGTGAGGTTCTCCGGGTACTCCAGGATCTTCAGCATCAACTCCTCCTGATCGATCTTGCCCATAGATATTCCCGGGAACCCTGTTTCTACACCGAGTATTTTCTCAAGCATTAATGCGTCGCTGACAACATACTTGTCGGGGTTTTCGGGATACGTATTGTTGATTATGCTATTGACTATAGCGGACATGTTTATCAATTGGATAAGCTTTGTAGGAGATATTATACCAGCTTTCTCGTACGCTATATAAGCTATGGGTGTTCCCAATAGTATCTTCCATAGCATGGTATCAGTGATGTTCCCGTACCATGTGCTTACAAGTATGTATTTGAAGAGCGGTGAAGGTATCATGCTGAGCATCGCAGAGGCCTTGGTGTTCTCAAGTATCTTTGAGACTAGTGCGAGGTATCCTTTGAGCGTTGGAACACCGTTTGTCTCCGTTACTGTTTCCGCTATGGCTGTAGCTATGGTCTTGCTCCCTATCTTTTCCTCCAATCCTTTCTCTAAAAGGTTCTCGGCTATGACTGGTATGTAGTC
>Ga0256835_1000728_pt1 | contig 22282 bp, 20 predicted proteins | sample PIR30metaG_FD_185972 | JGI IMG/M metagenome (GOLD analysis project Ga0256835, IMG submission 185972) | Hydrothermal vent microbial communities from East Pacific Rise, Pacific Ocean - PIR-30 | ecosystem: Environmental > Aquatic > Marine > Hydrothermal vents | place: Pacific Ocean: East Pacific...
GCAATGGGATCGGAGTTGGGGGGGACAAAATAGCGGGGCCCGGTGAGGCCCATCTGATGTTTTTCGACCATCACCTGGGGAAACCAGGTCCGGGTGAAGATCCTCTGGATATTCCGGGTATCTTCCTGGGTGAGGATCACAAAATCACGGTTGTTATCATGGCCCACATATTTGTGATAGACCCGGGGGAGGGCGGCCCCTTCGTATTGCGTGCCTTTGTATTTGCGGTAGTTCTCGACCACCATGTCCATCCCGTCGGGGTTATGGCAGGGGACCATCATGAAGACCACCTTGTCGAGCCAATCCAACTGAACGGGATCCTGTGTCGTGACCAGCTCATATGCGATAAGGGGGGCTGCCTGGGAGGGCCCCACCTCGGTGCTGTGCATGGAAAGGGTGGCCGTGACGAAGACTTTGCCTTTTTTGACGAGCTCTTCCTGCTCCCGGGGTGTCAAAGCAGCATCCAGGGCCAGTTTCTTGTTGATCGCCCGCAACTCTTCCAGACGGGAGAGGTTTTCCGGGGAAGAGATGAACGCAATGTACATGGGCTTCCCCATAGGGCTTTTCCCCAACTCCAACATCTTCAGGCGGGATGAGGCTGCATCCACTTTCTGAAGATAGGCGATCAACTGTTCGTAGTCGATCAGCATCCTGTCCGTCCCGGGGCGGAAACCAAAGAAATCCTCCGGTTTGGGAACATCAGCAGCACGACTCCACCGGGGGGACAGGAAAAAGAAGATCCCCAGCAGGATCAGAACAAACAGATCTCTTTTCTTCATGACAGTTGGTTTTATGAATGGTCAGACCAACAAATTTAAGAAAGTATCTTTCGCACCGGAACGTTGCGAAAAAAAAAGAAGAGGCGAACGCCTCTTCCCGGATGTTTTTGTTCCCTTTGACCGGTCAAAGCTCTTTGATCTTGATATTGCGGAACCATATCTTCGATCCGTGGTCTTGCAAGCCGATGTGGCCCTTTTTGGCCTGACCGTATTCCGGATGGTTTTGCCACTTGCTGTTTTTCACTCTTTCTTTCCAGTCGTCGCTCCAGAGGTCATATTCGACCACTTTTTCTCCGTTAAGGTAATGGATCACGTGTGCACCTTTGGCGACGATCTCTGCCGTATTCCATTCGAGGGCAGGTTTGATCTTCGGGTTCTGTGGCGGATATACGGCATAAGCTGCACCGGTGGTCTGCCAGTCGGCCAGTTTTTCGCCCTTCCATCCGAGCTGATCGATCAATTGATATTCCGGCCCGGTGACATAAGGCGTTTTGTAGCGGGGATCTTCGACAACGCGGTAAAAGATCCCGCTGTTGCCGCCGGGAGAAAGTTTCCATTCGAGTTTCAGGTCGAAATCCCCGAATTCATCCACCGTGATGAGGTCTCCCCGCAGGTCGCTGCCTTTACCGAGACACACCAGGCATCCCTCTTCCACACTCCAATTATCAGGCACGGTATCGAGGTTGTAGCCTTTCCATCCCGTCAGGTCTTTGCCATTGAAAAGCAATTGCCATCCTTCTTTTTCTTCCGCGGGAGTAAGAACATTAAATTGCTTTTCCGTGGTATCTGCAGTCTGGATTGCCACCTCCTCTTCCACTTTCTTCTCTTTTTGTTTCCGGACACAATTGTTCAACACCAGGATCCCGGCAAACGAAAAGAACAAAACCAGCATAAAGTTCCTGAACCTCATCTTCTGTTTTTTTGTGTTCATTTTCCTCTGTTAATACGACATTTCCGAGTACCTAAATCGATTTTGGAATGGATGAAACCATTTCTTTGCAAATCTAACAAAAATGTTCAGACGACCATGGGATTGTCACAAAAATTCTATCTTTAACCTTTGAGGGAAGGATCGGACGGTTCCTGTGAAATACGGATCAGTATGGGAGAATATCTGGACATCTTATACCTTACGGCAGGCTTTCTTTTTCTTCTGCTTTCGGCGAACAAGCTGGCCGAATATTTTTCCCGGTTGCGGTTACCGGTGATCACGGGATTGATCGTGGTAGGGGTGATCATCGGCCCGTACGGTTTCGGTTTTTTGGATCATGAGACGATCGAAAAGCTGGATTTCATCAATGAGATCGCACTTGTCTTCATCGCTTTTGCGGCCGGTGCGGAACTGCATCTGAGCGAGTTCCGGGGTCGGATGAAGAGTATCATCAACATCACGATGGGCCAGATTGTGGTGGTTTTTGTGATCGGTTCGATGGTTTTTCTGCTTCTCTCCCGTTACATTCCTTTCACGCGTGATTTTCCTTTTGAAGTCAGGTTGGTGATCTCACTCTTTACGGGGGTGATCTCGCTGGCCCGCTCCCCTGCGTCGACGATCGCGGTGATCAACGAGATGCGGGCCCGCGGGCCTTTCACCCAGACGGTACTGGGTGTGACGATCATCAATGATGTACTAAGCATCATCCTTTTCGCATTGGTGTTTTCGTTCGTCAACACGCTTCTCAACGACGAGCAATTCAACATGCTGATCATCATGATCCTGCTGGGAGAGTTATTGGTATCTTTCCTTTTGGGTATGGTCATGGGAAGAGTGCTCACTTTCCTGATCGGTCTGCGAGTTTCGATGTCTTTGCGCATTGTCTTGATTTTAGTGGCCGGTTTTCTCATATACATTCTCTCCCACTATTTGCGGATCTGGTCCGTCAGGCATTTTGGTCTTGATTTTTACGTCGAACCGCTATTGGTAAACATCATCGGAAGTTTTTATCTGGCCAATTATACGCCTTATCGTCGTGAGTTCAACACCATGCTCGACAGGGCCATGCCGTTTGTTTATGCTTCTTTTTTCACATACATCGGCGCAGCCATTTCCTGGGAGATTCTGATCAAGGTCTGGACACTGGCTCTGCTATTGTTTTTCTTACGGATTTTGCTAATGATGGGAGGCTCTTGGCTGGGAGCTTTCCTCTCGAAAGAACCTCCCCTGTTCCGGCGGGTGATTTGGATGCCATTCATCACGCAAGCCGGTATCAGTCTGGGGTTGATCACGGTGATCATGGGTGAAGGGCATGCCTGGAGTTATGAATTCGGGACGATCCTGGTGGGCACGATCATCCTGAACCAGATCTTCGGGCCTCCTTTGTTCAAATGGTCGCTGCAATGGGTAGGAGAACATCATGTGAAAGCCCACGGGCAGGTGATCGAAGAGCATGAGGCGGTGATATTCGGTTATGAGGCCCAGTCGCTTGCTTTGGCACGGCAATTGTCGTCGCAGCAATGGGCTGTCAGGCTTGTCACCGACCAGACACATGTTCGGGATCCGAAGATCCCGAACGTTCAACTGATCAGGGAAAAAGAGACCTCGGCAGAGAGCCTGCGACGTGCGGGAGTGGATAAAGCGGAAGCGATCGTGACCATGCGAACGGACGAAGAAAACTATGCCATCTGTGAGCTGGCCTATGAGCACTTCGGCACCCCGAACATGGTGGTCCGACTCAATGACCGGCGGAACTTTGAGAAGTTTCACAAATTAGGGGCACTGATCGTCGATCCGTCCACGGCCATTGTGAGTCTGCTCGATCACATGGTGCGGGCGCCGAATGCCACCTCATTGTTGCTGGGTCACGAGCCCGACCAGGACACGGCCGACATTGTCCTGCGCAACAAGAGCCTGCATGGGGTGTCACTGCGTCACCTCGACCTGCCGGCCGATATCCTCATCTTGGCCACCCGCCGTCGCGGTCAGACCATCATCTCCACCGGTTTCACACGCCTGCGGCTAGGTGATGTCCTGACAGTCGTCGGTTCGAAAGAAAGCATTGAAGAACTGCGACTAAAACTTGAATAAGGATGAAAGAAGCTCGTTTTTATGAAAAAAGGGACGATGGGCGGATCATCTGTCGTCTTTGCCCTGACAATTGTCTCATCGCCGAGGGGAAACGGGGAGCATGCAAAGTACGGAAAAACGACAAGGGGACGTTGATCGCCGAAAACCACGGGCTGATCTCAGCGGCACACGTTGATCCGATCGAAAAGAAACCGTTGTATCATTTTTATCCGGGACGTCCCATTCTCTCGTTGGGAACGGCAGGGTGCAACCTTCATTGTCTGTTTTGTCAAAACTGGGAGATCTCCCAGTCAACGGTGGAGGAAGTGCCGTTGCAGCCCCTCTCTCCGGCCCAGGCGATCGAAGCAGCCCGGCGCATCGAAAACAACATCGGAATCGCCTACACCTATAATGAGCCGATCATCTGGTATGAGTATGTGGAAGATACGGCCCGTTTGGCAGCCCAGGCAGGATTGAAAAACGTCATGGTGACCAACGGGTATGTCAATCCGGAGCCTTTGAAAGAAATGATCCCGCTTATCGATGCCTTCAGTGTCGACTTGAAGGGTTTTCGCGAGGAGTTTTACCGGAAATATACCAAATCACGTCTCGAACCGGTTCTGGAAAGTCTGAAGATGATCCGGGAATCCGGCAAGCATCTGGAGATCACCAACCTGGTGGTCACGGGGCTGAATGATGATCCGGACGAGTTCGAGCGTTTGACCGACTGGGTGGCAGGAGAGTTGGGAGGCAGGACGATCCTGCATATTTCCCGTTATTTTCCGGCCTGGAAAATGCACAATGAGCCCACCCCCTTATCGACCCTGTATCGCTTTTATGAGATCGCCCGCAAGAAACTGGATTTTGTTTTCCTCGGGAACGTCCCCGGCACGGAGGGAAGAGAGGATACGCTCTGCCCCCGCTGCGGGGCCACGGTGATCCGCCGCACCGGCTATGTCACCCGGATCACAGGCCTCGACCATGAAGGACGTTGCACCTCCTGTGGTGAGAAGGTGCTGGAACACATCTAGTCTAGAACCTCCGGATCAGTAACGGATGATGAACTTTTCGTAACCTCTGGGAGGCTGTTCGAAAAGGGTAAGGTGTTCGACATGCCCCCAGAGGGGACCTTTCCGGATGCGCATGACAAAACGTTCGAGGGCTTCTTCGTCGCCTTCGGCCTCGATATAGACCGAGCCGTCAGGTTCATTGCGGACAAAGCCTTTAATGCCTTCTTTCTCCGCTTCCCGCACGGCAAAATAGCGGAACCCCACCCCTTGCACCCTTCCGGTGACGCGCATCACATACGATTTCATGGCAGGATCATTCCTTCGTCTTTTCTTTACTCTTTTTCGGATTTACACTCTTCTTGCCGTCGGAAGCCGAAAGATCACTCATCGCCACGAAGAGTTCATGCATTCTGCCAAAGAAATCCTTCCTCACTCCTGCCAGGAATTTAGAGGGTTTTTCTCCTCCCGCCAATTCTTTCATATGGTTCAGACGGTAAACCTGCTCATTGCGCAGGGATATGGCATCGCTGATCAGGGAGATGACGTCCTCCCTCTTCTCAGGTTGGTAGGCGATCAATGCAAAGCCATCGGCAGCAAACTGCTCGGTGAGACAATTGATCTCCTTTTTCAAATTTTTGATTGAACTCATGGAACCCTCCTTTTGGTGAATGGAATGCCTAAAATAACAAATTCCTGTAACATCTGAACGACAGAATCGGACCGAATGTTCTAAAAGTCCGCATTTTGTAAATAAACATACCGTTTTGAGGGTTCATCAAAAATATTTATTTTTGCAGATGGAGAAATGGCAGAGTGGTCGAATGCGACGGTCTTGAAAACCGTTGTCCGCCTACCGGCGGACCGGGGGTTCGAATCCCTCTTTCTCCGCACACTTTATGAAACGGCCGCAAGGCCGTTTTTTTGCATCCTCCCGGCAAGTATATCCCCTTCCCTTATGACATTCTCCTATCCCTTGTCAGGCGTGGCACTCCGGCGATTGCCCATCTGTTGAAAAATTCCCTCCGCCCACAATCAATTTCCCACATTCCGCTGTACTACAATCACTTAAAAGGATCCGGAAGCAAAATTCATTGTGAATAACTCCTGAAACCTGCATGGTTATTGAGTTTTTTTGTCCGATTAAATTTGGAAAAAATCGGAATTCATTTATATTTGTGAGAAAGAAATCAAACTTTTCAGTACTAACCCTAAAATTTCAACATCATGAACAAAGCAGAACTGATCGAAGCCATTGCCAGCAAAGCCGGATTGTCCAAAGCAGATGCCAAGAAGGCCTTGGATGCTTTTGTGGAAGCCACGAGCGAAGCTCTTCAGAAAGGTGATCGTGTCGCTCTGGTCGGTTTCGGTTCTTTCTCGGTGAGCGAGAGAGGTGCCCGTACCGGTCGTAACCCCCAGACGGGCCAGCCGATCACCATCGCAGCCAAGAAGGTTGTCAAGTTCAAGGCCGGAAGCGAACTCGCTGCCAAGGTCAAGTAGTGATCGGAGAAAAAGAAAAAAAAAGGAGCACCATCGTGCTCCTTTTTTATTTTTGTCCTTTCATCATGAAGGGTTCCTCGGAAAAAGAACTGATCCGGTATCTCGAAGGTTTCATCACACCCCGTCGCAAGGCATTGTTCCGGCGGGTGCTGGAATATCGCACACGATATCTCACGGTGGTGCTGGAAGATCTTTACCAACCTCACAATGCAAGTGCGGTGTTGCGCAGTTGCGAATGTTTCGGGATCCAAGATGTACACATTATCGAGAACCGGAACAAATACACGGTCAACCCGGACATCGCCCTGGGAGCTTCCAAGTGGCTCAATCTGGTCAAACACCGCGGTCAAGAGGACAACACCACGGCAGCGATCGAAGAATTACGGAAAAAAGGATACCGGATCGTGGTCACCGTGCCGGGAGAGAATGCCACACCGCTGGAAGCTTTCGACCTGAGCCGGGGCAAAGCCGCCCTTTTTTTCGGCACCGAACTCGACGGACTCACCGACACTGCCATCCGGCAGGCCGATGAAAAGCTGATCATTCCCATGTACGGCTTCACGGAAAGTTTCAACATTTCGGTCTCGGCAGGGATCATCCTCAGCCACCTGGTTCCACGTCTGCACCGTATGGAAGGCTGGCAGCTCACCGACGAAGAAAAACAGAAAGTTTACCTCTCCTGGCTGAAGGCCTCAATCCGTTCATCCGAAAAGATCATCACCGAATGGGAAAGGGAACATGGCCGCTCCCAAAGGCCTTGAAATATGTTTTTTGCCGAAATTTTCCTATTTTTGACCTGTCAGGCAAACTTCCCCGACGATGAAATGCATCATCATAGAAGACGATGAACTTTCCAGAAAGGTCCTGGAAGAATACATCCGGAAGACCGATCATCTGGAGTTGGTCGCATCCTTTCACAACGCGATCGATGCGATCAATCATCTGGGGAGGGACACGAAGGTCGATCTGGTGTTCTTGGACATAGAGCTACCCCAGATGTCGGGGGTAGAGTTCCTTGAGAGCCTACAGGCCCCGCCGCAGGTGATCATCACCACCTCCAAGGACGATTATGCCGTTCAGGCTTTCGATTTCAATGTCACCGATTATCTCCTCAAGCCGATCCGCTATCCAAGGTTCTACAAAGCTGTGGACAAAGCTTTCAAGATGGAGAAACTTTACGAGGTGAACCGCATCGACGACGAGATCTTCATCAAGAAGAACTCCACCCTGATCAAACTCGCTTACGACGACATCCTCTGGATCGAGGCGCTCGAGAACTATGTGGTACTGAACACCGAACGTGACAAGTACACCATCCATTTCACGATGAAGGCAATGGAGAAGACATTGCCGAAGTACAAGTTCTTACGCATCCATCGTTCATATATCGTAAATCTCAGGAAGATCGCAGCGATCAAGGAGAAAAAACTGGTATTGAACTTTTCCGGAAAGACCCAAGAGCTGCCGATCGGGAAGTCTTACCGTGAACGGCTTCTGAAAGAGATCAAAACGATGTAGGACGGCCGTAAAGATGGGAAAGGACGACTTTTTTTTCCGGCATATCGCACAGACCTCTCCTGCGCCCCTGCACATCCAGGCCGTATCGGCAAGGGGTGTGTACATCCGTGACGAACAGGGCCGGGAATACCTGGACATGGTAGCCGGCATTTCCGTGAACAATCTGGGGCATGGTCATCCTGCCGTGATAGAGGCCGTACGGCAGCAGGCCGAGCGTCATCTTCATCTGATGGTGTACGGCGAGTTCGGGCAGGTTCCACAGAGTGAATACGCCCGAGCATTGGCCGAAATGCTTCCACCGGCCCTGAGCACAGTATATTTTGTCACCTCGGGCAGTGAAGCAATCGAGGGGGCTCTGAAGACAGCCCGACGTTACACGGGGCGTTATGAGATCGTGACCTTCCGCAATGCTTACCATGGCAGCACGATGGGATCGATGAGCGTGATGGGGAGCGACCGCTATACGCGTGCCTACCGCCCGCTGGTGCCGGGCGTGCGGGTTTTGCCCTTCAACGACCTCTCCCGCCTGGAGGAGATCACCCCCCGTACGGCCTGTGTTTTGGTCGAACCGGTGCAGGGAGAGGCGGGCGTGATCCCGCCGGCACCGGGGTTCCTGGAAACCCTGCGGAAACGGTGTGATGAGACGGGAGCCCTCCTCCTCTTCGACGAGGTGCAAACCGGCTTCGGACGCACGGGCAGGCTCTTCGCCTTTCAGAAGTACGGGGTGGTTCCCGACATTCTGATCCTGGCCAAAGCCCTGGGAGGAGGATTACCCCTGGGGGCCTTCATCTCCTCGCCGGAGATCATGCGATCCCTGAGCCATCATCCTCCGCTCGGACATATCACCACCTTCGGAGGACATCCTCTCTCCTGTGCCGCAGGACTGGCCGCCTTCCGCGAATTGATCCGTTCGGACGTGATGAACGAAGTGGAGCAAAAAGCCGAGCTTGTGCGAAAAAAGATGCAACATCCCCTCATCCAAGAGGTACGCAATTCCGGCCTGCTTTTTGCAATAGACCTACCCAATGGTGAGACGGCCGAAAAGGTCGTACGCCGTGCTTTGGAAAAAGGGGCGATCTCCGACTGGTTCCTCTTCCGGGAAGAGGCTTTTCGGATATCCCCTCCACTGACCATCACGGAAAGCGAACTGGAGAAAGGATGTGACATCTTCCTGGAAACGCTGGAGGAGATCCGCATAGGAAAATAACAACCGTTAAAAAAAGCGATGATGGGCCTATTCCGTTCCGGACTTGTGATCACTTTGTGGATCCTCCAACTCCCTTTGCTAGGAAGTCAACTTACCTCTGCAGACACCACCCTCTTCGTCGAGGGAATCCGGCTCATTAACCGCCAGATGAACGAGATCGCCCTCCTCACGGACGACAGTAAAAAGACACAGGTCAATGAAAAAATAAAACAACAGCTCTCGCAACTTCTCTCCCTTCCGGGGTCGTTCGAATATCCTTTCGATTCCCTTCGCCATATCGGCGTGGTCTATCCTCCCGACAGTACGTTCCGCATTTTCACCTGGAATCTCTCCTTCCGCGACGGCACCTACCGCCACTACGGCATCCTCCAGCGAAAAGAGGGCCTCCCCGTGACCCTCACCGACCGTGCTCCCGCGATCGTTCATCCCACCGACACGGTCACGGGACCGGAGACTTGGTACGGAGCCTTGTATTATCGCATCCTGAAGAACAAGTGGAAGAACCGCACCTATTACACCCTTTTGGGATTATCCCTTCACAACTCACTCACCAATCGCAAGGTGATCGATGTGCTCACATTCGATCGCAAGGGGAGGATCCGTTTCGGGGCCCCCCTCTTTGATTTGGACGGGAAGACCCTGTATCGAATCATTTTTGAGTTCAATGCCCACATCTCCATGTTGCTCCACTATGACGACCGTATGGGGATGATCGTGTATGATCATCTCTCACCCGCCCGACCGGAACTCAAGGGTCTTCCGCAATATTACGGCCCCGACTCTTCCTACGACGGATTTTTCTTTTACAAGGGCAAGTGGAGATTGCGGGAAGACCTGGACGTAAGGAACGAAGAGTAGCTCATCCCTTTTCGGGGATTTTTTTTAACTTGCCGTACGAGAAGGTTGATCATGGCATTCCGGGACAAGAAGCGACATCAGGCCCGTATCTACCTCATCGATGAGTTGAAGCACCACTACGATGAGGTGATGGAGAAATATGACCGGCCGGAAAAGTACCGTTTGCAGGCATACACTTCCGAACATCGCTTTTTCCAGGATCTTGAGCGTGACCGTCCTCCGGCCACGGCAGCGAAAGTGCTCATCTATGTGGCCAACCGTCATCTCACGGCCGAAGATCCGCTGAAGGACCTGCTGCGTTTCCTCGATCGACTCAACAGCATGTCCACAGGTTTTGAAGTGATCGTAGTAACTTCACAAAAAATGGAAGAAGCCGAACGGCGTCTCCGGGAGGCCGGAGTGTTCTCTATCATTCCCGACAACGAGAACGCCTTGTTGCGCATCGACAACTTCATCAAGGCCAGCATTAGCCGCCATACCATCCGGATGAAAAAGCAGGCTGCCCGCACAGCCCTTAAGGTCTTCACAGCCTATCTTCTCCTCACAGGTCTCCTCTGGTTCGCTGCCAGAATGCTTTACCCGGAATTCTTCTGATCCCGCTGTCCCTCCGTACCGGGAACTCTCCCTTCCCGCCCTCCTTGTTGCTTCCAATCACTTTTTGATACCATACCGAACAAAATATGTTCACTTCGAAGGTCACATGAAGAAAAGTATATATTTTTGAAACAAACCGAAAGGCTGAAAATCATCATGGAGAATCTTTCCTTTTTAGGGAATGCGGAAATTGGTACGATCGAACGGATGTACCGGGATTATCTCCGGGATCCCTCGTCGGTAGCGCCGGGTTGGCGGCAGTTCTTTGCGGGTTTTGAGTTTGCGCGCAAGCATTACGGCGATGCCCCCGACACCGGCATGGAGAAAGAGTTCCGTGTGCTCAACCTCATCGAAGCCTACCGCAAGCGGGGACATCTCTTCACCGAGACCAACCCGGTACGCACACGCCGGAAGTATTCACCCACGCTCGACCTGGAAAATTTCGGGCTCTCGGAGGAAGATCTTGACACGCCTTTCCGGGCGGGCGAGGAGCTGGGGTTAGGCACCGTTCCGTTGCGGAAGATCGTCGAGCATCTGCAGCAGACTTACTGCCGGTCGATCGGTGCGGAGTACATGTTCATCCGCGATCCCGGGATGGTCCGCTGGCTCCAGGAACGGATGGAAAAGAGCCGCAATACGCCTCGCTTTTCTCCCGGAGAGAAAAAGCACATCTTCCGGCATCTGGTGCAGGCCGTAGGCTTTGAACAGTTCCTGCAACGCAAGTTCACCGGACAGAAGAGCTTTTCGCTCGAAGGGGCCGAGAACCTGATCCCCGCCCTGGATGCGGTGATCGAGAAAGGATCCCGCCTGGGTATCCGCGAGTTCGTCATCGGCATGTCGCACCGCGGCCGCCTCAACGTGCTGGCCAACATCCTTCGGAAACCCTATGAAAGGATCTTCTCGGAATTCACGGGCAAGGTTTATTCCGGCAACATCCGGCTGGGAGACGTGAAGTACCATCTGGGGCACGAGAGCCGCATCACCACCGACAGCGGCAGGGAGGTGCGTCTGAGTGTCGCCCCCAACCCTTCGCACCTCGAATCCGTGGGGCCGGTGGTCGAAGGGCTTGCCCGTGCCAAAATCGAACGTTTCTACGACGGCAACGAGTCGCGCCTGGCGCCCATCCTGATCCACGGCGATGCAGCCATCGCCGGCCAGGGGGTGGTATATGAGCTGGTGCAGATGTCGGAGCTGCCCGCCTACCGCACCGGAGGCACCATCCACCTGGTGATCAACAACCAGGTGGGGTTCACCACCAACTACCTGGAGGCCCGCTCAAGCACCTATTGCACCGACGTGGGGAAGATCATCAAAGCCCCCATCTTCCACGTCAACGGCGACGACGTGGAAGCCCTCATCTTCGTGGTGCAACTGGCCCTGGAATACCGCCAGACCTTCCACCGCGACGTATACATCGACATTCTCTCCTACCGCAAACACGGACACAATGAAGGCGACGAGCCGCGTTTCACGCAGCCGCTCCTCTACAAGGCGATCAGCCGTCATCCCAACCCGCGCGACATCTACGCCGCCCGCCTCAAAGAAGACGGCATCATGACGGATGAAGAGATCCGGCAGGCGATCGTCGAGCACAATGCTCTCCTGGAAGAAAAATATGAGATCGCCCGGAAGCAGAAAGAGGTGATCATCGAACCTTTCCTCCGGGAGAACTGGCAGGGATACCGCTATGCCCAAAAAGAGGATCTGCTGCATGCACCGGCAACAGGGGTGGAAAAAGAACGTCTGAAGGAGCTCTCACGCCACCTGTACGAGGTGCCGGAGGGGATGAAGTTCTTCCGCAAGCTTTTGCGCATCCTCGAAGAACGGAAAAAGAACCTTGACGCGGGGCGTGTCGACTGGGCGCTGGCCGAGCTCCTGGCCTATGCCTCGCTGGTCACCGAAGGCATCCCGGTTCGGATGAGCGGGCAGGACTCGGTGCGTGGCACCTTCTCCCACCGTCATGCCGCCTATATCCGCGAAGACACCGGTGAACCCTACTACCCCCTGAAACAGATCTCCCCGGAACAGGCGCCGTTCGAGATCTACAACTCACTCCTCTCGGAATACGGTGTGATGGGCTTTGAATACGGCTATGCCATGAACCATCCCCGACAGTTGGTGATCTGGGAGGCGCAGTTCGGCGACTTCCACAATGTGGCGCAGGTAGTGGTCGACCAGTACATCAGCTCGGCCGAAGAGAAATGGGGGGTGATGAACGGGCTGGTGCTATATCTTCCCCACGGCTACGAAGGACAGGGCCCTGAACATTCCAGTGCGCGCATCGAGCGGTTCCTCTCGATGGCCGCCGGGGCCAACATGCACATCGTCAATCCTACGACCCCCGCCAATTTCTTCCACTTGCTGCGGCACCATGTTCACGGCGACTGGCGGGTGCCGCTGGTCATCTTCACGCCGAAGAGCCTGCTGCGTCATCCCGCCTGCATTTCGTCGCTGGATGAGCTGGCGTCCGGGAGCTTCCTGCGCGTGATCGACGATGACGATGTCGACACCGAAGAGGTGCGACGGGTGGTCTTCTGCTCCGGCAAGGTCTATTACGACCTGCTGGCCCGCAAACAGGAGCTCCGCGCCCGCGATGTGGCCCTGGTACGGATCGAACAGCTCCATCCCTTTCCCCTTGAAGAGATCCGGACCATCCTGAAAAAATACAAGAAGAACATGCTCACGCTCTTCGTGCAGGAGGAGCCGGAGAACATGGGTCCCTGGCGCTATGTGCGGCATATGGCCGACCGTATCGAGATGGTGCCGGTGGCCCGTCTCCCCAACGGCAGCCCGGCCACCGGCCTCACCGGCCTGCATAAGCTGGGACAGAAAGAGATCGTCGACAAGGTGTTCCGCCGCTGCACCTGCGAACTGCGCAATGTCTACTGCGGACTCCAGTGCGTGGAAGGCAAATCGCGAAAGGAGATCCTCGACATCCACAACTTCATCGAGAAAGAATCACAATTCCTCATCTAAAAACGTCAAAAGATGATCATTGAAGTCAAGATACCCAGCCCGGGTGAGTCCATCACCGAGGTGGAAGTAGGCAGCCTGCTGGTCGACGAAGGCAGCCGGGTGGAGAAGGACCAGGAGGTGGCCGAGATCGAGTCGGAGAAGGCCACGCTCCCCATCATCGCCCCAGAGGGGGGAAAGATCCATTTCCTGCTCTCGCCGGGTGACACGGCCAAGGTCGGGGATGTGATCTGCACCATCGACACGGAGGCCGCAGCAGAAAGCCGGGATGCAGAAAAGGAGCCCTCTGAGGAGGAAAAAATGCCCAAAGAAGGGGCGACCCCCTCCACCACCCCTGATCACAACGCTGCAGACGAGCCTGCCGGGGAAGAGGCGCCTGCCGCCCCCCGTATCACGCCGCTGGCGAAGAAGAAAATGGAAGCATACGGTCTTTCCGTGGAAGATGTGCTGAAAGGCTTGCGGCGCCTCACCGCCGGGGATGTCGACCGCGCCCGCGAGGCCCTGCAACCGCCGCCGCCTGCCGCGGCAACGGAAGGCCCTCCCCCCCGCGAAAAAGAGGAAGCGCCGATGACCCCGCTCCGGAAGAAGCTGAGCGAACGCCTCGTGGCCGTGAAAAACGAAACCGCCATGCTCACCACCTTCAACGAGGTGGACATGAACCGGGTGATCGCCCTGCGAAAAAAACACCAGGAGGCATTTGTCCGGAAACACGGCATTAAGCTGGGGTTCATGTCGTTCTTCATCCGGGCCTCGGCATTGGCACTGCTGCGTTTCCCGGCCGTCAACTCGATGATCGACGGAGAGCGGATCGTCACGTTCCGTTATGCCGACATCGGGGTGGCCGTCCAGACCGACAAAGGTTTGATGGTGCCGGTGATCCGCAATGCCGAGCGTCTCGATCTTGCGGCGATCGAGCGTACGCTGAAGGAGCTGGCCGACAAGGCCCGCCGCAACCGCATCACCCTCGAGGAGATGAGCGGCGGCACCTTCACCATCACCAACGGCGGGGTGTTCGGGTCGATGCTCTCGACCCCCTTGCTCAATCCGCCGCAGGCAGCCATCCTGGGGATGCACAACATCGTGGAACGGCCTGTCGCCGTGGACGGAAAGGTGGAGATACGCCCTGTGATGTACGTGGCTTTGTCGTACGATCACCGTCTCATCGACGGCCGCGACTCGGTGGGGTTCCTGCGGACGGTCAAGGAGATGCTCGAACGGCCCGAGGCGATGTTGTTCGGTGGGGATGATCCCGAACGGGTATTGTTGAACCTGTAAGGATCATACAAAGAGCGCCGCGATCCGGTCGGCCAGGCCGGTAAGCTTGGCTGCCGAGATGACGAGGGCCGCCAGGAGGATGATCCGCACGAAGCGGGGGCCCCAGCTCACGGCCACGCGCGTGCCCAGCCACGCACCGGCCATGTTGCCCACGGCCAGCACCAACCCCAGGAGATAGTTCACCTGCCCCGACCACATGAACACTCCCAGTGCCAGGGGGGTGTACATCAGGATGATGAACACCTTCAGGGCGTTGGCCTTGACCAGGTCGGCGCCGGCACCCAAGACCAGCCCCGCCAGCAGGAAAAACCCCACCCCTGCCTGGATAAAGCCGCCATAGATGCCGATCAGGAAAAAGATCCCCACCAACAGCGCACGACGTCCCGGCGTCATGGGGACGTCCCGGCCTTTCTGCCAGCGCGACGGCTTGTACAGGATGAGAACGAACATGAAAAGCAGCAGGCCGCCGATGGTGCGGCGCATCACCTCCTCGTCCAGGTTGACGGCGATGCGGGCTCCCAGCAGCGCACCCAATACCGCCGGCAGGGCATACCAAAGACCCTCCCGGAACGAAAGCACCTTCTTCTGCCGGAAGCCTCCCACGCTCACCACGTTCTGCAACAAGATGGCGATACGGTTGGTGCCGTTGGCCACATTGGCCGGCAAACCCAGGAACATCAAAAAAGGCAATGTCAAGAGCGAACCGCTCCCTGCAAGGGTGTTGATAAAACCCGCCAGCATCCCGACACCGACCACCGCAGGATAAAGGTACCACTCCATGCTCATCCTCTCGTGTTCATCCGCGGGGTGGGATCATTCGATGGGTTCGAAAATATCCTTCACCGATTCGAGCAAATTATCCTTGAGGGATTCATCCTTGATGATGTAATCGTTCATCCCCAGACGGGCGAGTTCCAGAACCACCCCGCCACTGTCCTGTCCGGAAAGCATGATCACCGGCATGGATGGATAGCGTTCACGGATACGGCTGAAAACCTCCTTGCCGTTCATCACCTCGCGACCGGGAGAAGCAAACAGATAATCGAGTACGATCAGATCGGGTTCTTCTTCCTCTAGGGCTTGCAGGCACTCCTCGCCATAGCGGAACCCTTTTACCTCATACCCCTCTTCTTTCAGACTGTTCTCAACGAGCTTGAGGATGAACGGGTCATCGTCCACCACAAATATGAGCTTCTTTTCCTCCATAGGCAGGAATGCCTCTTCGTGATAAAAATAGTATAAAGTTCTCAAATAAACAACCATCCTGCAGGACGGGCGCTACCATGCAAAGAGGGGCCGATCCGACATCATGTGATTCACTTCCCGTTTCACTTCGGCGATCACCTCCTCGTCATCGATGTTCATGATCACGCGGTCGATCAACTCCACGATGCTCTTCATCTCCTCTTCGCCGAGTCCGCGGGTGGTGACGGCGGGGGTACCTACCCGCAGTCCGGAGGTCTGGAGGGGGGGACGGCTGTCGAAGGGCACCATGTTCTTGTTGACGGTGATATCGGCCTTCACGAGAGCGTTCTCCACCTGTTTGCCGGTGATGTCGGGCACTTTGGTACGCAGGTCGATCAGCATGGAATGGTTGTCGGTACCGCCGGAGATCACCTTGTAACCTTTTTCGATGAAGGCCTGGGCCATGACGCGGGCATTATCGCGCACACGGGTCTGGTATTCTTTGAACTCGGGCTGCAGGGCTTCCCAGAAAGCCACGGCCTTGGCGGCGATGACATGTTCGAGCGGGCCGCCCTGGATACCGGGGAAGACGGCCGAGTTGAGCAACGACGACATCTTGCGGACCACGCCTTTCTTGGTGGTCTTGCCCCAAGGGTTCTCAAAGTCTTTGCCCATGAGGATGATTCCGCCGCGGGGCCCCCGCAAGGTCTTGTGTGTGGTGGAGGTGACGATATGGGCATATTCCAGGGGGTTATCGAGCAGGCCGGCCGCGATCAGGCCCGCGGGATGAGCCATGTCGACCATCAGCATCGCCCCCGTCTTGTCAGCGATCTCGCGCATCCGCTTATAATCCCACTCCCGGGAATAGGCCGAGGCCCCGCCGATGATCAGCTTGGGTTTTTCGCGCAAGGCGATCTCTTCCATCGCATCATAGTCGACCAGGCCGGTCTCGGGATCCACACCGTATGCCACCGGCCGGTAAAGGATACCCGAAGAGTTGACAGGCGATCCGTGAGAGAGATGCCCGCCATGCGAAAGGTCCAGTCCCATGAACGTATCTCCCGGCCGGAGGACGGTCATCAGCACGGCCATGTTGGCCTGCGCTCCCGAATGGGGCTGAACGTTCACATACTCGGCGTGGTAGAGCTCTTTGAGGCGGTCGATGGCCAGCTGCTCCGACTGGTCGACGATCTCACAACCGCCGTAATAACGATGGCCGGGATAACCCTCGGCATATTTGTTTGTCAGCACAGAGCCCATGGCTTCCAACACCTGGGGACTGACAAAGTTTTCCGAAGCGATCAGTTCGATTCCGTTCTTCTGTCGCTCATACTCCTTCTGGATGAGGTCGAAGATCTGGGGATCCTTTTTCATATGGCGATGTTTTAGTAGTTCCGGATAGGCTCCTCAAAGGTATAAATGCCCTGCCGGAGAAAAAATTTTTCCGGGCATTTTTTCTTCGTACAAAAAAAAAGATCCCGCTTTCCGGCAGGATCTTTTTCCACCCAAAGGGGGATCTCTTTTCACGGCGGTCACAGGAGGCTGAGGGCTCCGCTGCCGGCAGCGATCCCCAGCACTCCGAGCACCATGGTCGCCAGGAAGATGATGACAATGATGCCGAGGAGGCTGATCACCAGTCCTGCAATGGCCAGACCGCGTCCTGCGCCGCCGAGTTTGGAGGCTTTGGACAGGCCGATAATGCTGAAGACGAGCCCCAGCACCCACATGATCCAGCCCAGGACGGGAATCCAGCCCAGAAATACCGTAAGCAACGCCAAAACAAAGCCGGCTGTGGCCATTCCATTTGATGCTTTTTGTTCCATTTGTGTTGAATTTTTGGGTTTTGCCTACTCTTTTTCAGGATTTTCGGCTTCTTCCGCGGTGACAGTGTTTTAGTTCCGGATAAAGGTAGGAAAGATTTGGAAAAAAGCCAATCCTCGCTTCCCACAATTATGGTTCGAACCTATCCTGCGGCGACACTCAGACCGAGCAGGCCTATGAAGAGGGCGCCCAGGAAAAGGATCAATAACACCCCCGCCAGGCTGATCACCAGACCGGCAACGGCCATGCCGCGACCTGCACCGCCGCGGCTCTCAGCCTGGGAAAGCCCTACAGCACTGAACACCAGCCCCAGCAGCCAGGTGGTCCACCCCACCAACGGCAGCCAGAAAAAGAGCAGGGTCACTAAAGCCAGAATAAAGCCGGCCGTGGCCATCCCATTTGAGTGGGTATCTTCCATTCTTATTTACTACGTCAATCTTCACTCATTTGTTGCAGGATGCGCCTGTATGCAGAGAATATGCGCGATTTGGAAAGGATTCCCACATAACGGTCGCGGTCGAGCACCGGAAGGTTCCAGGCTCCACTCTCGTTGAACTTCCGGAGTACCGTTTCCATGGAATCGGTAAGGTAGATATAGCGGGGAGGGGTCACCATTAGATCTTTTACGTACACTTTATCGTAAAGTTCCCTGTCGAACATGATCTCCCGCACATTGTCGAGCATCACCACGCCGAGGAGGTCGCCTTTTTCGCCCAGCACGGGGAAGATATTTCGGTGTGAGCGGGAGATCGCCTCCACCAGTTGTCCGAGGGTATCGTCGGGACGGACGGTGACCAGGTCTTTTTCGATCTCTTTGCGCCAGTCCATCAGCACCAGTACGGCATGGTCCTTATCGTGGGTGATCAGCTCACCGCGCCGGGCCAGCCGTTTGGTATAGATGGAATAGGGTTCGAAATAGACGATCGTCAGGTAGGAGACGGTGGCCGTGACGATCAGGGGGATCAATAGGGCATATCCTCCCGTGATCTCGGCGATGAGAAAGATCCCGGTGAGGGGTGCGTGCATCACGCCGGCCATCAGGCCGGCCATGCCTACGAGCGAGAAGTTCACCTCGGAGATATGGATGCCGGGAACCAAGTTGACAATGCGGGCCAGGAAAAAGCCGCTCACGCCGCCGGTGAACAGGGAGGGGGCAAAGACCCCGCCAACTCCTCCGGCACCGTTGGTGACGGCCATCGCCACCACCTTCATCAAAAAGATCAGAACCACATAGAGCAAAAAGAAGAAGGTATGATCCCGGATGCCATAGAAAGGGCTGTTGGCCACAAGGGCATTCACATCGCCGTGTAACAGGGAACGGATGGTGGTATAACCTTCACCGTAAAGGGTAGGGAACAGAAAGATGAGCAATCCCAGGACCAGGGCTCCTATGAGCAACCGGATCCCAACCTTTTCCACATTTTCCAGGCGCTCTTCCACCTGCATGGAAACCCTGGTGAAATAGAGCGACACCAGCCCGGTGAAGATCCCCAGAAGGATGAAAAACGGCAGGTCTTTCACCAGAAAAGGATCGGTGATCTCGAACGAGAAGATCACCCCCTGCCCCATGAGCAGATAGGCCACCACCGCTGCCGTGACGGAAGAGATGAGCAGGGGCACGATGGAAGAGAGGGTCAGGTCGAGCATGAGGATCTCGAGGGTGAAGATCACGCCGGTCATCGGTGCTTTGAAGATGCCGGCGATAGCGCCGGCAGCTCCGCATCCCAGCAGGAGCGTACGTTGGCGGTAGTTCAGATGCAGCCATTTGCCCGTGACCGAACCCAGGGAAGCTCCCGTGAGGACGATCGGTGCCTCCGACCCTACCGACCCGCCGAAACCGATGGTCAACGCACTGGCCACCATCGACGACCAGGTGTTGTGGGCCTTCAGGATGCTTCCCTTCTTGGAGATCGCATACAGGATACGTGCCACGCCGTGGCTGATGTTGTCCTTCACAACGTACCGCACAAAAAGCCAGGTGAGGAAGATGCCAATGCCCGGATAAAGAAAATAAATGTAATTGCTGCGCTCCAGGTGCAGTCCGTGCGTGAGGAGATGCTCGGTAAGGTAAATGATGTTCTTCAACACCACCGCTGCCAACCCGCTCATCACCCCGATGATGAAACTGAGGAAGATCATGAACTGTCGCGGCGGCACATGCCGCATCCGCCACAGCATCACACGTGAGAACCCTTTTCGCAGCCGATCTTTCATGGCAGCACAAAAGTAAGAATCTTCAAACAGAAAAAAGTATACAAGGATCAGTCTTCGGAGAAATGTTTCACCAACTCCCTATATTTTGAGAATACGTTGGCCCGCGAGACAAATCCCACATACTTTCCGTTATCCACCACCGGCAGATTGTAGTGGTTGGAGTTCTCGAACTTACGGGCGATATCTTCCATCGACTCGTGGGGGGAAACGGTGGGTCTCGGCATGAACATCAGGTCGCTGACTTTCACCTTGTCGTATAGATCCCGTTCAAAAATGATATGCCGGATATCGTTCACCCACACCACCCCGAGGAAGTTGTTCTCTTCGTCCACCACCGGAAAGATGTTGCGCTGGGAATGGGAGATCACCTTCACCAGATCACCCAGCGTGGCATCGGGACCGATGGTGTCGAAGTTGGTCTCGATCAGTTCTTTCACGTTCATCAGCGAGAGGACGGTCTTGTCCTGATGGTGGGTGAACAACTCCCCCCGTTTGGCAAGCTGGAAGGTGTAGATCGACCTGTTCTCGAAAATACGGAAGGTGATCCAGGAAAAGGTAACGGTGATCATCAGGGGCATGAAGAGCGAATAGCCATTCGTGATCTCGGCGATGAGGAAGATGGCGGTCAGGGGTGCCTGGATCACACTGGCGATCATACCGCCCATCCCTGCCAAGGCAAAATTGCTCACGGGCAGGTCGAGACCGAGGAAATTGCAAAGGATGGCATAGGCGAGACCCACATTCACCCCCATGAACAGCGTAGGGGCAAAGATCCCGCCGATTCCGCCGGCAGAGAATGTGAGCGTGGTGGCCATCGCCTTGAAGAGAACGATCAGCAGCAACACCCCCACCAGCACCAGCGTATGCTCACTCAATCCGGCATAGAAAGTATGATCAAAAACATAGGAATAATCCCCCTGCAGCGAACTGTTGATGGCGCTGTACCCTTCTCCGTAAAGCGACGGAAAAAGGTAGATCAGTCCTCCCAGAAGGAAAGAACCCAGCAGGAAGCGTCTCCACCATTGCGGGATCCGATCGAAAGCATCGTGGATAAAGATATAGGTCCGCAGAAAATAAAGTGCGAAAAAACCGGTCACGATCCCCAACAGGATGTAAAAAGGGATGTTGCCCAGTTCAAAGGGCTGGACATACTCGATGGTGTAGAGGGTGCTCTGCCCCAGGAAAAAGTAGGCGGTAAGGGCGCCGGTGGCGGAAGCGATGAGCAGGGGCAACACCGAGACGGTGGTGAGTTGCAGCATGATCACCTCAAGGGCGAAGGCGATGCCGGCAATAGGCGCTTTGAAGATGGCTCCCATCGCGCCGGCAGCCGCGCTGCCCAGCATCAGAATCACCAGCTTGTAGTCGAGCCGCAGCAGCCGTGATACGTTCGACCCGATCGCCGCACCTGTGGCCACCGTAGGACCCTCCAACCCCACCGAACCGCCGAAGCTCGTCGTAATGGCACTGGCAATGATCGAGGAATACATGTTGTGCGGCTTGATGCGCCCGTTGTTGCGTGAGATGGCATGCAAGACGATCGGGACCCCGTCGCCGATGGGCTGACGCAGAATGAAACGGATGAAGATCACCACAAGAAAGATCCCAACCACCGGAAAGATCAGGTAGAGATACAAATGACTTTCCAGATCGAAGGTGGAGGAGAGAAAATGTTCCAGGACTCGGACGATGTTCTTAAGGACCACCGCAGCGAAACCCGCCAGGATCCCGATCACGAAACTCACGATCATCACAAACTCACGGTCCTGGACATGTTCGTCCCGCCATTTGTAGAACCTGACCAGAATCCTTCTGAGTCTCATGGAAGACAAAGATAAGCAAACTCCCCATTCTCCGGAAAGGGAGAGGATCTTTTTGCGATTCGGGTTTTTGGATTAAGTTTGCAAAGTGACCGTGCCTCTCCGGCCGGTCCGGCGCACACCATTCATTAAAGCACTCTATGATCGAGATCACGAGACATCGTCTGGATAACGGTTTGACCCTATTGATCAACGAGGATCCGGGAACAGCCCTGGTGGCCGTAAACCTGCTCTACCGGGTGGGGGCCCGCGACGAAGACCCGGAACGTACGGGGTTTGCCCATCTTTTCGAACACCTGATGTTCGGGGGCAGCCGGCACATCCCCAACTTCGACACGCCGCTACAGCTGGCGGGAGGTGAAAACAATGCCTTCACCAACAATGATTTCACCGACTACTACATCACCCTCCCGCGTGAAAACCTGGAGACCGCCTTCTGGCTCGAGTCGGACCGCATGCTCGAACCGGCTTTCTCCCAGGAGGGCCTGGACGTCCAGAAACATGTGGTGATCGAAGAGTACAAACAACGCTAC
>Ga0256835_1000729_pt1 | contig 22256 bp, 16 predicted proteins | sample PIR30metaG_FD_185972 | JGI IMG/M metagenome (GOLD analysis project Ga0256835, IMG submission 185972) | Hydrothermal vent microbial communities from East Pacific Rise, Pacific Ocean - PIR-30 | ecosystem: Environmental > Aquatic > Marine > Hydrothermal vents | place: Pacific Ocean: East Pacific...
CTGTATTAATAGTTGATGCGGCGGCATTCATTGGACTCCGGCTTTGGGTAAAAAGAGTAAGAAGGATAAAAGAAACCCTCCAAGCCGGCTAACTCCGGTTGCGACAAACAGCAACTGAACCGCTTCGACAGGCAGATGCGGGTTCAATTCCCGCTGCCACATCAAATGCGGTGGTGGCATAACCCGGGTTTCAGTTTCACAATTACAACCCTAATCTAACCGCTACGTTCTCATAATATTGCTCTTCAGTATAAGAGCTTCTCGAGTTCGCTACGTGACCGTCGGTGCCGACCGAGATCCTCATAGACCAGAGCCCGTTCATACCTGAGCGCCCGAAGCAGATCCCCAAACCGAGGTGCCGAAGGGCTTTGGCTTTGTAAAGCATCAAAGCCGCATGGATAGGCGTCTCGTTCTCAATGCCCTCAACCAACCGCACAACCTTCCGGCAGACCTTCTTGTCGCCTGGATGAGCGTTCAGCAACAGCTCCGCAAGAGACAACTTCACCATCACGTCATCGGGCTCAATCCGCAGTAGTCTTTCCAGACAGGCAATCGCATCCCGCCAACGCTCCTGACGTTGGTAGACCTCCACCAGGCCCAGCAGCACGCCCCGAAGATCCGGGCCCACATGTGTGGAGACCTCATCTGTGATGGGCAGGCTCATGGTGGCGGAGATGCCGTACTTCGAGAAGTAGCGGCCCAGGCGGCTGTGCTTCTCGGCGGCCGTCGCCAGGTAGTTCGCAGCTTCTTTCAGCCGGTCCTGCTTGAGCGCCAGGAAACCGGCAAGATACGCGCCATCGGCCAGATGAACCGCATTTTTGAAATATTCGAGGGCCTTGTCCTCATTGCCGAGGAGCAACTCCCGGCAACCGTCCACCAGGGCTTCCTCGTCGTCCGGTGTGACGAGCCGCTTGAAGAAGCCCAGGGTCAGGCGGTCTTCTGCGCGGACTGAAGGGACCTCCGTGGCAGCTGAAGACGTATTTCTCCTACCACCTGAAACCTCGCTTGGAAGAGTTGAGGTGTAAAAGAGCCCCGTTCCCGGAATACCCACCATCGCACGTTTGCTTCGGGAGCCAACGGTGAACTTCGCACCTCGTGGTCCGAACGAAAGCGAACCACCCGATTTGCTCAGGTTCAGGGTCACCCCTGGTGCGATCTTTAGTCTTCGCCAAAAGCGGAAGCCCATTTTAGATTTCTTTTACCCCTTAGGCGGATACGGGTCCTTACCATAAGTATATTCTGTTTGAATGGTTCCATCTTTCTTGTGGATGACGACCTGGCCGAGGTCCTGGTTTTTTGCCAGTTCTTTAGCGCGGCTGATTGCTTCCGCCTTTGTAGCATGACTGCTGGAAGCCCTGGATGCGTTTTCTCCTTTGACATTCCAGCCGCCGTCCGCCTTGGGGGTCACGTGGTAGACTTTCCGTTTCGCCATCTCTGCATGCCTCCCATTTATGGTTCAAGCCCATCATAATGCTGTTTCTTTCGCTGTGAATTCAAATCGTTCAATACTATCATTGAAGTCTTGCACCGGAACATGCCGGTTTGACCGGCCACCGAATGCATCGTCCTTACTCAGGCGAATATCCTCGACTGCTCTTCACTCATTGTTCTGCTGTTCTCCAGTTGGAGAATATGCTTCCCGAGGTGTTCCGCCAGTCTGACGGGAACGGCGTTACCAATTTGCAAGGCGACATGTTTGTTGGAGCCAAAGAATTCATAACCGTCGGGAAACGACTGTATTGCCGCAGCTTCGCGTAGTGAGATTGCCCTGTCCTGTTCAGGATGACCGTATCTGCCGTTAGAAATACTGTGACAGCGCCCCGTAAGTGCGGGAGCAGGGCGGTCCCAATACATTCGTCCGTACACGTCGGTATGACCTGCATAATTGCCCTTGTGACATTCCAACCTCAAACGTTTCGGCCACGACCTTCGGTCTCCGCCATCGTGCGGCGTATGGCGGAGACGTTCGAGGTTTAGTTCTGAAATGGATGCGGCAACATGGTTCGGGATGTCGGGATGACATTCTCCTGCGCTGATCGCCGGAAAGTGTGAGATGGCTTGCCGTACTGTTCTGAAGGGGCGCAGAGGGGTTCCATATTTAGGTTCAGGCAACGACGGCCGCAAGTGTCTGCTCGCGAGCAATACAAGGCGCCGCCGATTTTGAGGAACGCCATAACGTTTCGCATCGAGAATGTCATAGACAAACAGATAATCGTTTGCTTCCAGCATGCGAAGAAAACGGCGAAAGGTGCTGAAGCCACGCACCCTGGCGATACCGGGGACGTTTTCAATCAAAACATATCCCGGCAACGCAGCCTCCACCAGACGACCGAATTCGCCCAGCAATGTCGCATCATGACGTCGTTCGTTTCCTTTGCGTTGCGAACTGAATGGTTGGCATGGAGCGCACCCGGCAAACAACACATTATCATACTTGCGCATCCTGCCCTTTGTCATAAGATCATTTATAGTTATTTTCCTGATGTCGGCTTCGACAAAGCGCACACCCGGATTATTATGTTCATACGTGTACCGGCATCGCTCGTCACAATCAAATCCGGCGACGACTTCTATACCCGCATCGAGCAACCCGCGGGTCAAACCTCCGGCTCCACAAAAGAAATCAAACGCTTTCATGTATATCAGCTGCAACCTTTCTCTTTTTCTTCTTTCAGCAAGGCCACAATCTCATCCCTCCACAAGTTGAAATCACGATCCGGCAGGCCGGGTCGACAGGCGATTTGCAGATATGCCCATGAAACAAGTTCCCGGAAAGGACTGTCTATGGAAGCTATTCTGAGAAATGCTTTATCCGAAAGACCTATGTCGTCTAAGGGGATGAATTCTAAATTGCGCAGGTTTGCCGCCATTGCCGGGATTCGCCCCTCCAGCCGAGGGAATGGAATGATACCTTCAAAATACCCATGCGAGAGAACCGTGCCTGGTAAACGACCCTTCAGCTTCGAAAGCCCCATGTTTTTCAGGCTGGTGAGGTTTAGCCCTTCCTTCATCGAACAACAGCACGCGACAAGGACTTTGTCTACATTCGGCTCCCGGCCGTCAGACGAGGCCACAAGATCACAGGAAGGCGTAAGAACCACACGGAAAGAAGCGGGGTCGTCAGATTTCCCATCCGCCTTTCTCAGGATGTCCCCCAGCTGAGTATCTGGACAGACAGGTGGGTACAAATATTGCTCCCAGCTTGCAAGCTTGCTTCCGTCACTTGAAAGCTCGTCCATAAGAGCGGCAAGACGACGTCTGCCGGAACGCTTGATTGTCTCGGTCCGTTGCTTGAAATCCGAGAACGTATTGAAGGCGTAAGGTGCCACCTCCCTCATGGCACAGGCAAACGATTGCCTCACATGCAGTTCGGCCTCCTGCAGGGCCTCGACGTGTGGGCGCAACTCCCCTAACACCTTCAGCACTTCCCGGGAGCTGTCCTTTCCTTTCTGAATGCTTTTCACGAATGGATGGGCTTCATATTCATCATCATGAATATCCGGCTTGGCTGAATAAATAACTATCGGACAGAAGTGCTTTTCCCAGATGAAATCGCGGGTCTTCAGTCCTTCAGGTTTGGGTTCGGGAGAAGATCCGCCGACCAAAAGATCAAGTATAACGATGTCGGGACGGACCGATGTAATCTTGTCTTCTGCTTCGTCAAATCCCGTTACTTCACATCGTATGTCCGGCTGTTCTCTCTCAATTAGATTCAGCACGGGCTCAACACTGCTCGACTCATCCTCGATAAATAGCAGGTTCATCATGTGTTCATCTCCCTTTTCCCGAGTTACTTCCGCACAGGAAGATCAAAGGCAAACGATGCTCCGCCTTTCGTTCCCGGATGCTTCGTTGACATGCGGCCCCCGTATGCCGCCACCAACTCGGATGCCACGGTAAGCCCCATTCCTATCCCGCCGGGTTTTCTGGTTACGCCGGGCCAGAAGACTTTCTCCACATCATCCGCATCAAGCCCAGGTCCCGTATCGTTGATCCATACTCGTACCCGATCTCCATTGTTGATGGAGACCAGGCGGAACTCCAATTCCCTGTTTTCCTTTGGAACATCTCCCAACCAGTAGATAGCATTCGTAATCAGATTCAGGATAATGGCATCGACTTCGCCCGGGTCTGCCGCCACATGAGTTTCGGAGTCGGGTACGCGGCATCGGATATTCTTCCTTTTGATTTCGGCCTGTTGCAACGCCAGACATTCCCTGATCTGATCTTCCAGAATCGAGTGTCGCTTTCGGCGTCTGAATGCGCGGCTCGCCAGAGGAGCAAAGGTGTCTGCAAGACGTTCAAGGGTATTTATCGCATTGTCTGCACAACGGTATTCTCGTTCAATATCCTTATCTTTAAAGGGTCCGAATCTGCTTTTGATAAACTCAAGAAAACTGCCGAAGGCTGTCGTTCTGTTGCGGATTTCATGAACCAGCATCTGGGCGATAGTTCCCACCGTTGCCATGCGGCTGTAATAAACGAATCGTTCCTGAATCGTCTTGCGGGCCGAGTCCAGGGATTGGCTGAACGCACGAAGCAACGGGACCGCTTCCGATGCATCGGCACCTTCATCGGAAAGAGCGATGACTTCCGCGACAAGTTCCTCGGCGGACAACCCCTCGAACAGATCATCCATCGGTCTTTCGCGGTCAGGTTTAATTCGGTCTTCGTCCCGTTCATTTTCAAGAAGCGCCACGACAGCCTTGAGGATTTCCTCGAACTCCGCCACTTCGAGACAAGAAGCAAGTCGCTCTCGGTCACTGGTGTCTTCTATTCGCGGGTTATCTTCGGCCGATATGGAGACATATCCGACGACCTGGCTGGTGCTCAGTCGGGTTCCAACCTTGCTGACACGCCTGAGATCGAGTCCCAGCCAATCGCGGGCGTTGTCCGATTTGGGCAACACGAGCACACCGTTTCGATATACGGATATGCCTTTATGCGCACGGATAGCCTTGCGGACCCGGCTTTTCTGAAAATCAAACCGCTTGGCGATTTCCTGCGTATCATCGGCAGCGATATCCCATGCCCGAATTTCGAAGGAGAAGGGACCGCAATGTGCCTTGTCGGGGGAATATGGGAACTGTGTTTTATCCTGAATAACATCGTATATTTGTTCCCAGGAAAGTTTCACTTCCTTCTCCCGGCCCGTACCTTCTGAAATGGGGGCAAATCGATACGTACCCTTGACGTTGCCCTGTCCGTCGACATCTCCCCTGATCGAATACTTCGGCATGGACAGGAACTCGGGTGACTCGATCCTTACTTCCTCCGTCTCGCGCTCTCCGAAGCCGGACAGGAAAATGTTGAAATCGCCAAGGTCGGAAAACGGCGAGATCAATCGAGCCAGGTTGTCTTCGAGATCGGATATTCGATTGTCGTCCCATTGTCCTTTCAGACCGTAAATACGAAGACGTGTACCGGACTTCTTGAACGGCGGGTCTTCAGGGTACCGCCTGCATTCAACGAAACTCTTTGACACGTCATTTCCAGCCGAGAGATCGGACCAATTGACGTTGACTTCCCAGCAGGGAGCTCCGGGAGCTTGGGTAAGCATATGAAGGCGCTCTCCGAGACGTGCAACGGAAAGCCGTCCGAGTCCCTTTTCTCCGGCAACTCGACGCACTTTCTTGCCGCTTTTTACTACCGGATTCTGCTCCTTGAAAGGCGTTGCCACAAGGCACCAGACCTCCTCAATGATTTCCCTGGTCATGCCGTCGCCGTCATCTTCAATTTCCAGAAACGCTCCTTGAGACGGATCGTCACAAAATCGCAACCAGACATTACGTGCAAATGCATCATATGAATTCTTGACCAGTTCGATGACGGCCACCACATCGTTGGTCACAAGATCCGCGCCCAGAGCAGCAAACACCCTGGGATGCATCCGAAACGGTATCTTGTCGAACCCGCTCTGCTCCTTATTTGTCATTGCCATGTGTCCTGCCTTTTCCTGACTTGCCGCTCTTCCGACCGCGAGACACCCGCGGAATCTCAAGCAGCATCATCTCCGACTTCAGGAAACTTGCCGCTCGTTCGGCAATTCGGTCCAATGCTTTCGCCCGATCCAATTTCGGTTTTCGGAAGCTGCACTCCCATATGACCAGAATTCGCCAGCCGAGAGCTTCAAGTTCTGATATAACCTCGGAATCACGTTTTTTGTTTCCCTCAAGTTTCTTCTTCCACCAGGAGCGGCGAGTGTCCGGCAATCCGGAAAGATGACATCCGTGGTAATGCCAGAAGCATCCATGCACGAACAGTACCGCTCGATATTTCGGGAAAACCATGTCCGGTGTTCCTGGCAGATTTTTCCCGTGCAGGCGATAGCGGAATCCCATGGCAAAGAGCCGACGACGTATCTCCATCTCGAGTTTCGTATTTTTGGACCGAACGGAAGACATCATTCGGCTTCTGGTCTCCTTGTTTACAGTATCCGCCATGATCACCTCATGATCACCCTGCCTGTTGCGTATCTACCGGAACAGAGTTCATTGCGTCGGACGCATGATCCTCCGACCTGCCCGCATGCATTTATCCAAAGCAACAGGTTTACTCCTCCTCAAAGCCGAAGGAGTCGAAGCGAAGTGTCCGGCAGTTTTCTGTCACATCACGAACGGTCTTGTCGGAGGCCCCGTCCGGCAACCGTGCCTGAATCTCAAGCGTTACCTCGACCTCAGCGCCGACAAGTTTGGTTAAATGCTGAATCACCTCATCGGCGATACGCCCGGCATCACGGCCGACGCGGAGAGAATCCAGCTTTACTGAGCCATAAAATCGGCGGTAGACCGGCGTTACGGGGGTGACACCGCTGTCTCCCGGTTGCACCGCGCCCTGCGCTCCGCTGTCCGGGGGAAAAACCGCTTCACCCGGTTGTGCGGGAGATGTTGTTTCCCCCCCGGGAACGGCAGATGTTTCCCGGCGGGCGGCTTCTTCGCGGATTTGCCGGGCAGCCACGTCCGGCTTGACCAGAAGCGTCCCTCCCTCGGATTGGATGTTTACGGCTTTTCCTGCATCCAGTGCGCGATACCGCCCGGATTCTTCGTCTTTGCCCTGGGCATAAGCAAATGTATCTGCTTCCCATGTCAACCGGGATACACCTTCACGGATCGCCGCCACAAGAACATCCGGATCACGAAGGCGGGGAAGGTACAGGTACGTTGCGAAGTCCTCGATGAGTTGTTTCACCGCCACATCATCGCCGCGCCATAAAGGCACGCGATCCAGCTCCAGGCGGAGCCGGATGCCTCCCATCTGAACGAGGAGCATCTCCTCATTTTTCAGTTTTTTACTGGCCCTCAAAGCAAGCGAGTCGGTGCCCTGTAAACGGATCTCCGTCCAATCCAGCGCGCCACGAAGTTCAGGTTGTCCGGGTACAAGCAACCACTGCCAGGTTTCGGGAATTCGGGCCTTGACCGTGTCATCGGCATTTTTGCGTTTCGTGTCGGCTTGTTTAGACTGGAACGGATCAAGGTTCAGCTGTTCTCTCTCGTCACAGATGGATTTCCACGCAAGATACCGACGGATTGCTGTCTGCAATTCCTTCAGGCGGGTTGCATCTCCGGCCAGGAAAACAAGCGTGTTCTTGTAATTGCGCGAACTGTTACCGCGGTTATCCAGAATGGTTTGTGCTTCCATCCTGGCCGGGCTGTCATGTTGCCCCTTGCTATGTGGATGTTCAGGGCCAAGAATAACCAGGCGTGCTTCGCGCTCGTCGGGAATATCACTACTGCCCGAGCATGCATGCACCCGATGAAAATCGCCCCGGCTCCGGGCCTCTTCCCGCAATCTGCGGACAATTTCGTCCAGCACATCATGTTCGTGAAGCTGGCCGGCCCGATCTTCGGCCAGACGGGTCACGGTCGGCTGCGTTGAGTACCAGTACCGGCGGCCGTCGACATACAAATAGGTTGCCCGGTCCGTCAGCCGCCGCAGGGCGTCTCCGAATGTCGCCACCGTTTCACCGGGCTGGACACATCCAAGTTTGACCTGCCGGTCGTCAATGCCGCGGTTGGCAGCCCGTTGCGTCGGAGCGGAACCGACATAGATGGTTCTGGCCACCCGGCGGCAGGCAGAGTATCGTCCAAGGTTGGGCACCTCTCTGTCGAGAGAGAGCGGCAACGAATGTTCGCCGTCCACGTCTTTGGCGATAACCGGAGTCCACTGGTCGTCCAGATAGCGCGTCAATTCAAATTGCACGGCCGGGTCATCAATGGGGACCGTTGCAGGCATGATCAGCAGATTGCCGTCCTGTCGCTCCCATAATGAATGGATCACCGCAGCCATCAATCGCAGCACTCCCCGTGTTCGCTGAAATTTATCCAGGGTTGACCAGTCGTTGTAAAGCCGATCAAACAACTCCGGGTGGATGGGGTAGGCCATCTTGATGCGTCGTTCGTATTCCGCCTCCCGGCATTCCGACGGGAATTCATTGTGTTGGGTTCCATACATTTCCACGAACGCGCGCGCCACCGCGTCACGGGCGACAAAGCCTTGCTTGTCCGTAATCGGCTCGAACAGACGCCGCCGGACAATCTCAAACCCCTCATCCGGACTTGCCGGACGCCAGCTTGATTCCACCCGGCCGATGGCGTTCTTCAAGCGCGACAACGCCCTTTGGCCCCACTCTCCGCCAATCTCATTGTCCGAGGCGGGGATGCTCACCACCAACAATGTATCCTTTGCCGTTTTGGCGGACTCACTAAGGGTCTGGGCGAAAGTGAATTGCGTATCGAATGATCCTGCCGGCAGGTCGCTGCCTTCATGCAACTGCCGGGCGTATGCAACCCATTCGTCGATAAGGATCAGGCATGGCGCGAAACGGTTGAACAAATCTTTGAGCCGGTCGCCCGGGTTGGTGGCATTCTCATCATCTTCTTGCACCATTTCATAGCCTTCCCGGCCACCGAGTTGCCAGGCGATTTCGCCCCAGATCGTTCGCACAACGGTGCCGTCATCCTTCCTGCTCGGGCTGCCCGGCGAAATTTTCGTGCCGACCACCACGGCACGGTTCACATTAGCGGGGACATTGCATTCCGCCTCTTTGAGAACTTGCTCCGAGCCGGGCAACTCCGCCGCAGGCGTACCGGAAAACAGATGATACAGGGCCAGCATGCTGTGCGTTTTGCCGCCACCGAAATTGGTCTGCAACTCAACCACCGGATCTCCGCCCTTACCGGAAAGGCGCAGGACAGCATTGCTCAGCAGCTTACCCAGTCCTTCGGTAATAAACGTGCGGCGAAAGAATTCCGTCGGATGCTGATATTCCGAGGCCGCCTCACTCAGATAGACCTGCCAGAGATCGGCCGCGAATTCCGCCTGCTGATATTTTCCGCTGGCCACGTCTTTATGCGGAGTGACAACTTCGCGCCAGGGCTTAAGGCCGCCCAAAGGATTGCCCGATGTGGGCCGGAAGGAGGTTTTTCGCATCTCAGTGCGCCGCTGTTCATCAAATCGCACCCGCAGCAGAGCCATCTTCTGTTTTTCGATCTCTTTGGCCTGAGGCGCGGAAACAGCCGTCAGCAGACGACCCATGCTGTCCAGAGCCCGATACGCGTCGTCGCTGGAAAACGTTTCCTGATGTGCCCATTTGTTGCGGACACCGCGCAGTTCGCTCACCAGAGAGCGTTCAGCATGGCCGAGCGTCTGGCGGAACACATCATTCCATGCATCCCACATCACCTTCAGAATAGCAGCCGTATCCCAATTGATTTTCTCAAAGGAGTCCACGGGAAAATAGGCAGTAACGATCTCCTTCCAGCGCTCCCCGTACCTGGCCTGTAATTCCCGTTCAACAAAAGGCTTCAGGCCGTCTTTCAGCAGCTCCAGCGCTTCCCCCACTCTTCCGTGATTTGTTTTAGCCATGACCGAGACTCCTCATGTTCCGCATGCTCCTTACTCGAATAGTGTCCGTTGCTCATCTGTACCCGCCGGGGTCTGATGGGCCAGTTTGCTGATCTCCGGCCAGGCGATGACCAGGCTGTTGTACGCCAGGGCCTCACCCGACCAACCCTTACGCTCGCAGATGGCATACAGCCGGTAAGCCAGGTCACGGGCCCGTTCGCCGTAGTCACTGCCCAGCTTCCGCAAGAGGTCTGCGGCCCCGGTTTCTCCCTGCCTGTCCAGCGCACGAATCAGGTATTGTACCGCTTCCCACTCGGTGAGGCGGGCGTCGGTTGCCGGGTCCCAGTCATCGGGCAGTTCTTCCCGGCCGAGAAGCTGCACTTTGCCGCCCTGCGAGGCCACCACCCCGGCCTCGACCAGTCCCTGCACGGAAGTGTTTTTGGCCTTGGAAAGGGTTTCCGCCACGCCAAACGGTCCTTCTTCCATGCCGAACTGCTCGAACCAGGCCACGGCCCAGCGGGTGTCCGAGTCGAATTCACCCTCCTGTTCGCTCAAAACCTCGTCGAGCACCTGGTTGATGAGGGTCAGCGCCGTGCGCACGGTCATGGGCGAGCCGTCCGACTCCACGACTTTTGCGTAACGGCTGAAGATGGCCATGCCCGGCCCGATGGCCGCCTGGGCCAGGTCCACCGGCGCTATATTGCCTGATTGCAGCAGGCGCAGGGCTTCCGCCAGCTCCTTTTTCAGCGCGGTGATAAACTCCCGGCGGGTGGCAAGGGAAGCGTCCTTCGTGCGGGGCACACATGCGATGATAACAGAGGAAGCAAGAGCGTTGGTTCCTTGAGCTACAGAGCGTCCCGGACTCTCCGTCCTCACTGGCCAGGTAGCGGTTATAGAGAATCCGGCATTAATCACCCCGGTCAGGAAAGTCTCCCAGCCGGTGGAGGCGGTTCCGGATGTATCGGTCTCCGCCTGCTTGAAGGCATAGAAGATCGTGGTGGGATAATCCTGATGTCCGTTTTCTCGCCAACGCTGAATGGCTTGCCCCAGACCGGTCTCGAAAAATTCGGCCGCCTTCTTCTTGTCTCCGCCGTGGCGGTAGGGAGAGGCGATCAGTTCCTCGGCCTTGGGGGTCAGCATTGTGGAAAGCAGGTCAGGATAGACATCCCGCAAACTCTTCCGCAGCCAGACATAGAAGAAATCGCTTAAATCAGCGTAGCCGATGTTGTCATAGTACGGCGGATCGGTAGAGATGATTTGATTAGTATATAGCGCAGAAGAAGTTGCATCATCCTGGATCGAAACACCACAAATTGTGGCAGGGGTATGTTCGATAGAGTCAGCAATCCGGTCAATATACATTAATAAATTTCCACCACTACTGCTAAATGGATTTGCTTCAGCATAATCCCAAACCATAGGTATAGCTTGGCGTGCAAATGTTTCTCGTAACGCTCCTCTATCATTCATCCAGCTACAAATTGATGACCAAAGATTAGCTCCCTTGCTAAGAGAAAACCCCAAATACGTCGCCACGGCGTCGGCGTAGGCTTGGGGGCCGCGGCCGCCTTCGTGCAGGGGGCGATCGTCGTCCGGCAGGGTGCCGGCCTTTTTCGCATCCTCCAGCACCTTTTGCCTTGCTTCCTTCACCAGGTCGGAAAAGGTGGTCAGGGCCGTAAGCTGGCGGGGGGTGAAGAGGTCGGCGAATGTTTCCATGCCATAATTTGGTGTTTTGAAATCGCGGGGATTATCCGGTAGCTCCGCGTTTGGATACCAATTTGGTCGAACAGATACTGCCAGATTTGCATGTTCTGGCAGCGGATCAAGATAGACTCGTCCTCGTCTTCCCTCAGCAACAATTGCCATCATCCGGACTTCCATTCGTCCCGACTGACCCTCAGAGCGGATATGGGGAAACGGCATCGGAGCCGTACTCACAAGGCAAGTGCCGCCTTGCCTGCACACTGTCCCCTTATCTGGATCAAACCCGTCTGTGGGTTTCCCAACCCTGACCCTGAATTCATACGTTCCTTTTTTTCTGTCCACTACCGGCTGGACATAGGCTTCCTTGCCTTTCTTTTTGCTCAGCCAGAACGAGCGCACCAGCGGCACATAGTTGCCGCCCACGGACGGATCGGGGCTGGCCACCGTCCTGGCCCAGAGCCAGGCGATGACGGTGAGTTCCTGACCGAGATAGGGTTTCAGGTCCGGGCGGCCGTCGTCCACCATCTCCTGAGTAATCTTCACCTTGGGATACAGGTGGCCGATCCGTTTTTCCGCCTCGTCGCGCATCCACCGGCCATACCAGCGCACGTCCTCGGCCAGCCCGCGTGCTCCCTGCCATGAAGATTGCAGGGTCTTTTCCTCCCGGCTTTTCTTCAGCCATTCAGGATTGACCGGTGGCAGTCCCGCAAACTTCGGCGGAATCTCGATCAGCGCCTTGTTGATCAGCACCGGGACCGGATTAAGGTCAGAGGCGTGGGCACGCAAACCGAGGCGTTGCGCTTCCAAAGGAATAGAGCCGCCCCCGGCAAAGGGATCAAGCACCGGCGGCGCGTATTCTCCCAGAAAATGGTTTACAGCTTCGGCAGGGGCGAGACGGCACTCAATCTGCCATGCGGTATAGCGGCCATCATTGGGAAGAGTCCCATCCGGATGTTCTTTACCCTCCCCGCGCCCATAAATGATGGTTTCTTTCTTCAGTTCACCCTGCTCGATCTTGCGTGATGCAACACAACGGGCGATCTCCGCTCTGGCCCGGTTGATCACATCCGGGTTATTGGAGTTTTCCCACCTGACCAGTTCCTCGATCAAGTTGAAGAGCTCGGCCCGCTTGATTCCGGCCCGGTCTTCATCAACACTTCCGTCGGGTAGGCGATATGCCGGATCGCTGGAAGGATCATCCACCAGTTGGGCGAAAAGCACCGCCCGGCAGGCAGCCAGCGGCCGTCTGGCCCACCACAAATGCAGGGTGGACGGGTGCCCGTGACGGATGGATTTTTCCCGGGCAGATTGCTTGTTGATTTCCTTCAGCGGCAGAGCCACCTCAATCAGTTTTTTTCTATATTCAGCCATGAATGTTTGCTTCCTTTGCTTTGGTACTCATGAAACACCTTGCATCGCAACTGTAGCAGCTAAAATGTCTCGATCACGTTCGGTAAACGATGAAATCTGCCCTTCAAAAGAATCAACGCTCCACTTGAGGAGACTCGCAAACATGATATCCGCTTCTCCGTGATACTTATCGAGGATGGTTAGCAGGCTTTTGTCATACCATGGGAATTTTTCATCATTTTTCAGACAGCAAAAATCTTTGTCGTTGCAAAGATATTTTAATTCGGACAATAATTTTATTGCTTCTTCATTAAGATATAAGCCGTCAGAAATCTGGTCACCGCGAAATACAGAAATCCCATTTGCCTCATATCCGTCATGTACCAGCCAGTTTCGAAATATGTATGACACTTTCAGCGGCCATGAATAGGCCTTTTTTAAGTGAAACTGCATGGAGAAACCAAAGAAGTTTTTTTTGTCATTGAGAAAATCCTCACACATCCTTGGGTTCTGCTTTGGATTGCTGGCGATTTCTGCTGTCGCAGCCAGCCTCCCGCACACATTGGTCAGACGGTCGTAGATGGACCACGAAGTAACAATATAAGATGTTATGGCCAGATGTCTGGCTATGGAGAAGTCCATTACTACTCCAGCGTAACGAAACGTATTTGCCGGATCTCCTGACTGCTTGATGCGCTCTTCTTCTTTCTTGATGCGTTCAGGATCAGTAAGGCCCTTTGCAACATCCATCGCGTGAGACCGGGCATCCAGGAGGGCAGCCGTCGCACGAAGCGAGCCATGAAAACTGGCTTTCCCAGACCAATGCTCATAACACTCTATCAGAAGTGAGACATCCTTTGGCGCATTTCGTACTAACGTATAAATTCGCTCCAACTTGGTAGCGCTCTGTTCAATTTGCACATTAAGATCAGTCATTGGCCACCTCCTCCGCGTATTGCTGTTCACGCAGGAGTTCAGCCTCAGCCCGTTCTAACGCCCATTTTCTGTAAGGTTTCAAAGGGGAGCCGGATGGTTCAGAATCGAATAGTCGCCTTGCAACCTCAACGGCCTGCCGGTATTCATCCGGAACTTCTCCGGGCATGCTTGTCATCACGCCAGTTTCTTTTCGTGCCAGGCTGAAGTACACATGCTCCCGTTCTTTTCGTGATATCTTCGAAGCTTTCTCACAGATCGGTCGTGCAATATCCGCCCATGCACCTGAATCGTCTCTGTAAGCCGATGCCAGATATCCCAGACGGGCAAGATCTTTTCCATCAATATCAGAATGGCAAGTGAGATAGTTTTTTACAAAATCTGCTACTTGTTTCCCTGATGGGTTAATTTGGGCAATGTATTTCGGCAACCAGTATATGGCGGTAAAGCCATCCCCTAACGCAAGACGGCAGAGATCATGAAAGGCCGATACTTCTGTCTGATCGGACGTGTCAAAGTTGCACCATTCTCCGACATTGAAGTCATGGGGAAAGATTTTAAAACGATCATATGGCTTCGGCTGTTGCTCAAGATCAATGCGAGACCGGATAAGTGCCACCAGTTGGGACATACTCAGACGGAAATTGGCCTTATCGCGCAGCCATTTCAATTCATGCATAGCGAGAAGAGCTCCATCCAACTGGAATTCAGTGATTATGTCGATGATCCGGGCAACCGGCAATTGGCTTGGCGACCAGTCGTAGCGAAGCGCAGCAAGATGTACAAATCGGATGAAGCAAACCATGCATTGGCTCGTCTCGACAGAATCATCGCGGAGGGAATCGAGACGGTTGTGTAAATGGGGGGTCACGTTTTTCCAGTCGACTGAACTGAAAGCGCCAAGTAAAGCAAACAATTCGTGGTTCGAAAAAAAGTTTTTGTGTGCCAGAATGCAATCTAACTCAACATGAGTCAGCTTTCCTGTCGATGCTGGATGTACGTTCGAATACAGTTCCCAAAGAAAGAGATTTTTGTCGGTGGCGATATTCACCAAGCGTGTTAGTTCCTCCGAAAGATCAGCATCTTCGGTTTTCTTTATGTTAAGAAGGTATTTCTGACACACTCTGACTGCAAATACCCAAGCCATCTGGTTTTCTTGTTTCTTTTGAGCCAGGACTTGGGTTACAAAAGTGGTTAGCACATTAGGCTGTGTACTGCAGTCAAACGACATTAGATCAGCGCATGCATCGGCCAGAGACGAGATGCGCCAGCCATCTGCCATATCCTGTTTCTCTTGTCGGACTGCGTTCAGATAGAGCGATGCTTCATTAAAAAATTCTATGTATACAGATACATCGCCAGCTTCGCGGAGAGTTTTTGCGACACGCTTTGTTTCCGGAGCCAATTCATCATCGGTTGCGAAGCGGAAAAACTCATGCATTCGCCATTTTGATATATCGTTATAAAGTGTTTCACATTTTCTAGAGAGATACAACAATTCGGTATCTTTGCCGTATTCCAGATACCACTCCCATAATTTACGGGCATGCGTTGCTTCTTCAATTGTCAGGTGCAAGGGAGGTGAGTTCAGTGATTTCAGAATTTCGGCACACTTTTCCAAATCATTTGTCAGCACAGCATGGTATCTATTTTTCACACCATCTTTGACGGAGTCGTGCGATATCAAATAGTGAAACTGGTGATGAGATTCAGAAAGAATGTTCCAAAGGCGGCAACGAATATCCTTATTGGTAGTATTTCCAAGCAACAGGAAAAGTTTGTTGCGAAGCTCTATAGCGATGTTCCATTCGTTACTGTCTGGAACAATCGGCCTTTTGACAAAGGAAAGTGTCCAGTTGGCAATCCACTCTGTGTATTCACGTTCAGGATTCAGGAGACATTTCAGAAGTGTTTCGACAAATGGCGAAAGCCTTTCTTTATCAAGCTCCTGATGTACAAATTTGTTCGCTGGCCCAGCAAAGACAGTTGAATTTCTGGAACCGCAAAGAAGTCGCTCCAGCAGTTCCTGCACTCCTTTCCCGGGCTCATGTGGTTCAGAAGATGCTTGAAGGTTGGTAAACAGTTTCTGGAACTCGTCCAGATATCGTCTTGCGACAGTCGTATCCGGTACAAATTCAGCCAGTTGAAAAGGGTCCACGGCAACTTGGCTGTTATTTTGGCATGGGAAAAGGTGGTTTTACCCCATAATGGTACATCAACTTCCATATTTTCCTTTGGGTTTTCTCGTATAGCTTTTAGTACATCCAGTGCATTTTCAGGATCGGCGGAGCCAAGCCTTTCAATCAGCCCCAGCAGACGCTGCTGCTCAATGACGTTCCCGTCTCTTGCAACGGTAACCATGGCATCAAAAAGCTGTTGCAGGAAGGAATACGCCTGAGAATCCTCAAGACGCGAATAAGCCAGACGCGAAAGAGATTGATATGCCATATCAATAGTAGGAATATTTCCGTCCAGAAGCAGCTTGATTAGTTGTTTCCCCTCGGGGTTAACTTGATATTCCCCGTTTGTTTTCTCCAACAGCCAATTCGCCAAAATATACTCGCGAATGATCATCGGCTGGATGGAATAAAGCCGTTTCCCAACGCCCCAATTGTTGACGATGCCCGCAGTAACGAAATGTTTTAGAAGTTGAGGTATGAGAGATTTGTCAATCCCCTGTTTTTCCAGGAAGCATAGTTGAGGTTGATCCGCATCGCTGATATCCAGTGAGACTGGCCCCCACAGAGAAAGCCATCGCAGGAGTGTACGGCCGTGACTTTGTTGGTCGGCAAGGAGCGTCTCAATACACGATTCAACATACATTGCGGCGATTTGATCAATGGTCGTCGGTAGCTCTTCCAACGAGTTTTGTCTAACCAGATCCGCGATGAGGCATAACCAGCCCGGTATCCCACGGGTGTATGAGTAAACGGTATGAAGGAATGCGTCTTGAATGCTGTTACCCAGAATGGACCTGAGTAGTTCTTTTGCTGAAGGTTCGTTCAGCGGTTTCAGGCTCAGGGAAGCTGCCACATTGCGATTTGTGCTGAACCGCCGCAACATGTCTGCCTTTTCCGAACGGCAGGCGACAATAACCTTCCAGTTTCGGCGTTCCGATGCCGCTAATTGCTCAACGACCGTTCGAAGCAGATTGTAGTCATCGGGGTCATCAATCGCGATACAGGTAGGCTGGATGCCATTGAAAAGATAAAACCAGCGGGACGACCGGGCCATGGTGTACGGTAGCGCCCACAATACGCGCCAGCCATCTTCAGCTAAAGCAGCCAACGCTTCATATAGCAGGCGCGATTTGCCAACGCCACCGGGTCCGACAATTGGAAGAATGCGCTTATCCTCAAACTTCGCAAATTCCTTAATGGTTTTCAGCCCTTTTTCACGCCCTATAATCGATTTATCCAGATTGACGCCGCCAACGCATTCGGTGGCAAGCAGATCATGTGCCTCCTTCAGGCCGACGAACACCCGGTTCTCCCCGCCAAAAAAGACATCTCGAATCTCCGGATGAGCAATCAGCCTCCGTTCAAGTCTTTCCCTTCCCCAATATTCAGCAGTCAAGCCTGCCTGCAGGAATTCCGGAACCACCTTAGTTCGCCACTTGTCTTCATCATTGGGATTGACTTCAAAATTACCCACCAAAATCCATTTGTTAGCATTTCGCCAGTGTCGGTAGTTGGAGTGCTCTGGTTGTCTATAACTTTTGATATTCTTCAATTCTTCTAAAGCCGACTTGACTGCGGCATGCATCGTCATTTTTTTTCGGTATTTAGCTTGGTAGACAACCGTCCCATCAGAGGATCGTGCATCCTGTCCGGAATCTCTGCCGGGGCGACCGAAGAGGATGATTTGAGAATCTTCCGCATACAGAATCGCATGCATCAACGACTCGAACGCACCGCCATCTTTTATCAACCCCCAATTTAATGTCGACATGGTTGTTCACCCCTACTGATCAAATCCTCCAGTTTGTAGTTGACGCTGGTCACACCAAAATCGGGTTCACGCGTGAAGGGTTGACGTATATAACAAGGCGTCGTCTGGTCGCCGTCAACTTCTACAATGGCAAGTATGTACTGTTCAGGTTTGTTCAGGGCCGTGAGAATCTCATTCTTGGTGATCGTCACTGTTTGGGCACCCTTGATACGTCCTTTGACTTCGATAAAGCGAAGGCCACCCGTACCCGCGGGGCTACGCGATTCGATGTCATAACCGCACTTCTCTGCGGAAACATCGCGAGGCTCAAAACCAAGTTCACGTTCGGCAGCCATCACGGCCGCCATAGCAGCCTGCTCCACCCGCCGGGTCTCACGGGCAAATGTAGCCGGTTCCGTCCCCGCATCCTCGAGGCTGCGGAGCAGACCTATGGGGATAATCATCGCGCCGCCAATGACATTAGGTGGAAGTGGTGAGACCTGGCGCTCTTGCCGGAGTTCTTCCATTCGCCTCTGAAGCCGGCTTGCAAGCTCGTCTGCCCGCTGACGAGCCTTGGCAGAGTTGATTCTGGCATTTACCCTGCCCGCCAGTTCCTGCTGCTTGAGTTGTTCGGCGCGGTGGTCCCAGTAGTTGATTTCCACCGTCAACCGCTCTTTGACAGCGGCAATGGTCTTGTCAACCAATTTTTCCTTTCGCGACTTCACTTCCTTCAGATGCCGGGGGACCAGATGCTGAACGGCATAATCCATGGCAAGAGATTCGATATCACGTTGCAGCCAACCACTATCAGGCATCTGCTCGATCATTTTACGCTCGGCGGCCGTTGACGGGCGATAATCTAGATAGGGTGCATATCCTGCGGCAGACACTTCCCCGCCTTTCGTGACCTCGACGAACTGAAGCTGCCGGGAAACGATCCGGCGATTGCCGCTTCGGTCAGTCCGTGCATCCTGGATGGAATGTTCCAGATAAACCAGCGCGCGAATCTGGTCGCCGGGATCATTCTCGTTAATCAGGATTGCTCCCTGCTTGAGAAGATCGCGATGACGTTCAAGGATAAGGTCCAAAGTGGCATCCAGTAACGGGTGACCGGGACAAACAAACTCGGCCATCGGCTTCCCAGGCACACTTATGAGTGATTTCTCGAAGGTAATTCGTTCATAACGTGTCAGGACCGGGTCACGCATGCCGATTGCACGATCACGATTCCGGACAACAGCCGGAACATGGGTGATCTCATATCGCTTTGGCTCACGCTCGCGTACCGCTCCGCCAAGGCGCTTGAAAGCTTCAAGGAAGAATGATGCAATGAAGTGTGGCTGGAGTCTGCGGGCCTCTGCCCGTTCCATTTCCTCCCTGATTGCCTGAACGCGCGTGGCATCCATGGAATCATGTGCCAGGGCATGCTCTTCGATGAGTTCCCGAAGCTTGTTTCTGTCAAGGGCGTTATCTACGACTTCGTTCAGTCGAGCCCGCACCTCCGGCCTGTCCCCATAACGGACCGCCTCAATGAGCAATTGCCTGAGAGGCTTGTCGTTAAAGGTGAGTTTGCCCAGAATATCGAAAACTTTGCCGCCAAGGGCCTTACGTTCCTCATCCAGTTTCTCGAGCAGTCGGCGATATACGTCACCCTCACGGGTTTCGGAGGCGACGAGATTCCAGCAATGACATACCTCCGTCTGGCCGATTCGATGGATGCGGCCGAAACGCTGTTCAAGCCGGTTGGGGTTCCAGGGCAGATCATAGTTGACCATGAGATGTGCCCTTTGCAGGTTGATACCTTCGCCTGCTGCATCGGTGGCAATGAGAACCTCGGTATCTTTGTCCTGAGTAAACAGTTGCTCTGCTTTGCGACGATCCTCCCGTCCCATACCGCCGTGAATGGTCACTACTGCTTCCGGCCGGCCGACCAGGGAGCTGATTCGCTCCTGCAAGTAGTTCAGAGTATCACGATGCTCCGTGAAAATAATCAGTTTGCGGCGGTGGCCGTGGACGTCGAACATCTCGGCCTGATTTTGGAGCAGACGTGACAACTCATCCCATTTGCGGTCGGAATTGGACTGCCGTACACGTAAGGCAAGCGTTTCAAGTTCCTGCAGGATGGCAATCTCCGCCTTCAGCTCGGCAATAGTCCGGGCCGCCGATGCCAGATCCACGACACGCTCTTCTGTTGCTTCGACCTCCTCATCCGGTGCGTCTTCCAGATCCTCCAGGTCATCAACCGTCAAGGTCGGAACTTCCTGCCGCCATTCGATACTGACTTCGGCGCCCCGCTTCAGGAATTCTTCTTCCCGCAGGCGTTTCTCCAGGCGTTCCCGGCGGCGGCGAAGAGATTGATATATTGCTTCCGGTGAAGACGCCAGACGGCGTTGGAGAATGGTCAGGGCGAAGCCGACCGTGCCTTTGCGCCCGTCGTTTTCCAGCTTTTCGGCCCGATTGAATTCCTCCCGGACATAGTCGGTAACCTTTGCATAAAGCTCTGCTTCACCATCGGACAAACTGTACTCAACGGTATAGGCTTTACGTTCGGGGAAAAGAGGTCTGCCGTCGAATTTGAGTAATTCTTCCTTGACCATTCGCCGCATCAGATCAGAAACATTGACGGAATGAACACCGTCGCGGAATTTCCCTTCAAAACGGTCGCCATCCAGGAGAGCCATGAAAAGCTGAAAGTCTTCTTCCTTGCCATTGTGCGGGGTGGCGGTCAACAAAAGGAAATGGCGGGTGAGTGTCGATAACAGTCGTCCAAGCTGATATCGCTTCGTCCGGCGAATTTCACCGCCCCAGAAAGAGGCGCTCATTTTGTGGGCCTCGTCGCAAACGACCAGATCCCAATCTGTTGTCTTGAGTTTTTCCCGGACATCTTCGTTGCGGCTGAGCTTGTCAAGGCGGCAAATGGCAAGAGGGTTTTCACTGAACCAATTGCCCGTTCTGGCAGCTTCATACTTGTCGTTGGTCATGATTTCGAAAGGCAGATGAAAGCGGCGGTATAACTCGTCCTGCCACTGCTCCACAAGATTGCCGGGACAAACGATCAGACATCGCTGCAAGTCTCCTCGCGCAATCAGCTCCTTTATGAGGAGTCCGGTCATGATGGTTTTCCCTGCTCCCGGATCGTCAGCCAGAAGAAACCGGAGCGGCTGCCTGGGAAGCATATCCTCGTAAACTGCGGTAATCTGGTGTGGCAGGGGATCAACCAGGGAAGTATGTACGGCGAGAAGTGGATCGAAAAGATACGCCAACCGAATCCGGTGGGCTTCAGAAGCAAGGCGGAACAAGTCCGGTTCACCGTCGAAACTCCATGGTTTACCGGACTCCAGTATCTCGAGATCAATCTCCCGGTCATGATAAATCAGTTCATTTCCCAGCTTGCCCCGGCCGTCCTTATAGGTGAGTTCAATGGCAACAGAACCAATCCAGTTGACATCCACAACTGTCACGAAGCCATCCGGAAGGATGCCTTTTACAACTGCTCCACGTTTAAGTTCTTCAAGACGTGCCATTATGCTTCTCGCTTTGACTGCATGGGTTACTCTTTTTCTGCCTTAGCACCGTGCGCACCTCCACCACGCACCCACTCGTCCACTTCTTTCTTGCTAAATTTCCAAAGCCGACCAATTTTGTGACCCGGCATCTGCCTTTCACTAATCCACTTGTAGACCGTATCCCGTTTGATCCCGAGATAGGTCGCAATCTCATCTACGGAGAGCCATCGATCTTCCATCATTCGTCTCCACTCACTCCGAGCATCTCATAAGGTTGTCTCGCAACGGCCTATTTCCATTCGGTTGATGATAGGTTTGTCATAGAACAGACTCGGATTTACCGGTCTTTTGTCCGGACAAACCTGGATAAACAAGGATAAAGTATATCAATCGAGGGTCTGATGTCAAACGGTTTTTCTAAGTGTATTGGGTATTAATCCCGATTTAACCGGCTAAAGCCAGCGTGACTTCCCCAGCGGAGCAAGCGAATGCTTAATGATCTCTTCACCCACATAAAGCCAGACCGGAACAACCGTCTCCCTTGTAAACGCCGGGACCAGTACCCTCTGGTACATGCTGGAGCCGCCGGGATGGAAGTCCTCCAGGCGGTCGATGGAAGGAAGGCGGATCTCGAGGTCGTCGAAGATGAAAAACTCCCCGTACAAAGGGGCCCAGTTGCCCGCTGTAGCACTTTCCGGCATCGGTTTTCTGTCGGCTCAATCGTTGAAATAAAAGGGATTGCCCAACAGGACGAGCTTCGGACTTCGTCCGGAGAAAACAGAGAATCTGGAGGCAAACAGAGAATTAAGGCTAAGAAAAGAGGGAGAATCAGGCGGGTGGAGAACGGGTCCGGAAAGATGTGAAACTGGCGCAAACCCTTTGAAAACAAGGGGAAATAGAAAAACCCGTCGTCCCGGAGAATGACCCCGGAGAGACGGGTTGTCTTTTTTCAAATGGTGGAGGGCTCGCCGCCTTCCGGAAATCCAGTCT
>Ga0256835_1000730_pt1 | contig 22251 bp, 22 predicted proteins | sample PIR30metaG_FD_185972 | JGI IMG/M metagenome (GOLD analysis project Ga0256835, IMG submission 185972) | Hydrothermal vent microbial communities from East Pacific Rise, Pacific Ocean - PIR-30 | ecosystem: Environmental > Aquatic > Marine > Hydrothermal vents | place: Pacific Ocean: East Pacific...
CCCATGAGCTTGGATTGCAGCCGGAAGAGATACATATGTGTTCTACTGGCGTTATAGGCGAACAGCTTCCAGTGAAACAATTTGAAAAGGCCTTGCCAAGCCTTGTATCAGGGCTAAAGGCAGATGGCATCAATAGTGTTGCAAGGGCAATCATGACCACAGACACGGTGCCTAAATTGGCGTGGGCCTGTATTGAAGAAAGCGGAAAGAAAACAACCGTTCTGGGTATTGCCAAAGGTGCTGGTATGATTGCGCCAAACATGGGGCCGCCGCACGCTACTATGCTTTCCTTTATATTGACAGATGCAAAGGTGGATAGTGGGTGGTGGCAGGAGATTCTTACAGCCATTGCAGAAAAAAGTTTTAATAGAATTACTGTTGATGGGGACACCAGCACTAATGATACTGTACTCGCCTTTGCAAATGGTATGGCTGAGACAAGTTGTTCAAATGAAGATCTGTTTGAAGCGGTGAACTTGGTAGCAGCCTCTTTGGCAACTCAGATAGTGGCTGATGGGGAAGGTGCCACAAAGTGTGTTGAAGTAGAGGTGACTGGTGCCCGTAATTTTCAAGAAGCAGATCTTGTGGCACGGACTATAGCCAATTCTCCTTTGGTAAAGACCGCTTTTTATGGCCAGGACCCTAATTGGGGCCGTATTATTGCAGCAGCAGGCAGGGCAGGGGTGACCCTTGACCCAGACAAAATATCTATTTCCATTGATCATGTAAAAATTGTGGGAAATGGAAAGGGCCTTGGCAAAGAAAATGAGGCCAAGGCCCAGGAAATTATGAAGAAGGATGCCTATTCTCTAATTATAGATTTAGGGCTTGGAAACAGCAGGTCCAGCATTTTAACATGTGACCTATCTGTAGAATATGTCAATATAAACGCTGATTACAGGAGCTGATTCTGTATCAGCAGTCTTTCACTTTATCCCCATATTTTTTCAAGATTCCTTCTACTACCCTTTTGCCTGAGTTGAAGGCTGCCATAATGCTTCCCTTTAGGGCAACCAAATCACCAGCCAGGAAAAGCCCTGGAACATTTGATTCATAATAGAAATCATCACTCAGCTTTGGCTTCCTGCCATCCATTTCAACGCCGCAGCCTTCCAGAAAGACCGCTGGAGTCATACCACCCAGGCAGTAGAATACATAATCATAGGCAACATCATCGCCATCTTTGAAATGTACTACTACATGGTCATTTTCCTGATCAAGCCCTTCGATATCAGTGGCCATCATCAGCTTGACTTTGCCATTCTTGGCATATTCTTCAATGTTCTTTCTGTTGATATCGTTTAATCTGAAGAATTCAGGCCTCCTATAAGAAAGATAGACCTCGTTTCCACAGTCTGCCAAGTAACAGGCAGTTTCTGCAGCAGTGTCACCTCCACCCACTACAAGCACTTTTTTGCCTGTGGGCGGCTCTTTGGGAAGGCTGAATAACACCTTATTTTTAAGTTTTGCAGGGATTTTATAGCTTGGCTTTACTGGTTTTCCAAATACACCTATGGCTACAACTACCACAGGGGCCTCTATTTCAAGGCCGCTGCTTGATATAACTTTTAGATTGTCCCCGTCTCTGACTATTTTTTGGACATCTTCTTTATACCGGACATCAAGATTGTATTCTTTAATGACATTGTTCATCCGTTCAAGGAATTCTTCCCTCGACTCGGTATCAAATGACAAAACGCCAAGGGGTTCCACTTTCATTTTCCTATAAACAGGATCTACACGTTTTCCTTCATGATAAAGGCTTACTATTGTATCGCATGGATGCGGCCTTTTTTCCAATATTACAACCGGGTCTATGCCAGCAATCTTTGCTTCTACTGCAGTAGCAATGCCAGCGGGTCCAGCTCCAACAACTACTATTTTTGCGTGCTCCATTTCTTTGACTCCTCCTTGACTAAACTGGGCAAAAGAGACATAACAGAATTCTTTACAAATAATCAACCCTGGGGAGAAATAATCGTGGAAGGATTTTGCCAAAAAGACAATATTGCAGTTGATCTTGAAAAGGGGTGCCGTCATCCCAACGATTATTGTCAATACAGACAGGCGTGCATGATTCATTTCCATGAACTGGAACAGCGCCGAAGCCGGAATAATATTGTTGACTCAAAAGATGGGCATAAAGATCATAGTGCTAAAGTAGAAGAGAGGCAGGATGCGGGTTCTCTTGACAAATGATGATGGAATATATGCTCCAGGCCTTTGTGCTCTCTATTGGGCCTTTTGCGAAAAACATGAGGTGTACATCGTTGCTCCAGACAGTGAACGGAGTGCAGTTGGCCATGCTATTACCTTGACAGATCCTTTGCGGGTCAAGAAGGTACGCTATGGATCTCAATTTTGGGGATGGGCAGTAAGCGGTACGCCTGCTGATTGCGTGAAATTAGCTGTGCTTGAACTCTTACCTAAACCAATAGATATTGTTGTTTCAGGCATAAATCAAGGTGCTAATGTGGGCATTAACATATTGTATTCAGGCACTGTATCCGCAGCAACAGAAGGGGCAATTTATGGCACAAGAGCTATTGCTGTATCGCTGGATTCATATGTGAGCCAAGACTTCTGTTATGCTGCCCACTTTGCTGAAAAGGTATCTAATTGGATTCTGAAACAGGATGTGGAAGGCGTAGCGTTGAATATAAATGTGCCTGCTATTCCTGCCAATAAGATAAAAGGTGTGAAGTTTGTGAGACAAAGTACTTACCGTTTTGAGGAAAAGTTTGAAAGGCGTGTAGATCCAAGAGGCAATGTATATTATTGGCAATTAGCAGAAAAAGTAAATGAAAATGCCTCTAGTGAAGGTACAGATATCTATGAGTTGAAGCGCAATTTTATTACCATAACACCAATTAAATATAACTTAACCTCTAAATCAATTCTAAACTTATTTCACAATAAAAAAGAACATAAATATGATATTGACTAAAAAGGTTTCAATGGTATTGACATTGTTTTTAAGCTCATGTACAAGCAAAATAAAGAGCGAAAGGGGAAATGTTATGGCAGGCAAGAGAAGCAGACCTTACACAAAAGAAGACGTGGCATTTGTTTATGAAAACTATGCTAAAATGACTTCCGCAGAAATTGCATCTGAATTAGGTATAAGCAAATTTCAGGTTTCAAAGATAGTGAGTGAATTAAGAAAACACACAGACTTTCCTAAAAAGACTGCCCGCAGGCCTAATCCAGTCCTTCAATTTATAGAAGAGAAAGGGCTTCCTAAAAAGAAGAAAAAAGCTACAACTAAGCGCAAAAAGTAACAACTTATCAAACTATTATTCAAAATATTTTAATGGCGTCTCTAGCTTGTAGCGGGAGACGCTTTTGTTTTTTTAATCTATTTTAAAATCGGTTTATTATTGTTTTGTTGCTGCTTAGCATATGCCATGTTAATTTGCTGAAATTATTTATCGGCTTATTAAGGAGTAATCCCAAATGGACTTCGAAGTGATCATTGGTCTGGAAGTTCACGTTCAACTAAAGACCAAAAGCAAAATTTTTTGCGCATGTTCAACTACTTTTGGGGCACCACCCAATACCCACACTTGTCCTGTATGTTTGGGTATGCCCGGAGTTTTACCTGTTCTAAATAAAAAAGTGGTTGAATATGCACTTAGAATGGCTATCGCTACCAATTGTGTTTGCAATCCAGTGAGCCAGTTTGCTAGAAAAAATTATTTCTATCCCGATCTTCCTAAAGGATATCAGATTTCTCAATATGAATTGCCACTGGCAGAACATGGCTGGATCGAAATTGACATGGGAGAAGGTGAAACAAAGCGTGTGGGTATTACCAGGATCCATTTGGAAGAAGATGCTGGAAAGTTGATACACGATGAGACAAGGCCTGTAAGCTATGTTGATCTCAACCGGACTGGTGTGCCTTTAATAGAAATTGTTAGCGAGCCAGACATTAGGGCCCCAGAAGAGGCAAATGCCTATTTGAGAAAACTTCGCCAGCTGGTCAGATATTTGGGCGTAAGTGATGGAAATATGGAAGAAGGCAGCCTGCGCTGCGATGCCAATATTTCATTGAGACCCAGGGGCCAGGAGAAGTTTGGGACAAAGGCTGAGCTGAAGAATATGAATTCCTTCAAACATGTTCAAAAGGCCTTGGAATATGAAATCCGACGTCAGACTGCACTTCTCATGGATGGCAAAGAGGTGGTCCAGGAAACACGCCTTTGGGATCCTGCCAAAGGTATAACCAAGGCCATGCGCGGCAAAGAAGAAGCGCATGATTACCGTTATTTTCCTGATCCAGATCTAGTGCCTGTGGAAGTATCAGAAGCGTGGTTGGAAGATGTCAAAGGCTCATTGCCTGAATTGCCTGATGCCAGAAGACAGCGTTTTCAGGAGGAATATGGGCTGCCATTTTATGATGCAGATGTATTGACTGCTTCAAAGGCGGTGGCAGATTATTATGAAGCATGTGTCAAAGGTTTCCCCAAACCCAAAATTGTAAGCAACTGGGTCATGGTGGAGCTGCTTCGCTTACTGAAACAGGATGCACAGGATATATCCAAATGTCCTGTGGTTCCTGAGGCATTGGTGCAACTGCTAAAACTGGTGGATGACGGCACAATAAGCGGAAAGATCGCCAAAAGTGTACTTGAGGAATGTTACAGCAGCGGCAAAATGCCCAAGGACGTGGTGGAAGAAAAAGGGCTGATGCAGGTTAGTGACGAGTCCGCTCTGCAGGAAGTAGTTGACAAGGTGATTACTTCCTTTCCAAAGGAAGTTGAAAAATATAAGGCTGGCAAGAAGAAGATCCTTGGTTTTCTTGTTGGGCAAGTGATGAAAGAGACCAAGGGCCAGGCCAATCCACAGAAAGTGAATGAGATTCTGCGGAAGGTGCTAGATGGTTGATCCCATATCCATCCTTGAGCAACATGGAAATTCCAAGGTAGTGCCCATGCGTTGGAAGGAGCGACGTTTCTATTTATTGGATCAAAGGCTTCTGCCCTGGGAGGAAACATGGCTACAAATCTCAAGTGCTGAGGAATGTGCAAGGGCGATAAAAGATTTGGTGGTTAGAGGTGCTCCAGCCATAGGTATTAGTGCTGCCTTTGGTATGGTGATGGCAGTTAAGTCTGCAATAGATAAGGGTTTTGAGATTTGGGAATATATCAAAAATGCAGCAGAGATTTTGAAAGATGCCCGGCCTACAGCAGTAAATCTTAAATGGGCAGTTGAAAGGATGTTGAAGGCCTACCAGCTTCACCAGGCACAAGAACCAGCTGTGATTTATAAGTTGTTGGAGACCGAGGCCTTGTCCATTTGGAAAGAAGATATTGAAGCAAATCTGGCAATGGGTGCTTATGGGGCAGCTCTGTTGCCTGATTCAGGAACTATTCTAACCCATTGCAATGCAGGTGCCTTGGCAACTGGAGGTTATGGGACAGCCCTTGGTGTGATAAGGGCAGCTTTTAATGCAGGTCAAAAGATTGATGTGCTGGCAGATGAAACCAGACCCTGGTTTCAAGGTTCCCGGCTGACAGCGTATGAATTAAAGGCAGATAATATACCTGTAAAGGTGTGCGTAGATTCTGCTGCAGGTTTTTTGATGCAGCAAGGAATAATCCAGGCGGTGGTAGTAGGAGCAGACCGCATTGCAGCCAATGGGGATGTGGCCAACAAAATTGGAACTTATAGTGTGGCCCAGCTTGCCAAGGCCAATCATGTTCCTTTTTATGTGGCTGCCCCGCTATCCACATTGGATCCTGAGACGCCAAATGGTATGTCCATAAAAATAGAAGAACGCAGCCAGTCCGAGGTCACCACTGTTGCAGGCAAAAATATGGTGCCCGAAGGAGTTGGGGCACTAAATCCCGTTTTTGATATTACGCCAGCTGAGCTGATTACGGCAATTATAACTGAAAAAGGTGTGTTAAGACCTCCATATGCTTCAGCCATCGCTTCCTGTTTCAATTAAACGTTTTCTCAATATGGTGGCCAACTTCTTTGATGCGCACACCGCAGCGCTTTTTATCCTTAAAGAAGATGCTCAGTGCCTTAAGATGGTAGCATGTCACAGTCTCAGTAGACATATATTGCCTGAGTGCCAAGTCAAGCCTGGTCAAGGACTTATTGGCTGGATTGCCAAAGAGGACAGGCCTCTTCATGTTACTCGCTTTACCAAATTTACTAATACGCTTGGAATTTATACAAAAAATGTGGGTGTCAAGGCCTTTTTGGGGGCTCCTTTACCTGAAGGCAAGGGAGTGCTGATGGTTGACAGTAAAAGCCAATGGGCCTTTCCTGAAAAAAAAGAAAGAATTTTGCTGGACTGTGCAGCAGTAGCTGCAGATTTATGGAACAATTTTTTAAATGAGCGGAAATATGTACTGCTTAAGAGGTGGACTGAGCTACAGTGCCAGTTTCCCAAAAGCTATGGAATGGCCTTGATAGAGCTTTTGGATATGTTCGGCTTGGAGGAGGGGTTTTGCGCCAAACTTGATCCGCAGTTAAATTCATATGAAGTAAAAGGTGCTGTACTCAATAAGGAGTTGGTGAATTTAAGGCCTTTGCAATTCCGTCATGATGCTGGCCTTGCAGGCTGGATATTTAAACATAAAAGGAATATTGTTCTTAAACAGTTCCGGGCTGATAGCAAGCGTTCATATTTTATTTGGCCTGAGGAACCTTTTGAAGCTGGACCAGTGGTCATAGGTATCTTTACCAAAGATTATCATGGCGCAGAATATGTTTGGATCATGTCTGGCACAGGGCATAAACTGCCAGAAGATATCTTGGGAGAGTTGGTTGAGTCTATAAGCTCAAGATTGGGGGAGCTTTCATCCAAGATCGATTGAGAGGATGCACAGTCGGCTGGATGATTGGGTAGGTAAGAAATAAAATGGTTTTAAGAAAAATCAAGCAATTGATCCGCCAGGATCTTGCTATGGATCTGGGAACTGCCAACACCCTTATATATTTTGAGGGTGAGGGTATAGTTCTTAATGAACCCACGGCAATTGCAATGTCCTTGGAAAGTGCGGAGGTGCTGGCAACAGGGTTTGAAGCAAAAAAATACTTGGGAAGGACACCTGAGGGGATTATAGCTCTGCGTCCCCTTAAAGAGGGAGTGATTAGGGATTTTGGAGCTGCTTCCTTGCTCATCCAGGATTTCCTTAAGCGTGTAGAATTCCACAGAGGCGTTGCTGCTCCCAGACTTGTTATTTGCATTCCGTCCAACATCACTCAGGTTGAGAAAAGGACTGTCCTTGAGGCTGCATATGAGGCAGGCGGCAAAAAGGTCTATTTGTTGGAAGAGACTATGGCCGCAGCAATTGGTGCAGGCATGCCGGTGTTTGACAGTAAGCCAGTTGCAGTGCTTGATATTGGTGGAGGCACTACTGAGTTTGCTTTAATTATAGATGGCGGCTACCGGGTTTGCGAGACTATTCGCCTTGCAGGAGATGTTTTTGATGAAGCTATAGTGCAATGGTTTAGGTCTAAGCACCATTTGGATATTGGACTCAACAGTGCTGAAAAAATAAAATGGAATGCAGGTGCAGTATCTAAATCCTTTTGTGAAAGCAATAAAAAGATATTGGTGTCAGGCAAAGATCGCTTGCGTCAGGCGCCAATTTCTATTGAAGTGGAAGCACAAGAAATTGCTGATGCTCTTGCAGAACCCGTAACAGCCATCAGAAATTTTGTGATCCGTTTTCTATCTGCATTGCCTGTATCAGACAGGGCTGCTATAGAAGAAAATGGGGTTACAGTTACAGGAGGAGGGGCATTGCTTGCTGGATTGCCAGAATTGCTTTCAATGCAGACCGGCATCAATTTTTCTTTAGCTGATGAACCCTTAACTACTGTAGTTATGGGTGCTGGAATTGCACTGGAAAATTTTAAAGACTTTGAACCAGTCTTTGTGAATTGAGCTGACTTATGGAGAGAATTAGAAAATATCAGAAGAAATTAAACAGTGAATATCAGGAGTTGCTTGATGTCGCTGTCTCCGCTGCTTTAAAAGCTGGAAAGATCTTGAGGGAGCTTTATGATAATCCTCACTCCGTCCGCTTTAAAGGGGAAATAGACCTTGTAACTGAAGCAGATATTGCTTCAGAAAAAGCAATTTTGTCCCTGGTAAAAGACAAATGCCCTCAAATTGAGGTCATGGCTGAAGAGTCTTCAGCACATAACACAGATTCAATATCCAGCCGCACATGGATAATCGATCCTTTGGATGGGACCACTAATTTTGCTCATGGTTGTCCATGGTTTTGTGTATCCATTGCCTTGTGGAATAGAGATCACATCGAACTTGGAGTTGTTTATTTGCCTTTACAGAATGAATTATTCTATGCAGTAAAGGGAGCAGGCACATGTTTGAATGACCGCAATATAAACGTATCTTCCACTAGCTCTTTGAATCATTCGCTGCTTGCTACAGGTTTTCCATATGATGTGAGGGAAAAGCCAGACTTGGTTATGCCTGCTTTCAAAGATATGATTCTTAAAGCACAAGGCGTGAGAAGAGCTGGTGCTGCTGCTTTGGATTTGGCTTATGTAGCAGCTGGCCGTTTTGATGGGTTCTGGGAAATTAAGCTTAAACCTTGGGATACAGCAGCTGGTATGCTGTTGGTTGAAGAGGCTGGTGGAAGGGTTACAGACTTTGCCAATAACTCCTATACCCCTTTTTTAAAAGAGATCCTTGCATCAAATTCTTTAATCCACGGCGATATGGTTGCGGTTTTAAAAAAGTATTCCTTGGTCACAACAAATGAGTAAAAAACAGATAAAATGCCCAAAATGCGGGGCTTCTTTAGAAATATATATAAATCCTGTTCCTACTGTAGATATCATCATAGAAACGGACCAAGGTATAGTGTTGATTGAAAGGAAAAATTATCCTTTTGGATGGGCTATTCCTGGTGGCTTTGTTGATTATGGAGAAACTGTAGAGGAGGCAGCTTTAAGAGAAGCAAAAGAGGAAACAGGCATGAATGTTGACCTGCTAGGAATTCTTGGTGTCTATTCAGATCCTGAAAGAGATCCTCGGCAGCATACAATCAGCACTGTTTTTGTAGGAAAAGCTCAGGGAATGCCAGTAGCTGGAGATGATGCTAAAAGGGCTTCCATATTCCAGGTAGAAAAAATAGATGTCCCTTTGGTATTTGATCATAAAAAAATCCTTGAAGATTACATGCTGTTTAAGCAAGGGAAACGCTGCCTATGCGGTTTCTGATATCAGGTGCTTGTGGGAGTATCTTGTTTAATTGACGGGTGCAGCACTACCTTGTTGCCGCCCGCCCTTTTTGCAGAATACATGGCTTCATCTGCTTCCCTAAGCAATAGATAGAGGTCATCCCTCAAAGGCTTGTCTGTGCGCCTGAACTTGGCTATTCCTATACTCAGAGTGGTGCCCATATTTTCACCTTCCAAGTATTTAGTGCGGATTCTTTCTGCTATTTGAACAGCTTGTTCCAAAGTTGCTTGTGGAATTGTAATCACAAACTCATCTCCACCGTAGCGGCAAATAGTATCTACATGGTTTCTCGTGGAAGCTTTGAGGATTTGTGCCAGATATTGCAAAATCTGATCTCCAGCTTGGTGGCCTTTATTATCATTGAGAAATTTGAAATTATCGAGGTCAACCATGATTAGAAAAAGAGGATACCCCTGGCGCACTGAACGTTCTGCCTCTTCTTCCAATTTTTCTTCAAAAAATCTGCGGTTAAATAGGTCTGTAAGAGGGTCTCTAAGGGAAAGCCTTTTTAGGAGTGCCCTAAGATTACGTTCTCTGATTATGCGGTTTAATTTTGCCTTTAATTCATCAAAATTAAAGGGTTTCTGTATGAAGTCACTGGCTCCAGCTTTGATAACGCTGGTATATGAAAATTCTCTTCCATGACCAGTCATTACCATTATGTCTATATCAGGCCATTTTGTCTTGACCGCTTTTATCAAAGACATTCCATCCATTTCAGGCATAATCAGGTCCGTGATTATGATGGTATAAGGGGCCTGTTCTAGAAGCTGTAGTGCTTCTTCACCATTGGTGGCAGTTTGAAAATCCATATCCAGAGTTTTTAGAAACTCCCCTGTTAAAGCCAGGACGGTTGGATCATCATCTACCAGCAACAGCCGTTGCGGTTCATAAGTAATTTTTTCAAACTCCAAGCTCTTACCCTAATTATCAAACACGGATTAAATTTATAAAGGGAATTATGTATTCAGGACCTTCCTCTTTGTCTGAATATTATCCTTTATAATTCCTTTAACGGCAAAATACAATATTTCATTAGTTTTGGACAAACTTACTTTTTATACGTTTGATTTCATCTCATGGTTTTGTTAATAAACTAGAAAATATATCAAGGAGTGTGAATGGAGTTAATAATAGGCAACAGCCAGCCCATTCGTAAGATCAAAGAAATAATAGATCAGGTTGTAAATTCAGATCTGAATGTGCTTATTTATGGTGAGAGCGGTGTTGGAAAGGAGCTAGTTGCAAGGACATTACATGCCCGCTCTTATCGCTGCCAAAAACCACTCGTGAAGGTAAATTGCGCAGCTTTGCCAGGGGAACTCTTGGAAAGCGAGCTTTTTGGCTATGAAAAAGGTGCTTTTACTGGAGCAGTTAAAAACAAACCTGGCAAATTTGAGTTGGCTAATGGTGGTACTATCTTTTTAGATGAAATTGGGGACATGTCTGTGGGGTTGCAAGCCAAATTGCTGCAGGTGCTCCAAGATGGTGTTTTTTCCAGAATAGGCGCAGTTAAAGATATTGAAGTGGATTGCTGGGTGATATCTGCCACAAATCAAGATCTTGATTTGGCCATTCAAAAAGGCTCCTTTCGGGAAGATCTACTTTATAGACTTAATGTTATTACTATTACAGTCCCTCCCCTTAGAGATCGATTGGAGGATATCCCAATCCTCGTTGAACACTTTGTAAAGAAATATGGAAAGGTTTCCAAAAAGGGTATTCGATCGCTTCCGTCAAGCCTTATGGAAGTTTTTGCAACTTATCATTGGCCAGGAAATGTGCGGGAATTGGAAAATTATGTGAAGCGTTATCTTGTTTTTGGCGATGAGGATTTTTTGATTGCTCAAATAAAGGGCAAAATGGGTGGCACCCCAATTGAGGATGAAAAACGGGAAGACTTTTCCTTAGAAAACACTATACTTTCAAGGGCGTTACAAGATACAAGACAAAGACTTAAAGGCACTTTTCCTCCACTTAAAGAAATAAAAAAGAATGCTCTAGCACATATTGAAAGAATAGTCATTGAGGAAGCATTGAAAAGGACTCGTGGCAATAAAAAGAAAGCCGCAAACCTCTTGCAAATTAGCTATAAAGCCCTTCTTTACAAGATGAAAGATTTTAATGTCACAGTGCCTGGAGAATCATCTGAAAACCATATTTCTTTGCGGGTTCCTCCAGATCTTGATACGGAATGAAAGATTTGTTTTTGTTTTGGATATAAGCTATCAATGGAAAAAATTTTTTTACTTTGGGAAAAGATTTTCCTATTAATAGGTTTTATTGTGATTAATTGCCTTCAACTAAGAAAAACAGCAGATTTTCATGGCTGGTATTAGGCGCGTTTTTTGCTAAATAAAGAGCAAATAGGTGCAGAGAAAGAATAATGAAGAGCGGAGCTATAGAAAGAAGAAGGATAGAAAGGATTCCTGTTGAACTGCCTGTTGTGGTGTGCACAAAAAACAAAAAAAGTGTTCATAGTGGCCATGTTAAAAACATCTCGAAACATGGCGCAAAACTCATCTTGCTGAACAAGTTGAGCCGTAATGAAGAGATAGTGCTGCAACCAGATGGAAAAACCAATGATGCTCCAGCCAGAGCAACGGTCCGTTGGTGTAAAACTGGTGCAAATGGAGTGGAAACAGGTGTTAAATTTGAAGAGCCAGTGAATTGGAAGGTTCCTTTAAAAAATATCATAGATAGAAAAAGGGAGCCTATCTTAAATCATTCTCCAGATTTTCAACGTTTCTTAGAATCTATTGAAGCAAGTATCCTGATTTTAAATAGACAGCTGAAGGTTGTTGCTTTGAATCGACGCCGGCCTTTTTGTATGCCTTTGCCCTTGGAAAAACTAATTGGCCACAGAGTTGATGAAATATGCAACCTGCTGGAATTGACATATCGCAATGATACCGTTGGCAATATCATACAAGAAGTTTTTGACACTCAAACGCCTTATATAATTCCATCTATTAAAATTTCAGACAAAGGAGAGGTTGGTTATCGAGAAAACTATTATCGAATATCTTTTACTCCATTGTCTATGGGCAGCCAGGATTATGTTGTAATTCATTGTGTTGATAATAAAAGTTTCAATGATAGAACCAGATATGATGAAAACAATCAAATTTTTTTGTTGCAGTGCAGATATGCTATTTTGGGCAGGATCTTTTCAGATTTATTGGAGGATATAGTCAATCCTTTGTCAGCAGCCATAGGCAGGAGTGACTTAATTGCTTTGAAAATAAAGAAATTAACTCAGCAAATTGGAGATGAAGAAACTGATAAGCTTTTAAAAGAATTATATCAGGTACAGAAGGCGCTGGGAGATATTAAGGAATTTTGCAAAGCAGCTACCAGGCGTAGGTATCAAAGTAGTAAGGAGGGGGGTACAGAGCTTTTTTCCCTTAATGCTTTGATTGAGGATGAACTTAGCACACTGGAGCTCCATTCAATCTATAAAAAGCTTGATAAGCGTTTAGAATTAGCAGATGATTTACCGCCAATTTCAGGTAATTATGCAGACTGGGTCTATGCCTTTGTGGCATTGATGCAGGTAATAGTCTATAACATGGGCACTATTCAAGATAAGTGGGTTAAAATTTGGACAAAAAAGAGGGGGAATAATATAAGCTGGGGAATTGAACATAATGGCAAGGCATTGCCTGCCCCTATTGAAAGGTTACCAGATCTTATTATCCTTCAGCTTCTGAAGGATAAATATGGAATAAAAGTCAAGACATTAGGTGCAACTGGAAGACAGCAAATTACCCTAGAAATGCCGCTCGATCAAACAAATAGCAATGCTTAAAATATTATTTTTTAAGGTGCCGTTTTATAGACTCCTTCAAATCTGTTAGATCAAAGGATTTTACTATATAATCATCAGACGCCCATGATGCCAAATCCTGTTTGTATTCAGGATAGGCAGAGCTGATTATCACTGGCGTGCTTGGACTTTTTTGCTTTAATTGTCGCAGCACTTCTATCCCATCTATGCCCGGCATATTAATATCCAAAACCACTAAATCAGGCTTAATTTCATCAAATAATTTTAGTGCTTCCTCTCCACTCATTGCAGAATACACTTCATAGCCTTCGTCTTCAAACTCTTCTTTATAAAGAAGATGTATGCTCTCTTCATCATCTACAACCAGCAATTTCTTTTTTGAGTCACTCATGAAATCAATTTCTCCTTTCGGGACAGCAAGGAATCAGGGGTCCCCTGTTTATGAATGTCTATTTCCCTTAAAAATCTGGCAGATTCTTCAGGGGGGGTTGGGTTGATGTAGAAGCCAGTGCCCCACTCAAATCCAGCTATCATTGTGAGTTTGGGTAGGATCTCAAGATGCCAATGATAATATTCAAGATTTTGTTCTCTTATCGGAGAAGTATGCAGCATAATATTATAAGGCACTTTTGGAAGTGCCTTGTCAAGTCTGCGCATGGTCTCTGAAAAGAGTGTGGCAAGTGATTTTATTTGTGTATCTGAAATTTCAGGATAAGATGAAGAGTGATATTTAGGTAGGCACCACATTTCAAAGGGAGATCTGGGAGCAAAAGGAGATAATGTTATAAACTCATCATTTTCACACACTATTCTTATATTTTGAGATCTTTCTTGCCTTATGATATCACAAAAAATACAGCGCTCGTTAAGCTCGAAATAGCGCATACTTCCTGAGAGTTCCTGCTTGATAGTTAAAGGGACTATGGGTAGGGCAATCAACTGGGAATGTGAATGTTCGAGCGATGCACCAGCAGCCCGCCCAAAATTTTTAAAGATTATAATAAATTGAAAGCGGTCATCTTCACTAAGTGCCTTCATTCGGTCCCGGTAGCTTCTGAAAATAAGCTCAATCTGCTCCACAGGCATGGTGGCCAGGGTCTCTTCGTGTTTAGGCGTTTCGATTATTACCTCATGGGCGCCAACTCCATTTAGTTTGTCATATATGCCCTCTTTACGCCTGTCGAGGTTTCCATTTGGAGTAAGGGCAGGATATTTATTGGGGACCACTCTAAGGGACCAACCAGGACTATTGGGTGGCGCCCCTTCTTTACGGCCATAGGCAAGTACCTCTGGAGGGGTAGAATGTTCATTGCCAGGGCAGAGAGGGCAGTAGCCGCCCCTGACTCGTTCTTGAACAATAACAAAATCTGAAGGCCTCTTGCCCCTTTCTTTGGAAATGATTACCCAACGTCCTATAACTGGATCACGCCTTAGCTCAGGCATGATATACTCTCTCAGCTCCAATCTGTTGCATTTTTATAGACCTCTAGCCTTTTCTTCTTCTTCCTGTTTTGATTTGCATTTTATACACAATGTAGTCACAGGCCTAGCTTCAAGCCGTTTTTTACCAATGTCTTCCCCACAGGCTTCACATATACCATATGAACCATCTTCAATGCGTTCCATTGCTGTGCGTATCTTTTTTATAAGCTTGCGTTCTCTGTCTCTTATCCGTAATTCAAAACTGCGTTCAGATTCCACAGCCGCTCTGTCAGTGGGATCAGGAAAGTGATCATCAAGCTCAGTCATTTCTTCAAGGGTCTTATCTGCCTCTCCAAGAAGCTCATCAAGCTTTCTCTGAAGGAGTTGTCTAAAATATTCCAACTGTTTTTCATCCATAAAGAACTTCTCCTTACGACAATGATTTGCTTCGTTGCCAGGTGCCGCTTTTGCCACCTGTTTTATATTCCAAACAAATTTCCTTGATAGTGATTCCTTTCTCTATAGCTTTGCACATATCATATATGGTCAAGGCAGCAGTGGTCACAGCTGCCAAAGCCTCCATTTCAACCCCTGTTTTGGCCTCTATTTTTACAGTGGACCATATCTCAATGTATCCTTGGTCATCCATATCAAAGTCAAGCTCCACTGAATGAATGGGCAGAGGATGACACAGTGGGATTAATTGATCCACTTTCTTTGCAGCCAGTATGCCAGCAACCCTAGCCACACAGAAAACATCTCCCTTGGGCACTTGGCGGTCTTTAATTAAGTTGGCGATTGTCTGGCCAACATACACCTTCGCATAGGCCCTGGCTTCACGGAAAGTCACTTTTTTTTCACTTACATCAACCATCCTGGCACGGCCTTTGTTATCCAAGTGTGTAAGGTTTTTTCCTTTCATCGGGGTTTTCCTTGATAGGTTTTATCTGCCTTAGAGCGCCATCTGAACAGACGTTTTAGGAAATTGCTGTTTCCTTTATCCTTTTCTATGGTTTCAAATTCTTCAAGAAGCTCCTTTTGGCGTTCAGTAAGTTTGTCTGGAATCACAACAATGATTTCTGCAACTAAGTCCCCTTTCCCATAGCCGCGGATATTTTTTATTCCATGGCCCTTAAGCCGTATTTGTTCCCCATGTTGGGTACCCGGCGGAATTTTCAGGGAACCTTTGCCTTCCAAGGTTGGCACTTCTATTTCTGCACCCAGGGCAGCCTGTGTCATAGATATTGGAATTTGACAATATATGTCGTCACCTTTCCGTTGAAAAAAGTCGTGCGGTTCAACATGGATTACTATGTAAAGGTCACCCCGGCGTCCTCCTCTTATTCCAGCCTCACCTTCACCCTTTAATCTCAACCTTGAGCCTGTATCAACGCCTTCAGGGATTTTTACTTTGACCTTTTTAGGCGTGGGTTTTCTGCCTTCTCCCGCACATTCTGTACAAGGAGAAGTTATTATGGTTCCTCTCCCTGAACAATGAGGGCAAATTGTAGAGACCCTGAAAAAGCCTTCAGACCTTATCACTTGCCCCCTGCCGTGGCATGTAGGGCATGAAATGGTCTGGCTGGATTCTGTATGGCCTGAGCCACCACACTTTTCACAAGATTCCATGCGTACGATACTGATTTCTGTTTCTATGCCTTTGGCAGCCTCTTCAAAAGAGATGGTAAGGTCATATCTCAGATCAGCACCTGGTTCAGGCCCCATATAATTGTGGCTGGTGCGTTTCCCTTCAGCCCTGAAACCAAAAAATTCTTCAAATATATCGCTGAAAGCACTGAAGATATCTTCGCTGCCTGAGAACCCATGGAAACCTGAACCTTCAACACCGGCATGGCCATGGAGATCATAGGCACGCCGCTTTTGTGGGTCCCTCAAGACTTCATATGCCTCTGCCGCCTGTTTGAACCATTCTTCTGCTTGCTTATCCCCTGGATTTCTGTCAGGGTGATATTTTAAGGCCATTTTTCTATAGGCCTTTTTTATCTCTTCTTGAGAGGCTGTCCTGGAGACACCTAATATTTCATAATAGTCTTTTTTAGCAGCCATTAAGCCTTCTGTTTTCCCCTAAATTTTTTATTTCTTGTTATTTTCCTGAAGCTCATTCTGTAATGTTTTAATAATCCGTTGCTCTTCTGCTTCTTTGGCTAAGTCATCCAAATTTTCAAATGTTACTAAGCCTTTGGCAATTTCACGCAAGGCACAAACTATTTCTTTGTTTTTGCACTTAATTAGAGGCTTTGCCCCTTTTCTGAGCTGTTTTACCCGTTCAACTGTGAGATGAACCAACTCAAAACGACTTGGTACCTTTTCCAAACAATCTTCCACTGTTACTCTGGCCATAATACTAATGCCTCCAAATTTTTGATGAACAATTACAAACAAAATGTTTGTAATTCCCTGGGAGGGTGCAAGCTTTTATACCCAAATTTTGAAAATTATATGTATTCAAAATCAAAATAGTATAATAATGCTCTTGCAGGCTGCAATCATAAAAATTAAGTTCTTTTTTTAAAGTAATTCAATCCTGCAAATTGTTTGTCAAACAATACAAAATTTATAATGCGGCATACTTTTACCATAAAACGACGATACCACCAAGCAAGATGGTATATATCCTGCAAGTTACTTAAAGCCATTTTTAAGATTTTGATTGTTAGATCTTGCTTTTTTCCGGGGTTGTGTATAGAACCAAGGCGAATTTTGAATTAAAGGGACGTTATGAAGATATTAGTGACTGGCGGAGCAGGTTTTATTGGTTCTCACCTATGTGATTATCTTATAGAACAAGGTCACGAGGTTTCGACAATTGATGACCTTTCCACTGGTTCGCTTGATAATATTGTTCATCTACAAGGTAATCCACGTTTTACCTATGTAAATGACACTATTTTGAATAATGACCGTATGGAAAATCTGATTCAAAATAGTGACATAATTGTCCATTTGGCTGCTGCTGTAGGGGTGAAATATGTAATAGAAAACCCGCTTCTATCCATGGAAATTAACATCAATGGAACAGAAAATATACTCAAGTTTGCAAATCGCTACAAAAAGAAGGCTTTAATTGCTTCTACCTCAGAGGTATATGGCAAACATCTTCATGCCCCTTTAAAAGAGGATGACAATGTAATTTATGGGCCGCCGAGCACTATGCGCTGGAGTTATGCTGCTGCCAAGCTTATAGATGAGTTTATGGCCTTTTCTTATCACAGGACAAAGAAGCTGGATGTAGTGGTTTTCCGCTGTTTCAATACAATTGGTCCCAGGCAGACAGGCCTTTATGGCATGGTGGTGCCAAGATTTATCCAGCAGGCCCTAAGGGATGAACCCATCACTGTTTTTGGAGATGGTAAGCAGACCAGGACTTTTACTTATGTGCACGATGTAATCAAGGCAATTTACAAGCTGATGGAATGTGAAAAGGCATCAGGGGATGTGGTAAATATTGGAGGCACTGAAGAAGTCAGTATTATTGAATTGGCAGAAAAAATAAAATCAATATGTAAAAGCAGTTCAGAAATCGTTTTGGTCCCTTATGAAAAGGCCTATGGCCGTGATTTTGAAGACATGATGCGCCGGGTACCGTCACTTGAAAAACTTGAGACATTGATTGGTTATTCTCCAAACACCCCTCTGGATGAAATTCTTGCCAAAACTATAGAGTATTATCGCTCTAAGGTGACCTGAGCCATGCAGGAAAGGCTTTTAGATGATGGGCTGGCATTTTTCTCAGCCCTTTTTTTGTCTGTGATATTGACACCATGTATAATTTTTTTGGCAAACAAGTTGGGTCTTGTGGCAAAACCCCGTGAAGACAGGTGGCACCGCAAACCCACGGCCCTGCTTGGAGGAATTGCCATATTTTTTGCCTTTATTATTCCCTTTGGCCTTTTAGGCGAGAAGTTCCAAGGAGTGCTGCCTCTAATTTTGGGTGGATGTGCCATGTTTATTCTTGGCCTGGCTGATGACCTTTGGGATATGTCTCCACAGAATAAGTTTGTGGCCCAGCTGATAGTCTCGGCCTTTGCAGTGGCTGGCGGTCTCCAAATGGCTGGCCTAGAACAACCGCTTTTGGCGTTTGCCATTTCACTTTTTTGGCTGGTGGGCATTACGAATGCGATCAATATCTTGGACAATATGGATGGGCTGGCTGCAGGAATCACATTAGTTGCCTCTGTTGCTTTATGGGCCTTCGGGCTTCTATATGGTAATGTGCATGTGGGCAGGGCCGCACTTTTGCTGGCAGGTGCCTCCCTTGGTTTCTGGGTTTACAATTTTAATCCAGCCAGGATTTTCATGGGTGATTGTGGAAGCCTCTTTCTTGGTTTTACACTGGGTTCTCTATCTCTGCTGGCAGCCAGCAGCATAGCGCCCTCATATGCCTCAAGCGGTTATGCGCTGGTAACCAATGTTATGCTGGTTATTTTGATGCCTATGGCTGTTATGATCATTCCTCTTTTTGATACCGCTTTGGTTACATTTACCCGGGTACAGCATGGAAGGCCTTTTTACCAAGGGGGGCGTGATCATACCTCTCACAGGCTGGTGCTGCTTGGCTTTTCTGAGAAAAAGACGGTTCTCACGTTGATGGCTTGGGCTGGCCTGGTTTCATTGCTTATTTTATATCTTGCCGGACGCTCTGCAGAAGGAGTTGTGGTGGTTTTGGGAGTAGTAGGGGTAATTGCCCTTTTCTTTGGGGCCTTTCTTACACAAATAGATAAACAAATTTATGATGACATTGCACCACCGCCTAATACACCAGGGAGGGAATCTTTATTGTCTGTAATGCTAAATAAAAAGCAGATGCTGCAGGCAGCGGTAGATACTCTATTGCTGATTTTGGCACACTTAACTGCTTATTTGTTGAGATATGAAGGGGTTATTGATCAAATGAATTGGAGCCTCATTGAAAAATCCCTTCCTCTCATTATTCCTGTGAAATTATGCTGTTTTTGGGCCTTTGGGCTCTACCGTGGGCAGTGGAGATATGTGAGCATAAATGACTTCTGGCAGCTCCTAAAAGGAGTCGGCACAGGCTCACTTCTTTCTATTGGTATGCTGCTTTACTTATACAGGTTTCAAGGTTTTTCAAGGGTAGTTTTTATCAATGATGCTGTTTGGACTGTTATATATATTGGTGGTGTCCGCTATCTTCTGCGGCTGTTCAAGGAATATTTTGATATCCAAGAGGAAAGAAGGCGTACCACACCTATTCTAATCTTTGGTGCAGGAGATGGAGGGGATCTTTTTCTCAGGGAGCTTCGCAAAAACAAGTCACATGATTTCATTCCAGTTGGCTTTATTGATGATGATCCTGCTAAGAAGGGGCAAGTGATCCATGGTGTTAAAGTTTTGGGAAATAGAGAAGATTTGCCTGCTATAGTGAAAAAAAACGGCATCCAAAAGATATTTGTTGCAATAATGAGCGGATCAGAGGGGTCTCTGAAAGAGATTTTTGATATCTGCCGTGAAATTCCTGTGGAATGCCAACAGGTGTGCTCCCTGCTCCATGATCCAGCAAAGACTGGTGTTGATACAAAGGGTATCAAGCCGTTTAAGCAGAAGGGAAGAGTAATTTCCTGGCCTGGCAGAAAATAGGCATACTTTATCAGCATCTGGCCATTTTTCAGAGGAGGAAAAATAAATGAAGGTAGTAGATCCTGCATTTGAGATATTAGATGATTATTTCAAGGAAGGACGCATCCTTGAACAAATAGAGCGTTGCGGCCGTGTTTGTTATAAGAGCGAAGACAAAATAAGCCCGGAGAGTGCAGAGCCCTTTATTAAAGGCATTATTAAAAGGGGGCACGAGTCTGTACTTGAAATGGCAAGTATAGTCCTTGAGGTCTCAGTGGATGGCGAATCTATCATGCATAAGTTCTTTGAAAGAATACCGCGGTTTTGCCAGGCCGATAAGTTGGAGCGCAGAAGATATCTGCTTTCAGGAAATCCAAGAAGTTTCAGGGACTTGGCGCGAGGGCATAAAGACCTAAAGCTGGTGAAGGCAATAATGAAGGTGCTTACCCAGGCATATCCAGTGCTTTTTGAAGATCTGGCTCCACCAAGGGGCTGGATACCACAGGACGGTGTAAGTGTTCGATTGTTGTCTCCCAAAGAAATAGACAGTTTGCCTGTGGAATATCTCCTAAAGCATAGAAATGTATTGGTCCATTTCACCATTAATAGAGCTGTTTCCCATGAATTGGTGCGCCATAGGGTTGCCTCTTATCTGCAGGAGTCCCAGCGCTACTGCCGGTATGGAGAAAGCAAGTTCGGAGGTGAGGTTGCCTTTATTAAGCCATGTTTCTTTGAGCCTGGAAGCCATGAATATGATCTTTGGCAAAAGGCAATGGAGGAGACGGAAAAGATATATTTGGAGCTTCTGAAAACAAGCTCTCCCCAAGCTGCAAGGACTGTGCTCCCCAATTCCTGCAAGACAGAAATAATGGTCCATGCTACTTTGGCTGAGTGGTCTCATATATTAAAGCTGCGTGCCTCTAAGGCTGCAGATCCCTCTATGAGGGAGATAATGCTGATGCTCCTGCCAGAAATGGCTGAAAGGTTTCCATCTATATTTTCCCCCCTTAAGGATTTGTTGATTAGAGAGTAAGAAGTAAACCCAATGGAACATGTTACCGATTTTTTGATCATAGGTTCTGGTATTGCAGGCTTAAGCCTTGCCTTGAGGCTGAAGGATTTTGGCAAGGTAACTATTGTTACCAAAAAAAAACAATCAGATACTGCCACCAGTCTGGCACAAGGGGGAATAGCGTGTGTGCTGGATCCAGAGGATTCCTTTTCCAGCCACATATTTGATACCTATAACGCTGGAGATGGTTTGTGCCATGAGGATGTAGTGCAGGAGATTGTGAAACAGGGGCCGGCGCGTATTCAGGAGTTGCTTGACCTTGGAGTGCCCTTTTCAAGGGATCCAGCCGATCCTTCCAAACTCCACCTTGGAAAGGAAGGCGGTCATAGCCACCGCCGAATAGTCCATGTAGATGACTTTACAGGTAAGGCTCTTCAGGAAACTCTGGTTGCTAAATTACGAGAGTGCGGAAATGTAACCCTTTTTCAGAACAAGATCGCTGTTGACCTGATCACCGAAGGCAAGCTCAAGGATTGTTCCAAAGCAAGGCGTGGACAGGAAAGGTGTCTTGGGGCCTATGTCTTGGATGACCGCTCAGGAAATATAGATACATTTCTTGCGCCTGTAACTATCCTTGCTACAGGGGGAGCTGGCAAGGTGTATCTTTACACAAGCAATCCTGATGTTGCCACAGGGGATGGCATTGCCATGGCCTACAGGGCAGGCGCAAGAATAGCCAACCTAGAATTTGTTCAGTTTCATCCCACTATACTTTATCATCCCAAGGCCAAAAACTTTCTTATTTCTGAAGCTCTTAGGGGAGAAGGAGCAAAATTGATTGATCAAGAAGGCAACGCCTTTATGGATAAATATGATCCAGAAAAAAAGGATTTGGCTTTCAGGGATGTTGTAGCACGTGCTATAGATGCGGAGCTCAAAAAAAGTGGCAGGGACTATGTTTATTTGGATATAAGTTTCAAGCCAGCAGATTTTATCAAACAGCGCTTTCCAAATATATACAAAGTATGCCTTTCCTATGGCATTGATATCACAAAGGAACCCATTCCAGTGGTTCCTGCAGCCCACTATATGTGCGGGGGCATTGTGACAGATATCTGGGGGCGTACAGACATAACAGGCCTCTATGCCATTGGTGAAACAGCATGTACAGGGCTTCATGGGGCCAAC
>Ga0256835_1000731_pt1 | contig 22246 bp, 16 predicted proteins | sample PIR30metaG_FD_185972 | JGI IMG/M metagenome (GOLD analysis project Ga0256835, IMG submission 185972) | Hydrothermal vent microbial communities from East Pacific Rise, Pacific Ocean - PIR-30 | ecosystem: Environmental > Aquatic > Marine > Hydrothermal vents | place: Pacific Ocean: East Pacific...
AATTCATTAATCTACAAAAGGGTTATCGTAAGATATAATTACTTCCGATACTTCCGGTCTCATCTGATCTTCGGGAGGTTGTGTTCCTTCTGTTATCATTTTTCTCATCATCTTCCCCGCAAAATTTATGTGATCTTCGGGTCCGTGAGGACAAGTCTTATCACTTGCGATTGCTCTGCATTTTTTACAATAAAAAAAGGCTCTGAAAATAACAGGTTCTATTCCAAGCTCGGGAAATTGTTTGAAAATTTCATGTGCCGCATAAGGATGATAGTAGTCTCCGACTCCCGCATGATCTCTTCCCACTATAAAATGGGTGCAACCGAAATTCTTTCTTATAATGGCATGATGAATCGCTTCTCTCGGGCCTCCGTATCTCATCTCCGTTGGAAGAATTGAAAGAAAAACTCTGTCTTCAGGAAAATAATTATCCGTTAATGCTTTATAACTCTTCATGATAACTTCATCTTTAAAATCACCCTTTTTCTTTTTCCCGATTATGGGATTGATGAATAATCCGTCAACAACTGTTAATGCGGCTTTTTGAACAAATTCATGCCCGAGATGGGGAACATTTCGGGTTTGAAATCCCACGATTTTTTCCCACCCCCTTTTCTCGAACTCAGCTCTTGTTTGTTCGGGTGTTAAATCATAATCCGGATAAGGGGAAGCGGGTGAATTTAAAAGTGTTATTTTACCGCCTATAGCATAATCTTTAAGTTCCATAACTCTTTTTACTCCCGGATGGTTGATATCATCTGTGGTATAAACTTTTTTTGCGGTTTCCTGCTTAGGTATTTTATAAATATCCTCTATCTCAAAATATGCTATCTTTTCTCCGTTAAATGTCAAAAAGATAAAATTATCTTTGATATTGTTTTTGTCCTCTTCGGAAATATCCAATAATATGGGGATTGTCCAAGCATTACCATCGGGTAAACGCATATTATCGGCAACCGATTTAAGTTGTTTCTCGGTTAAAAATCCTTCAAGGGGTGAAAAAAGCCCGTTAGCTATGTTTTTTACCTCTTGAGCCAATTCTTTTGATACTTCGTATTCAAATCCTTTTTTTGACAGTAAGGATTCTTTATCCTTTTCGGATGCAATCCTATTGATAAGTTTTCCTCCGTGCGGTTTAATCATATTATTTTCTCCTTTTATTGATAATTGTAAAAAAACAATTATACTATTTATAAGATATTTAGTAAAGAAACAGTTAACCACCCCCTAAAAATCGAATAATAAAGATAAAAGCAGTGACAAGAAAGTGAAGAATATTATTTCGCACTGTTCAAAAGAAAGCTGCTCGGCTGATCAGCTTCGATGCTCGGAGACTTTATATTTTATAATTTAGTTCGGAGATAATTCGGAGGCTGTAACAGCTGATCGGCTTAAAATCCCTTCTTATTCGAGGATTAGGGGGCGAATATAGGACTCTTTATAAAGAGAAAAAATAATGTTAAAATATCAAACAATAAATAATTAGGAGAAAATTATGAAGATATTGGTAGTAGGAAGCGGAGGGAGAGAGCATAGTATTGTCTGGAAAGTCTCCCAAAGTCCTCATGTTAAAGAGATATATGTGGCTCCCGGAAACGGAGGAACATCCGATATAGCTGAGAATATTGATATTTCCGTAAATGATGTTGTCGGATTAAAACAATTTGCCAAGGATAAAGGGATTGATTATACGATTGTAGGACCGGAAGTTCCTCTTGTGAGCGGTTTGGTTGATGAGTTTGAAAAAGAGGGGTTAAAAATATTCGGTCCCTCTTCAAGAGCCGCAATAATTGAGGGAAGTAAAGCATTCTCCAAAAAATTCATGTCAAAATATGAGATTCCGACAGCTGATTATGTTATAGTAAATAACCCTTCCGCAGCCACGGATATTATTAAAAAAGAGAGATTCAAATACCCCTATGTCATAAAGGCTGACGGACTTGCCGCAGGTAAAGGAAGTATAATTATTAAAAACAAAAAAGAGGCGAAAACAGCCATAGAAAGATTGATGGTTAAAAAGGAGTTCGGTGTAGCCGGGGAAACGGTTATTTTCGAAGAATTTATCGAAGGCGTTGAAACAAGTTTTATGGTATTTGCCGATGGTAAGAGGGGCTTTCCGATGGTTACATCCAAGGATTTTAAAAGATTGGAGAATAATGATGAGGGACCTAATACAGGTGGAATGGGGGCTATATCTCCCTCACCTTATATGGATTATGATTCAATAAAGGATGTTTATGAAAGAATCATAATGCCTACAATATACGGGATGTCTCTTGAATCAAGACTGTTTAAAGGAGTTTTATATGCGGGTCTTATGCTTACGCAGGACGGGCCTAAAGTTCTTGAATATAATTGCAGGTTCGGCGATCCCGAGACACAAGCGATGATGATGAGACTTAATACTGATTTGATTGAAATAGTTGATGGTGTTGTGAATAACACTTTAAAAGATATGAATATCGAATGGAGTTTGGAGCCTTCCGGTTGCGTTGTTCTTGCATCGGGTGGTTATCCCGAGAAATATGAGAAAGGTAAAGAGATAGTGGGTTTGAAAAGAGCTAAAATGATAAAAGGGGTTCAGATTTTTCACGCCGGAACAAAAAAAGAGGGGAATAAAGTTTACACTAACGGAGGCAGAGTGTTAAATGTTTGCGCATCCGCCACATCTCTAAAGAAAGTTATGGAAAAAGTTTACAATGCCATATCTTTTATCTCTTTTGAAAATATGGTGTTTAGAACAGATATAGGAGTGGAGAAAGAAAAATGATAGGAATAATTTTAGGAAGTAAATCAGATTTATCTTATATTGAAAATTATTTATCTCTGTTTGAAGAATTTGATATCCCTTTTACATTTAAAATCAGCTCTGCACACAGAACCCCCGAAGAAACAAAGAGTATTGTTAAAAGCATGGAAGAAAAAGGGGTTAAAGTGATTATAGCTCTTGCGGGAGCCGCCGCACATCTTCCGGGTGTTATAGCTTCTTTTACCGTTCTTCCGGTTATCGGAGTGCCTATCCCTTCTTCCGATTTAAAAGGGATGGATGCACTTCTTGCGATTGTTCAAATGCCGGGAGGGATTCCGGTTGCTACCACTGCGATAGGGAAGGCGGGAGTTAAGAATGCAATCCTTTATTCTTTTGCAATTCTATCCACCGAAAATGAATCTTTAAAAAATAAACTTGTGAAATATAGGGAAGCACAGAGAGAAAAAGTATTAAAAGATTCGAAAGAGACAGAGGAAAAGATAAAAACCGGTAATGCCAAGTTTTTCAGCCTTTAATTTCGGCTGCAGATTAAATCAGGCTGAACTTTCCCTTTGGATTGAGGAATTAAAAAGCAAAGGTTTATTTTATACTCAAGATTATTCAAAAGCTGAATTTATCATTGTTCATACTTGCACATTAACGGGAAAAGCGGATGCGGATGTTCGTAAATTCATAAGAAAACTTAAAAGGGATTACCCTGCTTTAAAGATAATTATAGCCGGTTGTATGGTGCATACCGATTATGAATTTTTTAAAAAAGAGGGAGTTTTTCTTATCTTGAATAATAAGCAAAAGAATGATTTGGTAAAAAGGGTGATTGATAAACTTTCATTTGATAATGATAAAGATGGAAAAGATGATTCTCTTTATCTTTCAAGAGGTTTCCTAAAGATAGCCGACGGATGCAATTTCAGGTGCAGTTATTGCATTATCCCTTATATCAGAGGAGATGCCGTAAGTATTCCCGAGGATAAAATAATAGATAATTTTGAAAAACTTATTGATGCAGGTTATCAGGAGATTGTTATTACGGGAGTTAACATAACATATTATAAAACGGAAAAAGGAATTAAAAACGGATTTTTAAAATTATTGGACAAAATAACAAAGATAAAGGGGAATTATTATTTAAGATTAACCTCATTGGATTCAAGGTTTCTTGATGATGAGCTTATGGAATTTATGGTGAATAATAATAAAATAGGGGCTCATTTCCATATATCAATTCAAAACGGAAGTGATACAATTCTTAAACAGATGGGAAGATATTTTCCTCCCGATAAATATCTTGAAATTATGGAAAAATTAAAAAACAAAAAAGATGTTTTAATTTCAGCCGATTATATAGTCGGGTTTGTAGGTGAGGGGGAAAAAGAGTTTGAAGACGGGTATGAATTTTTAAAAAAATCACCATTAAACTATCTGCATATATTCAGATATTCTCCCCGAAAAGGAACCCCCTCTTACGGGAAAAAACACCCTCCCGAGAGAGAAGCTAAAAAAAGATATGATATATTGAAAAATTTCCATGATAAAAGATATTCCGATTTTAAAAAAAGTTTTTTGAATAAAAAATTAAGAGGGATTATTATCGGAGACAATAAATTTTTGACTGAAAATTATATCTCGGTATCCATTGATAAAATAAAAGAGAAGAAAGGAAAGATAAAAGATATTAAAATAGAGAAAATAATTGATGAAAACGCATTAGGAAAAATTATAGATTAATTTATAATCGTTTTTTTCTGTTTATCGCTTTTATTGCTTCAACTCCGACAATTCCTCCGAGGATTATCAAAATAAAAGATAGGACAGTTAATATTGTATCACCCGTTGTTTTTCCGAATTTATTTATATAATTTAAAAACAAAAGATAAAATAAAGCTGATTCCGTTACAATCCACATGAATAAAGCAGGTATATAACTGTATAATGTGGGTTTTTTCACCCCTGCAAGATATGCTGTTACAGTAAAGAGTGAAAGAGCCGCTATCAATTGATTTGCACTCCCGAATATAGGCCAGATTATATTCCAGCTTTTGGTGGCGGCAAGTATATAAGCGAAGATAACTGATATAAGGGATGCAACCCATCTGTTTGATAGAACGGGTTTATCCTTAACGAGGGCTTCCTGAAAAACAAATCTTGCGAGTCTTAAAGCAGTATCAAGAGTTGTTAAAACAAAAGCATTCAGCATAAGTATTCCGAAAGCTATCCCTATTTTAAGAGGTATTCCCATTGCCGAGGAAGCTCTTCCGAAAGCTGTTCCGAATGTGATAATAGGTCCTTTTTTAACTAATCCTTGAAATATGAAGGAGGATAATGCTTCGGGAGCCTTCTGCCAAAACAATGCTGATGATACTAACATCAAAACAAGCAAAGCCAGAATACCTTCGGAAATCATCCCTCCCATACCTATGATTTTTCCCGCACTCTCTTTTTTTAATTGTTTTGAGGTTGTTCCCGATGCGACAATGGAATGAAAACCTGAAATAGCACCGCATGCTATTATCACAAAAAGCATAGGGATTAACGGTGTATTTTTGGATAAGAAAACCGTATGAATCGGACCATTTATTACGGGGTGAAGAAAAAGCATACCGATATATCCGAGGGTTAATCCCACGAAGAGAATTGTCATGCTCAGGTAATCTCTCGGTTGAAGAAGAACCCAAACCGGAATTGAGGAAGCTATAAAAGAGTATATTAAAAACAGATAGAACCAAGTTTGATAAGATGCTGATACGGGAAACCTGAATCCGAGATCAACAAGGATAAAGAGTAATATCCATGCTCCTATGGTAGCCAGAATCAATTTAACTTTCCATCTGTAAACGGCAAACCCGAATATAATGGCAAGAAAAATCAATCCGATGGTTGGAATGGCTATCTGAGGCTCTGATTCAAGAGTTTTTGCCGTTATTATTGCAAAAACCGCAACTATCAAAACAAGACTGAGCCAAACGAATATTGAAAAAAGCCATTTTGCGGTCGGTGATATTGATTTTTCGGCAATTTCCGTAATGCTTACCCCTTTGTTTCGAACTGAAATCATAAGGGAAAAATAATCATGTGTTATACCTATAAAAGCTGTTCCGAGAAGAATCCATAAAAGAGCCGCTCCCCAACCGAAAAGAGAGTATGCAAGAATCGGTCCCACTATCGGACCCGCTCCCGCAATGGAGGAAAAATGATGCCCGAAGAGGATAGGTGTGGGAGAGGGAACATAATCAACCCCGTCATTTAATTGATTTGCGGGAGTTGGTATTAGGTCATCGGGTTTTATTACATTCTTATCCATAATTTTGCCGTAAATAAAATATATCATCGCATACCACAATAAACCGAGAAACAGAATAAAAACAGAATTCATAATTAATCTACCTCCTATGATAAATATTACAACAATAATATATTTTATACTTTTGAGATAATTTTTCAATAAAATTAAACACAATAGTTAAATTCAATACAGAAAAAAAAGCCAATAGCATAGAGCCGAAGAAGAAGCCAAGAGCCAAGAGCCTCGAAGCCTCAGAGGCAGCTCTTTGGGCTTAAAGCATTTAAAGCCATCAGCTCTTGCAAAATAAAGCTTAAAGCATAGAGCCTCGAAGCCTCAGAGGCAGCTCTTTGGGCTTAAAGCATTTAAAGCCATCAGCTCTTGCAAAATAAAGCTTAAAGCATAGAGCATCGAAGCTGAAATGATTCGGAGGCTTTTGGCTTTGGGCTTCGAGGCTTTTTAAAGGAGAGCGGCTCGGTTGAAAGCTGCTCAGCTTTAATTTAGTTCCCTAAACTCAAAATCTTTCGGGTTAGTAATTGATTAAATCATATTATTCGGAAACATTTTACCTTTTTTTTCGTATATGATAAATTAACAAATATTAATTAATAATTATAATTAAGGAGGAGTAATTGAAAGCAAGAAAATTATTAGTTTTATCAGTAATTTTATTAATGTTGGGTTTATTCTCTTTTTCAACTATTCTGAACAGCACCGAACTTGAGATTGGAAAAGTTTATCATGGTTTTAAATTCCTGAAAAAACAGAAAATCAAGGAATATGATGCAGACGGTCTGCTTTTTGAGCATATAAAGAGTGGTGCAAGATTGATTAAGATAATTACAGATGATGACAATAAAACCTTTATGATAACATTTAAAACTATTCCCGATTGTGATTGCGGTATGCCTCACATTCTTGAGCATTCGGTATTGAACGGGTCAAAACACTTTCCCGTAAAAAGTCCGTTTGATATTCTTATGAAAGGCTCGTTAAAAACATTTTTAAATGCCATGACTGCAAGTGATCATACGATGTATCCGGTATCAAGTAGAAATGATAAAGATTATTTTAATCTTATGCATGTTTACCTTGATGCTGTTTTTTTCCCGAATGTTTTAACCGATAAAAGAATTTTCATGCAAGAGGGATGGCATTATGAATTGATCAAAAAAGATGGAGAGCTCACTTACAATGGTGTTGTCTATAATGAGATGAAAGGGGTTTATTCATCACCTGAAAGTTATCTTGAATACTATGTTAACAAGAATCTTTTTCCCGATAATACATATCATTATGAATCGGGAGGACATCCTGATTCTATTCCAAAACTCACCTATGAAAGATTTGTGAAATTTTATAAAAGATTTTATCATCCTTCCAACAGTTATATCTATCTTTACGGTGATTATGATTTAATGAAAGAGTTAAAATTCATAAATAATGAATATCTTTCTCATTTCAATAAGATGGATGTTAATGCTTTCATTCCCATTCAAAAACCTTTTTCCAAAATGAAAGAGATTGTTAAAAATTATCCCGTATCAAAAACAGCAAAAACAAAAAATCAAACTTTTTTGGACTTAAGTATAGTTGTCGGTATGGGAACCGATACAAAACTGAATATGGCCATGGATATACTTTCGGATGTTCTTGTAAATTTACCATCCGCTCCAATCAGACAAGCTTTAAGAAAAGCGGGTATCGGAAGAGAAGTCAGCGCTTATTCTGATGACAGAAGAAAACAAAGTGTTTTAAGCATAACGGTTAAAAACGCAAATCCCGAAGATGCTCCGAGATTTAAAGAGATTGTTTATAAAACTCTTAAAGAGGTTGTAGCAAAAGGACTTAATAAAAAAGTATTACAGGGACTTATAAACAGAAAAGAGTTCAGATTAAGAGAACCAAAGAGCGGGTATAAAGGGTTAATGCTCGGCTTGAGAATGTTATCAGGTTGGATGTTTAATAATGATCCTTTTTTGACAGCCGGATATGCAAAAGATCTTAAAGCGATTAAGACAAATTTAGAAACCGATTATTTTGAAAAGCTGATTGTAAATATGATTATAAAAAACAATCATGCTTTGCTTACCGTCCTAAAGCCAAAACAGGGTTTGATGGAGGAGAATATAGCAAAAGTTAAAAAAGAACTTGCCGATTATAAAGCGAAACTATCCGATAAACAATTGGACGAGTTAGTAAAACAGACGAAAGCATTGAAAAAATATCAGCAGACCCCTAATTCTCCCGAAGCATTGAAAACAATTCCTCTTCTTTCTCTTAAAGATATTAAACCGAGAGAAGATTTTTATTCCATTAAAAAGGAAACCGTTAACGGGATCACTTATCTGACTTATCCTGTTTTTACGAATGATATTGTTTACGGAAAATTATTATTTGATCTCAGAGCTGTTCCTCAAGACCTTATCCCTTATGCAAATCTTTTATCGGAAGTTTTAGGGTTGTTAAATACTGAGAAATACAAATACGGAGAGCTTAGCACGGAGATAAATATAAATACCGGAGGAGTCAACACATATCTTAATACTTTTCTTAAAAATTATGACAGCAGAAAACTTATCCCCAAATTCGTATTTAGTGCTAAAGTTCTTAATGATAAATTGGATAAGGTTTTTGAGTTAGCCAATGAAGTTATTCTTAAAACCAAATTCGATGATAAAACAAGATTAAAACATGTTCTTATGAGAATAAGATCAAATCTTGAATCAATGACTCAATATAATGGTATTGGTCTTGCAATAACAAGATTAAGATCATATCTTTCTCCTTATGGTAAAATAGGTGAACTTACGAGAGGACTCTCTTATTATAAATTTGTAAAAAATCTGACACAGAATTATGATAAAAACTCTACCGAGATAATTAATAATCTCAAAAAGGTAGCTGCTTTATTATTTAATAGAAATAATGTTGAAGTTTCTGTAACCGCCTCTGAAAAAGATATTAAAGGCTTTATCAAAGCTTCGGAAAAACTTATAAAAGATTTACCCGTTAAAAATGTTAAATTAAACGATTATAAGTTTAAGTTTAATACAAAGAATGAGGGGATAATCTCACCTTCAAAAGTTCAATATGTCATACAGGGTTACAATTACAAGGATTTGGGATACAAATATTCGGGTAAAATGCTTGTCTTAAATCAGATATTATCAACCGATTATCTCCAAAAACAGATAAGAGTTCTCGGAGGAGCATACGGAGGTTTTGCAGGATTTACAAAATCCGGATTCGGTTATTTTGGTTCTTACAGGGACCCACATCTTAAGAGAACTCTTAAGAAATATAAGGAATCCGTTGAGTATTTGAAAAACTTCAAAGCCAATAATAGAGCAATGACAAGGTATATAATAGGAACGCTAAGTAAGTATGAGATGCCTCTCACCCCTCAGATGAAGGGCAACAGCGCTCTTAATAATTATTATCAGGAAGTTACAAAAGAGCAAGTCCTGAAAGAGAGAAGAGATATTCTTAAAACAATACCTCAGGATATAAGAGGTTTTGCCAAAATGGTTAATGATATTTTAAGTAAAAATTATTATTGCGTATATGGTAATGAGAAAAAGCTAAAAGAAAACAAACAACTGTTTACCAATCTTTTGGAATCAAAATAAGCTGAAAAATAAAAAAGGGGCGAAACAATAGTTTCGCCCTTTTTTTTTATTTAAAGTAAATTATTTTTCCGACTTGAAAAGATTCCCTGATAGATAGATATCTTTTTGAACTTTTGAAAAAGGATCTGTTTTATACTCGAAATTTTTAGATATATTATTGATAATCCCCTTTTCAAGATTCAATTCAACTGTATCACCTGATTCAAATTTCCCTGATTTAACCAATTCATTTAAGTTTGATAAAGTTAAAATCGGAAAACCGGAATTTATCGCATTCCTCTTATAAATTGCACCGAAAGATATCGCCACTATTGCAGCAATTCCCAAAGCCCTGAAACAATCGACAGCTTGTTGACGGGATGAGCCTGCACCAAAATTACTTCCCACGAAAAGAATATCACCTTTTGAAGCTTTTTTTGAAAAATCATTCCACCCTTCCAAGTTACCAAACGCATATTTTCCCATCTCTGAAATATCGGTAATGTGAAGAAAAGCATTGTGATAAATTTGATCTGTGTCAATATCATTTATAAGTTCTCCATTTTCATCCGTAATCACCCAAATCTTACCTTTTAAAATAAGTTCTTTCATAGTTATCTCCTGTTTTAATCTATTTTTAATGTTCCGGATAAAATATTTTTTATCTCATATTCCAAAAGATCACCCTTATTAAGGACCCCGACTCCGGCGGGGGTTCCTGTCATAATAATATCATTTTCATTAAGGGAAAAGTATTCAAGAATCTTTTTTATTATGGTAAAAGGTTTAAAAATCATATATGATGAATTGGATTTTTGTCTTATCTCTCCGTTTATTTTGAGGGAAAAATCCATATTATCCAATCGTATATCATCTTTTAAAGGGTAAAATTTGCTAAAAAATGCTGCACCATCAAAACCTTTCGCTTTTTCCCATGGAAGTCCTTTTGATTTCAACCTTGTTTGAAGTTCCCTCAGAGTTAAATCAAGTCCGAAACCTATCCCTTTTATGGAGCTGTTGTCTATATTCGGTATATCACTATGATTAAGTTCTTTACCAATTAACAGGCTAAGCTCACCCTCATAGTGAATATTATTAAATCTGTCAAGTATTATTTTATCAGTGATGGAAGAATTTGGTTTTATAAATAAAACAATATCTTCCGGAATTTCATTATTGAGCTCTTCCACATGTTTTAAATAATTTCTACCCACGCAAATAATTTTTGAAGGATAAATTTTCTCACCATTTAAAATAATATATTTTTTCAATTTTTAATTAAAAAAACACGAGTGTTACAAGGATAAAACTTGTTATCAAAAATGGTAAAGAATATTTAATTATATAACCGAAAAAACTTGGCATCTCTATATTATTTTCTTCAGCTATTGATTTAACCATAAAGTTGGGTGCATTCCCTATATAGGTATTTGCCCCCATAAAAACAGCTCCGGCAGAGATGGCTTTTAAAACAGCCGGATTATGGGTTAAAAGCAAATGAGCGGCTTGAGCTTCGGTTGCAGGGTTAAAATGTGGAAAGACAAAATTTCCGAGAGCAGAGTTAAAGAAAGTAAGGTAAGTGGGAGCATTATCAAGAAAACTTGATAGTATTCCCGTTGCCCAGAAATAATGAGCCGGATCTTTTACTGACATCATGAGAGAGGCGAGAGCACCTCTTTCACCCGCTTTTAGAATTGCAATTGCAGGAATAATAGTAATAAATATACCCGCAAAAAGATATGCCACTTCAAGTATGGGTTCCCAACTAAACTCATTTCCGTCTCTTATCTCTTTTTTAGTGAACCATAGTGATAAAAGTCCCATTATTATTAATATAAAATTTCTAACAATATTTTCTATTTCAACCGGAATTCCGAGAATATTCCATTTTCCGGGATGCCAAACTCCGCTTAATAAAACTCCTCCGATTATCCCGATAAGGAAAAGTATATTAACGAGTCCTACAATTTTGATAGGTTCTTTTTCTTCATCGTCTCCCATTGTCTTAACTTCATCACTCTCTTTTTTATAATAATATGTATCAAGAATAAAAAACATAAGCAACAAAATAACGGAAACAAACCCCATTTCCGGAAATATATGAAAAGTCCAAAAGAATGGAACACCGTGTAAAAAACCGAGGAAAAGAGGGGGGTCACCGAGAGGAGTTAAAGCTCCTCCTATGTTTGCAACGAGAAAAATAAAGAAAGCTATCACATGGACTTTATTTTTTCTATGCTTATTGGCTCTAATAATAGGTCTGATAAGAAGCATTGCAGAACCTGTTGTTCCAATCCAAGAGGATAAAAATGTTCCTATAATCAGAAGAAAAGTATTAACCGATGGCTTGCCTTTCAAACTCCCTTTTATAAGAATTCCTCCGGCAACAGTGAAAAGCGCCCAAAGCAGTATAATAAAAGGGATATAATCCAATAGTATTATGTGTAGTGTTTCATGAACAGCTTCATGCGGATAATATATATAAAACGGGATAAACAGCAAAAAAGCCCAAAAGGCGGCAACTTTACCAAAATGGTGGTGCCAAAATTTAGGAGCGAGAAGAGGAAAAACAGCTATTGAAAGAAGAATCCCGGCAAAAGGGATAGCCGACCACAAAGGTAATTTTTCACCCAGAAGTTCTTCCTGATCTCCCCCTTTTGCTTTAGCATGTGTTTCTCCTGCAAAAACAGGTGATACGAGAAAAAATATAATGATAAACAGAAATATAATTAAAACACCTTTTTTCATATTTATTCTCCTAAATGTTTTAAAGAGATATATAATAATATTTGATAGCAAAAAAGTCAATCAATTAAATTTTATTATAAAGATGACAAACCGATTTGATTTTTTTTGTTTTACCGTAGGAGACTACTCCTACTGTCCTTTACAATAGAATAAATCTCTGATAATATTTAATAATTATGAAGGGTAATATTATTATAAGAAAGAAAAGAGTTTTATTTTTCATTATCTTTTATTTTATTTTTTCATTTGTTTTTTTATTTGCGGAATCAGAATGCAATTGCAATTGTTATACTATTATTGTCGGGAGAAAAGCATCGTTGAATGGAAATATTATACTTGCTCATAATGAGGATGACTCAGGTGATAACCTTTTTGTTAATATAAGAAAAGTAAAAAGAATAAATAATGATAATAAGATAAGCTTAATAACACGAAATGGCACAACCGTAGCAATAAATGGTGCAAAAGCCGAATTATTATGGTTTGAAATACCGAACATGGTTTTTGCGGATAGTTTTGTTAATGAATACGGAGTCATTATTGTATCAAATGCTTGTCCTTCTAAGGTTAGCAAAAAAAATAAAAAAGGACTTAGATATTTATTAAGGAGATTAGTCGCGGAAAGAGCTCATTCAGCGCGAGAAGCTGTTAAAATCATGGGTGCTCTTGTTGAAAAATACGGTTATGATTCATCGGGAAGAACATATTCTATCGCTGATAAAAATGAAGGATGGGTTTTGGAGATAGTTAATGGTAAGTTATGGATTGCACAAAGAGTTGACGATGATAAATTAATGGTTATTCCCAATCATTATATAATAAGATATGTTAATTTAAAAGATAAGAACAATTTTATGGGTTCTAAAGATATCATTAGTTATGCTGTTAAAAACGGGTTATATAATCCTGAAAAAGGGGGAGAGTTTGATTTTGCAAAAATTTATTCTCATAATTTAAAACACCCGGGGAATATTTACAGACATTGGAGAGGGTTATCTCTTTTATCGGGCAAAAATTTTACTCCTAATCAAAGATTTCCTTTTCAAGTAAAACCTAATGAAAAAATATCGATCAAGAAACTTTTTAATCTGCTTAAAGATCATTACGAAGGAACAATATATGATACAACGGATGGATATAAATTGGGTGATCCTAACAAAAAAAATAAATATCGTCCCATATGTGTCTCTTCTACGCAGTATTCCATAGTTGCCGAATTAAGAGACAATCTTCCCAAACCTATTTCCACTCTATTATGGGTTTCTGTCAGAAAACCTGATACCTCAGTATATTTTCCTCTGTATTATGGTGTAAATCCTTTACCTGATGATTTTGGAATGATATATAATAGCGAAAATTATACAGAGCTTTTAAAAAAACATTTTAATCCGTATATTACACCTTCAAATAATCTCTTATATGAGAGAATAATAAAAACAGAGAAAAAAATAGAAAAAAATTATAATCAAAATATTAATATTGTTTCTCGAATAAAAGAAAATCTCCAAAATTATTATATTAAAATTCTTCCATTCTTTGAAGAGTCTTATATAAAAATTTATAATAATGATAAAAAAATGGCTCAAAAGTATCTGAATTCCTTTTTTTACGGTGAATATTACTATTTTAAAAAAGGGTTTAAAGATATTAATGAGAAAATAAGATAAATAGTGTATAATACTATATGAAATTATTAATAATTGATGATGAAAAAGGGATAAGAGATTCGCTTAAAAAGATATTTTCAAAAGAAAATTTTTTTGTAATTGAAGCTGAAGACGGGATAACAGGGGAAAAACTTATATTTGAAGAAAAACCGGAAGTTGTAATTGCTGATATAAGAATGCCGGGCAAAAGCGGTATTGATATTTTAAAAAAAATAAGAGAAAATCAATTGGCAACCGAGGTGATTATTATTACCGGATACGGAGATATAGAGCTTGCTATTCAGAGCACTAAATTGGGTGCTTTTGATTTTATAGAAAAACCATTCTCGCCCGATAGAATAAAGTTAACCGTTAAAAATGCTTTTGAAAAATATTGTCTTAAAAAAACAAGTTATTCCCATATAGAAGAGGAAAAACAAAAGTATAGAATCATAGGAGAATCGGATAAAATAAAGAAATTGATAAATCTGATTAAACAAGCGGCAAGAACAAGCTCTACCGTATTAATACTTGGCGAGTCTGGTTCCGGAAAAGAGCTTGTTGCAAGAAATATCCATTATTTTAGCAATAGGAATTTAAGTCAATTCATATATCTAAACTGTGCGGCCATACCTGAAGAATTGGTTGAAAGTGAATTATTCGGACATAAAAAAGGTTCTTTTACAGGTGCGATTGATAATAAAACAGGTAAATTCGAAGAAGCTGACGGAGGAACAATATTTCTTGATGAGATTGGGGATTTATCTCAAAGAGCTCAAGCTAAGGTTTTAAGAGTGATAGAAAACGGAGAAGTTCAAAGAATAGGTGAAAACAGGATAAAACATGTTGATGTCAGGATAGTTGCCGCCACAAACAAAAACCTTGTTAAGGAGATTTCAAACGGTAGGTTCAGGCAGGATCTGTTTTACAGACTGAATGTTATTACAATAGATGTTCCCCCTTTAAGGGAAAGAAAAGAGGATATACCTGTTTTAATTGAATTTTTTTCAAACAATATTTCCGTCAAGTATGGTGTGACAAAGAAAGAGTTTGATGAAAAATTATTAAAGTATCTTTCGGAAAAAGATTGGAAAGGGAATGTTAGGGAGCTTAAAAATTTCGTGGAAAGAGTTTATGCTTTTATAAACAAAAGTGTTATAAGAGTTGAAGATATTTTGCCCCACTGGGATGATAACTCAATATTAATACCTTCTCCCGTAAAATTCAAAGATTACAAAGAGTTTATGCTTGAAGCCGAAAAAAGATTTATTGAAAATAAATTAAAAACATATAATTGGAATGTAGCTTTAACCGCACGAAAGATAGGGATGTCTCGCGTTAATCTGATTAAAAAAATAAATAATTTAAAGATAAAAAATTCCGGGGCAGAGGAGAGATCGCTCCCGCCTGAAGCGGGGGAGGAAAGTCCGAACTCCACAGGGCAGGGTGCCTTGTAATGCAAGGGTTAGTTTTTAAAACTAATAGGAAAGTGCCACAGAAAACAAACCGCCCCGCACCCACTTTTAAAATCAATTATGATTTTAAAAGTGGGTGCGGGGCAAGGGTGAAAAGGTGAGGTAAGAGCTCACCGTCCTGATAGTAATATCGGGAGCATGGTAAACCCCACCCGGAGCAAGACTAAACAGAGATGAAGGGTTGCCCGCCCAATATCTCGGGTAAGTCGCTAAAGATTACGGGTGACCGTAATCTTAGATTAATGATCTCTCTTGACAGAATTCGGCTTATACTCTGCCCCGAAATATTTAATTAAGAAAAGCAGAATATAATAATACTTTTTCTCATACTGCATATTAAAATATTAATTTACGAGCACATGGAATCGGATAATTTTTTTGTTGGGAAGAAGTTGTTAAAAACAATAAATTTGAATTATTATTTGATGTAAAAACCTATTATTGTCTAATAAATAACTCAATAAGTTGCTCATAGGTGATTTTTCATCTGATTTATAAAAATGAACAGATTTTTTTATTTGTTTTGTTTCTCTCTTTTACTCACAATTTTACACCTTGTTAAGTGTTTTTATTAATATTCAAGCTGTTCAAACCTCAAAGACGGTTTCTACGGTTTTAATATTAAGTGAATATATAATATTGAGATTTAATCCGGGATATATATATTATAATTCATGAAAAAGTCTTAAGAAGCGGTTGAATTTTATAAGAAAAATATAAAAATTATTAGAAGGGTGGTGATTTGTTTTAAACAGGCAAATTTTACATTTTCTCCTTTTTTTCCTATTTTCACATTGTTTTCTATTTTTTCCCTTATTCGAGATTTTGAGTTTATTACCTCTGAATAAAAATTAATTTGTAATGATACAGTAAGATAGATTTACTACTCACAATTGAGTTTTCCCGTTAATATTATTTTATTCTCTTTTTGTTCGGTTGAAAATTTGAACGGGATATAGTGACGGGGTGCGGAGTGTCCGAATTTTCCTCCGTATAAAACAGTATATCTCTTATCTCTGAAAAATTCTTTTAATTTTTTAATCAAATCTTTTTTCTTTCCCCTGTCTCTATGCGGAAAATCATTGAAAACAATCCCTCCCAAACCATCCAATTTACCGCTGTTTTCAAGATGCTCCAAATATCTTATTATTCTTGATGAATCTTCATTAACATCCTCCAGAAAAAGAACTCTCCCTTTAAGGTTAGGCTCAAAAATCGTTCCCATCGATAAACTTAAAAGGGTAAGACATGAAGCAAAAGATTTTCCTTTGATCGGACCTCCCTGTTTTATGATTTTTTTAAAACCCAATTTTATTACAATCTCAATATTATCCGAAAAACTTTTAATAATCCTTTTAAACTCTCTCTTATTAATTCTCTCCATAGCAAAATCAGATATAAGCATAGGTCCGAGAACAGGTTTTACATCGGGAAAATATCTGTCAAAATAAAGATGAAGCGCGGATACATCACTCGAGCCGAAAAACAGTTTTTTTCCCGAAATATTCATCCCCTTCAAATCTTTTAAAAGAGCGGTAGCTCCGTATCCCCCTCTAACCGCCATTATTATGCTATGTTCGGATGAAAATCCCTCTTTTATCTCCTCTACCCTTCTCTCTTTTGTTCCCGCATAATTAAAATTTCTATCAAAAATATCTTTTCTGAAAACACAGTTAATTCCAAGATTTTCAAGAGATTTCACCCCTTTGGCAAACTCCTTTTTCTTAAAAGACGAGGAAGGGGCAATTAAAAAAAGAGATTTATTCCTCTTTTTGCTCATTTAATATTTTTTCCGCTTCATCTTTTTTATCAGCCGGAACAAATATATCAACATTACCCATTCCATCCATGGTCAGTCCCATAACAGTTCTCATAGCCTCATAACTTATATTCACGGGAATCCCGTATGATTCCAACAATGATTTTACTATATCAACCTCGGGTCCACCCGATACACTCGTAAGATATACAAAACCCGGAACTTTTGATTCCATCTTTTTTTTTCTAAAAAACATTATAATCCCTCTCCTTTTATATTTTCACCGCAAAACGAACATCTACCGTCTCGGATATTATACTCTGAAATTTTATAACCTGTTCTTTTTATCAATATTTTTCCGCATGAAGGGCAATAAGTGTTTTCCCCCTCATCGCCCCACAAATTTCCCGAATATACGAAGTTAAGCCCTTGCTCCAACCCTCTCTCTCTTATTTTTTTAATAGTTTCATTCGGTGTGGGGGGATAATCGGACATCTTATACGAGGGGTGAAATTTAGAGATATGCCAAGGGGTATCAACACCTATCTCATCTTTTATAAAACCGATTATATCATCTATCTCTTTTTCATCATCATTTACCCCGGGGATTATAAGGGTTGTAATTTCAAGCCAAACCCCCATCTTTTTCCATTTTTTTATTGTTTCCAAAACCGGTTTTAAACTTGCTCCCGTATATTTTTTATATTTTTTATCGGAAAAAAATTTCAAATCATTGTTTACAGCATCAACAAGTCCCTCCATTGCAAGCTGGGGTTCCTCCTCAATATAACCGTTTGTTACCCACACATTTTTTAAGCCGTTTTCTTTTATTTTAACGGAGATATCCTTTAGATATTCGTAAAAAACGGTAGGCTCATTATATGTGTAAGCTATACCCATGGAATCATACTTTTTTGCTATCAAAACCAAGTCATCGGGTGAATATTCTTCCCCGACAATCTCCTCTGTTTTACCTTTTCCCTCAAAAAATGAGAGCGTATAATTTTGACAAAACCTACAAAACATATTACAACCGAGAGTAGCTATCGATAAAATATTTTTTGAGGGATGAAAATGGAACAAAGGTTTTTTCTCTATGGGATCAACGGCTATTGATGCCGCCCGATTATAAACAAGTGTATGGAGTTTATCCCCTTTTCTGACTCTGACTCCGCATATCCCTATCTCATTATCCTTTAATTTGCACCTGTGGGGACAAAGTTCGCATATTATTTTATCTTCTTGCTTTTTATAAAATTCAGCTTCTCTCAATCTTTCAACCTTTTTTTTATTATAATAACTTTGACAGAGTATTTTGTCAAGTTTTGGGCTTTACCCCCTAAAAAAAATCGAAAAAGAGCGGAAAGCCTCGGAGTATTTTCAAAGCCGGACAGCTGAGCAGCCCAAAGATATTCCAGCCGGTAAGCTTTTGCTGTTTTGAGCTAAGCGACTTTTTTAAAAAAATAGTCCGTGATCTCTTCGCATTCACTCCAACACTTAGCTTCGACTTTTGGGATTTCAGAAATTTTAGCTCTCAGCTTTAAAATCCCTTACTCAAGTTTAGGGTATAATAACCCTAACTTTTTACCTGGGTAATCGTATGTTATAATACATTTTCAATTAAGGTGAAAAATGTTTATTGAGATATTAAAACTTCTTATCCCCATAATTATACTTTTAGTTTTGATTGTGCTAAAAGTCCGGCTTTCCATAGCTATTTTTTCCGGAGGTTTATTACTTGCTTTTATATTCGGCATACCGCCGGCGGAAATATTAAAACTAACTATCAAAGCTACCATTGCACCCGATACACTCCAACTTCTTATAATAATATTTATGGTTCTGCTGCTCGGTCAAATCCTAAAAGCAAAAAATTCACTTAAAATATTTGTCGGAGCAACCGAAAAAATATTAAGAAAAAAATCTTTGATAATCTCTTTCTCTCCCGCCCTCATCGGACTTTTACCCATGCCCGGAGGAGCCCTTGTTTCAGCCCCTATCCTTAATGAAACACTTGAAAAAGATAATATCAGCCCCGAGCTTAAAACATATATAAATTTCTGGTTCAGACATATTTGGGAATATATTTGGCCATTGTATCCGGGACTAATTCTGACAGTCGGAATCTTTAAGGTTGATTTTGTATCACTCTTCAAACATCAATTCTATTTCACGATTCTTGCAATAATCATAGGTGCCGTATTTATGAAAATCCATCTTCCCGAACTGAAAAATAATGAGATAACCCCCCAACCACTATGGAAAAACCTGTTTCAATTTATCTTAGGTCTCTGGGAAATACTGCTGATAATAGCAATTGTCATGATATTTAAAATCAAAGTTTATCTTTCGATAACAATGGTTGTTATTTTCTCTTTTATTATTTTGAAAAAAAGTTTAAAGGAAAAATATAAAATATTTCTTGCTTCATTAAAACCATCAATTCTCTTAACGATAATCGCAGTTATGGTTTTTAAAACATATATACTTCATTCGTCCGTAATATTAATTACAAAAAAATTGATACTCGGTGCAGGCTCATACAAATTTCTCATAATGTTTTTTGTCCCTTTTATCATAGGTTTTCTGACCGGTGTTAATTCCGCTTTTGCGGGGATATCTTTTCCTTTGTTTATCTCAATCGTGGGAACAACAAATCCCGACATGTGGAAAATAATGTATCTTTATGTAAGCGGGTTTTCGGGAGTTTTATTATCCCCTGTTCATTTTTGTTTTGTTTTAAGCGCACAATATTTCAAAGCAAAATTAAAAGATGTTTACAAATATCTTCTCCCGTCCGTATTAATACTTATAATAATATCCACAATAATATTTATTCTTATAGAGAGGTGAGTCAATGAAAAAACTTTATCATGAAAATCCGTATATTAAAGAGTTAGACACAATTGTTAAAGAACAATATAATGAAAATAATCTGACCTATATTATCCCGGAGGAAACAATAATTTACCCCGAAGGGGGAGGACAGCCTTCCGATAAAGGGTATATAAATGATAATGAGATTATTGACATCAAGATTGACAATGATAAAATCGCATACGGTGTAAACAGTAATATAAAAAAGAATAGTATCAGGATGAGTATTGATTTTGAAAAAAGATACGATCATATGCAACAGCACACGGGGCAACATCTTTTATCCGAAATTATCATGAGAAAATTTAATGCTCAAACACTCTCTTTTTCAATAGGGGAAAAACACTCCTCCATAGAGATAGGTTTAAAATCATTATCGGAAGAAAGCATAAGAGAGATAGAAAAAGATTGTTTTAATATTATCCTTGAAAACAGAAAAATCAAAACATATATAATAGATGATAAAGACCCGGTAATGGATAAACTCAGAAAACCGCCCAAAGTTCAAAATAATATTAGGATTATCGAGATAGATGATTTTGATTATTCGGCATGCGGGGGCACACATCTCAAAAGCACGGGAGAGCTCGGATTATTAAAAATAATTAAAACGGACAAAGTAAGAGGTAATATAAGGCTCTACTATGTGGCGGGGAACAGAGCATTAAAAGATTATCAAAATAAAAACACTATTGTAAATGATATTCAAAAAGAACTCGGAAAACAGATTGATAAAATCGCGGATACAGTTAAAAAATATAAAACGGAAAATGAAAGATTAAGGAAAGAGTTAAAGCACTATAAAAAGATTGAGATGGATAAAGATATAGAAGAGATGAAAAATTCAACTGATAATTTTATAGTTCGGGAATTTAATGATTTTGATATAAAAGATATAAAATATTTTGCAAAAAACATGGTTGGTGCGGGGAAAAACCTTCTTGTTTATTCAAAATCTCCCAAACAATATATGATTGTGGCAACAAGCAATAATGATATTGATTTAAGAAAACGCTCACAAGAGATATTTTCAATCCTTAAAGGGAGAGGCGGGGGACGAAATGATTTTATTGAAGGGACGGTCGGAGATTTCTCGAAAATAGCCGAATTAACGGAGTATCTGAAAAATACTCTTAATTTTTAAGCTTTTACCATCACACTTTTTAAAACTTACCGTATAAATACCACCTCTTCATACAGATTGCAAGCTTAACTTTCAATTTGCATCTCAATTTTAAAACAAAAAAGATAAACAAGCACGATTTTAACAAAAGCTTCCGAGCCGGTAGTAATTATGAATTATGAATTATGAATTTCAAACCATGAATTTTGTTTGACAATATAATCCGTTTATTTTATAATAATTTTTAAGGATGGGAAAAAACAAGATAATTTGCGGAGTTAAAAGTATATGGGGCGGTAGCATGTCAGAACGAGTGAAACGAGTGGAGATCCTGCACCAATTTATAAATCCATAATGCTTATTTTAAGAAAAACTTTTAAGGATGATAATAAACGAAATAATAAAATTGGTGCTGGGTAGAATTAATTATGGGCACTTGTCAAGAAAGTTGTGTATGAGTAAAAAATATACAATATGAAAAAGGATAAGAATAATAAAAATGCCATCATATTAAGCACTCCTAAGGTTTAGATTTTTCTTATCGGAATCATAATTATTCATCTCGGAAATAGCATCTTTGATACTGTCATCAAGCTTCATACTCCCGAACCTGAGCCTGTGAAGTTGTAATAACTCATACTCACAAGCCTTAAACATCGGCTGAGGAGATTTCCATTTATTCTCCTTAAGTCTTTTAATCTGTAGAATTATATTAATTCCCAAGACCTCCTCACTCTGAAAATAACCCGAAAGCCTGACTCTAATCTGTTCAATCCTTCTGTTAAAATTCTCAGCCACATTGGTTGTATAGATATATTTTCTTATTCTCTCGGGATACTTTATAAAGTTCAAATATCTCTGTCTTCTCTGCCACACATAAGCGATAAAACTTTTATAAGAGTCTTTTTGTTTTATAAGAGCTTTTTCAAATCTCATCATAGCCTCATCGAATGTTTT
>Ga0256835_1000732_pt1 | contig 22240 bp, 31 predicted proteins | sample PIR30metaG_FD_185972 | JGI IMG/M metagenome (GOLD analysis project Ga0256835, IMG submission 185972) | Hydrothermal vent microbial communities from East Pacific Rise, Pacific Ocean - PIR-30 | ecosystem: Environmental > Aquatic > Marine > Hydrothermal vents | place: Pacific Ocean: East Pacific...
ACCACAGGTTAGTTCCGGGGAGAACGGGTATGCTGTTCGGCGCCGTGAAGATACCCGGTGACAGGCAGGCGGTTGGCATAGACGAGTGGTTCGGCCTAAGGTACCTGGTCTACGGGATAGGCGGGCTGCTGGGCTACGCTATGGCCGAGTTCAGCGCTAGGGAAGCGGCTAAGGCCGTAGGCCGGTACCCGCATGTGGTAGGAGCTGTTACGAAGCTGGGGCTCTCCGCCCTCACGTACTACCTACCCGCCAAAGCGCCCGAGTACATAAAGCTGCTTGGGCTGGGCGCGAGCTTCGGCAGCTTCATATCGATAGTGAACGACGTGGTCCACCTAGGCATAGGCGCCAAGGCCCAGGAGTACGGCCTGCCCCCAAGCACCCTGGCCGAGCTGGCCAGGAGGAGCGCTGTTAAAGCCGTTGCGTGAGGTGGTGCAGGATGAGCATCGCCAGCCTTTTCCGCGGTTTGACGGTATCTATAAACACGCCCGAGGACTTCACCAAGTTCGCCGTGCTCAACGGAGGTGGCTACGTGCTGAGCGAGGTGCTCAGCGCGTCTGTTGCGACCGCAGCCAAGGTTGTGGGCAGGGCGTACCACGCGGTTAAGCTCGGTGTCAAGGTGCCCATGACGCTGCTCTGGCTGTGGCTTGGTAGGAAGACGGGTCTCGGCACAGATATACTGAGCCCGGTGGCCGTGGCTATGTTCGGCAGCATAATAAGCGACGTGTTCAAGCTCGTGGTCGGCGTAGGCCCAGAGACCTACGGAACGGTCCTGGCCGCCAGGATAGAGAGCCTGGTAGGTATGGCCAGGACAAGCGCCGAGGCTGCTTCACACGGCCAAGAGCCGGTACGGGTCGTGATACCGCCTAAGGGGAGCAGCGGCAGGGCGCCGGCCACTGGCTTCGCTATAGCACCCCCGTGATCACGGGGGCTGTATACCCGGCCACCTGCCGAACCCCGCCCTGGCCAACAGCTTTTTTAGAAGCTCCCTGTTGGTATTGGCCTTCAGAACCGCCTTTGCGTATCGCCACAGGTCGTACGTGTCCTTGTCTATCTCTATCCTTAGATTGATCATCTTCTTAACCTCCTGCGCCATGTGGTCAGGCACCCATACGTAACGTTCGTAACGCCAAGTATAAAAACTCAGCTGCTGAGAACAGGTTCGAAGGTGGGCGAAATGGTAAACTACAGCTACATAGTCCCGAGGAGCGAGATAAGCTACGAGGACCTGGGAAGGCTGAAGACAGACGCGTGGAACCTGCTCGGAGCCAGCATCTCCAGCAAGGGTGAGAACCCGGGCAACTACATAATCAGGGACATACTTCCGCAGACAGACCTCGGGATCACGAGCGCTGCTAACGACAGCTGGGTGTTCAGCCTGACGGCCGGTGACAACCAGGTGGTAAGCAAGAAGCTCGATGACGACACCCACGTGGTGTTCATAGGTGTTGCGTACCCTGACCAGAGCAAGGTGGTTAGCAAGATAACGTTTGCCAGGGGCAGCGCCGAGGTGCTGGCGATATACCAGATCCAGAAGCTCTACGCGGAGCGGGAGCCGGTGGGGTACTTCAAGCAGCCCGTTGCGTACTCCGGTGGAGACACAGTCACAGTTAGGTTCACCGCAACTGCGGACGACAGCACCGAGCAGCTCATACTGCTTGGATACGTAGCCGAGCCCAAGGGCAAGCATATAAGCGGTAAGTAAGGCGGTAGGCGATGCCGGCTAAGCTGCTGCTGGTGCCGACATCCGGCTACGGCGTCAGGCTTGTGGAGGCCAGCGGGACGGGGCCGTCCGCCGACACCGACGTCGCCGCCGGTTCCACTGCCTCTATAGACGTAACCGTTAGCGACCGCGACATCGTGCCCGGGTCAACGGTTGTCGTAGCCGGGGTCAGCGGTGTGCCCACGGGCCTATCGATAGCCGGTGTTACCGCCAGCGCTGGCCAGGGGGAGGCGACAGTGACGATAACGCTGTACAACCCTACGGGGTCAAGCGTAACCGTAGCCGCGAACAGCGTAACAGTCAAGGTAGTTGCGATAGGCTGAAAAACACGTTTTTACAACTCTCCAAGTTACTGCGCGCCGAGCAGTGTTCATAACTTGCGCTTCAGCTTCTTCGCAACTGCGCCTAGGATTACCGCGCCGGCGGCAGCCGCGGCCAACAGCTTGGGTTCCATCAAGGCCCTGCCTATCGCGGTCGGCTGGACAACCTTGATTGTAACCGGGTTGCTCCTCACCACACTGCGCACCGGTGAACGATTCGCTCTGTAGACGTATAAGCTTCGCGACGCTAAGGATATATCCCGCTGTGGACACGTTGTTACTGGTGGCAGCGGTGAGCGTAACCGTCCTTCACCTGCCGTACAAGGAGGAGTTCGAGCCCATAGCCAGGAGCGGCGACATAGTCGCGATACCGGTGGGTAGGCAGCAGGTCAACTACTTCAGGGTCGTGTACGTAGAGCCTGTGCAGCCAATACTCGTGGTTGAGCAGCTCTCTGCTCTTGAGCAGAAGAAGGAGCACCGTCTAGAGGAGATAGAGCTGGAGGAGAACCAGATGGGGCAGTGGAGGCTCGCGCCCCTCGACTTCGTGTACGTAGGCATGAACTTCCCGAGGGCCGTCAGCAAGTGGAGCACGAGGTCGGAGTCCACGTACGCGACGCCGTACTCCCTGTACGCCCCCCAGACGCTGGAGTTCTTCACCTACGGCGACGACGTGCCGGTGCTCTACCTGACTAACCCAGCGCACGAGGACCAGGTGGCCAGGGTCGCGGTGATCGGGTACCGCTTCGCGCTCGAGGAGTTCAGGGAGAGGCCCGAGCACTACGTGTTCATACCCGCGTACAGCCTGGAGTACGTAATAGGTTCCATGAGGTGATGTAGGTGCCGTTCGTGTACCTTAACAAGAAGGTGTACGCCCCGAGCAACCTGGTTGACGTCAACGGGGCCGACCCAGTGGAGGTGATAAGGTGCACGCCTGCCGGGGCCAAGTACGTTATACGCAAGCTGCTGATATACAACAAGGACAGCGCCGACCACGAGGTCACCGTGGGCGAGGTGGACACCGCGGCGGGGAGCTGGGTCCGGGACATCCTCGTCGTCAAGGTTGCCGCGGGCCAGACACTTGCGCTCGGCCCGGATGACCTGCCTATGGACTTCGTGGTCACGGTGGACCAGCAGAACTCGCTGAGGGCATGGGCGGCTAAGCTCGAGGGCAACGTGTCGTCCGCCCCGGTCAAGCTCAAGGCAGAGTTCGAGGTGTTGTAAGGGGTAGGCCGTGAGGCTTGAGGACCTGTACTTCGCCGAGGGCTGGGAGTGGCGCGGCGATTTCAGGAGGTACGAGCTGTCGCCCGGGGACTCCGAGGTGGTTATAAGGCACCGCGGCAGGGGCTTCTTCTACGGCGCTATAGCTGCGTTCACAGGCAACGACGACGCGCGGTACGGGGCCATGGTCATAGACGTGGACGGGACGTTCGTAATGCCGCTCTACCCATACGGGCTAAACGCCATGGGCATAGACCAGTGGACGCCGTACGGCCTCATGCTGCTGAAGTTCGACAGCGTGTCGGATATATACGCGGTTGCCGAGATACCGAGCTACCTGATCCCGATCAGGCACAGGCTCGAGATAAAGCTCGTGTACCCCAGGTCGGTGACCACGATATGGGGCAACCACATAAACAAGAAGGATATCGTGGTTTACATAGCGTACCTATACATACACGTGTACGACGAGGGCGCGTTTAAGAGGAGCCTAGCTGAGGTCTACGGGGCGGTGACCAGATGAAGGCGGTACCCGCTATAGACCCCGGCGTGTTCAGGCGAGCTCTCGAGGCAGCTCTCAGGAGGATGAGCGACGGCTCCCTGGTCGTGTTCAGCGGGGCCGTTGCCAAGGCGCGGAGCGGTTCTGCGTTCGCCGCCTCAAAGCTGTTCAGCGGGGTCGACGACGGGTCGTCTGTGAACGTGGCTGTGAGGAACCCGTCCGACAGCGGAGTCTATGTCTACCTGGCAAGGGTTTCTGTTCTGCCCGGTGGCAAGGTAAGGGTGGACGTGTACAGCGACCCGTCGATCCTAGGCGGCTCTGCGGTTCCCGTGCTCGGGCTCGGGATCGGTTACGGCTCCCCGCATGCAGAGCTGCGCAGCGGGGTAACCATAGTAACGGGTTCGCCGAGGCTGACGCTCAGCTCCGCGACTGGTATAGACATCGTGCCGCCCGGGGCCGTGGTCGTGCCGCCGGGTCACAGGCTCGTGATAAAGGTTACCAACGAGTCGGGGGCGCAGCAGGACGTATCGCTGCTGATGACCTGGTGGGAGGAACCCGGGTAACGAAAACCTTTTTCTCTCCTAGACGAACAGCTCATCCGGGTGCCTACAGTGGCCGAGCCAGGTTGGTTCGCAGCTGGCGCCGTGCTCGGCCTGATAGTGGGCGTGTTCATAGGCATGGTCATCGCCGGAGCGATTGCCCGTGGCCAGGGCAGCGTTGTGCTCGACCGCGATGATAAGGGGAGGATAGTTGGTATCCATTACATCCCTGCTAAACCCGCTTGACCCGGCTGCCCTAGCGGCTCTGGTCCTAGCGGCCGAGGAGGGCGGGCGGGCAGCGGCTGAGCTGGCCCCACGATCCGAGCGGGTGGTCGTAGAGGTCAGGCCGGTCGAGGAGCCCGTTGTGCACACTGTATCGAGGGCCAGGATACCAGCCGAGCTCGTCAGGGTAGGGGGGTCCGGCGTCCTCGAGGAGCTCGTTGTGCTGAGCAGGTTCAGGGACTACAGGATCAGGGTGGTGTCCGGCGGGAGGACTCTTCTGGACGCCGAGTGGCGCGACCTCAGGGCCGTGTCCCCCTTCATATCATGGATCTCCGCCTTCGTCGATGAGGAGACCGGGTACGCGGTGCTCGGCATCGGTCCGCTGGTGTTTGCCGGAGGTATAGTGGTCAGGGCTGCCCCTGTGGGCGCGCGCTACGCGTACCTCGACACAGTCGTAGCCAAGCTCAGGGTGAGGCAGTAGCGTTTTTCACCCCTGCTGCGAACACCGGTACCGGTGGACGCGATGCGTGGGGTGGTGAAGCCTTGTCCGCGAGAGACGCAGAGGTGGTTCACTACCTAAGGCGTATACTGGGCAAGTTCTCCAGGGTCGAGGGGATAAGGGCCTACCCGACGTTCGACGACCACGTGTTGATGGTGGTGGACCTCACCGAGAGCGAGAGGCAGATAGCGCTGCCCAGAACCGCGGCGGTGCTCAGAGTCAAGGCGCTCGGCGCGCCCGTAGCCGTTAACTTCGACAGGGGTACGCTGGGCGAGTACATGGTCGTGGAGCCGTACACCTGGCGGCTGGTCCCACGGCTAACCAGCGTCATATACGCCAGGGTGCTCCAGGGCTACGGCAGTGGGAGGCTGGCCATAGAGGGGCTGAGCATTGCTTGACGAGGTGGTGATCGTGCCGGTCGAGATGACTAACCGCGACCTGCTCATAATACTGGAGGTGGCTAGGAGGCTCGGCGTCAACAGGAACGAGGCGATAAGGATGCTGATAAGGAGGGGTTTCGAATCGCTTGTTCAGGAGCCCGAGGTTATAAAGGGCAGGGGTGAGAAGAAATGAGCGTGTTCGAGTTCCTGGACACCGCGTACCTGAGGGCCCAGCTCGACAGGCTGAGCAACCTCAACATGACGCTGACCGAGCTGAGGGACGCGATAAGGGGTGCGGACTCGCGGACGCTGACGGACCTGTACAACACGCTGTACGACCCGGACAACGCCAAGACGGCCGCGAAGTGGCTAGCGGATATATACAACAAGCTGGGCAGCATAGGCGGCACGGTTAGCATCGGCAACTTCCCGTCGTGGTTCACCGGCAGCACCAAGACCACGGACGATATATACGGTAAGCTGGACGCGCTGGACGACGCCCTGGCCAGCGTAGGCACGGACAAGCTCAGGGCGACTCTTGTGGACTCGCTGCCCAGCGGCGACAACTGGATAGGCAGGGTGAAGCTTGGGGACGGGTCCAACATAGTCGCTGTGATAAGCACAGACATAGGTGGGTCGAACTACAGCGGCCTAGCAGTCGCGCCCGACCTCACGGCCGTGTTCGCGGCAGGCACGGCGTATACCGAGCAGGAGGTCACTGCGAGCACTAGCGAGGCCAGCAGCTCCTTCTCCCCGCCGCTCAAGATGGTCAGGCTGTGCAACGAGGGCGACGTGGACGTTGCGATAAAGCTCAACGGCAGCAGCACATCGAAGAACCTGCCTGCCAAGGCGTGCAAGACGATAGCGCTGTGGAAGGTGGAGTCGATATCGTACGCAACTGCAAGTGGGTCGAGCACGCTGAGGATAGAGGGGTACTGGTAGGTGGTTGGCATGGTCCGTGTCGTCGTGTACAGGGTGAAGGACACGGGTAAGGACGCCAGGTACTTCAGGTCGCTTGCCAGGAGGGCAACCGGTGTGGCGCCGTTCACAGAGGTGCACCCAGGGCTGGTCAGGTTCAGGTTCCCCGGCGACATCCCTGACGACAAGGTCGAGCAGCTGGACAAGGCAATGGCCGAGGTGGCCGAGGGGGTCAGGGCATGAGCCGGGCACAGGTGCCGCCCGACCCCCAGCCGAGGAGCCTGCAGAGGCTCGTCGCGCTGCTCAACAGCGTCGGCAGCCTGGTCAACAGCATGGCGATACAGCTCAACGAGGTGGCGGACGCGGTCAACGAGCTGCAGCGTGAGGTGCAGAAGCTGAGGGTCGAGAACGACGAGCTGAGGAGGCAGGTCGAGGAGCTAAAGAAGCTGAAGGAAAATGTTAAGGCTAAGTGAGGTTAGGTGGGATGAGCGCGGCGCCGGGGAGGAAGAGCCTGGACGAGTACGAGTACACGGTTAAGGTGCACGAGGTGGACCCGGATACGGGGGAGGTAACACTGCTGTTCGAGGAGGTGGACGGTCTGGACGGCTTCGCAGTGAGGATAGGGAGGGCCGAGCTGGCTCGGCTGATGCAGAGCGGCGGGTTCGACGACTGGGCAGAGCAGCAGGTCGAGGCCAGGCTGGAGCTGCTCAGGGGCGTTGTGGAGCGGGAGGAGAAGAGGCGGGCGGCGCTGGACGAGGTAAAGGAGATAAAGGAGGCGCTGGAGAAGAAGCGGCTGGGACCGCCCAGGAGGAAGAGGAGGAAGAAGCGCGGGGGTAGGCGGGGCGAGGCTACGTGAGCGTCGTCGACGCCCCTGATACCAGGCTGGTTGTACAGGCCCTCAACAAGCTCAAGCAGCTCAGCTACGACGCCAGCGGCAACATGCGGGTGACGCTGCCGAGCGAGGGCAGCCCCGGCTCCTCGCCGCCGCCCAAGGGAGTGTATCTCCTGGGCCTAGACACAGACAACAACGTTGTTAGGCCAGTAGCGGTCGACCCGTCCGGGAAAGTGCGCCTGGTGCTCGGGTGAGCCCCGGGTACCTGGCGCGCCCCGGTAGTACGGGTCGACCCGAGCTTCCTCCAGTCGGTAAACGTAAACGTACTGCCGTCCGCGGACAAGACCTACGACTTGGGGAGCTACTCAAATAAGTGGCGCGGGGTCTACGCAAGTGTGTTCAGGGGCTTCACCTCGCTCGGCGGGGCTGCGTACTACATATACAACGAGGACAGCGGGGTAAGGTGGTCGATAGGCCTAGTGGATACTGAGGCCGGTGGCAACACCGGTTCCAACTTCACGATATACTGGTACAACGACGACGGCAGCTACGGAGGAGTGGCGCTCAAGATCCTGAGGGGCAGTAGGGATCTGCAGCTCTACGGCTCAGCCCTGCCCCGATACGACTTCACGTACAGCCTCGGCTCCGGCAGCTACAGGTGGCTCAAGGCGTATCTGCGCGGGCTCGACATAGATACGCAGGACATGCAGATCTACACGTCGGGCGACCACCTAACGTTTAAGGGCCTGGTTAACAGCGACCACCTGCCGTACATAGAGGTCAGGGACAGTGGGGGGGCACGGGCTTTCTACCTCGGGTGGGGCAGCAAGTCCAGCAAGCGCGTGGACTGGACCTTCGAGAACGGGTACTACCTAAACATATCGGGGCTCGGCCACCTGACCATGTCGACCACTGCCGTACCTGGTAGCGACGATGTGTACTCCCTAGGCTCGGAGTCCCTCAGGTGGTCCCTGCTGGCCGCCAGGTACCACAGCTCAAGGCGTGCCGACCTCCGCAGCGGTGTGAGGTACGTACGATCATTCGACGCACCGCCGCAGGTTACGCCCAAATACATAGTGTGCCTACCCAGCGACGCGCCGGTTGTCAGCACGGTGATGCAGCCGCTGTTCAACTGGTCCACGCCCAGGGGGACCTTCACCTGCTACACCGTGGCAACGGTCCAGGAGTACGCGCCCATCACATTCTACTTCAGGCTCGACGACGCGGATAAGGTAGCCCTCCTCGTCGTAAGGGGGTCCAGGAACGATGAACGCGTGGCCGGCGGCTCCTGGAGCTATATAAAAACACCGTTCTTCGAGATAACCTGGAACCGAGACGGCGACTACCCGCATAAGTGGACCGGTAGCTACTGGGTGAACGACGGGCACGGCTTCACGCTGCGCTGGAGGGACACCGCGGAGGCCCATATAAACAGCCTCGGGTTCACCGACGCGGTGTACACCGTCGAGGGCGCCACGGGGGGGAGCAGGAGGATTGGCGTGGCCTACGTATCCTCCCTCCAGCCCTACGTAAGGTACCTGTACGCGGAGCAGCGCATCCTGCTGGACGACTACCCGCCTAACGTAGACGTTGTGTGGACTGGCTCCAGGTGGGCGTGCTCCTTGACACGGCCGTACCAGGGCACAGACGTGCTGTACGACGTGGACGACTTCGTGGTCGCCTGCACGGCTTTCCACAGGAGGCACCTGGGGTACTGCACGTTCGTGACCAACGTCGCCAGGGTCGATGTCAGGAGCTACGACAGGGACGACCTGCCGGTCTACTACAGGGAGCACTGGAGCCCCAAGACCGCCCTGGGCTACGTCCCGTTCCCCACGGGCAAGCTAGAGGCTTTCTCGGTAGAGGGCGGGCTGGAGGGCGGGGCCGCGAGGACCCTGCCCGACGTCTCGGGCAAGCTGACCTTCGTGTCGGACAGCGCCGACGACAGCTACACCATAGCCGTGGTTGGGATAGACACGAACGGCAACCCGGTTAGGGAGAGCGTAACGCTGCGGGGCACCACCGCAGTGACGAGCGCCCAGAGCTACTCCAGGATCCTCGGCATGGTGTTCCCGTACAACAAGCCCGCCGGCACGGTCACGGTGACCGACGAGGCCGGCACCACGATAACGATACCCCCCGGCACCGGGCACCTTAGGAACTACGTGAAGCTGTCGTCGCAGGGCGACGCCTTCGCCCACCGGGTGGTGGTCGGCAGCGATATACCGCCGGGCACCTACAAGGCGGTCGCGCTGCTCTACGCCGACGGCGCCGCGGCGGACGACGTGGTGTTCGAGGTAGTTAACGAAACCGACGGCACCACGCTGGCTACGACTACGATAACCCCGTCCACGGACCTAACGTTCTACGAGCTGGACGTGAACATGACCAGCGCGGACCAGGGCGACACTGTCGCGATCAGGGTGAAGAAGGGCACCACGGCTACGAACAGCATCTACGTCCTGCTGATATACCTGTTCCCGATCAGGAGGAACAGCGACACGCCGATGGACTACGCCTTCCCGCTGGACGTGATCGACGGGGCCTACACCTTCGCGGTGGACAGCGACCTGGCGGACATCCTGAACATAGCTCCGGTTAGGAGGGTGCTGGCCGATTCGCTGTTCGTTGAGGACAACATAAAGGACACCAACATGTTCAAGGTTATAAGCGGGGACAGGGGGTGGCTCGGCGTAGCGCCCCTGTTCTCCAGCAACGTTGTCGCCTTCAAGAAGCCCTACAGGGTCGAGCTGGACACCGGCTCCGGGTGGACAGACGTTACGGATAGCTACGACTGGTCGAAGCTGACAGACCTCACGGGTTCCGAGGTAACGATAAGCGTTGAGGGAGGCGCCGAGAACGTCCTCAGGCTGTACTACGAGATCGGTGGGTTCAGCTTCGCTTCAGCAATGCTGCTCAGCGCCAGATGGATAGACGAGGTCACGCGCGTAAAGGTGGAGTCCAGCAGCACTAGCGACTTCTCAAGCGACGTGAACACGCTGCTCGACATCTCCCCCGGCGTGAACCACTGGGACGAGGTCACGCTGTACCGCTTCTCGGACCGGACACGCGGCCACAGTTACCTCAGGATAACAATAGGGTTCAAGCGCAACGCCGACGGCGACGTGAGGTTCAGGGAGGTGATGGTGCTCGGCTTTGCCGACGTGGTCAACGGGCTCGTCGACACCTGGTCGCCGCTCAGCTGGGACAGCGACGGCAACGTGACGTTCCCGCGTTCGATAAGGCTCGGCGGCGGCATCGGCGAGGGCAGCATATACAACGTCGACATAGTATCCGGTTTCAACGACATCAGGTTCGGCATAGGCAGCGCGCTGTACATGTACATGGACACGAGCACGCTGAGGCCGTACACCGACAACTCCATGGATCTCGGCGCGCCGAGCTACAGGTGGAGGAATCTCGAGCTAGCGGGTTATGCAAACGTTGGTAGCCTCCAGATCGGCGGTACCACGGTTATCAACTCCAGTAGGCAAGTACAGAACGTAACGCAGATAACTGTGCAGAACCCAGGTGCTGACACGTACGTGGATATATGGAGCGGCGACGACACGGCATGGGCCTCCCAGATAAGGTTCATTAAGAGCAGCGGCGAGATAAGGCACATAATTGTCGATGACTTCAACAGCGGCCGCCTGCTGCTGATCCCCGGGTTCGGCGGCGGCGCGTCTAAAGAGGTGCGTATCGGCGGCGCGGTGCTGAGCGGCGGCGCCCTACCTTCAGCTGACGATGCGTACGACCTGGGCAGCTCGAACTATCGATGGCGCAACCTGTACCTATCCGGTACTCTTCAGATGTACAGCAACGACATAATATTCAAAGCAGATGGCACGGGGGGTATCGTGTTCCAGAATGCTGATGGCACTGAAAAGGCAAGGATATCTGCCGGTGTGGGCGCTGGGGTAAACGAGCTAAACATCAAAACGGCCGGTGTTGTCGCTATAAGAATTGATGGTAGTCAGAGAACACATATAAAGAATGTGACTCCATACGCTGACAACACATACGACCTCGGTGATAACACATACAGGTGGCGCCGCATATACACAGCGTCTATAAGCACCGGCGAGGCCGTGCGCGACCCGGGAGAGCTGCTGTTCAGGAGTCTATACGATTTCGACATACCGCTACCCCCCGACGACCTGCTGGGCTTCGCCCAGCCGTACAAGGTCGAGGCGTGGGACAGCGAGACGTCCACCTGGGTCGACGTCACCGGCGAGTACGACTGGTCGGTGTTCCACATCCAGGACAACAGGTACGGGATCGATCTGAGGGGGGTTGGGTGGTACGACAGCGACACGGGCAGGTACTACGCCAGGATAAGGCTATACTACGACCTCGGCGGGCAGTGGATAGTGCCGGCGAGCTACCTGGTTATATGCTCGCAGCACATAGATACCTTCACGTACATAAAGGTGGAGCAGGCCGACGACAGCAGCATAACGAGCAACGCAGCGACCCTGTTCGAGTGGAACGGGGTGAGGAACACCGGAGACACCGTGGCCGTGGCAAAGCTCAGCAACGTGGTGTGGAGGCGGTACGTCAGGATAGAGCTGCACGTCGAGGGCAAATCCGACCTGACCATAAGGAGCGTGCACCTGATCGGCAGCCCTGTATGGGGAAGCGGCTCGAAGTTCATGAAGCACTGGGTGCCGCTGGAGTGGGGGAGCAAGAAAGTGGTCAAATTCCTGAACCACGCGTATCCCAACACCGACAACAGCTACGATCTTGGATCATCTACATACAGGTGGAGGAACGTGTATGCTAAAGGCACGGTGTACCTGGCTAACAACACCAGTGTTAAGGGATCTACGACCGCCGAGTACGGGGGCTACGGGCTGTGGATACAGACGGCTAGCGGCAGGCTCCACATAGGCCCGCTTAACACGGTCTACTGCCACTTCGTGACTGATAGGGGTGCGTTCTATTTCAACAAACCGGTTGTGGTCAACGGCTCCCTCTCTCCGTACACCGACGTAGCTAGGGATTTGGGCAGCAGCGCGTATAGGTGGAGGTACATCTACGTCGGCTCGGGTATAGTGGCGAAGCCCGCCGAGGCTACGTCTAGCACAACCCTCGTCAGCTCGCCGGAGATACGCCTGGTTGCGAGCGTCTGGGACAGCTCGGCCAGCACTGCCAAGGATCAGGTGTTCAAACTGTACCACGCGCCCGGAACAGTGAATGGAGGCCTGCTGGTGTTCTACTTCTTCGACACCAGCGGCACCGGGTACCAGGTAATGGTGGTGCGGAGGAGCATGACCGACGAGAGGATACTCGAGGTGTACAACCCGTCAACGGACAAGAGGGCGGTAAGGCTGTTCATAGACGGGGAGAGCTACGAGCGCCTGCAGATCTACGCCAGCGGCAAGATCGGGTGGGGAGACGGTACAGCGTCACCCGATACGTACCTGTACCGTGCAGGGGCAGGGATCCTAAAGACTGACGGTACATTCAGGGCCAGCAGATTTGAATCCAATGGAGGGGCGGAGCCGTATGCTGTCCTTACGGAGACCGGTGAGCTGAGGCTGTGGCCAGAATACGCAGACTCAACAAACACCCTCAGGGACTCACCACCCGTACAGCTATGGGCGAGGTACTGGAATGGTACTCAGTCAGTGAGCCGCGGCGCCACGATCTTCCACAGGATGATCGACACCACGCCGAGCAGCGAGATAGTGTTCCAGATAGGCGGGGTCGACTACATGACCATCGGCGATGCGGGTATCAAGGTGTCGAAGGACGTCCTGCCGACGTCGGACAACGCGTACAGCCTCGGTTCCAGCAGCTACAGGTGGGCCAACGTCTACGCGGTGAACGTCTATGCGGACAGCGTCTACGCCACGAGCCTGGTGCAGGCCGGTGACCTCCTGTTCAAGAACGGGTGGAGGTTCACTGAGGACCCGAGGTACGGCATAGTACTGGTGAGCCCCGAGGGTAAGAGGTACAGATTAGTACTGCAAGAGCTAAACTAGGGTGGGGGCAGTGCGCTGGCTCAGGCGGTTCAAGCAGCGCCTCGTTAACTGGCTCCTCAGGGACGTAGTGGTAGAGCGGCTAAAGGTTAGGTACGTAATCGTTGGGGACCCAGCCAAGCTGCTCAGCGACGGCACCGTGGTGTTCGCGCCGCTCACTTCAAACCCATCCACGCTCGAGGCCGGGAAGCTCTGGTACCGAAGCGACCTCGACGCCTGGTACTACAGCCCCGACGGTACGACGGCGAAGCAGCTGGGCGGGGGCTATCCACCCGACAACACCTACATCTGCCTCGACGCCAACAGCAACCTTACGATATGTGACGATTCGGTGGACTACAGCAAGGTGAATATACTAATTGGGTACCTGTGGAGGAAGGTAACAACGTTTCCCTCCACCACCGATGGCGGCGCGACAATAACAAATTCTTCGTACGCTGTTGACCTAGATACTACAACCTACGCCTACGCGACCGTTTCATCCGATAGCGTAACGATAGACCTCGGCTCGAATCTGGAATGGTACATGTACATCAAGATAGGGCTGGCCACGTCTGGAGCATCTGCTTACCCAACTCATCACACCGTCGAGATTTCTAGCGATGGTTCAACATGGTCACAGATACTGGATATATACAACAGGTGGGTGGCGCATCCAACAGGCACAGTCAAAGGATTCTATACATGTAGGTATATACGCTTCAGAATATGGTTCGAAGGTTCGTTCGGCGGCGGCACGGCCGAATGGTACGAGGTAGTAATAGGTAAAATAGCGCCGAAACTACATACTTATTGGTGATACCTGTGTCCTGCCCCGAGGTGTCGTTCGATCAGTCGGTGGTTGAGGAGCTGGTGAAGAGGTGGCTCCCCGGCGCCAGGTTCGTGAACTGCGCCGCGAGGCTGGAGGACGGGACGTGCGTGGGGTACGACTCGCAGTTCTACCCCGCGACGCCGCGCGAGTACAGCGATTTCATAGCGAGGTACGACTCGTTCCTACGCGACAACGACGTGCAGTGGCTTGGCGAGTGCTACGACTGCGAGGACTTCGCGCAGCTGGCCAGCGCCCTGTTCTCGGCGTGGTTCAGGAAGAACGCGGTGCTCAAGGCTACGGGTAGGGTGTACTACGTTCAGAACGGCTCTAGGACGCTGCTGGGGTGGCACCGCTACAACGTGGTGCTGTACTGCCTCGAGGACGACCTGATGAAGTGCGGTCTGCACAACACGGTGATGGTGCTGCTCGAGCCCCAGGGCCCCGAGTCCGTCATAGCGTCCTACCCCTACATAACGTTCAGCGACGGGAGCTACCTGGAGTACGAGACCGTGGAGGTCCACCCGCCCGGATAGCTTTTTCACCCCGCTGCGCATTCTTAAACGGGGGTGTCCGTGAGCGTCACAGCCTCTATAAACAAGAGGCGTTTCTACCGGGGCGAGCGCATAGTTATAACAGGCGTCGTCTCCCCCGCCACCACGACCAGGGAGGTCAGGGTCTCCAGGGACTACTACTGCAAGGCAGTCGACGAGTGGTTCTACATAGCCGATGTGTACCCAATCTGCTACAGCGACGGCAAGGTCTGCAGGTTCACCCTTGAGATGAGCGCCACGATAATGAAGGAGGACTACTGCGAGGTGGGGCCGGGAGAGGTGCAGAGGTGGCGGTCGTGGATAGCGGCTGTGCCCGACGGCGCTAGCTGGCCCGTCTACACGTACGTCGAGTGGGAGGTAGTGAACAGCGGCCCGCCGCCCAGGTTCACGGTAGTGGGCTACGATTACTCCAGGAGGGTCGACCCTGGGGCCACGGCGTGGCTCGTAGTCAGGGTGCGCAACGACGGGGGCGATGGCGACATAAGGGTGGGCGTGTACGAGGGCTCCCTGAACGGGAGGCAGGTAGGCGTAGCAGAGAAGCGGGTGCCCGCGGGGGCAACCGCGGAGGTCAGGGTTGAGTTCCCCGCGCCTGGGACACCGGGTAGGTACACGTACGCGGCATACGCCGTCGACGCGTCGAGCGGCGAGACGGTGTGGTACGTCGAGAGGTTCGAGATCGAGGTGGGGCCTGGCGTATCGATAAAGAGCGTGAGCCTCGAGGCCGAGCCGCTGCGCGGCGAGCGCAGGGCCAGGGTCTCCCTGACCATAGAGCTGGACGGGGAGGCGCCGGTCGACCTAACTGGCGAGTACCTGCTGTACGCCAACGGCGAGGCGATCCACCACGGCTTCTTCGAGGTGCCCAAGGGTTCCCGCAGTGCAAGGGTTGAGGAGACCGTTGACCTCCCAGGCTACGGGAGCTACGCGCTGTACGCCGAGGCGTGGCTCGGTACTAAGGGCGAGCGCGTCAGGAGCAACACCGTCGAGGTCAAGGCGCCTGGCCGTATAGGGGTGGCGGCGCTCAGGCTCTCGGCGGACAGGGACGAGGTCCGCGTGTCGCAGCCCGTGGTGCTTACGGTTGAGCTGACGCTTAGCGCGCCGGCCCCCAGGGACCTCGAGGTGCCTGTCGACCTAGTAGAGGAGGGCTACGGCACAGTCACGAGGCTCGCTGTCAGGATCAAGGCCGGTTCGAGCAGGGGGAGCGCAGCGGTTAAGGTAGCGTTCTCCGAGCCCGGGACGTACACGCTGTACGCCGAGGCGCCGGACGAGGTGACGGTGCAATCCCTCTGAGGGTGGTCAGGGCATCCCGCAGCGATGGATCGGTGGTGGTAGAGCTGATAAACGACGGCGACGAGGCGGTGCTGGCCGCAGCGTCGGTATCGAGCGGCCGCAGGGCAGTTGGCGGCAGCGCCGTTCTGCTCGGCCCCGGCGAGAAGGCTGTCTGGACGCTGCCGCAGCCCGGTGAAGGCGAACTGGTGGCAGCTGCGTTCAACGCCTGCAGCGGAGAGGTGGAGGATCTGCGCCCCGTAGAGCCACGGCCGCCTCGAAGCCGAGGACTACGATGACCGCCAGAACCAGCAGCAGTGCTATGAGCAGCACGAACGCGGCCGCGCGGCGCATCGCCTCGTGCGGAAGCATCGATACGAGGCCCGACGCAGCTGCTGCAACCGCGGCCAGGGTTATGCACGCCGCTATGGATACCATTGCCGCCAGGGCTACCCTGACCAGATCCACGCGCAGCACCGATATTAACCGCCTCGCAAAACGGATTTAAGGGGTGTGCCCTGAGTTGAGGAGCAACACCGTTACGGTAAAGGTGTACGCCCCCGCCCTCTCCATACTGAGCGTGTCCCTCGCGGCGTCAAAGACGGAGATCGAGGTCGGCGGGGAGGTCATGTTCACAGTAACAGTGGTCCTGAACCGCAAGGTCTACAGCGGCGAGTCTGCCACGATAGGGTACGACGTGTACGTCAACGGGGCCAAGGTCAAGACCGGTACCATAGGTATACCGGAGGGCAACAGCAAGGGCTCCTCAGGCTTCGCGCTCAAGTTCACCGAGCCCGGTGTGTACGAGGTCTACGTAGACGCGTCGTTCACGCAGCAGCCGCAGCCCTACGTACCGCCGTCGCCGCCTCCGGGAGGAGGCATACTGATCTAATGCGAGAACGCTTTTAAAGCCTTTTTGCGCAAGTCTATACGCGGTGGGCTGTATGAAGATGACGGTGTACATACCGAACCACGTGGTGCCCGAGCTTATAAGGCTGGCGCGGGAGATGGGCGCGGAGGTCGAGAAGCCGCAGCACGCAGCCAGGTTCCTCCTCGGGGCGATCGTAGTCGAGAAGGTGCTCGGGCTCAAGCCGTCGCCCGGGACGGTGTCCCTGTTGTTCTCCGGGATGGGTGTGGACGAGATAAGGAAGCTGGCCCGCACGATAGCTGATGCGCTGCCCCAGCGCTAGTGTTATAACCCACGACCCGGTGTATAGCTAGGGGGAAGCTGTGAGTATAAAATACATCGGTTTTTACGTGGGGGGCAGCGAGACGGGGAGCGTGCCCAGCGGCACGAGCTTCGAGGTCAGGGTCGGGTACAGCGCTCCCGCAGACGTCGGGTCGAGCTACAAGGTGTGTCTCTACATAGACGGTTCTGAGCTTGGCTGCCACTCCGTGTCCGGCGATGGGTACACGTCGTTCTACCCCGGCCCCATGGACCCCGGGGTCTACACAGTAAGGGCTACCCTGGTAAGGGTCAACCCGATCACCGGTGAGGGGTACACGGTCGCCGAGCTGTCCAAGCAGCTCGTGGTATCCAGCGACAGGGCCGGCGCGCCGCCAGGCGCCAGACCACCTGCAACCGTAATGGGGATCGAGTTCAGCCAGTTCGGCAGGCAGGCCACGAGGCTCGTCGCCGGCGTCGAGGCCGAGGCAAGGGTTTGGATAAGCGTCACCAGCGGCGGCAGGTACTACGTCTGTGCTGAGGTCGATGGCGAGGCTCTCAAGTGCTACGGGCCGGAGGAGTACGGGGCCGGTAGGTACGGAAAGACCTTCGTGTTCACACCGCGGCACAGCGGCGTAACCGTGTTCAGGGCGACCATATACAACGAGGCGTACGCGGTGGTCGATACCAAGGACGTGAGCGTCGAGACGGTGCTGCCGTACAGGATAGTCGGCGTGTCGCTCACCGCACCGACCAGGGTCTACGTAGGTGAGCCGGCCAGGGCCGAGGCCAGGGTGACGCTTGACGACATAGAGGTGGATATGCCACGCGGCCTCACCCTGAGGCTGATGAGCGACTCCGACGAGGTGCACAGGGACGAGGTTGATGTGACCAGGGGCCAGACCCTTGTATCCCGTGTGTACGAGCTCGAGTTCCCGGCTACAGGCGTGTACGAGCTAAGGCTATGCGCAAAGTCGCCGATAGAGGAGCTGTGCTCCGCGCCGATAAGGGTCGAGGTCGTTGAGAGGCCCGCGGGCCAGCCGCCAGCGAAGCCAGGGGCGCCTAGGGGCGGGGAGACCCCTGGGAGGCCCAGCACCGGGCGCGTGATCGGGAGGCCCACGCACAGGGAGGTGCTTGTAAGGTGGGGCACGGTAGGCGTGCTGCTGGTATCGGCAGCGGCGGTGGCGCTGGCCCTAGGAGCGCTGGTGTCTCGGCGCTGATCCGCTTCGCCGCGCCGACGCCTATACGAGGATTCGTCATGGGTCCCACCGGGTTCATATTCGGCCGCTGGGGCCGCGGCAGGTCGCTTGTGAAGCGCGTCCCGAGAACAGCGAGGGGGTTCGGAGCGCTGTGGCTCGAGTCGGCCGGGTCTAGAGCCGTGCTAATGGTAAGGGCGGTGACGCTGCCGCAGCCGCTCGACGTGCTCAGCGTAAGGGCCAGGGTGATAGACGCTGACCTGTCCATAGCCGAGGCCAGGACATACCGTGTACTGCTGCCCGGCGCCCCTCCGGGCGGCTGGCTCCTCAGGCTGCTGTGCAACGAGCACGTGACGCACCTGGTGGTCGCGGCGCTCCTAGTGGCCCAGGGCATCGCAGAGGACGCGTACATGGAGGTCAGGGTCCCGATGGGTGACGTGGACGTTGTTGCTGAGGCTAGGGACGGTTCGCTGTACGCGTTCGAGGTCAAGCCATGGTTCGTGTACCGTGGGGAGGACACGCTGGACACGGCGCTGCAGGAGCTCAGAGACAAGATCTTCTACTACACAGCTGCGGGGTACAACCCGTTCAACCTTGTATACGCCTCTATATGCGGCGGTAGGCCCTGGGTCGCCGAGGAGGCGGCAGCCAGGCTCGGCATCGGATTCGTAGTGCTCGGCCCGCGGCTAGCGCTGCGCCCCGGAAGGCTGCTCAGGGTGGCGCGCCCCGACAGGCTTAGGCCGGAGGCATCTGGCAGGGCGCTCTCGGCCGTGATGGGTCACTTCATACACGATCTACGGCTTGCGCGGAGAGCGGTTAAATAACCTGGGCTACGCGTTTTAATACGGGTGCCCAGGCTGCGGTTGGCTAACCGCGTAGCCTCGGCCGTGAGGCTGGCCGTGGTTAACTCCGTCAACGCCGGTGGCAAGAGGCCCGACGACGCGCTCTGGATAACCGAGGTGTCCAGCTGCCTCCTCAGGTCGTTCCTCTCGAGGCTGTTCCCCCGGCCTGTTGAGGACGTGGGACAGGCCGCCAGGATCCTGGCTGGTGACGCCCTGCACCGCGCGGTCCTCCCCCTCGTAGCCAAGTCCGTGCGCGGCTGCAGCGGCGAGGTAGAGAGAGAGGTCGTTGTGCCCGTGGACGGCTTCGACGTGCGCGGCAAGGCGGACCTTGTGCTCAGGTGCGGGGGGCGGCCCTACGTGGTAGAGCTGAAGACCATGTACACGAAGCCCGCCAGGCTCGACGAGCCGATGCCTAGTCACGTCAGGCAGCTGCAGTACTACATGAACGCGCTCGGCGCCGGTAGCGGCGCTGTGGTATACATAGATGTGCAGCGCGGCGACGTCAAGGCGTTCGAGCTCGAGAGGGACGATGGCTACATGACTGAGCTGCTGTCAAGGGCGCGCGTGCTGTGGAGGTCGATAAACGAGCTCCGGCCACCGCTCCCCGAGCGCGCGCCGTACAACTGTCACGGATGCCCGTACTACTTCGACTGCGCGTCCGGCCGCTACAGGGACATGGTTGAGACCCTTAGGAGGAGGCGCGGTGCGCGCAACAGGCGCGCCGGGGTGACCAAGCGGTGGAGGGGCTACTCGAGTTCCTCGAGGTAGCGGTTGCTCATAGGCTCGCTGCCTCTCCGATGTGTAAGGCGCTGGTGATGTACATAGGTGGCTCGTCGCCGAGCGAGATAGCGCGGGAGCTAGGCATAGGCGTCAACAGCGTCAAGTACCTGCTGAGGCGGACCAGGACCATGCTCGGTTCGTGGAGCAGGGTGGAGAGGCTAGTGCCATGGTTGTGCCGGGCCGCCGAGACCGTGGCGGCCCCGGTGGTCGCCAGGGATCCGCTTTCTGGATGGATATGCGGTCTCTGCGGAGCACATGTGTACAGGCCGGTGTACCACATAAGGACGGCCCACCGCGGGACGGTAAAGTCGCTGGCGTCTATGGCGTACGCAGTGTATACATTGTCCTTACCCAGGGCTCGCGGAAGACGCGTGGGTTCGGCCTAACCGTGTAGATGTAGGCTGCTGTCGCCGCGACCGCGGCTATCCTCGACGCGAGCTCCGCCACCTCCGGCTCGTCGATGTCCGCTATCTCGCCGTCGCTCATCACCACCACGGCGACGTCTGGCCCAGCCTCCCTGGCCGCGTACTCCAGCGCGGGGCGTATAACGGTCCCGCCGCCCGCGTGCCTCCTCACCTCCTCCACAGCGCGCTCCGGGCCCACCACCGAGGCGTCTATAACAGCGTTGATCCTGTCGCTCCACGCAACGATCGTGACGTCGCGGGCGTACTCGTTCATCAGCCTGTAGACCTCGCCGAGGAGCACCCTGGCGTCGTAGACCATGGAGCCCGAGACGTCGAGCAGCACGATAACCCTCGGCACGCCGGTCCACCTAGTCCCGGGCCACTCGTCTGGGAGCCTCCTAGATGGCCTCAGCCACGTCGATAGGGGCTGCCTCCCAACCGAGGAGAAGGCCTGTCGCAGCAGCTCGTCCCACCTTATCGCCGCGGCCCTTATCATCTCGGCGAGTGAGCCGGCCGCGCCGCTCAGCCCCGCCCGCCTAACCGCCTCGGCTACCCTAGCCAGCTTCCTCCTCGCCTCGGCCGGGGCGTTGCGCCTCTCCTCCTCCCCCGCGCCCTTTGGCCCCAGCTTCCCCGGCTCCGCGACGTCGCTAACGACCGGGTACTCCGGCGGCCTCCGCTTGCCAGTCTTCCTCATCACCGAGATTATCCAGTTGTACAGCCCCTCGTCGCCGAGCTCGCCCAGGATCTCGTCGGTCGTCGGCACCTCGCCGGTGTAGCCGATCTCCTTCGCCCACCGCACAAGGGAGTCCCTCGTCAGCCCGAGGTAGTTGAGCAGCGGCGGCCTTATCCCGACGCTCCTGAGCAGCTCGTTTATGTAGATGTCAGTGGCGTCGTTCCATATGTCGTGGTCCTTGCCGACGCCCCGCTCGGGGTGGGCAAGCAGCGCGTGCATCACCTCGTGGAACATCAGGGCGGCGAAGTCGTCCACATCCATGACCCCGCCGAACCTCGGGTTCACACCTATCCTCTTCCCGTCGGTCTCGGCGGTCTCGACGTCCTCCCTGGCCTGGACGCGCCACGGTACGTACTCCGCCGCGTCGCTCACGACCATGTGGACGAATAGCGGGCTGCTGCTCCTCACCACGAGGGCCTCGAACCTGTCCCTCAGCTCCCTCGCGAGCTCGTCGATCGACCTGACAGCCCCCCTCTCGAACGCCTCGGCGTAGCGCTCGAGCTTCTCAGCAGCCTTCTCGTCCCCGGCCTCCCTCGCCCTCCTAGCGGCCTCCCTGAACGGGTTCCGCCCGGCCGGCACCGGTGAGCCCGAGACCTATATATTCCTTAGTACAGGTATATATCCCGGTGCCCGGGATGGGTAGGCTGCGCCACGCGGTCGCCGCAGCGATACCCTTCGCCGCGTGGTACGCAATCGCCGTCGTCGTTGAGAGGCTGGCGGGCGGCGGCTACTCCGTGACCGTAAGGTCGCTCACACCGAACGAGCTGGCCGAGCTCCTCGTCTACAAGGCCGACACCATGCTCGGGCCGTACTACCACCTGCTGCGCTGCGCCAACGGGTACGAGCACTGCGACGAGGAGAAGCTCAGGCCGCTCAGGGAGGCGGTGGCGAGGGCCGAGTGCAGGTCGCCGCAGGAGCGCGAGGAGTGCGTCTCCAGGGTCATGAAGATGGACCCGGCGGCGCTGCTAGAGGCGGTGAGGAGGCACGGTGTGGTCGAGCCGATACCCTCGCTGCTCTTCATAGGGCCGCCCGGCATAGGGAAGAGCGAGAGCGTGGCCGAGGCCGCGAGGAGGATAGCGTACAAGCACGGCCTGGTGTTCGTCGACCTCGCAGGGGCGGACGAGTCGATGCTGGCGAGGGTAAGGGAGGAGAGGCCTAGGTACTTCGTCTTCGTCGACCTGAGGCTGACGAGCGTCGAGCCCGCGGACCTTATGGGCATACCGAGGAGGGTAGAGGTCAGGGGCGGCGAGGTGAGCAGGTACATACCGTTCGACTGGGCCGAGCTCCTGTCGACGGGGCCCGGCATGCTCTTCCTCGACGAGCTGACCAACGTGAGGCGCGAGGACGTGCTCAGCGCAGCG
>Ga0256835_1000733_pt1 | contig 22224 bp, 20 predicted proteins | sample PIR30metaG_FD_185972 | JGI IMG/M metagenome (GOLD analysis project Ga0256835, IMG submission 185972) | Hydrothermal vent microbial communities from East Pacific Rise, Pacific Ocean - PIR-30 | ecosystem: Environmental > Aquatic > Marine > Hydrothermal vents | place: Pacific Ocean: East Pacific...
CCGGCAAAGACCATGTTTTTTCTCTCGGGAAGCGGGGTCTCTGGGGGAAGAAGGAGGGAGGCGTCCTTTTCGACGGCGGTAGATTCTCCGGTAAGGGGAGATTCGTCGACCCTCAGGTTTATGGTCTCGATCAGCCTGGCGTCGGCGGCGACCTTGTCACCGGAAGCCAGGATCAGGATGTCTCCCGGGACCACTTCGCGGGCCGGGATCTTCAGGGCCCTTCCCTCCCGCAGGACCACGGCTTCGGGAGCTGCCATCTGTTTGAGGGCCAAGAGGGCCTTGTCGGCCTTCCACTCCTGCAGGAAACCCAGAAGGGCACAGGCAAAGACGATGAGGAGGATGACCAGGGCCTCGATCTGGTCTCCCACCCCGAAGGAGACCGCCGCGGCTACCAGCAGGATGAAGGTAAGGACGTTGGCAAACTGGGAAAGAAAGATCTTGAGGGGCGAGCGGGAGGCTTCCTCCTCAAGCTCGTTGGGGCCGAATTCTTCCAGGCGCCTTCTGGCCTCGGCGTTGGTAAGCCCTTCAGGAGAGGTGGAGAGAATGGAATAGATTTCTTCTGGAGGAAGGCTGTGGGGAGGTTTGGGAAAATTGAGGGGAAAAGAGCCGGGGGCTTCGCCCCCAGGCTCTTTAAGCGCTCTTTTTCTCACGTTTCATGGCGATGAGGCCGGTCCTTACGAGTTCCTTGATGCCAAGTGGCTTCAAGAGTTCGATCACCGCTTCGATCTTGCTCTCCGGCCCGGTGACCTCTACGGTATAAGTCCTGGGGCTCACATCCACCACCTTGCAGCGGAAGATATCGCACATCCGCAGGACTTCGGCCCGGGTCTCTTTCTCCGCCCGGACTTTGATGAGGGCCATCTCGCGTTCCACGAATTCCCCTTCTTCGGTAACATCCACCACCTTGTAGACGTCGATCAGGCGGCGAAGCTGCTTGATGATCTGCTCGATGATCATGTCGTCGCCGTGGGTCACCAGCGTGAGATGGGAAAGGGTCGGATCCAGGGTTTCTGCCACGCAAAGACTGTCGATATTAAAACCCCGTCCGGCAAAAAGCCCAACGATACGCGCCAGCGCTCCCGGAGTGTTTTCCACCAAGACGGAAAGGGTGTGTTTCTTTTCCATACCTCCTCCCTTACACCAAGATCATTTCGGTAGTAGCACGCCCCGCAGGAACCATCGGAAAGACTCCCTCTTCCGGGGCAATGTGAATATCCACCAGGACCAAATTGTTGGTTTCAAGGGCCTTCTTGAGCACCCCTTCCACTTCCTCGGGCTTGGTCGCTCGCAAACCAACGGCTCCATAGGCTTCGGCAAGCTTGACGAAATCCGGGATGGTGGCGAATTGCACCGCGGAGTAACGCCGATCGTAGAAGAGTTCCTGCCACTGCCGCACCATCCCGAGATAGCCGTTGTTGAGAATGATGACCTTGATGGGCAAGCGCTGATCCATGGCCGTGGCCATTTCCTGGATGTTCATCTGAATGGAACCGTCACCGGCGATGTCGAGGACCAGCTTGTCGGGGTTTGCCATCTGAGCCCCGATGGCGGCGGGGAAACCGTATCCCATCGTGCCCAGGCCGCCGGAGGAAAGGAGAGTGCGAGGCTTGTCGAACTTGTAGAACTGCGCGGTCCACATCTGGTTCTGGCCCACTTCGGTGCAAACGATGGCCTCCCCCTTCGTGAGCTGATAGAGCTTTTCGATCACGAACTGAGGCTTGATGTGCTCGCCATCCTGTTTGTAGGTCAGGGGATAGCGGCGTCTCCAGATGTCGATCTGTTCCCACCATTCTTTGAACTGTTCCTTCCAGAGTTTGGAAGGACGCCCCACCTCCTTGATGATCTCAAGGAGCTTGGCGAGGGAACGTTTGCAATCTCCCACGATGGGAACATCGACCCGCACGTTTTTCTGGATCGAAGTGGGGTCGATGTCGATATGGACGATCTTCGCCATGGGGGCAAAGGCGTCCACCTTGCCGGTCACCCGGTCGTCGAAGCGGGCGCCCACGGCGATGATGAGATCGCTGTTGGCCACCGCCATGTTGGCGTAATAGGTACCATGCATACCGAGCATCCCGAGGGAATACTCGTGGGTGCCCGGGAAGCCTCCAAGGCCCATGAGGGTCATGGTCACGGGAATGTGCAGGAGTTCGGCAAGCTCCCGAACCTCTTCGTGTGCTCCTGAGGAGATTACCCCGCCGCCCACGAGGATGACCGGACGGGTCGAAGATTCGAGGAGCCGGTAGGCCTTTTCCACCTGCCTCTTGTGGGGTTCGTAAACCGGGTTGTAGCTCCGGAGCCGAATCTCTTCCGGCCAGTGAAAATCGGTCTTGGCCTGCTGGATGTCTTTGGGAAGATCCACCAGGACCGGGCCCGGCCTTCCAGTACGGGCGATGTGAAAGGCCGCTTTCAAGGTCCAGGCGAGGTCCTCCACCCGCTTGACAAGAAAGTTGTGTTTCGTGCAGGGCCGGGTGATACCGGTGATGTCTACCTCTTGGAAGGCGTCGTTCCCGATGAGCTTGGTGGGAACCTGGCCGGTGAGGACGACGATGGGAATCGAATCCATATAAGCGGTGGCGATCCCCGTGACGGTGTTGGTGGCTCCTGGACCTGAGGTCACCAGGCAAACACCAACCTTTCCGGTGGAACGGGCCAGACCGTCAGCCGCGTGGGTTGCTCCCTGTTCGTGTCTTACGAGGACGTGTTTGATCTCCGGGGTACGATAGAGTTCGTCGTAGATGTCAATCACCGCGCCACCAGGATAACCAAAAACAATGTCAACCCCCTCACGTTTGAGGGCTTCCACGATGATTTGGGCACCAGTCATTTTTGTAGCCACTCTTACTTTCCCTCCTCCATTTTGCGATATTTTTCGACGATGGCCAGGATTTGGTCTTTAAGGGCCAATTTGCGGACCTGAATTCTCTTCTTCTCTATTTCTTCTTCCGCCGTGAGATAGGGGCGCTTGTGAAATTCTTCAAGTTGTTGGTCCAGCGCCCGGTGTTCTTCCACCAGTTTTCGAAGCTCTTCATCCTGGGCCGCATATTTGGCAATCAATTCTTTATCTTTGTCCATACCTCCTCCTTTAAACGTGGATTTGGAGTTTTAATGCGTTTTTAGCTCCTGTCAAGGTCAAGTTAATTTTTACACAATGAAACTTCTATGCCTCCAAAGTTTTGCCCGAAGTTTTTTGTGTAACTTACGCTCAAAAGGTTACTTTTGCGGTTGTGAATATGATAACTCGAAGCCGTGCCTGGCATAGGTCTGCTGCGCCTCTCTGGTGCTCAGAAATTCGTACCACGCCCGGGCCACTTCGTCTTCTCGTCCCCTGACGAGGGCTACCTGGTAGAGGCTCACCCCCTTCTTTCCTTCAGGGAAAGTCAGGTGCTCAAAAAGCGGGTTTTCGAAAAACTGCGGATTCTGGTAGTAATAGGCAAAGTGGTAATAAAGGGGGGCCACATCTGCCTTGCCAGCATACACCAGCGCCGGCACCTCCCGATGGTGAATGAGTCTGCTGAAGAGGGCTTCTTTTTGGATCTTTTCGAGAAGCCCCGGAACATGCTCCAGGGCTCTGGCGTAAGAATTGAAGGAGTTGACCTCGGTTTGCGGGTTTGAAATGGCGATCTTTACGTCTTCTCGCATGAGATCAGAAGGCCCCGTGATGCCTTTGGGGTTCCCTCTCTTGACCACCAGAACCACCCCTTTGTTTTGCATGAAGGTCTTGGGGGAAAGAATCTTCTCCGCCACTCTTTTCATGAATTCCGGCGGAGCCATGACGATTTGAGGCTCAAGCGTGAGCAGGAGGTTTCCCACTGCCAGCGGTTCTCCAAAGAGGGCCCCCCGAAACCTCGGCGGCGGAAGCGTGGCGTAAAAGACTTCCACCCGGCGCCCCAGGTATTCGTAAAAGGCCTCCAGGAGATCGGGAATGACCATGAACTGGTTCCCTTCCATCAGGATGGTAAGCTCGGCCCGCAAAGGGTCGCCGTGGAAGTCGTAGACCACGTTGCTTCCGGGGAGAAAGATCTGATTGGGGGAATCCCTTCCGGTATCGAGCGGCCAGGGGAGAGTCAAACAAAGGGTTTCTTCTTCCATATTTTTTAATTAGGCTTTTTTGGCAAATTCGTAAAGTATTTTTTGGAATCCATGCCAGAATATCTCTTGATTTTTGCCGCTTTTGGCGCAGGTTTTCTCTTGGCCTGGTACCTGAGAGGCCGGGAGTCAAAAACCCGGGAAGACCTCCTTGAAGAACGCCTCAGGGTCGCGGAGGAGAGGCTCAAGCTTCAGGAGGATCTCCCCGAAAAGATGGCTGCCAATTTCCGCCAGCTCGCCGCCGAAATCCTCAAGGAAAATACCGGCACCTTTATAAACCTTGCCAAAGAGCTCTTTGAGGGCCGAGAGAAGGCCTTCATAAGGCTAAGCAAACCCCTTGAGGAAAACCTGGCCTCTCTGCGAGAGGAGATCCAGAGACTTGAGAAAGAACGCCAGACCGCCTACGGGCGACTGGAAGAAAGATTGCGGGCCCTGGTGGAGGAACATCTCCCGCGCCTTGAAAAAGAAGCCCAGAACCTGCAAAAAATTCTTGAGGTGCCCCAGAGCCGGGGCAAATGGGGCGAGATCCAGCTCCAGAGGCTGGTGGAAATGGCGGGTCTTTTAAAACATTGTGATTTTTATCCTCAGAAGACCCTCAAAGGCTCTTTGCGTCCGGACCTGGTGATTCACCTCCCCGGTGAACGCTTTCTGGCGGTGGACGCCAAGGCTCCCTTGCCTGAAGATGGGAGCTCCTACGCCAAAGCCCTCAAGCGGCACATAGACTCTCTGGCGCAAAAGGCTTACTGGGAGACCCTGCGGGAGATGTCTCCCAGAGGGCCGGATTTCGTGATCCTCTTTTTGCCCGCTGAAAACCTCCTTTCCCTGGCCTACCAGGAAGATCCGGGCATCCTGGAGTACGCCCTGCGAAAGAAGGTCATCCTGGCCACCCCGCTCACCTTTCTTTCCATGCTCAAGGCCGTGGCCCTGAGCTGGCAGGAGGAGGCCTTCGTGCGAAACGCCGAGGAGATCATCAAATCCGGCCAGACCCTCTACCAGCGTCTGGCCACCTTTTCTTCCCATCTGGGGAATTTGGCCCGCAGCCTCGACCAGACCGTAAAAAACTTCAACCAGCTCGCTTCTTCTTTTCAGAAGAGGCTTCTGCCGGCGGCCAAACGTTTCGAGGAAATGGGGGTGGTCTCTCCCAGCGAGAAACTCAGATCCTCTGAAGACCTTGAGCTCGAAGGCCCGGCCCAAAAGGACCTTGACCTCTGAAACTCTGGCCTGTTAATGGAGAGCTAAAATCTCCAAAAGGAGGAGAAGATGTTCTTTCCGGCATATCGTCCCCGCAGGCTGCGTCGTAACGAAAAGCTGCGAGCCCTGGTGCGGGAGACCGAACTTTCCGTAAATCACCTCGTCTACCCCCTCTTTGTGGTCCCGGGCAAAGGGGTGAAGGAGGAAGTCACCTCCATGCCGGGGGTCTTCAGATTCTCGGTGGACCGGCTTGCCGACGAGGCCCGCGAGATCGCAGACCTCGGGATACCGGCGGTGATCCTTTTCGGCATCCCGGAGAAGAAAGACGAGATTGGCTCCGGGGCCTATGCCAAGCGTGGCATCGTACAGCGGGCCATTGAGGCCATCAAGAAGGCCACCCCGGAACTTCTGGTCATCACCGACGTCTGCCTTTGCGAATATACCAGCCACGGCCACTGCGGCATCATCAAGGACGGTGAAGTAGAAAACGACCTCACCCTGGAACAGCTGGCGCGCACCGCGGTCTCCCACGCCAAGGCCGGGGCCGACATGGTGGCTCCTTCCGATATGATGGACGGGCGCGTGGGAAGGATCCGCGAGGCCCTTGACGAAGCGGGGTTCAGCCACATTCCCATCATGAGCTACGCGGTGAAGTATTGTTCGAGTTTTTACGGTCCTTTCCGGGAGGCCGCCGAATCCGCTCCCCAGTTTGGAGACCGGCGCAGCTACCAGATGGACCCGGCCAATGCCCGGGAAGCCCTGCGAGAGGCCACGCTTGACGTGGAAGAAGGGGCCGACATCTTGATGGTCAAGCCTGCCCTTCCCTACCTCGATATCATCAAGACTTTGCGGGAGAGCTTCAATCACCCGATCGCCGCGTACCAGGTAAGCGGGGAGTACGCCATGCTCAAGGCTGCCGGGCAAAATGGCTGGCTTGACGAAGAACGGGCGGTGCTCGAAAGCCTCCTCTGCATCAGGCGCGCCGGGGCCGACATCATCCTCACCTATTTTGCGAAGGAGATCGCCTCTAAGATTTCTTAGCCTTCCGGCGGCCCCGCTTCTTCTTGGCCTTTTCTGGAAGGAGGGCGATCTCAAGGATCTGATCCATATGGCGCACGGGGATGAACTCTATCCGGCGCCGCATGGGTTTGGGGATCTCCTCCAGGTCCTTGAGGTTCTTCTCCGGGATGATGACCTTCTTGATGCCCTTGCGCAGAGCAGCCAGCGATTTTTCCTTGATTCCACCCACTGGAAGCACCTTCCCGCGCAGGGTGATCTCCCCGGTCATGGCCACGTCTTTGGAGACGGGGATCTCGGCAAAGGCCGAGAGCATGGCGGTGGCAATGGTAACGCCGGCGCTCGGGCCGTCTTTGGGAATGGCTCCGGCGGGGAGATGGATGTGAACATCATATTTTTCGTAGAAATCCTTGGGGATCCCCCATTCTTTGGCCTTGGAGCGGGTATAGGAGAGGGCCGCCTGGGCAGACTCCCGCATGATCTCTCCCAGCTGCCCGGTAAGGATGAGGTTGCCTTTCCCCTCCATGACAAGGGCCTCGACGTAGAGGACCTCTCCGCCAGAAAGAGTCCAGGCAAGCCCCGTGGCCACGCCGATTTCGTCTTCTTCCTGTTCGAGCTCCGGGACATAAGCCGGCGGGCCGAGGTATTTGTGGAGGTTTTGTCTGGTGACCCGGAAGGGGCCCTTTTCGCCTTCGGCGATGCGCCGGGCGATCTTGCGACAGATGGCGGCGATCTTTCGCTCAAGCTCGCGAAGCCCGGCCTCTTCGGTGTATTCGTTGATGACCTTGAGGATGGTCTCATCGGAGATCTGGAGGTCTTCGGGCCGGAGGCCATGTTCTTTGAGCTGACGCGGCAGGAGATAGCGCTTGGTGATGGCGAGTTTCTCCTCGGCGGTGTAGCCGGAGATGTAGATGATCTCCATCCGATCTTTCAGGGCCGGAGGAATGGGGTCGGTCATGTTGGCGGTGGCGATGAACATCACCTTCGAAAGATCAAAGGGTACTCCCAGATAGTGGTCCACGAAGGCGGTGTTCTGTTCCGGATCAAGCACTTCGAGGAGGGCCGCCGCCGGATCACCCTGAAAATCGGCACAGAGCTTGTCGATCTCGTCGATCATGAAGACCGGATTTTTCGTGCCGGCCTGTTTGAGACCCTGGATGATACGGCCCGGCATGGCCCCGATGTAAGTGCGACGGTGGCCGCGGATCTCGGCTTCGTCCCGCACCCCGCCGAGGGAGATGCGCACGAATTTGCGACCCAGGGCTCTCGCGATAGAACGCCCGAGAGAGGTCTTTCCCACCCCGGGAGGCCCCACGAAACACAGAATGGGCCCTTTGGCCCTGGGGTTCAGCTTCCTTACGGCCAGGTATTCCAGGATCCTTTCCTTGACCTTCTCCAGGTTGTAGTGGTCTTCGTCGAGAATCTTCTTGGCCCGCTTGAGGTCGAGCTTGTCTTTGGTTTGCTTGCTCCAGGGGAGTTCCGTGAGCCATTCGAGATAGGTCCGAATGATGGCGGCCTCGGCAGAATCCGGATGCATCATCTCGAGCCGCCTGAGCTGCTTGAGGGCCTCCTTTTCGACTTCCTTGGGCATGCGGGCCTTGGCGATCTTTTCACGAAACTCCTCGATCTCCTGGGCGTGCTCGTCTACCTCTCCGAGCTCCCGTTTGATGGCCCGCAACTGCTCCCGCAGGAAGTACTCCCGCTGAGTGCGGCTCATCTCCTCCTGAGCCTCCGTCTGGATCTTGGCCTGCACGGTGGCGACTTCAAGCTCCCTCAGGAGGTGCTTGTGAAGCTTTCGGAGCCTCTCGATGGGGTCAAAGGTCTCGAGAAGGTCCTGAGATTCGGGAATACGGAGCCGCAGATGGGAGGCCACAAAATCCGCCAGCCTTCCAGGCTCGGAAACACTGTCGAGGACGGTGTTTAGTTCCGGAGTGAGCTGACCTCTCAAGGCAAAGACCTTCTCCGCGGTCTCCTTTACGGAGCGCATGAGGGCTTCGGTTTCGACGTCGAGGCTTTCCGGTTCTTCCTCGCGAAGGGGCTCGATGCGCACCAGGAAATAGGGTTTCTCCTTCAGGAATTCGAGCACCCGGGCCCGGGCCACGGCTTGCACCAGCACCTTCAGCCGTCCATCCGGGAGCTTGAGGGTGCGCATGATGATGGCTACCACCCCCACGTGGTAAAGGTCTTTGGGGGTGGGCTCGTCCACCTCGGGGTCCTTCTGAGTCAGAATTACGATCAGTCTCTCGGCCTTGAGGGCTTCTTCCAGGGCGGCGAGGGAGGGCTCCCTTCCCACGTACAGAGGGATCACCATGGAGGGAAAGAGAACCACGTCTCTTACCGCCAGAGCGGGAAGCTCTTCCGGGATCTCGATGTTTTCGTCTTCGAAGATTTCCCCGACGGATACCTGCTCTTCTTCGAACTCGCTCATGCCAACTCCTTACTAATTTGATACAAAGACGTCATCGCGAAGGCGGCGCAGCCACTTGGCAATCCTGTCGCGAATGTCTGCCACACTGTCATCACGGGGCCTCCCAAGGAGGCCGTCGTTTCGCTACACTTGCCGAGATTGCTTCGGTCGCTTCGCGACCTCGCAATGACTCTCAAAGGATCTTGCGCCCAACGATGTTTCGCCAAGGCGTTGATTATCTCGAATTGTCGCTTCAGGTATTCTCCATTTACAAGAAAAGTTTGAAACATATTTAACTCGATTTTTCCTCAAATAACAGCCTGCGAAGATATAGCCTGGCCGGCCTTGAAAGCTCATAATAGGTATGATTCATGTGTTTTGGCTTTCTGAGCCCCTTCTTTTTGAGGAATCTTCCCTCGATGCGTTCGAGAAAGCCCATGTTCTCAAGCTCTCTCAAACGCTGCATGGTTTCCCCCAATTCCAGGCGAAGCCTTCGGGAAAGGAACTTGGCGCAATCCGGGGCCGTGGCATAGAGATCTTTGAGGATCTTCCAATCTTCTTCCTCCAAAACTCCCCAAGGTAAAACCGCCATAAACGCCTCTAAACCTTCAAAAATCCTTCAAATTGCCTGTTTGATCCCGAGGAATGCGCTTGACATTAAAAACACAATCTTGCTAAAAAGCATAAAGATATTCAAGTCGTGCAAGGTCTTCATCCGATGGAAAGCTCTTCTTCAATAAGAATAAAAGGCCTTCCTGCTAATCTCCAGGCTAAAAAATTTTTGATTTGAGAGGAGGAATGTATGCCCAGCGAACCCTTTATTTTATGGTTTGACGAAATTTCCATCAAGGATGTCCCCCTGGTTGGTGGTAAGAACGCCTCCCTTGGTGAAATGTTTCGGAACCTGACCCCCAAGGGGATCAAAGTACCGGACGGTTTTGCGGTTACGGCCGCGGCTTATCGCCATTTCATCCGGGAGAACCATCTGGACGACAAGATTCGCCAGATCCTCGAAGGCCTCGATACCCACAATCTCAAAGATCTCCAGCGGCGAGGAAAGAAAGTGCGGGAGCTTATCCTCAAGGCCAGGATGCCCGAAGACCTTGCCAGCGCTATCAAAGAGGCATACCACAAGTTGGAGGAGAAATATTACCCTGACGTGGACGTAGCGGTGCGCTCTTCGGCCACGGCGGAAGACCTTCCGGACGCCTCCTTCGCCGGCCAGCAAGAGACCTATCTCAATATTCGCGGGGCAGAAAACGTCATCAAATACGTCAAAAAATGTTTTGCCTCCCTTTTTACCGACCGTGCCATCTCTTACCGAGAAGACAAAGGTTTTGACCACTTCAACGTCTATCTCTCGGTGGCCATCCAGAAGATGGTCCGAAGCGACGCCGCCTCGGCCGGAGTGATGTTCACCCTCGACACGGAATCCGGTTTCCGGGATGTGGTCTACATCACCGGGGCCTGGGGGCTTGGGGAGAACGTCGTGCAGGGAGCGGTAAACCCCGACGAATTCTACGTCTTCAAGCCCACCCTGAAGAAGGGCTTTCGTCCCATCCTCTCCAAGAAACTTGGTTCCAAAGAGTACCGTATGGTTTACGGGAAGAGCCCCCGCTGCCCGGTAAGGAACCTCCGCACCCCGAAGGAGCTCCGGCAGCGTTTCTGTCTGGAGGACGATGAAATCCTCAAGCTTGCCGAGTGGGGTTGCCTGATAGAAGAACACTATGGCCGCCCGATGGATATCGAATGGGCCAAAGATGGTGATGGAAAGGAAGTCGGCACCGGCGACCTCTTCATCGTCCAGGCTCGTCCGGAAACGGTTCACGGAGTCAAGAAGGAGCAGTACTACGAAATCTACAAGCTCAAAGGAAAGCCCGAAAAGATCCTCACCGTGGGCAAGGCCGTGGGGAGCAAGATCGGTCAGGGTAAGGCCCGGGTGATAGAAGACGTCTCAAAGATTCACGACTTTCAGCCCGGTGAAGTCCTTGTTACCGACATGACCGACCCGGACTGGGAACCGATCATGAAGATCGCGGCTGCCATCGTAACCAACCGTGGAGGGCGGACCTGCCACGCCGCCATCGTCTCCCGTGAGCTTGGAATCCCCTGTATCGTGGGCACCAACAACGCCACCGAAGTCATCGAAACCGGCATGGAGGTAACGGTAGATTGTTCCCAGGGTGAGGAAGGCTATGTTTACGAGGGGCTGATTCCCTTCGAAGTGGAGCGTATCGACCTCACCAAGATTCCACGCACCCGCACCAAGATCATGATGAACGTGGGAATACCCGAGCAGGCCTTCCATCAAGCCCAGCTCCCCAACGACGGCGTGGGGCTCGCCCGGCTCGAGTTCATCATTGGTTCCCACATCGCCATCCATCCCCTGGCCCTGATAAACTACGAGGAGCTGAAAGAAAAGGCCAAAAAAGACGCGAAGATCCGCAAGATCGTTCGCATCATAGACGAAAAGGCGCCCATGTATCAGAACAAGGCCGACTTTTACGTGGACAAGCTGGCCCAGGGTGTGGCCATGATTTCAGCGGCCTTTTACCCCAAAGATGTCATCGTGAGGCTCTCGGATTTCAAGAGTAACGAATACGCCAACCTTGTGGGCGGATATCTTTACGAGCCCGTGGAGCACAACCCGATGATCGGCTGGCGTGGAGCCTCGCGTTATTACGATCCGCGTTTCGAACCCGCTTTTGCTCTGGAATGTAAAGCCCTCAAAAAGGTGCGCGAAGAAATGGGGCTCACGAACGTCAAGGTCATGGTTCCCTTCTGCCGCACGGTAGAAGAAGGAGAAAAGGTCATCAAAGTGATGGACAAATACGGCCTGAAACAGGGTGAGAACGGCCTTGAAGTTTACGTCATGTGTGAGATTCCGAGCAACGTGGTGCTGGCCGACGAATTTGCCAAGATCTTCGACGGCTTCTCCATCGGTTCTAACGACCTCACCCAGCTCACCCTGGGGCTTGACCGCGACTCCGAACTCGTTTCGCATCTCTACGACGAACGCAACCCGGCGGTAAAAAAGCTTATCCGTCAGGTGATCCAGGACGCCAAGAAAGCCGGGCGCAAGGTGGGTATCTGCGGGCAGGCTCCCAGCGACTTTCCGGATTTTGCCGCTTTTCTGGTGGAGTGCGGCATCGACTCCATGAGCCTCACTCCGGATACCATCATCAAGACCTGGCTCCTGGTGGCGGAGAAAGAGAAGGAGCTTGGCATAAAACCCGAATAGTAAAGACAACAGGTGTTGTAAAAGCGAAAGGGGGAGGTTCACGCCTCCCCCTTTTCGTTTTCTTTTACATGAAATACAGCTGGCCTTGTTAAGTCCGTGCTCTTCAGTCCTTGGCCTTCACAATGGCCGTCATGTAAAAGTGTTCTCATTAATGGTTGCCTAAACGTCTCCTTCGGTGTTAAATAGCGGCAAAACTCACGCCCTCTCGCAGGGGTGGCCGGGTGTCCGCTGGCGGATTGGTCACCCTAGGGGCGGAGGAAAAACCCTAGAAGGAGGTCTCCTTATGTCCAGACTCACCATGAAACAGCTCCTGGAAGCGGGGGTCCATTTTGGTCACCAGACCCGCCGCTGGAATCCGAAGATGAAGCCCTTCATCTTCGGGGAGAGAAACGGCATCCACATCATTGATCTTCAACAAACAGTTAAACTTTTTGACGTAGCTTACGATTTTATCGTTGATACCGTCGCCAATGGTGGCAAAGTTCTTTTCGTCGGGACCAAGCGCCAGGCCCAGGACACCATCAAAGAAGAGGCCGAGCGTTGCGGAATGTATTATGTGAACCACCGCTGGCTGGGCGGCACACTCACCAACTTCCGTACCATCCGCAAAAGTATCGACAAGCTCAAGAAGCTTGAGAGCTGGTTCGAAGATGGCACCATCGAGCGTTTCCCCAAGAAGGAACGCCTGAAGCTCGAACGTTTGAGACAGAAGCTTGAGAGAAACCTGGGAGGAATCAAAGACATGGAAGACCTCCCCCAGGCCATCTATATTGTAGACCCCAAGAAGGAACACATTGCCGTGCTCGAGGCCCGCAAACTGGGCATCCCCATCGTGGCCATCGTTGATACCAACTGTGATCCGGATCTTATCGATTACATCATTCCGGGAAACGACGACGCCATTCGGGCCATCAAGCTCCTCACCAGCAAGATCGCCGACGCCTGCCTCGAAGGCAAATCCCTTTGGGAAGAAAAGCTTCAGGCAGAAACGGACAAAGAGATTGAGGCCGAAATGATGGAAGCCGCGGAAGCCCCGGCGGAAGAAGAGGCGGAAAAGCTCGCCGAAGAGATCGTAAGCGAAGCTTTGGCCGAGGCAGAAGCCGAACCCGGAACCCAGGCAGAAGCCCAGGAATAACCCGGAAAATCTGAGACCGAGAAGGAGGACATTATGGCGGAAATCACCATGGATATGATCAAGAAACTGCGAGAGAAGACGGCTGCAGGGATGATGGATTGCAAAAAGGCCCTGGAAGAGGCCGGTGGAGATATGGAAAAAGCTATAGACATCCTGCGCCAGAAAGGGCTGGCAGTAGCAGCCAAACGGGCCGGAAAGGCCACCAAAGAAGGGGTGGTCGCGGCCTACATCCACGCCACCAAAAAGCTCGGTGCCATGGTAGAAGTAAATTGCGAGACGGATTTCGTGGCCCGGACGGAAGAGTTCCAGAAGTTCGCCTACGAAGTGGCCATGCACATCGCCGCCACCAATCCCATCTGTGTCTCCCGCGAAGACATGCCGGCGGAAGTAATTGAAAGAGAAAAAGAAATCTACGTCGCTCAGGCCAAAGAGAGCGGTAAACCCGAAAACGTGATCGAAAAGATCGTCGAAGGGAAACTCGAAAAGTTCTTCAAGGAATCCGTTCTGCTTGAACAGCCCTTCGTAAAGAATCCGGACCTCACCATCCAGGATCTCTTGAACGAACTCATGACCAAGACCGGGGAGCGCATCCAGATCCGGCGCTTTACCCGGTATCAGGTAGGAGAGGAAGAATAATGGCGGAGGAGGCCCCGCGATACCGGCGCATCCTCTTGAAACTAAGCGGCGAAGCCCTCATGGGCTCCGCCGCTTACGGAATTGACCCCATCGTCCTATCTTCTCTGGCCAAGGAACTTTCCCAATTAAGAAATCTAGGTGTCCAGGTCGGCATCGTTATCGGCGGAGGAAACATCTTCCGCGGGGTGGCCGGAGTGGCCCAGGGCTTTGACCGGGTGCGGGCTGATCAGATGGGAATGCTCGCCACCATGATAAACGCTCTGGCCCTCTCCGAGGCCCTCCTGTCTCATGCCGTGCCGGCCAAAGTCCTTTCGGCCTACGAGATAAGAGGGGTCCTTGACCCCTTCTCCAAGGAGAAGGCGGTCTCTTTCCTCGAAGAAGGCTATTTTGTGGTCTTGGCGGCTGGCACCGGGAACCCCTTCTTTACCACCGATACGGCGGCAACCCTGCGGGCCCTTGAAATTGAAGCGGAAATCCTTTTCAAGGCCACCAAGGTGGACGGTGTCTACAGCGCCGATCCGGTAAAAGATCCCACCGCCCAAAAATTTGATTATCTTTCCTACGAAGAGGTCCTGGCCCGCAACCTGCGGGTGATGGATCTCACGGCCATTTCCCTGGCCAAAGATCACAACCTTCCGGTCTTGGTCTTCAGCATGCAAGAGCCTGGCAACATCGTGAAGGCTGTTTGCGGAGAAAAGGTGGGAACGCTCGTAGGAGGTGAGCGTCATGATTAAAGAGCTTCTGGAAGACGCCAAACGTCGGATGGGAAAATCCGTGGAAACCTTCAAAAACGAGGTGGCGAGGGTACGCACCGGCCGGGCTTCCGTGGCCCTGCTCGATGGCATCAAGGTGGATTACTACGGCACCCAGATGCCCCTCAATCAGATGGCCACCATCACGGTGCAGGACGCCCGCCTCATCGTGATTCAACCCTGGGACGTCTCTGCCATCGGGGCCATAGAGAAGGCCATCCAGCGCTCCGAGCTTGGCCTCAACCCGGTAAACGACGGCAAGGTTATCCGGATCTCCGTGCCGCCTCTTACGGAAGAGCGGCGTAAGGAACTCGTCAAGATGGTGCGCAAAATGGCGGAAGAAGCCCGGGTAGCCATCCGAAACATCCGGAGGGACATCCTCGACGACCTCAAAGAACTCAAGAAAGAGGGCGAAATTTCGGAAGACGAATTCTACCGGGCCCAGGATCAGCTCCAGAAGATCACCGACGAATACATCGGCAAGGTGGAAAAGATCCTCGAACAAAAAGAAAAGGACATCATGACCGTCTGATGTTTGAAGGGCTCGATCCGGCCAAACTCCCCCAGCACGTGGCCATCATCATGGACGGGAACGGACGCTGGGCCAAGGCCCGGCACCTTCCCCGTATCATGGGGCACCGGGAGGGGATGAAATCTGTGCGGGCGGTGGTGGAGGTGGCCCGCAAGCTGGGGATCAAGGTCCTCACCCTCTACGCCTTCTCCAAAGAAAACTGGCAGCGCCCGCCGGAAGAGGTCTCCTTCCTCATGCGCCTCCTGAGGGAGTATCTCGAAAAGGAAGTCGAGGAGCTCCACCAGAAGGGCATCCGTGTCAAAGCCATCGGAGAGATAGAACTCCTACCAGATGAGATTTACCGCCTGCTCCTGGGAGCTATGGAAAGGACCCGCGCCAATAAGGGCATGATCCTCAACCTGGCCCTGAGTTACGGAGGCCGGGCCGAAATCGTAAACGCCGCCAAAGAGATCGCCCGTCTTGCCAAGGAGGGAAGGTTCGACCCCGAGGAGCTCGACGAAACGAGTTTTGCCACCTTCCTCTATACCAGGGATCTTCCAGACCCTGATCTTCTCATTCGCACCAGCGGCGAGCTCAGGCTTTCTAATTTCTTGCTCTACCAGTGCGCTTACACGGAGCTCTATTTCACTCCCACCCTCTGGCCGGACTTCAGAGAAGAGGAATTTCTGGAAGCCTTGCGCGATTACCAGCGGCGTGAACGTCGCTTCGGAAAAACCAGCGAGCAACTTCGGGGTTAAGATGCATCTTTACCGTGTCCTCACCGCCATCGTTCTCCTTCCCGCCCTTCTCTTCCTTCTGCTGAAAGGGCCTCTTTTAGCCATCCTTCTGGTTTCGGGGCTTGCCGCCCTTCTCGCCTGGCACGAATACGCGCGGATGGCCACCCTTCCCTTCCCCGTCTTTTTGGGTGGTGCCCTGGCCCTTGTTATGGGCTTCTTTCTTCTCAAACAGGGAGCAGGGCTCTTACTTCTCGGGCTCTGGAGCGGGCTCTTTTTGTTTTTGCTCTATTTTTTGCGCCACTTCGAGGGCCAAAAGTCCCTCTTTCATTTGCTCAGCGCCATGGCGGGCTTTTTTTACGTCTTTCTGGGTTTCGGCCACCTTTTTCTCATCGTTACCCTTCCCCAGGGTCGCCTCTGGATGCTCTATCTCCTGGCAAGCATCTTTGGCACGGACACCGGCGCCTTTTACGCGGGAAAGACCCTGGGAAGACACAAACTCATCCCGCGGGTGAGCCCGGGCAAGACCTGGGAGGGCACTTTCGGGGGGCTCTTTTTGGGGATCTTGCTGGCGGTCGTATTGGGGCTCCATTTCGAGCTCGGCAAACCTTTCCATCTTTTTCTTCTAGCGGGGGTCCTTTCCATCGTGGGCCAGCTTGGCGACCTCCTGGAATCTCTCCTCAAGCGCGGGTTCGGGGTCAAGGACTCCGGGACTCTCCTTCCCGGGCACGGAGGAATCCTTGATCGCACCGACGCCCTCATCTTTGCCGCCCCCCTGCTTTACTGGCTCCTCCATCTCAAGGGCTATGGGCAGTAAAAAGGTCAAAAAAATTGCCGTCTTGGGTTCCACGGGCTCCATCGGGCGCAACACTCTAGATATTGTGTCCCGCTTCCCGGAGCGGTTCGAAGTGGTGGCCCTGGCGGCGGGGGAAAATATCACCCTTTTGGCGGAGCAAGCCCAGAAGTTTCGCCCCAGGCTCGTCTCCTGTAAGAACGAAGCCCTGGCCCGCAAACTCGCCCCCCTTCTTCCAGCCGAAACCAAGCTTCTGCACGGCAAGGAAGGGGCCATCGCCTGCGCTACCCACCCGGAGGCTGAAATCGTCGTCTCCGCCCTGGTGGGGGCCATCGGCCTCCTCCCCACTTACGAGGCCATCAAGGCCGGAAAGGACATCGCCCTGGCCAACAAAGAAACGCTCGTCATGGCAGGCCCTCTGGTGATGGCCGAGGTCGCGCGCCAGGGGGTGAAGCTTCTTCCCGTAGACAGCGAACATTCCGCCATCTTTCAGGCCCTTCAGGCCGGGCGCAAGGAAGACGTCTCATATCTCATCCTCACAGCTTCGGGGGGACCTTTCAGAACCCGGCCCAGAGAAGAATTCTCTTCCATCACGCCGGAAGAGGCCCTCAAGCACCCCAACTGGCGCATGGGGGCCAAGATAACCATCGATTCCGCCACCCTGATGAACAAGGGGCTTGAAGTGATCGAGGCCCACTTTCTCTTCGGCTTTCCGCCGGAGAAGATCGAGGTCAAGATCCACCCCCAAAGTATCGTGCATTCCCTGGTGGAGTTCGTGGATGGCTCCCTCATCGCCCACCTTGGCATCCCGGATATGCGCATCCCCATCGCCTACGCCCTGAGTTTTCCGGAAAGACTCCCCCTCGGGCTCCCCAGGCTCAATCTGGTGGCCGCCTCCCCTCTAACCTTCGAGGAGCCGGACCTCGAGAAGTTTCCCTGCCTGGCCCTGGCTTACAGGGCCCTTGAGCTCGGAGGCACCGCTCCGGCAATCCTGAACGCGGCCAACGAAGTGGCGGTGGAAGCCTTTCTGGCAGGCCGCCTGCGGTTCGATCTCATTCCCGTCCTTCTCGAAAGAACCCTCAAAGAATGCGAAATTAAACCCCTTCGGAAGTTGGAAGACGTGCTCGATGCCGATATATTCGCAAGGATCAAGGCTCAAGAAATCCTTTACGAACTGGAGAAAAGCTGATGCATACCGTGATCGGAGTCGTCGTTGTCTTAGGGGTGCTGATTTTCTTTCACGAATTGGGCCACTTCCTCATGGCACGGTGGGTGGGTGTGCGCGTGCTCAAGTTTTCCCTGGGCTTCGGCCCGAAGATCTGGGGTTTCGTAAGAGGTGGTACGGAGTATTGTATTTCCGCCATTCCTCTGGGGGGGTACGTCAAGCTTCTGGGAGAGAGCCCCGGTGAGGAATTGCGGCCCGAAGATATCCCCTACTCTTTTTCCCACCGCCCTTTCAAAGACAAGGCCCTCATCGTCGTGGCAGGGCCTCTCGCCAATTTTATCCTGGCCTGGATCTTCTTTGCCCTGGTTTTCACTTTTCAAGGGAAACCCGTCTATCTTCCGGAAGTGGGGAAAGTCCTTCCCGGGACTCCGGCGGCCGAAGCCGGCCTCAAACCCGGCGACCTCATCATCGCGGTGAACGGAAAGCCCATCCAGACCTGGCAGGAACTGAACGAGATCATCAAAAAGAGCGCTGGCCGCCCCCTCAAGCTCACCATCAAACGGGGCGAGGAAAAGATCGTCGTCACCGTCACTCCCCGTTTGCGAGAGGTGAAAAACATCTTCGGCGAGACGGTAAAGGTCCCCATGATCGGCATCATGGCCGCCGGAAAGGCCAAATTCGAAAAGACTGATCCGGCAAGGGCCCTCATAGACGGGCTGGTGATGGTCTTCGCCATGATCAAGCTCACCCTGGTCTCCATCGTGAAGCTCATCGAGCGCGTGTTACCACTTTCCACCCTTGGGGGCCCCATCTTTATCGCCAAACTTGCCGGAGAGCAGGCCCAGGCCGGCCTCTGGCCTCTGGTATCCTTCATGGCGGTGCTTTCGGTAAACCTGGGAGTGCTCAATCTGCTCCCCATCCCCATGCTTGACGGAGGTCATCTGGTGCTCTTCGCCATCGAGGCCATCCGCGGAAAACCCCTCTCCGAGAAGACCAAAGAACTCATCATGAAGGTGGGGCTTGCCATCCTGGTGGTCCTGATGATGGTGGTCTTCTACAATGACATCCTGCGCCTCATCCGAAAGAGCTAATAGCCGCGGTTCTTGTTAAAATCAAATCGCGGCGTGGTGACCTTCTTCAAGAAGGAGACCACTTCTTCTAAGAGCTCTTCGGGGATGTGCTCGCGGATGGTGGGGAACTCAAGGATGTCTTCTACCCCCGTAAGACGCCTGATGTCCTCCAGGCTTTTGCGGGCCAGGAATTCATCGGTGGCAAAATGCCAGTTGTAAAGGAGACCCGCCACAAAGAGCCCCCGTTGCTTGAGGGCGTTTACGGTAAGAACGGTGTGGTTGATAGTGCCCAGCCGGGCGGCGGAAACCACGAAGACCGGGCACATCAAGAGATTGATGAAATCGAGGATCGTATCTTCCCGGGTAAGGGGTACGTAAAGGCCCCCTGCCCCCTCGATGAGCACCACGTCGTAAGAGCGCGAAAGCTCCTCTGCCGCCCTCTTGAGGCGCAGAAGGTCTATCTTCTGGCCTTCAAGCGCCGCCGCGGTCTCCGGTGCCGCCGGATAAGAGAAGACATAGGGGCAGGAAAGCTCTCGCGAAGGGAGCTTGAGGCCGGCGATTCTCGCCGCAAGCTCCAGGTCTTCCGGAGACGTGGCCCCGGTCTGAACCGGTTTTTGAAGAGCCACCCTCTGGCCCAGGGCCCTGAACCCCCGGGCCAGGAGAGCGGTGGCGTAAGTCTTCCCGATGCCCGTGTCTGTACCGGTAACGAAGAAGATCATCTCTTTTGCCATACCATGAGAATGGGTTCAAAGGTGAGGGGGAAGCCCCTTTCCTCGCCAAAGGCCTTGTAGCGTTCTTTCCAGAGGCGTAAGTCCTTGAGAGACCAGTTGGCCCGCAGGAACCCCATTGCCCCGGTCTTGCGGAGATGCCGGAGGGTCTCCTCCGGACTCTGGAAATAGAGCACTTTTCGCCAGCACGCCGTTTTCAGGGAGTAAAAAGAAGCCGGCTTGAGGCGCATGAGTTCTTCTGCGGAAAGAAGGGCCGGAGGCCTCTGGGAAGGGGTAAGTTCGAGCATGGTCGCCGGGCCAAAGGTGGTGAAGGCGAGAATCCCTTGAGGCGCAAGCAGACGGGCCATCTCTTCAAAGGAGACTTTCGGGGCCAAGAACCACTGGAAAGTAGCGTTTGAGACGATAAGATCGAAACTCCCGGGCCTGAAAGGCAGTTGTTCACCGTCAGCCGCCACGAAATGGCAGGAAGACCCCCTGAAAAAGCCGGCACACTCCGGGACGATGTCGGAAGCCACGTAAAAAGCGGGGTTGAACACCTTCTCGAATTTCCGGGTAAAAAGGCCCGTCCCTGCTCCCACTTCGAGGACCCTCGCAGGTGATATCCCAAGGTCATACAGGGCCTTAAGCAGGCGGGAGGCCATCTCCGCCTGGACCACCGCGGCCTGGTCGTATTCCTCAAGGGCCCGGGAGAACCGGCGCCGCAGAAGCCTTTTGTCGAAAACTGGTTCGGGGTGATACACGGCCTCTGAATATAGCCTCTCAGGAGAATTCCGAAAGGAGCCCGGCGAAATCTTCAAACCGATAGAAGGGAAAATGCCCGAAGGGGCGTTCCACCCCGGCCCGGCCTTCCCAGTAAAGCCTCTGGGCCCTGGGCGGGATGATGCGGTCTTTCCCCGTAATGAGGACCTTGATATTTGCCCCCTGCGGCGGAGGGGTGCCCAGGTCCTTCGTCTTTTCGAGCTCCTCAATAAGCTCGTCAAGTGGCCGCCGCGGTCTGTGGAGCAAGAAGACATCAAGCCCCTCTTCGCCGGAAAAGGCCCTTTCGTAAAAAGAGAAGAGGCTCTCTTCTTTCTTTCTCTTGAGCCCCTGAAGGGTGAGCGCGTAAATCTTCGGAGGGATGCCAAATCTTTCGTGGCAGAAATAGCCCGTGGCCCCCAGGAGATAAAGAGGACCACGGCGGTAAACTCCCAGGTGCAGGGCCACCGTTCCTCCCAGAGACCAGCCCAGGAAAAGGTGCTCCCGGTACCCCCCGGGGAGAGAGAGGGGGCCGAGCTCGCGATAATCGTAGACCACGTAAACGTCGAAGGGGCTTTGGGCGGCCAGGGTTTCGAAGGGCCTTTCGTCGAACCCCCAGCCGGTGAAAAAGACCAGAAGACGGCCAGAATCTTTGCCTTTAAGCAGCTTTCCGCGCACGGGAAAGGAGATGTTCGAGTACTTCCTGGACCAGCTCTTCCACGGGCCTGGTGGTTTCGAGCACGAGCAGATTCTCCGGGGGGATCTCCGTCGGTGGCTCGAAGACCTCCTTTTGCTTCACATAGATCTCCCAGCGGCCATCAGAGGGTTCCCCAGTCTTTAAGGCCCGTTCCTCGAAACGCTTCCTGATGACCTCATCCGGAGCCACACACTGTACAAAAAGGACCTCCACCGGAAGACCCTTCACCTTCTCGAAGACGAGCTTCCGGAAGGCGCGGGAACGATAGGTGGCGTCGAGCACCACGTCGCGCCCCTCCGCAAGGTCTTCCGCGGCAAATTCCGCAAGCGCCTCGTAGGTGCGCCTGGTCATCTCCTCACTGTAGATACCCTTGCCAAAGGGCTCGTAATGATGCTCCTCCGGAGGAATACCAAGGAGCCTCTTGCGCACGATGTCGGAATTGTAATAGTTGGCAAGAAGTTTTTCCGTAAGGGCCCTGGCGAGGGTGCTCTTTCCGGTGCCCGAGAGCCCGAAGATCACCACCAGAAAGGGCCTTCCTTCGGCGTAGAGATAAGCCAGGTCGAAGTAGCGCCGGGCGTCTTCAAGGCTCTTTTCCCTCATTTTGTCTTCCACCTCCGGCGAGGCCCAGGTGAAGCAGCCGATCTTCCCTCGCACGTAGGCGCGGTAACACTTGTAGAAATCGAGGATTTCAAGGAGCTTTCGGTCTCCCGAAAGCTCCACGTAACGGTCGATGAAATAGCGGGAAAAATCCCGCAATTTGTGGAAATCGAGATCCATGGCGAGAAAGGCAAGATCCTGGGCCACGTCTCCGCAGCGGAAGCGGTCGTTGAACTCGATGCAATCGAAGATGTAGACCTTTCGCCGAGGCTCGTCGAAACAGATGTTGGCGGAATAGAGATCACCGTGGCCGTCGCGGATGTAACCCTCGGCCACACGCTCTTCGAAAAGAGAGGCCCTCTCCCGCATGAAGTTGCGAGACCAGGAGACGATGTGCTCGTAACGATGGGGGGCAAGGGCCTTGCCGACGAAGTCTTTGGTCTGGGAGAAGTTCTCCTCCACGTTGAAGGAGATGGCCTCAAGGGAGCCGTATTTGTTCACTTCCGGGCCGGTTTCGGCTTCTTGGTAGAAGGGAACAAGCTTTTCCACGATGAGGTCGATGTGTTCTCGTTTAAGCCGCCCTTCCCTTATGAGACGTGGCATCATGCCTTCTTCCGGGAGCCGCTTCATCTTGACGGCCCATTCCACCGGCTCCCCTTCCCTCTCGAAATAAGCCGCCCCGTCTTCCTCCACCACCGGCACCACGCCGAGGTAGATTTCCGGGCA